>NXNP01000003.1_pt1 | contig 62346 bp, 67 predicted proteins | sample 2041071 | NCBI WGS metagenome assembly NXNP01 (sample SAMN07660618, study PRJNA407663) | chicken gut metagenome | isolation source: caecum content treated with Tetracycline | host: Gallus gallus domesticus | place: Czech Republic: Brno | collected 2016
CGGCGGACCGGGATCGTTTCCGGAGACGGGCCTGCACAAGGAATACGGAATGGCGGCGATCCTTTCGGGTCGCCGCCATTCCGGTTTTTCGGGTCGCGGTGGGGCTACCTGTTGATCTTGGCCCACGAATCCTTGAGCGTCACCGTGCGGTTGAACACCAGATGACCGGGGGTCGAGTCGCTGTCGGGGCAGAAGTAGCCCACGCGCTCGAACTGTACGGCCCGGCCTACGGGGATGTCGCGCAGCGACGGTTCGAGGTAGCCTGTGATTTTGACCATTGATTCGGGATTGAGGTTGTCCTCCCAGGTCTGCCCTTCGTCCACGTCGTCGGGGTCCTCCTTCGTGAAGAGCGGGTTGAAGAGCCGGATTTCGGCCTCCACGGCATCTTTGGCCGACACCCAGTGGATGACGCCTTTCACGCGGCGGCCGTCGCTCGACGAACCTCCGCCCGACATCGGGTCGTAGGTGCAGCGCAGTTCGGTGATGTTGCCCGCGTCGTCCTTGACGACCTCCTCGCACTTGATGAGGTACGAATAGCGCAGGCGCACCTCGCCGCCCGGCGAGAGGCGGAAGAACTTCTTGGGCGGATTCTCCATGAAGTCGTCGCGTTCGATCCAGATGACCTTCGAGAAGGGGACCTGCCGCGTGCCGGCCGTCTCGTCCTCGGGGTTGTTTACGGCGGTGAACAGCTCGGTCTGGCCGTCGGGGTAGTTGGTGATCGTCACCTTCAGCGGATTGAGCACGGCCATGCGGCGCTGTGCGACCTTGTTGAGGTCCTCGCGCACGCAGTACTCCAGTTTTCCCAGGTCGATCACGTTGTCGCGCTTGGCCACGCCCACCATTTCGGCGAAGTTGCGCACCGAGGCCGGCGTGTAGCCCTTGCGGCGCAGGGCGCAGATCGTCGGCATGCGGGGGTCGTCCCAGCCCATCACGGCGCCTTCCTGCACCAGTTTGAGCAGTTTGCGCTTCGACATCATCGTATAGGTGAGGTTCAGCCGCGCGAATTCGTACTGGTGCGACGGGTAGATGTCCAGCGCCCGGATGAACCAGTCGTAGAGCGGGCGGTGGACGTCGAATTCGAGCGTGCAGATCGAGTGGGTGATCCGCTCGATCGAGTCGCTCTGTCCGTGGGCGTAGTCGTACATCGGGTAGATGCACCACTTGCTGCCCGTGCGGTGGTGTTCGGCGTGGATGATGCGGTACATGATCGGGTCGCGGAAGAGCATGTTCGGATGGGCCATGTCGATCTTCGCGCGCAGCACCTTCGCGCCGTCGGGGAATTCGCCGTTCTTCATACGCTCGAACAGGTCGAGGTTCTCCTCGACCGACCGGTCGCGCCACGGCGAGGGCGTACCCGGCACGGAGACCGTGCCGCGGTTTTCGCGGATCTCCTCCTGCGTCTGGTCGTCCACGTAGGCCAGTCCCTTGCGGATCAGTTCGACGGCCCATGCGTAGAGCTGGTCGAAGTAATCCGAGGCGTAGTGCTCCTCGGCCCACTGGAATCCGAGCCACTGGATGTCGCGCTTGATCGAATCGACGTACTCCACGTCCTCCTTGACGGGGTTCGTGTCGTCGAAGCGCAGGTTGCATCGTCCGCCGTATTTCTTCGCCAGGCCGAAGTTGATGCAGATGCTCTTGGCGTGCCCGATATGCAGGTAGCCGTTCGGTTCGGGCGGGAAACGGGTCTGTACGCGTTTCTCGCCCCGGGCGATCGACTCTTCGATGATCTCTTCGAGGAAGTTCAGCGACTTCTCGCGGGTTTCGTTGGTTTCGCTTGTCATATATCGATATTGCGGTTTTGTGTTGTCGTTCCGGGACCCGGGTCCCTCGGCCGGTCCGGCGTGCGGTCTCTCCCGGGAGGGAGGGCCGGATGCGGCGTGCGGGTCAGTTTCTCTTTCTGCCGATGTCGAACAGCTTCTGGATGTCCACCGAGAGCTTGACCATCTGCTGCGTGCCCGTGCCCGTGCCGTCGTAGTGGAAGACCATGCCCGCTTCGACGTGCATCGTGTCGTCGAAGAACTTGCGGTCGTAGCCGATCCACGTGCGGTTGTAGATATGTTCGGTCGTGGAATAGAACCGCTCCCCGGCGTACAGCCCTTCGGGGCCGTAATACTGCCACAGGGGCTGCAGGTTTTCGCCCAGATAGAGGTTGTTCTCGATCTTCACGCCCCAGCGGGTGATCCGCAGGTCGATCTGTCCGCCGCACGGTTTTTTCCAGTCGTGGTCCACGCTGCGGGCGCGCTGCGGGGCGAAGAGCAGTCCGGCCCGGACGTCGAAGTCGAAGAAGGCGTCGAACTCCCAGCCGGCATAGGGATTCACGATCAGGTTGTCCGTCACGTTCTCGTCGAGTTTCGAGCCGGCGAAGTGGAACATCGAGAAGGCGTATCCGAAATAGAATCCGCCGTCGAGCGTGTAGCGTCCGGCCGAGAGGATGCGGAACATTTCGCGCGACTCCTCGGAGTACATGCCCTCCCAGTCGATAGCCATCTCCACGTAGGTCTTTTCGCGCTGCGTCGAGACGTAGCGGCCCAGAAAGCCCGACAGGCGGTTGTGGTAGAACGCCACCGAGTCGCTGACGAGGGCAGGGGAGTAGTCGCCCATCAGCTCCTTGCGGTCGAAGATACCCGCCGCGGCCCGCACGTTCTCGGTCGAGAAGCGGTAATACATCAGCGGTTTGACGTCGCTCAGAAACGGTTCGCGCGCGCCGTTGTGCTGGCCGAAGTTCTGTAGCATGTCCACGCCGAATACGAGGCGGTTCTTCTCCTGCCATTCGACGCCCACACGGGGCGTGAGGCGGGCGCTGAAGAGCGTCTGCGACTGGTTGAAGTCGTTGTTGGCGTATTCGCGGTTGTCGAAGCGCGTGGCGAAGTCGGCGCCGACGAGGATTTTCTGCGCGCGGAGCCCCCCCCCGGAAAGGCACAGGGCCACGACGAGCGGCAAGAGTTTTCGGATGTGCATAATTTCTTTGCGTTGAGGCCCCAAAATTAGACAAAATATTTTTTATTTGACTACTTTTGACCCCGAAATCATTCATGAAAACCGGGAATGCGTAAAATAACCAACGAGGAGCTGGGCCGCCCGTCGGCCGCCGAATTCGCCGCGATGGAGAAGATGCCCGTCGCGGTGGTGCTCGACAACGTCCGTTCGCTGCAAAACGTGGGGGCCTTTTTCCGCACGTGCGATGCCTTCGCCGCGGAGCGCATCTGCCTGTGCGGCATCACGGCCACGCCGCCCAACCGCGATATCCACAAGACGGCGCTGGGCGCCGAACTGACCGTCGCGTGGAGCTATCACCCCTCCACGGCGGAGTGTCTCGACCGTCTGCGGGCCGCGGGCTGCACGATCCTTGCCGTCGAGCAGGTCGAGGGGGCCGCGATGCTCGACGACTTCCGTCCCGAGCCGGGCGTGCGGTATGCGCTCGTCTTCGGCAACGAGGTCGAGGGCGTGGGGCAGGAGGCGGTCGATCGCTGCGACGGGGCCATCGAGATTCCGCAGGCCGGCACGAAGCATTCGCTCAACGTCTCGGTGTCGGGCGGAGTCGTGCTGTGGAGTTTTTTCCGCCGGATCGGCCCGCGGAGAGGAGGGCATCGGGCGGAGCGCATCCCGGGCGGGGCGAAATAAATTTTGCGTTGTGCCCGCCTTGCGTTATCTTTGCCGCACCTGAAATTTAAATTCTGAAGAAGAAATGTCCGTAGAAAGCAGCCTCCGGGCGGTGACGACCTACCGTCTGACGGAGATGAAACAGCGCGGCGAGAAGATCGCCATGCTCACCTCGTACGATTATTCGATGGCCCGGATCGTCGATGCCGCCGGCGTGGACGTGATCCTCGTGGGCGATTCGGCGGCCAATGTCATGGCCGGTTACGAGACGACGCTTCCCATCACGCTCGACATGATGATCTACCATGCCCGTTCGGTGGTGCGGGCCGTCAGCCGCGCGCTGGTGGTGGTCGATCTTCCTTTCGGCGCCTATCAGGGCAATTCGAAAGTGGCGCTCGACTCGGCCGTGCGCATCATGAAGGAGACCGAGGCCGACGCCGTGAAGATGGAGGGCGGCGAGGAGATTCTCGAATCGGTGCAGCGCATCCTCTCGGCCGGCATTCCCGTCATGGGGCATCTCGGGCTCACGCCGCAGTCGATCCACAAGTTCGGAACCTATACGGTCCGCGCGAAGGAGGAGGCCGAGGCCGCGAAACTCGTGCGCGACGCGCATCTGCTGAGCGACGCGGGGTGTTTCGCCGTCGTGCTCGAGAAGATTCCCGCGGCGCTGGCCGGGCGTGTCACGCGCGAAATTTCCGCGCCGACGATCGGCATCGGGGCCGGCGGCGCGTGCGACGGGCAGGTGCTGGTGATTCACGACATGTTGGGAATCAACAAGGGCTTCTCGCCGCGGTTCCTGCGCCGTTACGCCGACCTGCATACGGTGATGACCGATGCCGTGTCGCAGTATGTCGGCGACGTGAAGTCGGGGGACTTTCCCAACGAGAAGGAGCAGTATTAGCACCGGCTTCTCCGCGTCCGGGGACCGCCGTCCGCCGTGTTCCGCAATACGGACCGCCCCGGCTGCAATTCGTTGCAGCCGGGGCGGTCCGTGAAGAGGGGGGCTGCGGAGGCGTTATTCCAGCATCTCCGCCAGCTTGTCGTAGAACTCCTCGCTCTCGCCGACGAACCGGGCGGCGATGCGCCCTTCGGGGTCGATGACGATTTTGGTGGGGTAGCCCTCGACGGCATACCGGACCGTCACGTCGTCCCCGGGGGCTGCGTTCCGCGGGTTTATGACGTGTACCCACGGCAGTCCGTGCCGTCCGATCGCCTCGCGCCACTTCTCCGGGGTGTCGTTGCAGGCGATGCCCACGATCTCCAGTTTGTCCTTGTAGCGTTCGTAGCACGCCTTCATCCGGGGGAATCCCTTGATGCACCATCCGCACCAGCTTCCCCAGAAGTCGAGCACGACGTATCGTCCGCGCAGCGACGAGAGGGCGAACTCCTTTCCGTCGGCATCCCGGAGCACGAATTCCGGGGCCGGCATGCCGGGGGCGGTTCCGGCTTTCGCAGCTTGCACCTTGCAGTATTTATCGGCCCGGAGCCGCTGGTGGTCTATCAGCGGTTTGAAAATCGAATTGCGGGCCTTTTCTCCCAGTTTGGCGTAATAGTGCTCGAGGCTGTCGAACGGAGCGTATGTCAGATAGTAGGCTGCAACGGGACTGTTCGGATTCGCCATGGCATACTCTGTCCTGCGGAGTCTCTGTCGCTCCGCTATCTGTTCGAACTCACGGAAAATGCGTTCCTGTTCGGCGCGCGGTTTGCCTTCCATGGAGTTTTGCAGGCGGTCCATTTCCACGCTTAATGGAAGGTCTTGCTGTTTGTTTCGGCTGAGTTCCCGGTTAAGGCGTGTCCCTTCGATTGTGCAATTGAATACCGATGAGTCGATCCGTCCCTTCAGTACGACGTATTCCCCCTTGTCGAGAAACAGCCGAATGTCCGAAGTTCGGGTGAAATATCGCCTTCCGTGGAACGTTTCCAGCAATTGTGCAGGAGATATGATGAATTGGGTGGGGACTTCGACCGGTATATCGAAGGTAAGCCGGCCCTGACGGGCGAGAATCGTGTCATAACGGATCCGACTGTCGAGATCGTCCGATAGATCGGGCATATCGGCTATTTTGCACGATACGACGATCAGCGTGTCGTTCGTCAGCCCTTCGATTCGGCCCGATATGACGGGGCGGCGGGTGCAGGAGGCCGTTGCGGCGGCGAGGAGGAGCAGGGGTAGCAGTTTTTTCATCGTGCGGCGGGTGTTTTCGTCGATCGTAAAGATAGTGAAAAAAGTCCGGTTCGCCGTTTCCGTATTGATAAATTGTTGATAAAAAAACGGCGATCGGCGGCGGGTTTTTGGGCCGTTTCGAAAAAAATGCTTAATTTTGCGAGCAACAAAAATCCACGTTCATTATGTCTTTTATCAATGAAAGGGTTCAGCCCGAAGGACTTACGTTCGACGATGTGCTGCTCGTACCCGCCTATTCGGAAGTGTTGCCGCGAGAGGTCGATATCCGCACCCGTTTCTCGCGAAATATCAGGCTCAACATTCCCATCGTGTCTGCCGCGATGGATACCGTGACCGAAGCACCGCTGGCCATCGCATTGGCTCGCGAAGGCGGTATCGGAGTGATCCACAAGAACATGTCTATCGCCGAGCAGGCCGCGCAGGTCCGCCGCGTGAAACGCGCTGAGAACGGCATGATCTACGACCCGGTGACCATCTCGAAGGAGAACACCGTGGGCGACGCCCTGAATCTGATGAAGGAGAACCGCATCGGCGGCATTCCCGTCGTGGACGGCGCGCGGAAGCTGATCGGCATCGTCACCAACCGCGACCTGCGTTTCCAGCGCGACATGTCGCGCAAGATCGCCGAGGTGATGACCCCCGGCGACCGCCTTATCACCACGCACAACTCCGCGCTGGAGCATGCTTCGGAGGTGCTGCTGAACAACAAGATCGAAAAACTCCCCGTCGTGGACGACGAAGGCCGTCTGGTGGGGCTCATCACCTATAAGGACATCACCAAGGTACAGGATCATCCCAACGCCTGCAAGGATGCGAAGGGCCGTCTGCGTGTGGCCGCAGGCGTCGGCATCACGCCCGATGCGATGGAACGCGTCGCGGCGCTCGTGGCCGAGGACGTGGACGCCGTGGTGCTCGACTCGGCGCACGGCCACTCGTTCAATATCGTGCGGAAGCTCCAGGAGATCAAGGCCGCCTATCCGTCGCTCGACGTCGTGGTGGGCAACATCGCCACGGCCGAGGCGGCGCGGTTCCTGATCGACAACGGCGCCGACGGCATCAAGGTCGGCATCGGGCCGGGTTCGATCTGCACGACGCGCATCATCGCCGGCGTGGGCGTTCCGCAACTGTCGGCCATCTACGCCGCGGCCTCCGAGGCGAAGGGCTCGGGCGTCCCGGTGATCGCCGACGGCGGTCTGCGCTATTCGGGCGACATCGTCAAGGCGCTGGCCGCGGGCGGCGACTGCGTGATGATCGGTTCCATGTTCGCCGGCACGGAGGAGGCTCCGGGCGAGACGATCATCTACAACGGCCGCAAGTTCAAGACCTACCGCGGCATGGGGTCGATCGACGCCATGAAGGCCGGTTCGGCCGACCGCTATTTCCAGAAAGGGTGCGAGGGCAACATCAACAAGCTCGTGCCGGAGGGTATCGTGGCGCGCGTGCCGTTCAAGGGTACGCTGAGCGAGACGGTCTTCCAGCTCATCGGCGGCATCCGTTCGGGCATGGGATACTGCGGCTCGCCGACCATCGCGGCGCTGCAAACCGCGAAATTCATCCGCATCACGTCGAACGGCGTCGTCGAGAACCACCCGCACGACGTGACGATCACGAGCGAGGCCCCGAACTATTCGAGCGAGCGGTAGGGGCGTGGCGGGCCGCAACCGGTATTTCCCGGGTGGGGATGGGACGCGGCCCTTGCTGTCCCGCGGCGTCGCCGGCCGTATGGTGCGTGACCGACGTCCGCAGGGCGGGAATCGTCGCCCGGGGAACGGGAGCCGCCGCTACGGCGGAGTTCCGCTTTCCAGCCTCCGGCGCGGAAGAGCAACGAAACGCAAACGATAAACTTCGAACACAGAATGCAGGAAAAAATCATCATTCTCGACTTCGGGTCGCAGTACACGCAGCTCATCGCGCGGCGTGTGCGCGAGCTGAACGTCTATTGCGAGATCCACCCCTTCAACCGGATTCCGGCGATCGACTCGTCGGTGCGGGGCGTGATTCTTTCGGGCAGCCCCTTCTCGGTGCGCGATGCCCAGGCCCCGACGCCCGATCTTTCGGCGATCAAGGGCAGGCTGCCGCTGCTGGGCGTCTGCTACGGCGCGCAGTACTTTGCGCACGCCTTCGGCGGCGAGGTGCAGCCCGCTCCCAGCCGCGAGTACGGCCGTGCGATGCTTACCGTGGGCGACGCGCAGGACCCGCTGATGCGCGATCTTCCGGCGACGACGCAGGTGTGGATGTCGCACGGCGACACGATCACGCGCGTTCCCGAAGGGTACGGGATCGTCGCTTCGACGGAGGACGTCCGCGTGGCGGCCTACCGGATCGGCGGCGAGCGGACATGGGGCATTCAGTTCCACCCCGAGGTCTATCACTCGACCGACGGCAAACAGTTGCTGAAGAATTTCGTCGTCGGCATCTGCGGATGCGCGCAGTCGTGGACTTCGGAGAGCTTCGTGGAGTCCACCGTACGCGAACTGCGCGAGAAACTGGGCGACGACCGCGTGGTGCTGGGCCTTTCGGGCGGCGTCGATTCGACGGTGGCCGCCGTGCTGCTGCACCGGGCCATCGGCCGCAACCTCTACTGCATCTTCGTCGATTCGGGCCTGCTGCGCAAGAACGAGTTCGACGAGGTGCTCGAATCCTACAGGGACATGGGCCTGAACGTCAAGGGCGTGAAGGCCGGGGAGAAGTTCCTCGCCGATCTGGCGGGCGTTTCGGAGCCCGAGCGGAAGCGCAAGATCATCGGCCGCGACTTCGTGGAGGTGTTCAACGAGGAGGCGCAGCGGATCGAGGACGTGCGGTGGTTGGCGCAGGGGACGATCTATCCCGACGTGATCGAGTCGTGTTCGGTGAACGGTCCTTCGGCCACGATCAAGTCGCATCACAACGTGGGCGGTCTTCCGGAAAAGATGAATCTGAAGATCGTCGAGCCGCTGCGGCTGCTCTTCAAGGACGAAGTGCGCCGCGTGGGGCGTTCGCTTGGCATTTCCGAGCGGCTCATCGGGCGGCATCCCTTCCCCGGACCGGGACTGGCGATCCGCATTCTGGGCGACGTCACGGCCGAGAAGGTCGAGATTCTGCAGAACGTGGACCGAATCTATATCGACGCCCTGCGTGCCGCCGGACTTTACGACAAGGTGTGGCAGGCGGGAGCCATCCTCCTGCCGGTCAAGAGCGTCGGCGTGATGGGCGACGAGCGGACCTACGAGAGTTGCGTCGCCCTGCGGGCCGTGACCTCCACGGACGGCATGACGGCCGACTGGGTGCATCTGCCCTACGAATTCCTCGCCGACGTGTCGAACGAAATCATCAACAAGGTCCGCGGCGTGAACCGCGTGGTTTACGACATCTCCTCCAAGCCGCCCGCCACGATCGAGTGGGAGTAGCGGATTTTCCCTCATGCCGGGGAGTTCCCCCGAGTCCGGCCGCCCCAGCCGCAACATTCTGCGGCTGGGGCGGTTTCCGTCCGGCATCCGGCCCTTGCCGTACTCGTCTCTCGTTGGCTCCGTCTCCCGGTGCGTTCGTCTTCCGGCGTCTCCTTTCCTCGGCGATATGTCCTTCGCTCTCCGAGGTTTCGGCGGATTTCCGCGGCCGCGGCCGATTTGCTTTTCTGCCCGGAGGGCGTTATCTTTGCCGCGCAAAGAGTTTTTTCAGAAAATGACCGATTTCGCAGCCATAGATTTCGAGACGGCCAACGGCCGCCGCACGAGCGTCTGCTCGGTGGGCGTGGTGGTCGTGCGGGGCGGCGAGGTCGTGGATACGTTTTACAGCCTGATTCGTCCGCGGCCCAATTTTTACAGCCGTTTCACGACGGCCATCCACGGCCTGAGGTACGAGGATACGGCCGATGCGCCCGATTTCGCGGAGGTGTGGCGGCAGGTCGCGCCCCGCATCGAGGGGCTTCCGCTCGTGGCGCACAACTCGCCTTTCGACGAGGGCTGTCTGCGTGCCGTCTTCGAGCTGTACGGCATGCCCTATCCCGGTTACCGTTTCGTCTGCACGTGCCGGGCGGCGCGCCGCGTCTTCGGCCGCAGCCTGCCCGACCACCGGTTGCACACCGTCTCGGCCGCCTGCGGCTTCGACCTTACGCACCATCATCACGCGCTGGCCGATGCCGAGGCCTGCGCCCGGATCGCGCTGAAGATCCTCTGACCGGAGCGATCATTGCGGAACGACGGGAAAACGACCCCGCCGGATTTGTCCTGCGTTATAGGCCGAGTTCGAGCTGGAAGCGGATTTCCCAGCGGTTGTAGTCCGCTGCGGAACGGCTGCGGTGGTTGTAGGAGGCGTCTGCCTGCACCTTGAGACTGTGTCCGATGATATAGCGGGTCACGGCCACCGAGGTCTGGTTCCAGCGTTCGTATCCGGCGTAGGGGCGGACCTCCGCGTCGGGAAAGAGCGTCGAGTTGCGCAGCGCGACCTCCCATTTGCTGCCGAACAGGTAGCTGGTTTGCACGTTGAGGCCGCAGCCGTCGTAGATGAAGGCGTTGCGGTCCGTATCGAAGAGCGGGTCGCCGCTCGTGCGGCCCATGAAATCGGTGTAGAAGGCGAATCCGCGGTATTTGAGGATGAAATCCACGAAGTAGGAGCCGATGTTCCGCGTGGCGCCGTCGGGCATCAGGGCGCCGCGCTGGCCAGAGAGGCGTGCGGCCTTGTGGTTGTAGGAGTAGGCTCCGGCCAGCAGGATGCGCACCCGCTCCTCGTGGTCGAAATCGCCCTCCAGCAGGTCGCCCTTCGCTCCGAAGCGTCCCAGCGGGTACAGCTCCACGCGCCCCGTGTAGGCCAGGCCGCCGCCCGACGAGGAACCCCAGTTGCGTCCTTCGCCCAGCGTGACGGAGGCTTTGGCCGAGAGGTTGAATCCTTCGCCCCGGAGCGGGTTGTATTCGCCGAAGAGACCGAAGTCGCGGTCGAGGTTGAATTCGCTGTTCACGATGCTGCGATCGACGAACTGAAGGGCGCTCGACGAATTGATGCGCGCGCGGTTGGCCTTGATCTTCGTCTGTCCGAATCCGATGTTCCATGCGGCGTTGGGCACGTAGTAGACGATGGCGTCGCGCACGATGTTCGTCGAACCGTTCGGGAGCGTCTCGGCGTCGTAGCCGGTGAATCCCAACTGCACGGAGTAAACCAGTTTCGGGGAGTAGATGTAGCCGTCGAACCGCAGGCGCAGCCGCTTGACGCGGGCGTCGGTTTTCGTCAGCGTGAAGTCTTCGTCGAACGAGAGCGCCAGAAGATTCTGCATTCTGAAACGCATCGTCAGCTCGAACCAGTCGTTTTTCGGCCGGAACGTGATGCCCCTGCCCACCTCGAGGTTGGGCATGTTGCGGAGCCGTTCGAGCAGCCCGGCGTCCGTCGCGGCGTCCGTGCGGAGCGAATCGGCCGTGCCGAATGCGGTACGCCGCAGCAGGGAGGCTTCCTGAGCCGGGCTTTTCGGCAGGGTGGTTTCCTGCGCCGCGGCGAATGGGGAGGCCGCGAGGAGAAGGAGCGTGGCGAGTCTTTTCATCTTGTTCTGTCTGTCGGTTCGTGTGTCGTTCGGGCCGTGTCCGGATCCGGGCCGGGAACAAAGATACGAAAAAGCCCGGATCGACGCCGCAAGTTCCGAACCGAATCTGAAAGGATTCTGAAATGTGCCTTCCGGGCATCGGATTCGCGCGCTTTGCGCGGGCTGGTCCGGGCAATAAATTCCGTTTCGGATCGTTCTATTACAATAAAGACAGTTTATACGGTTTGCGCCGGCAGTCGGATGTGTTCCGCGGCGGTGTGGAACCGGATAGGCCGAATAAAACACATATCGTTATGAGTACAGTAAAATTCAAGGGTTCGCCGGTGAACCTTGCCGGCGAATTCATCCGCGAGGGTGTCGCCGCCCCCGATTTCGAACTGGTCAAGACCGACCTCACACCGCTCCGCCTCTCCGATCTGAAGGGACGCCGCGTGGTGCTCAATATTTTCCCGAGCCTCGATACGGGCGTATGCGCCGCTTCGGTGCGGCGGTTCAACAAACTGGCCGCCTCGCTGCCCGATACGGTCGTCGTGGCCGTGTCGAAGGACCTGCCGTTCGCCCATGCCCGTTTCTGCACGACCGAGGGAATCGAGAACGTCGTTCCGGCGTCGGACTTCCGCGCCTCGGGATTCGACGCGGCCTACGGTGTCGCGATGGCCGACGGTCCGCTGAAGGGGCTGCTGGCGCGCGCCGTGGTGGTGATCGACCGCGAGGGAAAGGTGGTCTATGCGCAACTGGTTCCGGAGATTACCGAGGAGCCCGACTACGACGGAGCGGCGGAGGCCGTCCGGACGCACTGATTCGCGGTCGGAGCCGAGGTCTCCGGGACTGCGGATGTTCCGCGAGGAGAAGCGACGGTCCGGACCGTCGCTTCTCCTTTTTTGCGTCCGGCGGTCTTCGGCGCCGAAAACGGGAAATATTTTTGGAAACGGCGGCAAATTCGTATCTTTGGATTCTCATTATCGAACCTACTATGAAGAAGACCTTACTTGCGTTGGCATTGGGAACGTTGTTCCTCGACGCTTCGGCCCAGGAACTGACCGGAGCGGACCTGAAAGAGATCGCCTCCTCCTTCGTGAAGGACGGCCCCACCACGGCGTTGCAGAATGCGCTGACGGCGGAGGCGAACCTGCGGAAGCTGGCCCTGAACCGCGACTTGCAGGGGAAGATCGACCACTATTTCAAATACCGGGTCGAGGTGAAGGGCATCACCGACCAGAAACAGTCCGGGCGGTGCTGGATGTTCACCTCGATGAACGTGCTGCGTCCGTCGGTCATGGAGCGGTTCGGCCTTTCGGAGTTCGATTTCTCGCACAACTACAACTACTTCTGGGACATGTTCGAGAAGAGCAATCTCTTCCTCGAGAACGTCGTTGCGACGGCCGACCGGCCGATGACCGACCGCGACGTGGAGTTTTTCTTCAAGACGCCGGTGGGCGACGGCGGCGTGTGGAACCTCTTCTACAACGTGGCCGAAAAGTACGGCGTCGTGCCGCGCGAGGTGATGCCCGAAACGGCCCATTCGAACAATACGACCTACCTAAGGTCGGTGCTCAACGAGCGGCTGCGGGCCGGCGGGTACGAACTGCGCGGTCTGGCAGCCTCCGGAGCGGACCGGGCGAAGATCGCCGCGGCGAAGATCGCCGTGCTGAAAGAGGTTTACCGCGTGCTGGCGCTCTGCCTGGGCGAGCCGCCCGCCGGGTTCGAATGGCGTTACGAGACGCGTGACGGCGAAGTGAAGACGCTGCGCACCACGCCGCTGGAGTTCTACCGCAGCATCGTTCCCGCGGACTATGCCCCCGATTCCTACATTATGATTATGAACGACCCGACGCGCGAATATTACAAGGTGTACGAGATCCGGAACTACCGCAACACCTACGAAGGCGTGAACTGGGTCTATCTGAACCTGCCCAACGAGGCGATCAAGCGTGCCGCGATCGCCTCGATCAAGGCCGGCGAGGCGATGTACGCCTCCTGCGACGTGGCGGACTACGATCCGGTTTCGGGCGTCTGCGATCCCGCGATGTACGACTACGGGTCGATGTTCGGCATCGACCTTGCGATGGACAAGAAGGCGCGCATCCTCACGCGGCAGAGCGGTTCGGCGCACGCCATGGCGCTGATCGCCGTGGATACCGACGACAACGACGTGCCCCTGAAGTGGCAGTTCGAGAACAGTTGGGGCCCCTCGGCCGGGCACGAAGGATATATGACCTTCACGGACGAGTGGTTCGACGAATACATGTTCCGCATCGTCATCAACCGGAAATACCTCGATGCGAAATCGCTCGAAGCGGCCGGTACGAAGCCCGAGCAGCTTCCCGCGTGGGACTACATGTTCTGATCCGCGGCCGGAGAGCCGTTACGGACCCGCCTTCCCGTATTCCGGAAGGCGGGTCCTCCGTTCCCGGAGCGTTCCGGCCCCTGCACTTCTCGGACGCGACGGCCGGTCCGGGAACGCTTCGCGGGGAGGATGCCGCGTGCGTTGCCGCTCCGCCGTTACGAACCGGAGCGACCGGAAACGAGGCGAAAACGCTCGGTCTGACCGTGGCGGCGGATTGTCCGGATATTCGAGATTTATTCTCAAAACGGAAGGGACCGTTTTCGGTCCCTTCCTCCTGCAATGAGTCGCGTCACTGCCCCTCCTTTGTCAAGGAGGGCTCTTTATCGTTTGCAGGGTGCGGAGAGCTGTCGGACGGAAAAGCGTCGAGTCCGACGGTACACGGCAGGTATGAATATTTCGGGACCGCAGGTACGTCGGAAAAGAGAAATGATCGCAGAGAAACACTACCGCAGCCGACGGCGTGCGTAGAGAGAGAAATCCGATATCTATTCATAACTCCGGCATTTATTTTGAGTCGTACGTTTTCAAAATAGGTGCGCGGCACTTTCACAATTAGCAGAGACCGATCAACTAAATGCAATAACCACTTTGGTCAAGGGCCGCGCACTATGTGCACGCACCTCGACTGTTTATCAATGGCTATTACGATATTCAGCGGTCTCTGCTAAGATAAACAGCTTGGACTGCGTATCTTTCGTCTCTCAAAAATAGGAATTTTTAGGCATCGGTACAAATAATTTGCAAGAAAATATTTATATGAAGAGTGACTGTCTGAAATAAGGTCGGATTGCCCTTTGTCCGATAAGGCGTTGGGTTCGCTGGTCCCACGACTGCGGAGGGAATCCGACCATGCTGACTGGGAACCGAACGGAATTTCCGCTGATGGTGATACGCCTCATGATGTGTACACCGCCGTTTGTCCGGGGAAGATCCTCTTCGGGTAGGAGAAAATTTCGAAAGAACTTTTCAAGACGGCGACATTTTTGGTCTGGTCGATGCTCCCATGACGGAGAACCGGCCTTTCAGGAAATCCCGTTCGGAGTGTTTCAGCAGATCCTGTGCCGGGTCGGAAACATGGACCCGCCATACGGACGATGAAATGCCGCTGGTACCAATGCGCGATGTACGGCAGCGGCACGACCTTGCGCAGTCGCAGCCTCGCAGAGGCCGTCCGCAGGCCGATGTTTTCGGCCGCGTCGCGGATACCCGACTGCACATTACGTAAAGCGATCTTCGTGTATTTGCACGCTTGTCTGTTTCCGCACGCTCCTTACCCGTCGCTTGACATGCTTCTCCGGCACGGGCTTCGGCCGGACAACCTGCTTCAAATGTGGTCGGGGACGGACCGTGACAAACCGAACCGATTGTATCGGCGCGCAACCTGCAATTTAGGCCGGGGGCGTATTGCGATAACGAGAACCGACGGTCGTCATGTGCGTTATCGTGGTAAAATCCGTATCACCCTTCACCATCTTTGACGTTTGATTGGCAAGATGGGCGATCGCTTCTTTTTCAACTGAAGTTTTTTCATTGCGGTTGTTTTTGAGTTAGCGTTATCCCTACTCTTTTGAAGATTTTCGGGTTCCTCTTTTTGAATTATTGTATCATGTGCGATGCCGAGGTATTGCGGATGAAAATCAGGTAGTCGAACATGTCGGAAATCTGCGTATTATAGAATATCTCAGGAGTTGCTCCGACTTCTCTGAATTCCAGATTGCCGAGCCATTGCAGGCAGGAGGAGTCCTCTTCGCGCATTTTTTTCAGATCCAGAATAAACAGCGGTTCGTCCAGCTGTCCGAGCACGTATTCGAGTGTGCCGGGATGCGCTTTGGGAAGTTCAAAGGATTGCAGTCCGTTTTTCCAGGCCGTGTACGAACCTTCGTATCCGACGAATCCGAAGGTTCGGTAATCGTCGCCGATACTTTTTTTGAGAAAGCCCCCCATCGAACGTTGCATTATATTGAATTGTTTCAAACAATTGATATGCGCATTGTGCGCCCAGACTACGGCTTTGGACCCCGGATTGTTCCGCAATATCCACAACAGGTTTTCGGCCATGCCGCGGTCACGCCAGTCGGGATCTTTCTTCTGGCTCAGGAACTGATGCAATAACTCGATATTCTGTAAGGCCCGGGCTCTCTGCATCGGTGTCCGGTTTTTCGCCTCTATCCGTTTCTCCATCGATCTGGAACGGACGGGGATAAATGCGATGCAGCTTATCCTTGATTTTCTCCACAAGGTTTTTATCGGACGGATTTTTCTCGAAAATGGTCTGCAACTGGAGTATCGGGCCATTGTAGTTTTGCATGTCCACTCCCGTAAACGTAATTCGGGGTTTGGATGCATTGAATGCTTTCATCCATTCGATCATGTTCAGCATTTCATGGGTTCTCCACGGCCACATGTATATTCCGATTAACAATCGTATCGGGTTGTCAATACCTCCGACGGTATAGTTGTTCAACTGATAGCATTCGGGCATGTTGGCTTCCAGCGCGAAAATATCGAATCCGCAGTTTTCTGCCAGATAGCGGATGATCCGGTCCTTCATTTTGAACACTTCGCTCGTTCCGTGCGTATTCTCTCCGAGCCCGACCACTTTGCAGTCTCCGACCAACTGCCGGAGAATGTCGAGGTCTTGCGTGTCCCCGCCGTCCGGTTCGCAGGTCCGCAGCGGATAGACGTATCGGCGCAGCTCTTTTTTCTCCCTGTCGGACAATTCCGTTTTCGGTGCCGGAATCGCTTTGTCTTCGTATCTTATGCCGTCGATTCTGAGTTCGATATTGTCGAACCACGCAGTACCCTTGCCGGTAACGAAACCGGCAATCAGGACATAAGGGACATCCTTGTCGATCGTCTGCCGAACGGTATGGCGTGTCCACTCGGACATGCCGCGAACCCCGCCGACCGTATCTATCCGCCCGAAAAGATCGGGGTCGTATTTCTCGGGATTATAAGGAAATATGCCATATCCGGCACACACGTTCACGCTGTCCTTCGTCTTGACCCATCCGCTGATTTCGAGTTCTTTCCCGGCGACTAATTCGCCCGGCAGAATATTCTGGAACCCGCCCCAGACGGTCATGGTCGGCCCTTCTTGCCATCGGGCACGGAGGCTTGCCTCTCCATGCTGTTTCACTTGCTTGTCAAGCGAGAGAACGTACCCTGTAGCCGAAGAATTTTGGAATATCCACTGCATCGGCATGGAATCGTTTTTGGCATACTCGAAATCGAGGTTGTACTCCGTTGAATAAATCGACGGCCGGGTGCAACCGGCACAGAAAAGCAATACCGACACGAAACTTATCTTCAAATATGATTTGTTCATGACAAGAAAATGTACTTAATACTTGAAATTATAACAAGCCTTTTCGGCTCTAATTATGTTCCTCAATACGACTCTTGGGGAACGAGATCGGACGGTTCGGGTTGCTGTGCGGTGGTTTGACAGGCTGCTTCGCATGATCCCCGGCCGGAAACGGGACTCAGAGTATCCGTACTTTCCTCGACTTTTCCGCCTTTTCCACCTTTAACCATAGCAGATGCGTCATTCCTGAGATTGAGAATGCTCTCTTTTTTTACCTGAAGTTTTTTCATAGGATTGGCAGTTTTCATTCCATAGACGATAATCCGATTTCAAAATAGAGAAATGTTATATGGAATAATCGTGTTAATTATAAATCGTATTTCGGGGTAATGCCTGTGTGACGGGTCGTTTGAAATTATTTGTAAATATATGAAATAAAAACAGGATGTACTGATTGTTTCTTCGCGAAATATGCCTTATATGGACTGCTATGGATTGAGCGGATATCTATTATAGGTATTCCGCATGAATTCTCTGGCCGGTCGCAGACAGGTCTCGTAACGGACGACGGTTCCGGGAGCGGAATTTGCTCCGGATGAGGCCTTGCGTTTCTCTCCATTCCGTCCGATTCCCTATCGCGCCGAATCCGTAAGACGTTGGCAGAAATGGCATCGGGATAGAGGTTCGAATCTTTTTCTTCGCGGTTTTTCTCGAGAGCTTTTTCTCTCGTCTGCATTCCATAAGTGGGGAGCAATGAACCGTTTACCTCAGTATCGGCTCGCTGCCCCTTGACCGTCAGGCGCATGAAACGGGGTGTCTTCCTCTTTGTCGAGTTTGTTCCTGCGGATGTAAGACAACAGACTGAAAGTCGTCCTTTCCCGGTTCGTTATTCGGTGCACCGGACAGGCCGATAGCGGCCTGCCTGACCTTGCTCTTTTATGCTCGTGGTTCTTATGTATAAAACCCTGTAAATTGTATATTTTCAGGGTTTTACATTGTTATTCGGTGTGACTTGGCGGAGAGAACGAGAAATGAACCTAACTCTCCGAAATATCCTGTAATCAGATACTTGCTATATTTTTTCTCGTGTTAGGTAACGATTTGGATACTGAGCTATGGATTGCTGTCCGAAATCGTCTGTTAAGAACCTGATGACGGTACAAATATATGCTTTAGTAAATAAAAGAATATAATTATTTATTATGTCTTCGTCATTTTATGATTTATAAAAGTGTCTTGGTTTTCAGGTTTTGGTACGTAGTTTCTTCAGTCAGCCTTGCTAACACGGAGGATTGCTGTTCGGCATTAAATTTTTCATATTGTTTTTACTTTGTCAAGTCAGGAGATTCAGCAGTTGTAACTGTTTTACTCCTTTACAGACATACTTCTCCTATTCTTGTGATAAAATGATTATCTTTGTTGAGTGAAAATTGACTTATTACATAATCAAGACAATGAATCTCCCACATCTTTCGCTCAAAGATTGGGAGCACAATATATGTCTACGATTTCGAATGAAGCAAAAAAAGAGAAAGGTCAATTTTTCACGCCGATTGAAATAGCTCGTTTTATGAGCGAGCAACTATCCACTGAGAAAGAGGATATATCAATATTAGATCCGGGTTGTGGCACTTGTGTGTTGTCTTGTGCTTTAATCGAGAGATTGGTGCAACAGCGTACCGTGCGTAGCATTCGGCTGGTCGTATATGAAACGGATTCAGGCGTTGTTGCATATACGAAGCAAGCATTAATTTATTTAGCAGAGACACTAAAGAATCAAGGAGTTGATTTTGAATATATTGTATGCGAAGATGATTTTATTCTGCAAAATTATCAAGCACTGAGTTCTTCTCCATCACTACTTCAGAAGAACGCGGATGAATTCGACTTCATCATATCGAATCCTCCGTATTTCAAACTGCCAAAAGACGATAGCCGAGTCAAGGTTACACAACAAATAGTTGACGGGCAACCGAACATATATTCGTTGTTTATGGCGATCTCTGCCGGTTTGTTGAATAAAAGCGGAGAATTGATTTTCATTATTCCTCGTAGCTTTGCATCCGGTCGGTACTTTCGGCTGTTCAGAGAATATTTTTTAGGGGCAATAAAAATTTCGTTCATTCATTTATTCAATACCCGGAAAGATACGTTTGCAAAGGATAATGTATTACAAGAAACGATTATAGTCAAAGGATTCCGGCGGGACGAAATGACAGATGATCGTAGAATCTGCATTTCATATAGCGAAGGAATAGCGGATTTGAGTGCCTCGCGGCAGAAGGTATACCCGTATGCTGATATAGTTGATACGGCATCGAAAGATAAGATCATTCATTTGCCGGTCAATGCACGCGAAGAGGCCATTATTAGACTGTTTAAGTCATGGAGCGGTAGTCTCAATAAATACAACATCCAAATATCCACAGGGCCGGTCGTGGCGTTTCGCATGGAAGATAGCCTGTGTGATAAACCTGCCGCTTCTGATGTTGCACCGTTATTTTGGTTGCATAATGTCGTAAAAATGCTGGTGGATCACCCTGTTGAATATAAAGGGAAAAAGCAATACATCAAGATTTCGGCACAGACACAACGAGTGCTTATACCTAATCGTAATTATGTCTTTTTAAGAAGATTCAGCGCAAAAGACGATAAAAGCAGATTGATTGCAGCTCCCTACTTTTGCAATAAGACTAATGCCCACTATATCGGTGTGGAAAATAAATTGAATTATATTTATAGACCCAAAGGCCATTTGGATCGAACCGAAGTCATTGGAATATCCGCTCTATTGGATAGCGATTTATTTGATGTCTATTTCAGAACATTCAACGGCAATGTGAATGTGAGTGCTACCGAGTTGCGAAGTATGCCTTTGCCGGACTTGGGAATAATCAAATCTATCGGCGAAAAACTGATATTAAAAAACAATTTCTCTGTAGAGAATGTAAACGAAATTGTAAATAACTATTTTCAAATAAGCTGATATGGGCAAAATCAAGGAAGCACAAATTATATTGAAGGCATTGGGATTGCCAGATGCTCAACAAAACGAAATGTCTGCTTTGACTCTTCTTGCCTTATGTAATATGACCGAGAAGAAAAACTGGAGCGAAGCAACTCATGAAAGTATGGGGGTAAGTAGAGGTATCATGTCGTTTGTAAACGAGTATTACAAGCAAGATCAGCCATACGCTCCCAATACGAGAGAGACATTTCGCAGACAGGTTTTGCACCAATTCATGCAGGCCGGAGTGGTGTATTATAATCCGGACATTCCTGATCTGCCTGTCAATAGTCCGCGAGCTCATTATGCGATTAGTACCGAGGCGTTGGAGGTAATCCGAGCATATGGACAAAAAGAGTGGAACGACAAACTGTCGGCTTTCATAAAGTTGTTGGGTAAATTGAAAGACAGGTATGACAAAGAGCGTGATTTAGCGAAAATACCTGTTATTATTGAAGGTGAAGAATATAAGTTGTCGGCGGGAAAACATAATCTCGTTCAGGCAGCAGTCATAGAGGAATTTGCCCCTCGATTTGCTCCCGGAGCAAAAGTATTATATATCGGAGATACAGAGAATAAAGATTTATATGTAGACAAGATCGCGTTGGAAAAAATCGGCATTCCTATTACAGAGCATAGTAAGCTTCCTGATATCATTATCTATGATGAACGTAAGGAATGGTTGTTCTTGATAGAAGTGGTTACATCTCACGGTCCTGTATCGCCCAAGCGAATGCTTGAATTAGAGGATTTTTTGAAGGAGTCTAAAGTCGGCAAAATATATGTTACTGCATTCCCGGATCGAGTGGAATTCAGAAAACATATTGCGGATATCGCATGGGAAACTGAGGTTTGGATTGCTGATAATCCGGATCATATGATACATTTCAATGGAGACCGATTTATCGGTCCTCGTTAGTATTATTTGCTTTATTATTAGCCTTAAGAACTTTATATGTGTCTTGGACAGCCATTTATCATGGCTGTCCGTTGTTTATACGGAGGATTGTTTGTAGATGAAATTAGATATTCAGTCGCTTTTTATTATGCGGTTATTGATTTCGACTAGAAGTATAATGGTCCAGTAGAAGTCATAAAAGCATTAGGGCTAACGGAAGGGACGATAGTAACTAGGGGGCAGTGCGTTTGAGAAGAACGGGAAGGTCGTTCGGATGATTCCTTTCCACGAGTATCTGGTAGAATCGTAATCTTTGAACTTATTTCACGATAATAACGGAGCTCTTTAATATTGGTTTCTTTTGTTGATGGACCCCGTACGAGAAAGGTATTCGAGAGTAGTCTGTAAAATAAATCAGCATAATGTGAATTATTCTGCGCAATAATGCTTCTCTTTGCACAGATTCGTTAATGTTACTGTATGAAACGGGCATTGCTGCCGAGCCAGCGGAAGACGCTTACGGCTCTGGGCGAAAATATAAAGCTGGCACGCCTGCGCAGGGAGTTATCCTCGGAGCAGGTGGCCGAGCGGGCCGGAATATCCCGTAACACCCTGACGAAGATCGAGCGGGGCGAGGAAGGAGTGGCGATGAGTTATTATTTCCGGGTACTGGCTATCCTCGGCCTGGAGAAAGATTTGCTGCTTGTCGCCAAAGACGACGAGCTGGGGCGTGCCCTTCGGGATGCCAAATTCGTGGTCGGGGAAAGGGTTTCCAAGAAACGGTAAATTATGGTAATGCAGCGTGATATATATATGTATATATGGACTGGCCCGAGGATGCGGAGCCGGTCTATATGGGTGTGCTCCACAGTCAAACGATCTGGGGCAAAGAGGCCTTTCTTTATGAGAACGATCCCGCATGGCTGGCCCATCCCCGTTTCCGGGCGCTGGATCCCGACCTGTCGGCATTTACCGGGAAACAATGCCAACCTTCGGATAAGAGCAATTTCGGATTATTCATCGACTCCGACCGGACTGTTGGTAATGTACGCTTATGTGCAGGCGGGAAGCCATCAATGCCCGGTTGCAGGACCGAAAATCGCGAACGAAACGGATTACCTGATGGGCGTGTGCGACGGAAACCTTTAGGGATGGGCAAGCGCTTCAAGTTCTCGAAAGAGGGGGACTTCACGGACAACGACCGGTTGCTGTCCACGCCACCTTGGACGTCTATCCGGGAACTGGAACATGCCAGCCTGCAAATAGAGCGGGAAGATACTGTCACCCCGGAGCATATGCGATGGATCGATATGCTCGTAGCACCCGGTTCGTCATTGGGCGGGGCAAGGCCGAAAGCCAACATAGTGGATGAGAACGGACGCTTATGGATCGTCAAGTTCCCGAATGCCGGGTACGGCGGTTCGGCAGTTGACACCACAGTTTTATGACCGAGCGTTTCAACCGGACCGATACGGGCCGGCGGATACACTTTGCCTCGGTCATGACATTGCTCGGTTATACGGACGGTGCAAACCATACGGAGGGAGCCAGCTACCTCGAACTGGTCGAATGGATCATTGGCAACTGCGACGATACAGGGCGGAACCTGGAACAGCTTTGGCGCAGGATCGTGTTTAATATCGCCGTTTCGAACTGCGATGACCGTCTGCGGAATCACGGCTTCCTGCTTACGCCGCAGGGTTGGCGATTATCACCGGCCTATGAGATGAACCCTGACGAGTACGGACGGGACTGAAGCTCAACATCTCGGAGAATGATAATTCACTGGATTTCGATCTGGCTATGGGTATCACGCCGTATTTCGGGCTGGAGTCCGCCCGTGCGGAATCGATACTCGCAGAGGTTAAACATACTGTTTCAGGTTGGAGAAAACTTGCTACGAAATACGGTATTCCCAAGTCCGAGCAAGATGCTATGGAGAGGGCGTTTAGGTATTGACAGTTAAACGGGATTCATTTACTCAGGACCACTCCACGTATAACATAGCCCGTACAATATAATGGCTATTAATTTAATGGCTGTTAAAATAAGTTGTACACTTCAATGTGCTAAAAATGTTTGCATCTGGGATTCCATATCTGCTAGCCACGGTTTACGGCCACAAGTTCCTATTCATTAACCTCCTACCATGAGGTCCCTTCTGTTGTAAGAGATTTCATACGAGAAATCGAAAATATCAGGAGATCGAAAGCTGGTATAGTAAAGTATGTAATTGGAAAATTAGATATTAAAATTTTGTTGTTCCTTATCTTTGAATACTTTTGCCCGCCGGGCGTGAACGGAAGACAAGGCATCGTATTCCTGTTTCAGAGCAAACAATGCCCCCCCCCTTATTCTGTACTGCATCCCTGAGATTTACATAGAATTTCATAATTTCCGCTAATTCCCCGCTATATGTATGATGGGATAACACCGAAGTGAAATCTGGGGCATGAAGAATTGATAGAAATTCATCCTTCACATTCGGCGAAAGATTATTATATGTTTACATCCAATTATATGTTGAAAGCGGATGTTCTTTTTCTTTAAGCCATTCAAAAAAAATAACGGTAGATAATATAGGTGTCAAGCATATCCAAAAGAAAATGAAACTCATTTTTATTTGTACCAAATGCTTTATAAAAATATGATAATCCTCTACCGATACTTCCTTTTGTAGAATTTAAAATTGCCTGGATAGAGCGAATATATTTTCGATTCCAATGCTTGCCAATATAATTCCTATTATGGCTGAATTCACCCAAAAGGGGATGATATTTCATTGGGAATGAATAAATAATTTTTGTAAAGTTAATGCTTTTGACATTATTGCAAAATAAAATATTAATAAATTTTCAGCTGATTTCAATTCACTTTGACTTGACTTGAATTATTTTGGCATGTATAAGGCTATCTTATTCCCAGAAATAAATTTTCAAGATTGCCGATAGAATAACAACACTCCTGCTGAAGCAGATGGTTTTTACGAGCCAGGTGCTTCAGATGTGTCCGGATCGTCAAGTTATGTCGTTCGATATGATTGGTCCCGTATAAATGATGTCCGATGGATCTTTGTCTCGATCAGAGACCGGTAGTTTCTTAGCCTATCGGTATAAACCCGTTTGGCATCAGATAGACGAAGGGTTCCGAGAACTACGTTAAGGGTGGCGTTTGTTCGTGGACCGATATTGTAACTGACGACCTGTTTGGATTTTCTATCCAGGGCATATGCTATTCAGATGTGTTCGGACTTTCTTCGTACAAAGCTTTTATTTCATCCATGTCATAGGTCCTTTGATTAATGACCGGAGGACGAGAGATTGTATGGGCGATCTGTACAATTCTGCTGAGTAGTGTTGTGGGAGAAATATCCAGGATCCGTGCTGTACTTCGGATGCCGACTCCTTCTTTGGTTAATGTTACGATCTCGTCATTGATTCCTTTCTGGTAGGCGTTGTAACTATATAGTGCCTGTTGTTTTCGATGACATGATTTGCATTCGTAGCGCTGCCTGCCGTTGCTCTGTGTTCCGTCTTTTACGCATATGCCTCCGCAATATTTGCATTCCATTTTTGCTATCCCCTAATTTGAAACATGAAGGTTAAATATCCGTTTTGAAAACCCGTTTTCGAGGGATTTAAGGGTGCAAAAATACAAAAGGCGACTGTAATAGCCGCCTTTGTTTTACCTGTGAAAGGAAAATTTGTATTGAAAGTCAGTGTTTTAATCATTGAATTGAAGTCATCCCCTAATTTAAAACACTACCTGTGACTTGGCGGAGAGAGAGGTTACGGAGTTGCAATCTGCTATTATTTGATTATTAGCAATTTGCATGAGCAATTCGCGAGCGAGGTCACACCTCGGTGACAACGGTGATGACTACTCTCCGTCACAGATGTAGTCATCGTCCTCTATAAATCCTTTATTTAAGGCTTCTTTAGGGGTGTTTGCTCCGCTATTTTTTTCGTTGAAACCACCTCTACTCATGTACATACTTGCAGTGGTTACGACTTGCTTAGCCATACCGATTTGGTTGTCAAAGAACAAATCTTCGCCCGCTAAGGTCAGTACTTAATTTGGATAATGCAAGTTATTTATTCTCTTTCTGGCAGTGGTTGCAAAAAGTCGATGGTTTTTAGTTTAAGCCTGAAGTCTGGTGGCCGCTTCTTGCCCTAACTTCTTATTGAGTCAACTTTCTCAGACTAAATTATATTTCTAGAAGTAAGTCTTTTAGTTCCTCTATTGAAGATATCCGATCTCTAAGTTTGACAAGTCCGTAAATCATCAGGATTCTTACATATCTATACGGCGTAGTACAATCGGGATATATCTCTTTTACAACAGAGGCAATCTTTCCATCGGGATCAATTCCGCCAACACTATAATTAGACCCGTTATTATTATAATCGTCCGATAGTACCTTACCTGTCAGGATAGACTCAATATCTATTTCATCACGACAATATTTTAGGGCGTAGGCCATTCCAAACTTTGCTGCATCTTGATTGTCATCGAAGAAATATTTTTCCGCAAAATCATTGGCGATATCTGTGGCTATAGAAGATAGCCTAAATTGTACTAAATCTTCCATGGTTATTTTATTACTGTTTCAAACTCCGATTTTTGCTCAAGATAAATATCTTTCAAGTATTTCCCGGACAACAGATCCTTGGCATCACTTTGAGTAACCTCTGTTGGATATGCAAGCACTATAATTTGTTCTCCAAGAATAGGTAATGATTTCAAGGTGTTATTCCTATGCCTTGGATCAATTCTCTGGAATGTGGAATCCATAATAATAGGACCTGAAATGGGCGCATTCTTATGCAAAGCTCCTACAAGGGAAAGAGCTACTACTTGTTCGTATCCAGCTGAACGATTAGGTACAATCTGTCCATTATTTGTTACGATTTCAAGTCCATAGTTATCATTTATCTTCAATCCTGTATAGGCTGGCATATGGGATATTTTTGTAAATATATCCTCAGCATCGGCTTGTACACGAGATTTCAAATCATCTCTAAACTTCGATACGGCCTTTTCAAATATTTCTTGAACAGCCTTGCAAAACGTTAGATCGTCAGAGGCCTTCTTTCCATCAGCATTTGATTGTTTGGAAATCTTAGCATTTAATTTTTCAATTGAGGCTTGATTTTCTGCTATCTCTACTTCTTGTTTGGTTATACCTTCATTTAACAAAACCAATTCTTGGTTTTTTGTCTTATATGTAGGTTGTAAATCCAAAAACTCGGTATCTGTAAATGAGTTATGGAAGCCAGTTTTTGCCTTCTTAATTTCTACTAAATCAACCTCATCTAAACTTATTTCAGATCGTATAGTATTAATATAATCTACCAACTTGATAAGAGACTCTTTATCGGCATTTCGTTTAAAGCTACTAAATTTATCTAATAATTGTTTGAGATTCTTTATTTTATCAGAATCCGTTGACTCGATAGTGCTCTTTAGAGATGCCAATTTTTCACGCAAACTAGATAAATCTTCACTTGATAGGTTCCCATTACATACCGGACATAACAAGGTTTCATCATTAACAATCTTGTCCAGTATTGAAACAATAGCCTCTTTTGTCTGAATATCCTCAATGCGGGATAACAGAGTATTGAGTTCTTTATTCTTCGTGTCAATAATCTCTTGGATAACTTTATCGAAAATAATGCTCCAGGCAAATTTCATTTTCGCCTTAAGGTCTTTTACATTAGTATCCAAAAGAAGGCGTTTTTTCTCAATCTGAGATTCTTTTTCTTTTTCTTGGATGAGTAATTCTGCATACCTCTGATTTGCAGCAAAAGCATCCTCGATCTCAGAGATTTCACTTTGAAGTTTCATTTTTTGCTCTTTCATCTCTTTTAGAGACTTCTTGAGCTCTTCATTATGTATTAAAAGTCCTGTCAGAACTGATGAGTCTTTTTTTGTCCTATCGTTCGCGGCAGAAACCTTAGTGTATATCTGTTGATATGTCGTAGTAATGCTCCTAAGGTTTTTATTTGCCCCTTCAAGAATCGGTAGACCTAAAATATTTTCGATAGATGTCTTGATAACATCACTGGATGATGAATCTTCAAGAAGATTTTCATATTGCCTTAATAATTCGCCATCGAACAAATAAAAACGAGATATTTTTTCTGGCAAAACTGTGTTAAGGAAGTGTTCTGCGTCCTCTTGGCTCATCAAAGAACCAGAGTGCTTTAAATATAACTTATGCTCATAATCCGAATCATTTTTGCCATCAGTATCAGGCCGCCTTTTAAGCATACGAGTAAGTTCATACTCTTCATGATTGTATGTCATAAAAAGCTTAACACTCATATCCTTTTGGGCCTCAACCGCATCAATGTTTACGAACTTAGCCAATTGGCACTCCTCGTAATTTCTATTGTATACGATTCCCCATAAGGCAAAACGAATACAATTAAGTAGAGATGTCTTGCCCACGCCATTTTCGCCCCAAACAAATGTAACACCATTACCGGCAGGGAACTCTAAAATCTGATTATTTTGGTATGGACCAAAGTTGTCGATGATAAGTTTATTAATTCGTAACATTATCACTTAGATTTAATGGCGTTATCTATAACGTTTCGGATAGCGTTTTGTGATTTTACGCTATCATCCATGTTCTTAATTTGGGCATTAAGAACTTCCTCAATGAGTTGAGAAGGGATGTCAGGGTATTCACCCGATCTGATTTCTTCTAAGATATCTCTGATCTTATTTAATTCGTCACTCATCTTCAAGGCCGATATTATTAGTTAATAGTGTGTCGTCGATGCTATGTTTCACAGCGATAATTCTTAATTGGGTAATACAAGACGGATCTTTTGACCACATCCCAAACTGGATACATCGCGTCAACTCTGTTGCAACTATATCATTCCGTCTAATTGCATCATCTTTATCTGAAAAGTCTGGGACTACAACCGCATCATACAACCATGAATAATATTTACCTGTGTATCTTCTCAGAATTCGCCCCCTTCGCTGAATGAATTCCCTCGGATTCTGAGAAGAGGCCAAAATTATAGCATGTGTAGTAGCGGGAATATCAACCCCTTCGTCCAAACATTTTATTGAAACAATAACACCACCGCAGTCATTAAAATAGTTTAATGTTGCATTCCTATCCCCGGGCATATCTGCATAGTATTCGTATGCATCTACATTGGGGATTGTCGATATCTCTGTTAATACATCGTGTAATTGTTCTTTGTCCTCACAATATATAATCCATCTCTGCCCATTACAATATTCTTCCTCAAGTATTTGCTTCGCTAATGCAACTTTCCCTTCTGCTTTCTTGATAATACGACATCTCTTTAATAAAAGAGATTGCATATATTGATCGTTGGAAACAGAATAGGAGGGGTCTTGGGCACATCTCGCATATCGTATACTTATTTCGTCCGTAATCTTATTCCATGCGTGTTGCTCAGATGGGGACAATTGCACAATCTTAGGCCGATAATAATATGGGGTTAACACTTTATCGTCTATGGCATTCTTTAAAGTATATGGAGGCTCTATTATTCCTCCAAAGTATTCAATAATAGCTTGAGTCCCTACGGGATCACCATATCTACGTGGCGTTGCAGATAGTCCCAAACGGTAACCTGCATCAATCACGAAAAAATTCCGTCTATTCAGGCTGCCCATTCTATGAACCTCATCGGCAACAACAAACAAATGCTCCCCTTGTTTTATACGTTGTATGAATCTAGGCATAACGGCTGTATCCATTGTTGATATGACAACCGTATTGTGTTTGTCACTTTTTTGCGTAGCTGCCTCTAAAACCCCCTTTTTATCCCATGCGTTATGGCCATCCCCACATAAAATAATTCGGAGATTTACATCCGACAACACAAGCCTGATTTCTCTATCCCATTGTGATAATAAATCCGTTGATGGAACTAAAACGATTATACTCTTATGTTCTTCTATGGCTTTCCGTATTGCACAAATTGCAGTATATGTTTTACCGCTTCCTGTTGCATGCTCAAAAATACCCCGATGTCCTTGTTTTACCCATTTGTCCAAAGCATCTATTTGATGCTTTCTAGGCAGCTTTTTGAATGTTTTATCAGCAGACCAATATCGCGCTAGATCAACTTTAACCTTAATCTCCTCGACTAATGTTTCCCAATGTACTTTAGCAATCTTGTCTTTAAACCGAGTCTTAATATCCTCAGGCAATGGCGTTATCTCAATCTTTGGAGCTTTATTGTTCCAAAGCATTTCAAAATAACTTTGCGTATCACCAACCCTTTCTCGGTCATTGCTTTCTTGCCAATTAGTAAACACATCTATGGATTCAAAATTTCCATCATCTGATAGGCCTTTAAATGTCTCATTTAATGACCCTCTAAACAATATAGCATTATCACCTTGATAGAATATGCCAGCTTTATCATGGAAAAGTCTTTTGATATCACCTTCCCCTTCTCCATAGGCAATTTTTATTTCAATGACATTCGTGGCAATGAGGCACGCAAGCACTTGGCTAGGTTTCTCTAACTCGCTACTAGCAAAAAGAGAGTCTATCTCTTCTATTAATGCACGATGCAGGATTTCATCTTTTTTTGCTAACTCTCCTGTTTTAATCGCTTTAATATCGTCATCGGATAAACATGGAGAACATATAATGCGCATTTTCCCTCCATTATGGACAAAATCCTTAAGAGCATTCCATGCAATGATGTAAATTGTACTACCAAAATAACCTGATAGGCGATCATATGAGGTTGCAGCAGACATGCAGGGGATGTAAAACTCCTCTGCAATATTATCATTCACCTTGTTATAAGTCCTTTTTAGAACAAGGTCCTCATAATTGATCCTATTATTCATTCTCCAATTAATCTTGCTTTAATAGCCTCAGATAAAAACTCCGCTCGTGCGGCATACAACACCTCTCCATTTGTTTTAGTACCCCTGGCAACTTTCTCTTGCATAGCCCGAAGGATTAAATCATCTTTACACTGGACATTAGCATTATAAGAGAAGTCTTTGTGCTTTTCTGCATCATATAAAACAAACACATCATAATCTTCGACATACGATACTAGCAAAGCATATGCAGAAGAATCAAAATTACCTTTTTACCCTTTCCCTTGATTGGGGACATTCAAATTAAATTTATACTCATGAATGCTACGACCTCCCGGTGGGTTTGTTGCGGGAAATGCGTAAATGAGCAATTCGATAGGGATTGGGCTCGAAAGCTTAAGCCTTAATGGCCTTTCATTTAGCGCACTATGTTCCACAACTGCGCTCCCAAGAGATTGAACAAACTGCCGCTGAATGGCTTCCCTTTGTTTGGATATTTTGCTTACCATAGCCAATTCCTCCGATAAGATATCTAATGAATGACTAGCATATTCAACATACTCTTTGCTAATGTCATATCCGGCAAAACGCCGTCCAAGTTTCAAACACTCATGCCCCGTAGTCCCAGACCCAAGCCATGGATCAACAACCAAGTCCCCTTCTTTCGTACATGCTTTAATATACTTGGCAGGAAGATACCCTGGTTGTACAGCTTGATGCTCTGACTGTTTTGATGATACGCTTCCCTTTATAATATTAAGGGGAAGAGCTCCTTTGGGGTTAGGCTTTATGTATTTGGCTTTTCTAACATATGAGAGACCATTGGCTCGAGGCTTAAACTCGTTATGAGCATATGCCTTTAGTGTCTCTGCGTCGTATTCTCTCCTAATATCATCGATATTAATTTTCCACTGGGGACTAACCGAGAACCATAGATTCTGTTCGTAGGCATCTTGGCACGCAACACGAAGTCCAGTAGGAACTGGATTATCTTTAATCCATATCTCAATGTCCACACAGTAGAGGTGCCATCTTTCAGCTAATTCAATTGCTAATTTCTCAACAATTAGAGAACGAGTACTGTTAATTCCCTTGCGAGGTTTTTCTCTATTTGCTTTAATATTAATGACTAAGAAGCCATCATCGCGGAGTTTTTGACATGCTGCATCTATGAAAGGAGCTATCTTGTCTATATATTCAGCTGAAGACCAATTGCCATAATTGCGATCTGCATTGGGGTATGGAGGAGACCCATAAACCAATTTTATTGATTTATCAGGAAGGGATAAAATTCCCTTAGCACCATCTATACACTGAACAGTATATTCCTTATTTCGCTTCATTCCCCTCTCGTTCAATTCTTAATGATGCAAGTTCACAATAATCATTATTAGCGTCAATTCCTATCCAACGTCTATTGTGCTGTTTGGCGACTAAACAAGTTGTTCCTGATCCGGAAAATGGGTCGAGAACAATGTCGCCTTCGTTTGTGCCGGCAAGAATGAAAAATTCTGCAAGTTTCTCGGGAAATCTTGCGGGGTGACTTATTCCACGTTCTTTACATAGCTTGAAAAATAAATCATTGCTATTTGTATTGCCAATAGAGATTACGCTTCCTGGGTCAGAGCCGCCATGGTCTTTCCACTTTATTCCACAATTAAAATTATGAGTACTTGGGCGGGTGTTTTCAGACCTACCGCCTTTCCCTTTTCCTTCTAGGTATTTTTGCATATCCTTACTATATGGCTTTCTGATTGGGTCCATATTAAAGGTCCACTGCCCCGATTTGCTGAACCAAAAACAATATTCGTGTGATTTTTTGGTTCGCCCATGTTTCCCGGTAGAATAAATATTGGGCGGTGTAGCGGGGTTATGCCAAATATAGTCGCGTACTAGATGGAAATTGAGTTCCTTACAGAGGTAAATAACCAGTTCGAAAACATATATCTGTTGTATGCCATTTACGACTTTGTCGCTTATATTTAAAACAAAACTACCATCATCTTTTAATACGCGGTAAAATTCTTTAGCCATTGGCTTAAACCATTCAATGTATTGAGAAGGAGAAGATGATGTATTCTCTATAACGTAGTCTCTTTTGTCTGCATATGGTGGAGATGTTAATATAAAATCGATGCAGTTATCATCCAATTCTTTTAAAACATCTTCACATCTTCCATTTATAATTCTATTTTGGAGTTCAACAGGTTTCATATTTCTAGCGGATTATCTCGCAACAAACACGGTATTTCTTATTTGTACACCCTAATTTACAAAGATAAACAGTAATTGTAAAAAGAGAGAATTTTTTTGGCCGAAATTATTATCTTTATCATGGATTGCTGAGAACGCAATGATCCTGCAGTCGCAGTAACTTAGATAAAGCAGATATAAAGAAGCCTTTGTTCCCCATTCTGCACGGAGTAGGATGGGCTTTCTTTTTATACACTTACATAAACTACAACCAATGCAAGAATTACACGATTGCCGCTTTATGCAAGCGGTTGTGAGCGGAGACTCACAGAAGATGGATTATGCGGAGCTGGATGCTGCGTTCGTTGCATTTCAGGCCGAGTTGCGGGATTTTGTCGCTGGGACGGCTGGTTATCTCGAGATCGATTTCCAACTGCAAGATCTCAAATCCCAACTTTCGCGGGTTCTCCGCAAAAAAAAATGAGCCGCACAATGCGTTAATCCATCGTTGTCGAGCCAACATCAACACGCTCATCGCCCAAAACGAAAAGCGGCTTACCTTTCCGGATTTATTTATTCCCGTGCGCTCGCCCGAATCGTCACCGTTCCGGTGGAATTTGGAAAAGTTCACCAAGCGAGATTTGTTAGAACTTCTCACGGCACTATGCCGGGCAGAGGCCCTCATCGATGAGCGAGGACGACCTGCCGCCTATGCCCGAGTCGTGGCCTCCGTATCCAAACGGTTACGCCTTTCCATTTCAGAATCCAGTGCCTATAACGAGCGGGATATTATTCTTAACATCAAGCGTAATCCTGCGGCCTTTATCTCGCACCTTGTGACCTGTCTGACTGGGAGTCTTAAAATTTAGTTGCTGATTTACAGCAATGTGAGAACTTTATTGCAGGGAGTTCAGCCTGGACTCCCTGCACTTTCTGTTTTTATTGTTCGGAATTTTGTTCCGGGAATAAAACAGCGATGCTATGAAGTATATTGATATCCTCAATAAGATTCAGACGGAGTTGCTGTCGTTGCAAAGTAGCCTGAATGAACTCCGTTGTCTGGATGGTTCTTCTACTTGTGATGTCTACATCACGCGGCAGGAGGCCGCCGATATGTTGGGCAAGGGCCTTCGGCAACTTGATAGGGACTGTATCAAGTACAACATCGAGCGCAAGAGGTGTAATAACGGCATTCGTATCAGCAAGCGCGATATCATGCGACATATGGGGTACGCCCTGGAGCCGGGTGAATCTTCCGTGGAATCCGTGACGGGTGATAATGCCACAGAATTCGACCGTATACTGCGCCAGTATAACCGGTTGAAGCGATGAACTATCTGACGGAAATAAAACTCTTCTACGATTGGTTGGAGGCCAATCCGCTTCCAGCCTCGGCCATTTCGTTGTGGCATGCTCTGATGTCCATCTCCAATCGAAGTGGCTGGCATCCGGCCATAAAAGTTCCCTATTCTCTATTGGAACTTCGCACCGGATTGTCTCGTACCACAATCTACCGTGAGAGGGAGCGGTTGCGCAAAATGGGGCGTATAGCCTTTCGGTCTCACGGGGGCAATACTTGCTGTACCTATCGGCTCATTGCATTGGAGAGTCCTCATGTATTTCAGATTGAAACGGATTCTGCAACACAGTTTGCAATACAATGTGAAACACAGCAGGGTACAAATGGGGATTTTGTGTTGCAGACTGCGTTTCAAAATGAACACATATATAAACTAAACAGAGATATTATAAAAGAAAAAATCAAGAAAAAAGAAAAGCTGACGTCTACGTCGCAAGAGAGAAAAAGTTGCGCCAAAAAGAGAGAAGGCCAACGATTCAATCAGGGGCAGTTCCTGGATTCTCTTGATGAGCCGTGGCGTGCGGTGCTGGCAACCTGGTTTGAATACAAGCGACTGCGGCATGAGAGCTATCGGAGTGAGATGGGCGCAAAAAAATGCCTCTCCCTGCTTCGTCGGCTCTCGGAGGATGATGCCGTTCTTGCGTCCGCCATTGTCGATCAAAGTATGGCGAATAACTGGGCCGGATTGTTCTCGTTGCGTCATACGACACAACAATGCGGCCGACAATACGGACAACGTATCGGGCAAATTATGCAGAGCAAAGATGCGCAACGGCGACAACATTACATCGACAAACTGCGAGATGCAGGCAAAACGGATACTGAAACCAATCGATAGATATTATGGCAAACAACATTTCTCAACTGATTTCGCAGATGACCCGCGAGGGCGTGCTCGATCATCGCGAAATATGGTCGTGGTCCTGGGGAGACAGGGCGACCTGCAATCAACTTTTTCGGGCAATTTTCCGCTCCGTGGACTCCACTCTCGAACAATATCACCATTTGCCCGAATATGAAGATATTATTGCGTGGATGATCTCTACGCAGGATAAAGGCCTGCTTCTAATGGGCGATTGCGGACGGGGCAAGAGCGTAATTCTGAACGGGGTTCTCCCGGTACTGTTCCGTATGAAGAACCGCGTATTGCAACCCGTCCACGCGCAGGATATGGGCAGGGAGATTCCCGATCAGCAAACGTTTCGCAGCCACCGGCCGTGGCTTTACATTGATCGGTTGTTGCATTCATCGTTCCCGGCCATCGATGAGTTGGGTGTCGAGCCGATGCTCAATGATTATGGCGAACGATATGAGGGTTTCAATCTGGTGCTTAATGCGGCCGAGCGCTATCATCGTCCGGTCTTTATCACTACGAACCTCTGTGAAGAACAGATTTACAACCGCTATGGCGAGCGCACGATGGATCGCCTGGCGCATCTGTGTCGAAGTGTCCATTTCAGCGGCGAGAGCCTGCGTAAATGATCAGTATGTTATGAATGAGATATCCATCCAAATCGTGTCCCTCTGCTACAATTATGCGCAGAGCCGATTCCAGACCATCATTCCGCCATCCACGGATACACCATTGGGCTATGAACTTATCGCGGAGCAGATTGACAGGCGTGATGCCGAGATTTTCCTGCAACGTCTGCACCGCAAGTATGTGCGCGGACGAAAGAGCGGACGCTATCCTGCGGCAAATATTGTTCGCCTGGAGCTACAACTGTTCATCGAACTGAAGGACTATAAACAACGCCTGGTATGAAAGAGTATCGAGTAATCTTCTGCTTGACCAATGGCAAGCGCAAATATGCCACACACAATGGCGAGATCCTGTTATGGGATGACTACGATCTACTTGCCCTGCGCCGTAACCTTCTGGATTATGAGCAGTTCGCTTTTACGGACGACTTTGCCTATTTCGATTTTTCGGCAGAGGCATTGCGAGAGCGTTTCCCCGAAGCTGGAATTCTGCGGGTGAAAGGCTTCCGCACGGAAGATCCGTCATTACCGGTTAACCACGATATAATACGCTGATGCCACGTTTGAAACGAAACGCACCACGGCCGTGGCTTCCCCTGCGAAAGCCTTATGAGGGATATCGCCATCACAATACGTCCTTCTATCAATCTGTAGCATGGCGGAAGCTACGTCTTGTGCAGTTGCAGGAACACCCGCTTTGCGAGGAGTGTCTGCGTCAGGGACGTCACACCCCGGCACAGATGGTCGACCACATCATTCCGATCAATAAGGGCGGTGCTCCGCTGGATATTGAGAATCTGCAATCGTTATGCAACAGATGTCACAGCCGTAAATCGGCACGGGATAAATAGTTATTAACCATTAAATTGTATTGCCTATGAAGTAAATCTTTCCGGAGGAGTGCGGATGGTGGTTTGCAATCAGTCCTTAATGGCATGTGGCATCTGCATTCCTCCCATTTTTACATCAGGCAAAGAAGATGAGAACAACGCTATCGTTAAATCAAATCATCGAAGAGTGGATCGCCTCGCTCGATGGTCTTCCTTCAACGCAGACCGACTATCGCCGTAAAATACGGCTGTGGTTCCGGTGGCTTGTTGCACAGGGTAAGGATCCCCGGGAGCCGAGACGTGATGATATCCTCGCTTTCAGGCAACAGTTGCTTTATGAGGGCAAGAGCCGTTACACGTATTTCAGCTACATCACAGTCGTGCGGCTCTTCTATCGCTACTGTGCCAAGCGGCATTATTGCGAAGATATCGGAGAGGGCATTCGTTCAAGCATCCGTTCGCGCGAACACTACAAGTACCCGCTCTCGGCATTTCAGGCGCAACAACTCCTGAAGAGCATCTCCACGGAGAGTATCGTGGGCAAGCGCGACAAACTCATCGTTGCACTGATGCTCCTGAATGGCCTGCGGTCGTGCGAGGTGTGCCGGATCAATATTGAAGACGTTGCACGTGACGGAGATCGCACATTGCTTCGCATACAGCGCAAAGGTCACCTTGACAAACATGATGTGGTGGCACTCCCCGAATTCACCGCAACACTCTATGAGGAGTATCTTGCCGAACGGGATTTTCGATGGGGAGATGCTTTGATTGTCAATCACTGCAAAGGTCGGAGTTCAACACGTCTTACTACGCAGTCCATCTCGCACCTGGTAAAGCAACGTTTGCGAGCCATTGGCATTAATGATCCGAAGATAACGGCCCATTCGCTTCGTCATACTTGCGGAAGCCTGCTCGTTGAGAGCGGCATGGATATCGAGCTTATCAGGGATCTGCTCGGACATACCTCCTCGGCAACTACACGCATCTATATCGACATGGCGCAGAAACGTCGTCTGCTGGATCAGAACCCCAGCCGGATAATCGAAGCAATGGTAACCAAAACCCCGGAAACATTAAAGAGTTGATAACCAGTTTAATGAAGGTGTGATTAATTGCGGTGTTAAGGATTTGAATGACAAAGTGTTTGAATTTTGGGAATGAGCCGCCAAAATCGCCGTAACTCTTTGATAAAGCATCACGGAAATGGTGCAATTAACTACACATCGTGTATGGGGATAGGGGGTCATATTCCTTCACACCCTGCCAAACCCAATCGCGCCCCAAGTCGAGAAGACGCGCGTGCAAAATTGAGAGTAAGCGAATACAAAATGAGCTTACTCAGACTCTGTCGTACGAGAGTTATTGAAGGCCCACGAAGTGGGATTAAGATCGATAAAACCTGAAAACTATGAAAGGACGCAAGAAAATACCCGATGCCTTGAAATCCCTGCGGGGAACAGACCAGCCATGCCGGATGAGTAACAGCGTGGCGATTCCACCGACCACTGCGGTTGTGGCCCTGCCACGTACAGGGTTAAAGGGCACCGCGAAGAAGATATTTGCCGTTGTTGCCACGGAGCTTATCCACAAAGGCCTGCTGGATGTTACAGGTGTGGATCTGGTTGTGGCGTATGCCCGCGAGATGGCCTTGTACCATGACTTGATGCGTGATGTCGAGCGAGAGGGTGCAACCGTCGAGGTAGAGACCAAGAACGGCTCGGCAACCATCATCAACCCCAAACGCAAGATTGCCGAGGGTGCATTGGCGGCTGCCCGGTCGCTTGCTGCGGAGTTCGGAATGACTCCATCGAGTTGTAATCGTGTCGCAGCACTTCTCGCGAACAACACCCCCAAGAATGACTTTGCGGAATTTGAAGAGATAACAGTGACAGGAGATGAGTAAAGAGAAGCAGAAACTACATCTGGCCGAGGAGTACGCCCGGAGGGTACGTTCAGGAGAGATTCTGGCGTGTGAATATGTTCGTTTGGCGGTCGGTCGATATTACCGCGACCTGGATATGGCTCTCGACAGAGGTTGGTTTTTTGATCGTAGAGAAGCGATTCGTGCCATCCACTTCATCGAATGCCTGAAGCATACCAAAGGCAAGTGGGCCGGTAGCCGTTTTCGTCTTGAGCCGTGGCAACAATTTGTGGTGTGGAATATTTTTGGCTGGAAACATGCCGATGGGACACGCCGTTTCCGTTACACCTACATTGAGATTGCCCGCAAGAACGGCAAGACCGCTCTTGCGGCCGGCATCGCCCTCTATATGCTCTTTGCCGATGGGGAGTCGCGTCCGGAGGTCTATTCCGCTGCGACGATCAAAGACCAGGCGAAGATCTGCTTCTCGGATGCCGTGGCTATTGTCAAGGCTACCGATTTGAAGAACTACCTCACACCTTTTCGCAACTCGATCGTCTACGACCTGAAAGGAGGCACGATGAAACCGCTCTCTTCGGATTACGGCACGCACGATGGCTTGAATCCGAGTTGTGCCATTATCGATGAGTTCCATGCACATAAGGATTCGGGAATGTTCGATGTCCTCAAGTCTGCTTTTGGAGCTCGCCGCCAGCCGTTGATGTTTATCATTACCACGGCAGGTTTCAACAAAGCGGGGGCTTGCTATGCCTATCGGGATAATGTCATCAAGGTGTTGCGTGGAGTGAACGAGGACGACTCGCTCTTCGGTATCATCTATACCCAGGACTCAAAAGAGGAGTGGGACGACCCGAAGATGTGGAGCAAGTCCAATCCCAATCTCGGGGTGTCGCTCTCTTCAGACTACCTTGCCGATCAGGTCAAGGATGCGAAGAATCGCCCCGAAGCCGTACGCAATGTGCTGACCAAGAACTTCAACCTGTGGGTAGATGCCGAGCGGACATGGATTCTGGACGAGAAGTGGATGGAATGCATCGGCACGACTCCTCGCGAGGAGTTGAAGGGCTGTGCCTGCTGGGGAGGCCTCGACCTCTCGAACGTCTCGGACATTACGGCTTACGTTCTGTTGTTTCACGAGAACGACCACTTCCAGCTGTTGCCATACTTTTGGATTCCGGAGGAGAAGATGCAGGAGAAGATCCGCAAGGAGAACATCAACTATGAGCGATGGGTGGCCGAGGGATACGTCACTGTTACACCGGGGAATGTCATCGACTACGATTTTGTCAAGGCGAATATCCTGCGTATTGTTGCGGACTACGATTTGCAGGCTTCAGCGTATGACCGATGGAACTCCTCGCAGACAATTATCGATCTGCAGAACGAAGGTATGGTGTGTAACCCGTTCGGGCAGGGTTACGGCTCAATGTCTGCTCCCACAAAAGAGTTTGAGAAGATGGTTCTCACGGGGAAGATCGAACATTTCGGCAATCCGGTGTTGCGATGGATGCTCGCTTCGACCGTAGTGATGACCGATCCGGCCGGCAATATCAAACCCGACAAGGCCAAGTCAACGCAGAAGATCGATGGTATCGTAGCTTCGATTATGGCTTTGGGGGAGTGGATGACAGCTCAGGCTTCCGAAGACGAAAATCCCTATAATCAACGCGGGTTGTTGCAACTATGAGTCGTCGAAGGAGAAACACAGCACACCAGCTGGCTCTGCGGGCCGATATGGAGCAACGGCTTGAAAGTCTTGCTCCTCTCTCATTGGAACACCGAGAACTGCTCTCTACCGATGGTTTTATCCGGTATTATCGCCGAATGTGTGATCTCTATCCAACGCAGGTCGAGGCGTATGAACGTTTGGAAGAGTACTATCAAAACATCTTCGGTTCGCGTCGTTATAGCGATATCCGTTCCCTGCACCTGGCCATAAGTCGATATAAAAATAAAAAATAAATACTTATACTGTATTGATTTGCGTTAAATTCTAAAAGCATGTAAAATAAAGCAATAAAAAAAAGATACTACAAAATATATTTTTCAATAAAATAGTATTATCTTTGTAATGTTAAATTGAGTTAAAAAGCGTAAACTATGGCAAAACCTATTAAAGAAACTCCTGTCCTGACTGGAGATGATGCAGTTCGTTTTGAGCAAGCTGCACATGAGGTTATACCTGCTTCTCAACAAGAAAAAGAAAAAGCACAGCAGGCGTATGAGTTTTTTGCCTCAATTGCAACATTCGCTATGTAATGAAGCTACAATTTAGAAGACTTAATTCCGAGGATGTAATAAAACCGTTCGATTGCGAGGATGCAGATCTGAACGGTTTTTTGTTGGAGACCGACAAAATGGTAGCTAATGCCCGTCAGCATACATCGGAATTATTGGCAGTTACATATTTGATTGAGGATTTGGACGCGGATCGCACGATTGCATATTTTAGTCTTCTGAATGATAAGATAGAGCGTGAAATCACTGACGATCGAGAATGGAAAAGATTGTCTCGGGAGATACCCTATATTAAGCGTCGTCGTTCTCATCCAGCGGTAAAGTTGGGGCGATTAGCTGTTTCCAAAGAATATAAAGGTCAAAAGTGGGGCAACCGTATATTGTTATTTATTAAACGGTGGTTTACGAATGATAATAAAACAGGTTGCCGTTATATAACTGTCGATGCACTGCGTTCAGCTCAAGCCTTTTATGAGAAGAATGAATTTAAGGTTTTAGTCACACCTCAAGAGAACGATGAAACAGTGCTAATGTACTACGACTTGAAGCAATTCGTACATAAGTGAGCATCGCCATCGCATATTAGGAGTTTCAATCCATTGTGGGTTGAAACTTTTTTTATAACTGAACATTGTTCATCTGTTAAAGCCAGTAGTCGCTTTATGTTTGCATCGTACATAGATGCAAATAACGGTGTCAAGCTGGCTTTCATATCTCTTCTCTCGCACGCGCTCCGCCAGGAGCCGGAGGGAGAGCCGCGTATCGTCTTCAGAGTTTGAACAGGCGGTCAATGCGGCTCTCCTCTCCGACACCGTTTCCGACAATACGGCGCAACGTTACATATCCGAGGAGGGCTCGCTCAATCTTTCGGCCGTGTGGGCTTGTGTGCGCATCCTTTCCGAAACCGTGGGAACATTGCCCGTTCATCTCTACCAACGTACGTCACAAGGTCGCGAGAAGGCGTATTCACATCCCGCTCATCTTCTGCTTCAGCGTCCCAATTCGTATACCGGTCGTTTCGCATTGATGCACCATCTGATGGTGTCGTGTACGTTGTGGGGAAATGGGTATGCTCGCATCTATCGAGATAAGTTCTACCGTCCCGTGCGCCTGCAACTGTTACACCCGGACGAGATCGAGCCTCTTCTGAGTGCCGATGATGTGCTTTATTACCGCACTTCTTCGGGAGAAATGCTCTCTTCGGATGATGTTATCCACCTGCGGGGACTCTCGACCAACGGCTATAAAGGTAAGAGCCCCATTGCCGTACATCGTGACAACCTCTATCTTTCGCAGGCAGCGCAGGAGTACGGTGAACGCTTCTTCAATCAGGGAGGCAATATGTCGGGCGTGTTCAAGTACCCTTCGACCTTGAAACCGGAAGCATACCAGCGACTCAAGCGCGACCTCATAGCCCAAAGCTCGGGACTGCACAATTCGCATGTCCCGTTGCTCTTGGAGGGAGGTATGACCTATGAGCGGATCTCCATTCCACCCGAAGATGCGCAGTTCATTGCTACGCGCAAGTTTCAGAAGACAGAGATCGCTACCATCTATGGAGTGCCACCGCATATGATTGCCGATCTGGAGCGCGCTACGAACAACAACATCGAGCATCAGGGAATGGAATTCGTCCAATACTGCCTGATGCCCTATCTTGTACGTCTGGAGGAGGAATTCAACCGCAAGTTGTTGCGCGAAGATGAAGCCGGGTCGTTTTATTTCCTCTTTGGCTTGAACGGTCTGTTGCGGGGAGATGCCAAAACACGGTCGGAGTTCTACAAAAACATGAATATGGTGGGTGCGATGTCTGCCAATGAGATCCGCTCGCTTGAAGATATGAATACCTACGATGGAGGTGATGAGTACTTTGTGCAGGCGAATATGCAACCGGTGCGCACGGCATTGGCATTATCCTCCGGAGAGCAGAATCAAGGAAAAACAGATACCGATAATGACACAGATAAAGGAAATAAGGCCGAATGAGCCTGTGGAGGTGCGTTGTGCACTCTCTGATGTGCGCATCGAGCAACGCAGTGAACCGGCTGCCGGCCGAACGATTGTCGGCTATGCCGTCAAGTTTGAGTGCTGGAGTGAGCCGATTATGGGGTGGTTCCGAGAGCGTATAGCACGTGAGGCCTTTTCGGGGTGTGATATCAGCGATGTGGTGATGTGTTACAATCACAATGCAGAGAGTATCCTGGCCCGCACCTCCAGCGGTACACTCACCCTCTCTACGGATGAGGTAGGCCTGCGGTTCTCGTTTGAAGCTCCCAACACCTCTCTGGGAAATGATATGGTGGAGTTGGTGCAACGTGGTGACATTGCCAGATGCTCCTTCAAATTTACGGTCGATGCGGATGAGTGGCGATACGCAGACAAGGAGAATGGGCTGGAATATGATGAACGGACAGTGCGCCATATCTCCAAACTTTACGACGTATCGCTTGTAGTCTATCCGGCCTATCCCGATACGGAGGCGAGTCTTCGTCACCTTGAGGAGCGTAAGGCCCAATGGCAACGTTGTGCGTCCTCCGCGAAGTACGATTCTGTAAGCCGCGAACGGCTGACCATGCAACTTAAACTCAAAAACTGAAATATGGGAAAACTCAAACAACTCAAGGAACAGCGCGCCACAATCTTTTCGCAGATTGATGAGTTGCGCAAGGCAACCGATGGCCGGGAGATGAACGCAGAGGAGCGTCAGAGGTGGGATGCCCTTATTGCGGACTATGATCGTGCGGACCAGGCTGTCGAGACGGAAGAGCGGTTCGTCGATATCGAACGCAGGCAGGTCGAAGCACACCATCATCGTGTCCAGGGTACAACCAATGATCAGAAAGAGGCAGAGTATCGGTCGGCTTTCACTGACTACCTGTTGCACGGTGTGACGGGTATCTCGGCAGAGAGTCGTACTGCCATTGAAGCTCGAGCCGGGATCTCCGGACTCTCGGGCGGTGTCATTATTCCCCGGAGCCTGGCCTCTTCCATTGAGGTTGCCCTGAAAAGCTATGGAGGTATGTTCGAAGCCGGCCAGATCTTCACGACCTCCAAGGGTGATGACCTGACCCTGCCGACCATTGATGACACGTCTGCCAAGGCGACCATCGTTGCCGAGTACCAGCAGTCTACGAAACGTGCGCCCTCCTTTGGTTCGGTACTCTTGAAGGCTCACACCTACCGCACGCCAATCATCCCGGTATCGTTGGAGTTGCTGCAAGACTCCGCCTTTGATCTGGACTCGCTTCTCAGCGGTCTTCTTGCCGAGTCGTTCGGGCGTGGTATCAACGAGCATCTGACCACCGGGTCCGGCTCATCGCAACCCAAGGGAATCGTCACTGCCGCCACGGAGTGTACAACAAAAGCCGCCGCAACTTCCATCACGCTCGACAACCTTATCGACCTTATTCGGTCGGTGGATGCGGCATATGCGCAAAAAGGGAAATTCATGCTCAACCGCAATACGCTGTGGGAGCTCGCAAAAGTCAAGGATAACAACGGCAACTACATCTGGCAGGAAGGAGCCAGGGAGGGAACACCGGCCATGCTGTTCGGCAAGAGTTACATCCTGAACGATGATGTGGCCGACATCGGAGCAGGTGCCGCCTCGGTACTCTTCGGAGACTTTTCGAAGTACAAGATTCGTATGGTGCAGAACTTCAAGGTTGTGCGGCTGAATGAGTTGCTGGCGGAATACCTCTCCATCGGGCTGTTTGGGTTTGCCCGCGTAGACGGCACCTTACTCGATGCGGGTACACATCCTGTCAAAAAACTTATTCACGCTACGGCCTAATCAGCGGAGTTATGTCAGTTCCCGTGTCATTGGAACTTGCCAAGGCGCACCTGCGCATCGGAGACGATGAGTCGATGGATCGGCTTGTCGAGGAGTATCTGGAGATGGCTTTCGCCATAGCCGAGGATTATACGAATCGGAAACTCACGCAGGAGTTTTCTGCTGAAAGTCTCCCTGCTTCCATCCGAGCGGCCGTTCTTCTGACACTGGGAACTCTTTTCGATAATGAGAGCGATGTGCTGGTAGGACGTTCTGCAACCACGTTGCCGCTTACGGCCGAGAAACTGTTGCAACCCTGGCGTGTACACCCTTATTCCTCGGATAAAGATGTTTGATACGCGCATTGAAATCCTGGAATATCGTCAGATGCGCGATGAATACAACGATCGCACTCAGGAGCTGATGCGTGTCGCCGTATGCTATGCACAGAGGACAGAATCCGGAGGCCGTGAGAACCTTTATGCCGGCCGTATAGTGCATGAGAACGAGGTGGTCTACACCATTCGTTATCGGGAGGGCCTGCGTGCGGGTATGATTGTAAACGATGGAGGAGCACAACATCGGATAACATCCATACACGCGGAGGGCCGTCGTTGGCGGTTGCATCTGAAAACAATGAAGAGTGATGCTGAAAGTTAAAGTCGAGGGTTATGCCGAAGCCAAACGTATTCTGGACGAACTGCCCAATACGATGCAGAAAAGCATGCTGTTGGCGGCTTTGCGAACCTCTGCACGACCGATGCTTCAGACGGCCAAAAACAGAGTTCCAGTGCGTAGCGGCAGGTTGCGCAAGCAACTACGCATCGTACGCTTCAAGGACAGAACAGCCCCCAAGTCAGAAGTAGATATTGCCGTAAAACCAGTATTTGAGCGCACAAAAAAGAAGGGTGCGGTAAATCAGTACTACGGCAAATTCATCCACGAAGGAACTGCAGATCCCCGCATACCCCGCAAGAAAGGGAAGCATCTGCTGGTCTTCACTAACGAGCAGGGTGAGAAGGTCTTTGTCCGAAGTGTGAAAGGCATCAAGCCCACACCTTACCTGGAGCAGGCCTATACGGCGAACTCACAACGTCTGATTGTTTCGTTTGGCGATAACCTCGCACGGGCAGTCGAGAAGTTTATCAATAAGAACTTCAAACGGGTTGTCAAATGACGGATTTCAAAATCGAAATACTCCACTTGTTAGAGACGGCTCTGCCGGAGATGGAACAACGCATCCAGGCCGGAGCGGTGGATGAACGTACAGCCACGCCCTTTGCCGTCTATACCGTGCCGGAGGAGACACCCGTGCGTACGCTATCGGGGATTGCGGGTTATGTAACCACATTTGAAATTACCTTCTATGACAATCGTTACGCTTCGGTTGAGCAGTTGCGACATCGTGCCATTGCAGCACTGGAAGGCGCGAAGATAGATGGCAAATATTGTCGCTATAAGTCCAGCAGTACGGAGTATTTCCCCGACTGCGATTTACACAGTGTAACGCTCCTTTTCAGAATTGTATAAACCAATAAAAACAATAGAATTATGCCGGAATCTACATCCAAACGGGTAGTACAGGGAGAGGATATCATTATCCTCATTGACGATAAGCCTACGCTACACGCCACAACTCATTCGTTGAAAGTCGATCTTGAGCTCAAAGATCTCCGTACCAAGGATACCAAGGGGAAAGAAAAGTACCCTGGCGACATCACCTGGTCAGTAGACGGGGATGGGTTGGTGGTCATCGACCCTACAATCGCTACATCGCACACATCGGAGGATGTCCTTGCGCTGGTGCTCGCCAAGAAACTCGTCAAGGTCGTGCTCAAATCGCCTGTATCGGGCCTGACTAAGACCTACTCGGGAGAGGGATATATCACCTCTTTTTCTCTCTCAACTCCCGCCGGGGACAATTCGACCTACAACTTCTCACTCTCGGGCAGCGGGGATCTGACCCCGGCCACCAATAGCGAACAGGAATGAAAGAGATCCTTATCAAAGGTGTTGCAACACCAGTAAATTTCTCGTTGCGGGTGATTAACAATTTCGCTCGCAAATATGGTATGGAGTTCCAGTCCGCAATGGAGGGTGGGAACAATATGGGGTTTGCCTTGCTCGATCATCTGGCTTCGCTTACAATGGAGGCCTTGAACGAGGGCGCACGCCGTTCTGGACTCACCACGCGATATACGGAAGATGAGGTTTGGGATATGCTGGATGATGAACCCGCACTCATCCCGAGACTCTATGAGCTCTTTGCGGAGAGCATAACCCCCTTGACCGACCGATTGGGAGATATTCTCCCGGCGGAACAGTGAAGAGGTGAAGAGCACCAGCCTGCGACCTATGAGCGATGGTACGCCATAGGAGTCGGACAAATGGGACTGCATCCCGATGTATTCGAATCCTTGACACCGGCTGAGTTTTCATATGCCTGGTTGGGCTGGGCCAAACGGGAACGCGATCGCGAGCGTCAGGACTGGGAGCGAGAGCGGTGGTCGGTGTGGGTACTGACGAGTATCCAGCTGGAGCGCAAAGACCGGAAACCGATGGTGGAGATGTTCCCGATGCCATGGGATAATGTCCCCTCCGACAATATGATGACTCTTGAAGAGCGGCAGAAACGAGTAAAGCAGATGATGCAATGTGTGAAAAAATAATCCTTATTCTTGCGATTGTTCTAATGTCCGGGTGTTCGCCCCTGCGCAATGTGCAGACGCACCAGCATACAACAATGGAAATCTCGGACTCGACTCTTGTGCGTCTTATCCATGAGCAGATGGAACATATGACGGCAACGCTCCATCAGACGATCATCGAGTATTCAGACTTTCCACGACCGCAGTTGCCGCCCACCGATACGCTTGTTGCCAAAGACCTGATGTCAGAAGTGTCGGTGTCGCATCCGACCCCCAGGCGCATTATTCACACCAAGATTGAAACTGCTCTTGATCGAACGACTCATACGGACAGCATTTCGCGAAGCCGTATCAATACAGCAGCGCGTAGCGAGGAGCAGTCGCAAGTCGATGAGAGCCCCAACACTGCAGGGATGCTTTGGCTTAAGTGGCTTGCAGTTTCACTTGTGGCGTTGTTGCTGTTGCTGTTAATCCTGAAATTGAAGTTTTAGATGAAGACTCCCATATCTTACTATGGAGGGAAGCAGACTCTCCTGAAGCATATTCTGCCGCTTATTCCCGACCACTCGTTATATACCGAGGCCTTTTGTGGCGGATGTGCCGTGCTCTTTGCCAAGTCTCCGGCAGACTGTGAGGTGATCAATGACACCAACACCGAGTTGGTGAATTTTTACCGTGTGGCGCAACAGAAGTATGCGGCACTCAAAGAGATGATCGATTCTACGCTTCATAGCCGCGAAATCCATGCACACGCCAAACACATCAATCAACATCCGATGTTCTTCACGCCCGTGGAACGGGCCTGGGCCGTATGGGTATGTTCGAAGTTGGGTTTTGCAAGTATGCTTGACGGTACATTCGGATACGACCGAACCGGCACGACCTCACAGAAATTGCGCAATGCCAAAGATGCCTTTACCGAGGAGTTGTGTTCGCGCCTGGAGAATGTGACCGTTGAATGCGAGGATGGCACGAATCTTATCCGCCGTTATGATTGCGATCGGGCATTCCATTTTGTCGATCCTCCCTATGTGGGAAGTGATTGCGGGCATTACAATGGCACGTTCAACGAGGAGGATTTTCAACACTTGCTCGACACGCTTGCAAAGGTCAAGGGAAAGTTTATGCTGACGATGTTCCCTCATCGGCTCATTGAGCAGTATGTCCGGGAATACGGTTGGCATATCCACCGTATCGAGCGAACCATTACTGCATCGAAAGTCTCGCGTCGTCGTCAGGAGGAGTGGATCACAACGAACTACTAAATGAAAAGAGCCTAGCCAACTGTTTTACTTGTTAACTAGGCTCATATCAAAACTACTTAAGAGTAACTGGGTTTAACCAAGACTCATCGGGTTTTGCAACCAACCTTGCATCTTGATAACCAGTCTCTAAATCAAAAATAGTTCGAACTATGTACATCTTGTTTTCTGTATCGGCCTGAAGAACTAATGCGAAATCAGGAGATGCGTAATATGTTCCCTCCAAAAATATTGGCATCAGAAAAGAGATGCGATTAACCTTGGGGTAATATATTGGTACGATATATTTATAGTTGCGCTGGGCAATAGCTATCGCATATTCGATCGCATCATATAGTTTTCTTGCCAGCGCATATGAATCTTTCGTTCTTATATGTGCAGGGAATCTATCTATGCGTTCTTCTATAATATGTGTAAGCGAATCATAGTTCTTATCGATCTTCCAAGACGGATTAAAAATGACCTCGTTCACCTCCTCAAAAAATTTAGGTGGCAGAGGCTTAATGTCCTCGGGAAAACCATACTTTTTGAAATCGCGATAACTCTCCTCCGCAGTTCTTCGGGGGCACAGATACACCTCAAGACCTTCCGCCTCTTGAACTTCTGCAATAATGTAAATTGCGTGGAAGAACTTGTCAAGAAGATTGGTGTTAAAGATAATATGTTTACCATCTGCGCTCTTTATGACCTTCCTCTCTTTGGTGAGTTTCACAAAGATAGTCTCTAAATAGCTTTTGAGAATAGGATGATTGAACGCAGACGGTTTGTTCTTATATCGCCAGCTTTCTGGTATGGCTGCTTTGGCGATATCATCAAGGAATGCTTGGCAATCATCAATACTGTCAAAGAAGAAATCTCCCATTTTGAAAAGATGGGATGTTTTCTCCTTTAGTCGAGCATAGGCTTTTAATTCTTGCTCGGTAGCCCAAAATACGCCTTCGAAGTAGGACTCGTTATTCTTGCGTTCAAACCATCCGAAAATGAATTTGCCATCAAGCTTATATCCCGTATTGAAGCCTTTGAAGCAAACCTTACTTTCAGGAATCTTCCTTCCAGCTGCATCTTTAGGATACCCATGACGATTGAGCAAAACAACTTCTGCAGAGTTGGCTCTTTCTTTTAATTCTTGCGATGTGGGTTCTTGGTCGGTGTCACTTAATTTTTCTAGTAGCTCTTTGATGTAGACACCATTTCTAAGATTAGCTACGTAGCCGAATCGAAAAAGCCCTTCGGGGGTCTTGGCGGGAGTTTTTATTGCCTCCATAATAATACTGTTTTCGCGCCTCTAATTTATCATAGGTTTCCAATCTTGCGCGGGGCGCGAAAATGGAATTAACGCAAGTGAAACCCTCAAAGTGGCGGTAATAAATGCCACTGTATTTACAATCCAAACAATGACCATCTCACTATTGTCGGTCATTCTGTTACAAAGATATGCAAACTTTTATAGGGTACAAAAAATCATGACGAAAAATTCGAAGTTAGTGCTGATTAACTTGCGTGTTCCAAAAGGTGATGTTATGTTTGCGGTGTGATAAATCATTCAAACAGAGTGTGTTATGAAACATAGCAAAGCATGCCTGAATCGCCAGATCGACCGCCTTGAGGCCGAGTTTGAAAAGAACCGCGCTGAGATGACCTCCCTGCGTGCCAAGAGACAAAGTTGCACGAGCCGGTATGATGAACTTCTTGCGGCCAATAGGAGGATTGACGATGAGATACGGGCAACGCTCAAGGAACTTTGGGAGTGCGCAGATTAAACCAAATAGCATATGGCAAAGAGCGAAAACATTAAGGTTGGCGACCGCATCCGGATCATCCATCTTGAAGGTGAGGACGACCGCTATGATGGTCGTGAGGGAGTAGTTGAGATGATCGATTCCCTCGGACAACTGCACGGGACATGGGGCGGGCTGGCTGTCATTCCCGAAGCAGACTCCTGGGTACGGATAGGGTGATATTTGTTGTTCCCTCCCGCAACCGAGACCGGCAACAGGTCTCGGTTTTTTTATAGGTGAACAGTGTTCGTCTGTCAGTAGGCCGTGAACAGCTACTTTTACCTCCAAACGGAGATGTATGGCAGACTTTGGCTTGAAATACTATGCCGAGATGCGAAGCAAGCATTTCGGGGTGTTGTGGCGCGTAGAGATTGCCGAGCGTGGCTATACGGCATCTGCTGAAGAGATGACATTCGATGGAGATGATCCGTTGAAGATCACCTGGGAGAAACGGGGAGATGAGTTCTATGCCCCGATCAAGGCTTCGGAGGCAAGTATCAATATTCTCTGCACACAGAATTTTCACTATCTCTCATTGTTTACTTCCGATCCGCGACAATTTCGTGTATCGGTCTATCGTGGTGGCGCACTCTATTGGCGAGGTTTCGTCACTGCCGATCTCTATTCGGAGAGTTTTACAGCCCCTCCCTATACGGTTACGATCAAGGCAGTCGATGGTTTCAATCTCCTGTCAAGTTATCTCTTCTACGATCTGATGACGATCGGTGTATCGGGCCGGAAATCGTTGTTTGAGTTGATGTCTCGTAGCCTGGAGCTGATGGAGTTGGATATGCCAATCTCGGATTGGCTCGATCTTTATGCCGATGGCATGAACGAAAGCCTTTCCCCGCTCACGCAGACCTACATCGACCTGGAAAGACTCTACTATGTCTATGAGAAGCCGACCTACCGCGATATTCTGGAACTCTGTCTTTTGCCATTTGCCGGACAAATTTTCCAGTCGAGTGGTGCGTTGCATATTCGCCGGGCCATATCATTGTACCAAACCTCCCGGCCCGTCACATTCTTTGAGATCGGCTCTGAACTGCCTCAGGGTATCATTGCCACAGACAACGAGGCAACGCGTCTTGTCGCCGAGCCGAGAGTTGTCGTAGTTACCTCCGCGGGGCGTGATATCATGGAAAATATGTGGAGTCACGGCATCTATGTTATGGGTGAGAGCACGCTTGATATTGTCCCTGCATTGCGCAGAATCACGGTCGATGTCAAAAACAAATCGCTCGACAACATTGCCGGCCGCCTGGGGTTCTTCGATAAGGAGATGTGGAATGATCCTTATGGATTCCTGGACTTCACCGAAAGCGGTGACAGTTTGTGTTTCTGCGGAGATGATGCCCACCAGGGCGAGAGTATCTATACGGCAGGACGGGAGGTCAGGCAGTGCAATTATCCCATAGCATGGGAGTTCTCCATCAAGACCTATCATCGCCAATGGAGCTGGGGTATTTACTCACCGCCCTCGGAGAACTATTCCGTAAGCGTACACTATGGTGTGCGCCTTGTAGCCGCTGGCGCAATCTATTATCTTACGGAATCGGGAGCCTGGTCAAGTGCAGAAACAGATATCGTGTCTGAGGTTAAAACCGGAGCCGAACAGAACATCAAAATCGAAATTGCCGGAATTCCCAAGGACGGCACCTGGCAGTTCTACTTCCGACAAACACTCATCGGAAAGATCAACTACTCGGATAGCAATCGTATTGGCTCTACCTCGGGACATATGGAGAATGCCACCTTCTCGGCAATGAATATAACGATTGATGCCGGAGAGGTCTATGATAAAGGCTTGCATCTGGAGAGTCTTATAAATCCGGCCAACAATGTGGAGATGAATATCACGCTCCCGGTAAGCGACATCCCGGATGTGCCGAATGATCATTTGCTTTATGCGCTCTATTTTATTGATGCTGACGGTAACCCTACACGCTTGTGGCATACGAAGGGTCGGAACGACTACGATACGCTTGTCGGCCATATTGTTCAGGGCGCGTTACGCTACAAACAACTGCCAAGCAAGCGACTCGCCGGTGATGTCTTTACCTCGGCACATCTTGATATGAATACCGTATTATGCGATGACAAATATCTGAAGGCGGCCTATTCGGTAAATTCCATTGAATTATCGGCAGTTGAAGATATGAGTAACTGCGAACTTACGGAGATGCCCGGCCTGATCGAGAGCGACCAACCTTCTGAAGGTGATGACTGTATCAAGATTGTCGAAATGCCTTTTACGGTGAAGAGGATCATCCGTTGCCTGAATTTCCTGCTTGTGCAGAGTGCAGACAGACGGCTTTTCGTCTTTGATGTCATTTCGCGATCCTTGCGGGAAATCTATCGATCTTCGCATCCTTTTGAGATTTTCCCGGCAGAAGAGGGCTTTGTGCGGGAGGAGAACAAGGCCTTCTACTATTGCGACCATCGTGGTACGGTGCAACAGGTGATGAGTATCTATCCGGAGACGTACCAGGGTTGGGCTACCTATCGAAGCGGCTATTTTTCGTTGTTGGTGCAGGGTTATACCATCAATCGCGTTGATGGTTCCCGAAGTTATTACCTCTACTTCCAGCAACCGGAACTGCGTTCTGCCGGAGAGGAATCTGTGTACCATAGAGGACTGAACTATGTCCAGTTTTATGGAGATCTTGTGCATGTCGATTATACGAATGGTTGCCTCACCATCTGCACTTCGCGTGAGGCGGGGTTCAATGATAGCCGTTATCACCAGATTTCAGGGTTTACCAAGATCGGGGTCGGCAAACATATCGTATCCATTTCGGACAAATATATGCTCATCAACGAGAACGGTTCGCTTAACCTGTACCGGCGCACTTCGATTACCGATCATATCTTCATTGCACGTATCGGTGATGTCGCGACTTGTTGTGACCACACGTTGGCGGAGATTGCCTTTGCTGGAGACTCGCCAACAATCTGCGATCTGCATACCTATGCACATCAATACATAGGCAATACGGAAGCCTCCGGGGAGAGCGTCCTGGGGCTGTTCTACATCTATGGAGATCTCTATATAGTCCGGGAAAGAGCAATCTACAAATATGTGTCGCCAAACTAATTTGAACTTTTATGGAGATAGTAAGCATTGTTTTGAATTTCGTGCTGGCAAGTGGTCTTGTCGGGACGCTTCTCTTTTTCAGGTCAAAGAAACGAAAGGAGATGGCCGAGGCCGATCTCGCGGAACTGGAGAATACAGAGAAGGTTGTGGCTATTCAATCGGAGCAGATTACACGGCTCGATGGCCGCGTGGAGAAACTTGAAGAAAAGGTGGATAAACTCGAGATCATTATCGAGCATAAGGATGTGGAACTGGAACGCAATCGTCTGGTTATCCGCCAGGCCTATAAATGCACGACCCCTCCGGAGCAATGCCCCGTGCTGGTCAAGCGAGCCGAATTGGACAGATCCCGCAAACAAAACAAGCAATAACATTATGGTACAGAGAAAACTACCGCGAGGCTTGCGGAACTGCAACCCGGGTAATATCCGCAAATCACCCACCCGATACCTGGGTGAAGTTCAGCCATCGAAAGACCCGGCATTCAAACAGTTTGAATCGATGGCATGGGGGTATCGGGCTCTCTTTGTACTGCTGGATTCCTATTGCCGACGTGGAGTACGTACTATTCGCGAGATTATTTCCCGCTATGCACCTCCCGTTGAGAACTACACCGAGGGCTATATCCGGGTCGTGGCGGAGAGTGCGGGGCTACCGGCCGAGTCCAATGTGGATATGTCCGATCACGATCTGATGGTGCGTATCGTGGCGGCTATCTCCCGAGTTGAGAATGGCCGTGCGGCCATTCTGGCCGATGTGGAGCAGGGTTGGCAACTATATAAGACCCACAAACCGTAGAGCATATGAGCCGACGTATTGCCGATCTTCTGATAAAGATTGGAGCGGATTCCTATGAGTTTCAACAGAAAGCCCGGCAGGTGGAGCGTAGTATGGAGTCTCTTCAGAAGAAACTCTCCTCGGTAGGCAAGACGCTTTCGGTTGCACTCACCGCTCCGTTGACAGCCCTGGGGGTTGTGGCGTTGAAGAATGCCGACACCCAACAACAGGCCGAGAAACGGTTGTTGACAGCTTTGCGCGGCCGCAGTGATGTACAACAAAGGCTTATTGCTCAAGCCGGAGAACTGCAATCACGCTCAGTGCTGGGTGATGAGGTTATCATCGGTCAGCAGGCTTATCTTGCATCGCTGGGTATGACCGAGGAGCAGATTGGCCGAGTCATCGAAGCCTCAGCGCAATTGTCAGCCGCAACCGGAATGACGCTCGACTCGGCAGTAAAGAATCTTGCCAAGACCTACGGAGGACTCACGGGTGAGTTGGGCGAAAGTATTCCCAAACTCAAGGAGCTGACGACAGAGCAACTTAAAAATGGAGAGGCCGTAGATTTTATTCTGAAGAACTACAAAGGTTTTGCCGAGGGCGCGGCTTCGGTTGGGTTAGGTGTCATGCGCCAACTCCAGAATGCATGGGGCGATTTTCTTGAGCAGATCGGCTTTGCAATGATGCCTTTGGCCTCAAAGGTCACGAAGGCACTCTCTGGTATCGTATCCTGGCTTCAGACGCTTTCTCCGGAAATAAAGAGAGTCGTTGTTGCGATTGCCGGTGTCGTGGCAGCCATTGGACCGCTTACGCTTGGCATTGGAGGAGTTATCAAGATCATCCCTATGCTGGCGGCCGGATTTACGGCATTGCTCTCTCCTGTAGGTCTGATTGTTTCAGCACTGCTGGCTCTCGGGGCCGCCTTTGCCTATGCCAAGGTACAGAAGCAAAAAATGGTCGATGAGTTGGCCAATGCTGATGATCTGGCCACTCTTGAGCGGAAATTGCAGGAGAACCTGAAAAAGCAAAAAGAGATTGCGGCTGCCACGACAAAAAACCGGATTGTTCCCAATGGCATCATTGCGGGCTTTACCATTCAGAAGATTGCAGATCCTGAACAGATGGCCCCACTTCGTAAGGAGTATGAACTGCTTACAAAGGCTATAGAACGCAAAAAAGAGATGCAGGCTCAGGAGCAGAAGCAACAGGAGGAGATGAATCGCATGATGGCCGTAGCCGAGCAACAGAGTGAAGCTCTGATGAAGAAGATGCAACAGGCTGCCGGGCATGGTGAAACCTCTTTGGGGTTGATCGGACGTCTGCAAAAGCAGATCGAAGAACTTGAAAAGAAAAAGTCGTTGCCGGAGAGTTCCATTGAGGATATTGCCGCCTGCAATGTGGAGATTGAGCGCTTGCGCAGGGAGTTGCAACAGCTACAAAATATAACACCGGCGGATCTTGCCCCGATCGGGAAGAATACTGCTGTTGTAACTCCGCAGATGGAGATTTCGTTTCCCCGACCAAAGTTGAAGATCGATGATATAAAGATAGCAGCATCGGAATACTCACGTCAGATGAGGGCGATATGGGCTTCGGTGCGTGAAGGCATCTATGGGTGGGCCTCGGATAACAGCACGCTACTGCAGAAGAATGTTGCCGACACGGTGGCGATGGTGGGGAACTATACACAGACGCTGACAAACAAAGGAGTGGCTTTTTCCGTTGCTCTGGAACACGTTTCACAGACCGTGGCGACAACAATGCAACGCTTCGATGAGCAGGTATCCGCATTTCTTGCAGACAGCATTGTGGCCGCAGCCGAGGCATTGGGGCAAATCATTGCCGGAGATCTCGGATTCGGAGGTCTGCTCAAAGCCATACTTACGCAGTTTGCCTCGTTTCTGCGTAATATCGGTGCGCAGCTTATCGAGTTCGGAGTGATGATTATTGCGTTCAAAACGGCTCTAAAATCTGTGCTTGCGAATCCATGGGCCGCGATTGCCGTAGGCGCAGCGATGGTTGCTGCGGCCGCCATTATGACGGCTCTCATCAACAAGAATGCAAAGGATAGTGTCCCTGCTCTTGCAACGGGAGGCCTGGCATATGGCAAGACTCTCGCTCTGGTCGGAGATAATCCCAATGCAGTGGCAGACCCTGAGGTGATTGCGCCCTTGTCGAAACTGCAGGCTATGCTCCCGGCTTCCGGAGCATCGCAGAAGATACAAATAACCCTTGGCGGTCAATTGACTGCCAAGGGTCGGGATTTGGTCTATGTCCTCGGCAAGGAGAACTTCAAAACCTCGATTTTAGGAGGATAGGTCGCAGTTACTTCTGCTCAAGCAACATAACAGCTGGGACAGTTTTCCAATCCTCCGATTTGGTTTCGTATTTATAAGTTCCCACTTGATAGAAACGCTTGTTGTTCGTGACTTTAACTTCAAGACCATCATAAAAATGCGTGGTTTCGTCACCAATAAGTAAAACGGGAGTCAGCATGGAAGGCAAGGAGGATATATCAAGGTCGTTAAACCTGTCAAGGCTGATCTCCATGGCTAAAGCGTATGAGTCACTTAATGTCTGTATGATGCTGTATTGTTCTGCTTCCATCATCTGTCCTCTTTCTTCAAATGTGGTAAGGCCAGGGATGGAGGATTCGCCTTTGGCAGAACCAATGATCAACAGAACAACGATCGTCAGAAGGATACCTGAAAAGGCTCCTGCAATAAAAGTCCAGAATTTGTTCATAGTTGTAGTGGTTAGTTTCTCAAAGATAGTTAATTGCGTGAATAAAAACAAATAAAATTTTATGAACGAGATCCGCATACAGGAGTTGGCTTCGGCCGCAGGGCAGATGGAGCATTTCGATGAGTTTGAGTTCATTGTTGATGTTCCGCAGGCGGAGGCCTCGATGAAAATCCGTGGTAAGGAGTTGCAGGAACGGGTAGCACCCAAGGCACATACGCATCCCATAGCCCAGGTGCAAGGATTACAGTCGGCTCTTGATGAGAAACTGAACCGTTCGGGAGGATCTATTCAAGGAGACTTCTCGGTCGAAGGCAATGCCTATATGCGCAATTTGCGCCTTGAGGAGTTTCTGGACGTGCCTGAATTCCGTTATAACCGTGTCGAGACCACGGTGGGTGATAAATGGAGTGCTCCGGGAGCCGGTGTCGTGTTGGCCGTAGACAAGGACCATTGCCGCTTGAGCCTTAAACTTGAACCAGGCGAGGTTGCATCGTTGCGTAGGGATGATCTTTGTATGGGCATCTTCAAAAGTTCAACGGTGGGGAACTTCACGGAGCCTACGGAGGACAGCGATGACTCAAAAGGCATACGGACCTTTGCCGGATTTACAACCTGCTATTTCCGGCTGGTTGAGTGTCTCGATGAGCAGACTTTCGGAGAGTGGAGATATGAACTGCGCGAGGGTTTTGCGTATCATCCGACAGAGATGATGAACATCGTGGCAATAGGCAATGCTACCGATACCTCACGCCAGGCTTCGCACTATACAACGCGAACCTATGACCGCTATCTGGTCGGAATGAATACCTGGACGATCGGAGTGGAGAACATCGCGGCACAGTTCGGAGATCTGGCGAATCTTGCAGCACACGGGCTTGATATGCGCGGTTATTCTGCCTATCTGAAGAACGTCTACCTCCAGGGATACATAAGCGACGTATTGGGAGATAACTGGTTCGACTCACGAACGGGTGACGTGCAACTATATAACCGCACAAGTGGTTGCGGAATCTCATTCAAGGGGGGAGTATTACGTTTCGGACGCATTGATCCCCTGCGCCCGGAGGAGGGTACAGACCTTGATGCGCTTCAGGCAGAACTCGATTCTGCTCGTGATACATTGGCAAAGATAAACTCCGATGAGGTGGTGTCCCCCGTCGAGAAGTCCTTTCTAAAAGAGCGTTTGCAGGACATACGTTCCGAGTATGAGCAGTTGCTTCTCGATGCCGACACTTATCTTGTCAGAGAGTACAGACGCGTAACCGCCACAGCCGGCCGCATTGCAAATTCGCAGCTACGCATCATCCGTAAAAAGGATGCCGCGTGGGACGACTATGTCAATGCCTATATTTTGGCGGTAACGGCTATCGAGAAATATACCCGGTCAACTCCCGAGTATATTACCATCGAACCCGATTTCCAGGATATTGCAGCTTACTATGAGGCTCGCGCTATAATCGTCAAAACGATACGTGCCGCATCCGAAGAGCAAGAACAACAGAGTGACCTGGAATATCTGCGCGATAATTTCCGCGATGCAACGACTGAAATAGATGGTCAAAGCGGTGTGGTATTGTCAGGGTTTGTCGGGGTAAAGGATGAGAATAATGCCCGGGTTGTGGCCGGTATGGCCGGCAGTGCCATTTCGGGAACGGTCGATGAGAAGCACGGTAAACTGATGCTCTTTGCCGGAGCAGATGGTATACAGAATGCAGGTACGGCTAAGACCCGAATCTACGAAGATGGACATATAGAAATGGCTACGGGTGTATTCTCGGGGCATATACGCATTCCATTCAAAACATTGCGAGAAGAAGGCACCCGCTATAACACCGCTACACGGAAGTACACCGTGGACAGGAATATGAATCTGCAAACAATTGGCGAGCAATATCAGGACTATAAAATATGGATCAATCTTCCGACCTCAAACGAGTATATCGGCAATGTGCTGACATTGTATGACACACCTGTGAGAACACGCTCCTCTCCGGATATCATCCTTGCCGTAGACGATGTCGAGTCGGGCATACTCTCATCGATCAAGCAGAATGATTTCGGATTTGACAGTATGCAACGAGTGAAGTGTTATGCGGGAATCCTGCAACTTGTTGCCGTACCCGGGATATATGCGGGCAAGTGCTGGTGGTTGGTAACTTACCTGCAAATGTGTTGCTTTGAAGAATACACTGAATAAATATATTGTATGGCAGAAACAGCAAACGGCGTAACCATCGGAGATCTTACGCAAACCAGCACAATGTCGCCTACCGACCTGTTGGAAATAGAGCGCGGAGGGCAGGCATACGCAATAACTTATGAATCATTGATCGTTCAGTTGGAGGATTCGCTCGGAATAGCGGAACTTGCCGCTTCACTCGCACAAATCATCGGATAACTTATGGCTGATTTTACACCTCTCATATCACGCCTTTCACAAGTACGTTCGCTCTTTGCCCTTCATATCGCTGCCCAGGGGGTTTCTGCAACCCTAACGGACACCTTGTACGAACTTGCGTACAAGGTAAAGCAAATTCCGAGTGGTATACAGTACGTCCGATCGGGATACCAACTTTTTAAGGGTAATACGTCATTGAGCAAATTGCCTGCATACCTGGATTTCCGACAGTTGACATCTATGTATCAGATGTGTTACGGATGTACGGCTCTCACGCAGGTCGGAGTCCTTGAAACGGCCAATGTCACCAATATGATGTGGGCATTCTATGGCTGCGAAACTTTGACCCGTATTGAAGGATTGGATACTTCGGCCATAACCTCCGCATCGGAGTTGTTTCACGGTTGCTCTTCGTTGGTGACAATTGTCCAGCCTCTCGACTTCAGTAATGTGAAATCGCAGATTGATACTACATTCACCGCCTGCAGAAACCTGGAGAGTGTATCCTTTACCGGTGCGATCTCGGTAGATATTTGGGTTAACGGTTGCCCAAAACTTACGCTTGAGAGTCTTCTCTCCCTGCTTAATGCTTTAGCCGATGGCGTGACGGATAAGACCTGCACGCTGGGAGCAAAGAATCTTGCCAAGCTTTCCGAAACACAAAAAGCAATCGCCACAAGCAAGGGATGGACATTGCAATGAAAAACCAGGCACCTTATGTCGGTGCCTGGTTGCCGTTGTCGGCTCTATGGAGGAGTGGTTTTATGCCAGGCCGGCCGCTACTGCGAACTTCTGTACCTCACGCTGATGTTGCTCTCGACGGACAGACTCCTTGGATGGAGTCAGGGGAGCAGTGAAGATTCCGTTGAGCTTCGCGGCGAGACTCTCCATATCTACGTTGATTTTCTGGTCGGTGATACGGGCGTAGATTTGTGTCGTGCGCACATTCGTATGACCAAGCATCTTTGAGACGGTTTCGATTGGTACGCCATTTCCCAAGGTAATGGTTGTGGCAAAAGTGTGACGGGCAACGTGAAAAGTTATGTTCTTGTTGATCCCGCAGACCTCGGCAATCTCTTTCAGATACTCGTTGCACTTCTGGTTTGACGGTACGGGGAGCAGACGTTTGCCTTTACGGAAGTGTTTGTATTTCTCAATAATCTGGAGCGGCACATCCAGCAGTCGCACGTTGAACGGGACTTTGGTCTTCTGTCGATGAAAACTGATCCAGGTATTGCCATCAGCCCATACATTCAGCTGGTCTTCCGTGAGGTTGTAAACATCAATGTACGCCAATCCTGTATAGCAGCTGAATATAAATATGTCTCTGACCTGCTCCAGCCGCAGGCTTTCAAATTCCTTATTGTACAAACGGGAAACCTCTTCGATCGTGAGGTATCCCCGGTCCACCTTGTCAAGGTGTAGTTTTTGTTGCTTGAAAGGGTCTGCTGCAACCCATCCGTTGTCTTTTGCCATCTTGTATATGGAGGCAAAGCGGTGGATAAACTTTACTGCAGTATTATTGTTGAGCCGATGTGCCGAGCGTAGCCAAAGGTATAGTTTGTCCAAAAAACGCTTGTTGATATCCTGCAAGGGAAGGTCACTTACCTTGAACTCATCCCGGAGAAATTCCTGCAGGCGATTGCGGCAAACCTTATATCGGAAGAAGGACTCCTGGCCGTAGTCCTGTGTCAGTACAAGTTTTTCGTAGTCCTCAATGTATTTATTGCATAACGCAATGAGTGTCATACTGCGCTCGTCCTGGCAGAGTATGGAACTCTTGATCTTACTTGCCGTTATTACCTCGCCGCGATAAATCATATCATTGTACTTGCGTTTGATCGTGGCGTGAAAATCGAACAGGGTGCTGTTGATCACCTGTTCCTCATGAGTTTGTCCCTTAGTCTTGTACTCCAGGGGAAGCCATCGTTCGGGTTCTATGTACATCTTGGTCGAAAAGTGTACCATCTCCCCGTTGACGGTAATGCGTGCTACGATGGGTGCTTTGCCATCAGGACGACATTTGCCCTTTTGAATGACGAAAATCACGCTGAAGGTGTTCTTGCTTGCTTTTTTGTCTGCTTTCATACTCTCTGTTATTTGGTGATACAAAGTTAAATATCAATAATTTACTGAAAGCCAAAGCAGTATAGTCAGAAGTAGTCGTATTTCAGACGTTTGTAGTCGGGTTACGCGCAATGTCTATTGCGGTTACGAACAGGTTACCGCAAGATGTCTATTAGGTGGATATTTGCCTGTTGATAATCAGTTGTTTGCCGTCCTGGGGTAGTCATATTCAGCAAAAAAGGGACGCTGAACGGACAAACAATCAAACAGTTAGATGCGCAACTAAAACAAAATGAGGATGTTACTTGTCGTAACATCCTCATTGTCTTGCGGAGAGAACGAGATTCGAACTCGTGGTACGGGTTGCCCCGTACGTCGGTTTAGCAAACCGGTGGTTTCAGCCACTCACCCATCTCTCCGGGCACGCTTCCGGGAAGAGGGTTTCTCCCGAAAGGGTGTGCAAATATAGAATCTTTTTGGGGAACTACAAAGAATTGCGGACAAAATTTCCGGTTTCCCGACTTTCTCCGGCTCCGGAAGGGGTGGAACGAGCCGGCCGGACCCGGATTTTTTCCGGCGGAATCGGGGATCCGGCCGCAGATTTGCTTCGCGGCATTATGATTTTGCAATTTGATTTCGTACCTTTGTCCGATATTTGGCATGTAATGGCAACGAACGAAAAGGAGCTTCTCGAAGGCATTCGGGAGCAGGAATATAAATACGGATTTACGTCGGACATCGAGACCGAGACCATCGGCAAGGGGTTGTCCGAAGAGGTCGTGCGCCTGATTTCGGCCAAGAAGGGAGAACCGGAGTGGATGACCGAGCGCCGTGTGGCGGCCTACCGCCACTGGCTGACGCTGGAGCCTCCGACGTGGGCGCACCTGACGATTCCGGAGATCGACTTCCAGGACATCATCTATTATGCGGCCCCCAAGCCCCGGAAGAAGCTCGGGTCGATGGACGAGGTCGATCCCGAACTGCGGCGCACGTTCGACAAGCTGGGCATTCCGCTCGAGGAGCAGATGGCCCTTTCGGGCGTGGCGGTCGATGCCGTGATGGACTCCGTTTCGGTGAAGACCACCTTCAAGGAGACATTGGCCGAGAAGGGCATCGTCTTCTGCTCGATTTCCGAGGCGCTGCGCGACTGCCCCGAGCTGGTGCGGAAGTACCTGGGGAGCGTGGTTCCCGCGACCGACAATTTCTATGCGGCGCTCAATGCGGCGGTCTTCTCCGACGGGTCGTTCTGCTACATCCCGAAGGGCGTGCGCTGCCCGATGGAGCTTTCGACCTATTTCCGCATCAACGCCGCCGGTACGGGGCAGTTCGAGCGGACGCTCATCGTGGCCGACGAAGGTTCCTACGTGAGTTATCTGGAGGGATGCACCGCGCCGCAGCGTGACGAGAACCAGTTGCACGCGGCCGTGGTCGAGATCGTCGTCGAACGCGACGCCGAGGTGAAGTATTCGACCGTGCAGAACTGGTATCCGGGCGACCGCGAGGGGCGCGGCGGCATCTACAACTTCGTCACCAAGCGCGGCATCTGCCGCGAGAACGCGCGCCTGTCGTGGACGCAGGTCGAGACCGGCTCGGCCATCACGTGGAAGTACCCGAGCTGCATCCTCGCGGGCGACAACTCCGTGGGCGAGTTCTACTCGGTGGCCATGACCAATAACTTCCAGCAGGCCGACACGGGTACGAAGATGATCCACGTCGGCTGCAACACGCGCAGCCGCATCGTCTCGAAAGGCATCTCGGCGGGCCGCAGCGAAAACTCCTACCGGGGGCTGGTCCGCATGGCCAAGGACGCGGAGAACGCCCGCAACTACTCGCAGTGCGATTCGCTGCTGATCGGCGACCGCTGCGGGGCGCACACCTTTCCCGTGATCGACAGCCGCAATGCGTCGGCCGTCGTGGAGCACGAGGCCACGACCTCGAAGATTTCCGACGACCAGCTCTTCTACTGCCGGCAGCGGGGGATTTCGACCGAAGATGCCGTGGGGCTGATCGTGAACGGCTACGCCCGCGAGGTGCTGGCCAAACTGCCTATGGAGTTCGCCGTGGAGGCGCAGAAGCTCCTGGCGATCAGTCTCGAAGGGTCGGTCGGATAATGGCGGGGG
>NXNP01000032.1_pt1 | contig 31626 bp, 23 predicted proteins | sample 2041071 | NCBI WGS metagenome assembly NXNP01 (sample SAMN07660618, study PRJNA407663) | chicken gut metagenome | isolation source: caecum content treated with Tetracycline | host: Gallus gallus domesticus | place: Czech Republic: Brno | collected 2016
CCGCCGCTACCTCGACGGATTCTCGCACCGCGTGCTCTCGGCCGAGGTCGTGCGGCGGCTCGTGCACATGGGCCTGCCGATCGCCATGCAGATGTTCCTCGAATCCTCGGCCTTCGTCGGCACGGGAATCATGATGGGCTGGTTCGGCAAGATCGCCATGAGCGCCAACCAGATCGCCATCACGCTGGGCAACTGCGCCTTCATGATCGTCATGTCGATCGGCGCGGCGACGACCATCCGCGTCTCGCACTGCTACGGCGCGCGCAACGTCGGCGAACTGACGCTGGCGGCCAAAGCCTCCTACCACCTCGTGCTGGCATGGAACGCCCTCGCGGCGCTGGTGTTCATCTCGCTGCGCCACCTCATCCCGACCTTCTTCACCACGAACGCCGAGGTCATCGCCACGACCTCCTCGCTGCTCGTCTTCGCCGCCCTCTATCAGCTCTCGGACGGCATCCAGAACGTCTCGGTGGGCGTGCTGCGCGGCATCCAGGACGTGAAGGTCATCATGCCCATCGCGCTGGTCTCCTACTGGCTGCTCAACCTCCCGGTGGGCTACCTGCTCGGCTTCACGCTCGGCATGGGCCCCACGGGACTTTATCTGGGCTTCGCCGTGGGGCTGTCGTCGGCCGCCGTGCTGCTCATCCGCCGCATCCGCCGCAGCGTCCGGAAACTCCGTGCGGGCAATTGAAATTTTTTTCGTATCTTTACGCAAATTATGCCTACGATGGATACCGAAAAACCGCATAACAACAGATTCAAACCCGAAATAGGCCGCGGCTGCGCCTTCTGCGACTGCGGCTCCGAAGTCGAAGCGAAGCCCTGCGACGGCTGCTTCAAACTCCACGAGACGGCGTGGCTCGAGGAGTACCCCGTCAATGTCCCGAGCGACATCGTCGAGGTGCGCTTCAAGAACACCCGCCGCTCGTTCTACCAGAATGTCAACAACCTGCCGCTCAGACGGGGCGACATCGTGGCCGTGGAGGCTTCGCCCGGCCACGACATCGGCATCGTCTCGCTCACGGGCGACCTGGTCGCGCGGCAGATGCGCCGCACGGGCTTCAATCCCTACAACGGCGAGTTCAGGAAGATCTACCGCAAGGCCAAGCCCTACGACATCGAACGCTGGCAGGAGGCCATCGCCCTCGAACACGAGACGATGATCGCCTCGCGGCAGATCGCCGCCGACATGGGACTGAACATGAAGATCGGCGACGTGGAGTACCAGGGCGACAAGATCAAGGCCATCTTCTACTATATCGCCGACGAGCGCGTGGACTTCCGCGAGCTGATCAAGGTCTTCGCCGAGCGGTTCCACATACGGATCGAGATGAAGCAGATCGGCGCACGGCAGGAGGCGGGCCGCATCGGCGGGCTCGGCGCCTGCGGCCGCGAACTGTGCTGCGCCTCGTGGATGTCGAGCTTCTCGAGCGTCACGACGGGCGCCGCGCGCGTGCAGGACATTTCGCTCAACCCGCAGAAGCTGGCCGGGCAGTGCTCGAAACTCAAGTGCTGCATGATGTACGAATACGACGCCTATGTGGACGCCCGCAAGGAGTTCCCGCGCCTGCGCGAACCCCTGCAGACGATCGACGGCGAGTGGTTCCTCGTCAAGAGCGACGTGCTGGCCGGCACGATGACCTTCTCCTCGTCGAAGGAGGCGATGGTCAATGCCACGACGCTTCCCGTCTCCCGCGTCAGGGAGATTCTCGCCCTGAACCGTCAGGGCAAGAAGCCCGACCGGCTGCAACACGCCGACTCGCTGCGCGACGAGCCCGAGGAGCCGACCTATCGCGCCGAGGAGGACAGCATCACCCGTTTCGACCAGGCCAAACGCCGCAAACGGGGCGGACGCAACCGCGGCCGCGGCGAGAAGACGCCCCAGGGCGAAACGCAGAGCGCCGCTCCGCAGCAGCAGCGCCGCGACGGCGGCGAAAACGCCGGAGAGCGCAGCGACCGCAGCCGTCCCGCACGCGAAGGGGGCCGCGGGGAGCGCAGCCGCCGCCGAGGAGAGCGTCCGCGCAACGGCGAGGAGCGTCCGAACGACGACGCCGGAAACACCCCGCGCAGCGAAGGCCGCGAGCCGAAGGCTGCCGACCGCGACGACAACCGCGCACAGCGCACCGAATCCCGCACGAACGACGCCCCGCGCGATCGGGGCGAGGGCAACCGCTCCCGCCACAACCGCAACCGGCGGCGCGGCGGAGGCAATGCGCCGGGCGGGAGCGGCGGCAATCCGGACGGGGGACGCTCCGGAAAGGGCGACGCCCCGGCCGGCGGAGGAGGCAATAACGGCGGCGGGCGCGACAATGGCGGCGGCACACCGGGCGGCAACGGTCCGGTATCCGGAGGCAACGGCAACAACGGCGGCACGCCGCCGCAGAACGCATAACACCCGCAGGCCGTGAAACGCATCGTCCGGCGTATCGCTTCTCCGGCGGCTGCGATTGCGGCGGTCGCTGCGGCCGGAGGCTGCACGCAGCCCTTCCGGTCGAACGCCGCGGACACCGATCCGGTCTCGTGGAAGGACCCGGCCGGAATCGTGCTGGCGAACGCCGATACGACGTCGTTGCGCGACCTGACCCTGTTCCTGCGCTGCAACGACCGCTTCGGCGAGGATACGCTGACACTGCGCATCGCCACGACGACACCCGATTCGCTGCGCTTCGAGGAGTTTTTCCGCATAACGTCTCCGCACACGAACGGTCCGGCAGCCATCGCCCGCGAAATCGCCGTACCCTACCGCCGCCGCGTCCGTTTCGCACGGGAGGGCGACTACCGCATGACGATCGCACCGACACGGCCCGTGCGCGGGATCGAAGCCGTCGGGATCGGAACCTCCGACAGCCAATGACAGAATTTCAACCCCGGTCCGCCCGGCAAGGCGGCAGATTCATCCGGTTATGGGAAAAGACAAACTCCGCAAATTCCGCGAAAACCTGACTTTCGACTGTTTCGTACAACCCGAATTCGACGAGGTGTTCCGCCGCGACCACCCGCTCAAGGGACATTGGCACGACTCGTTCTTCCGCAACGACAACCCGATCGTCCTGGAGCTGGGCTGCGGCAAGGGCGAATACACCGTGGCGCTGGCCGAACGCGACCCGTCGCGCAACTACATAGGCATCGACATCAAGGGCGCCCGCATGTGGCGCGGAGCCAAGACCGCGACCGAACGGGGTATGCGGAACGTGGGATTCCTGCGCACGCGCATCGAGTTCATCAACGGGCTCTTCGGCGAAGGGGAGGTCTCGGAGATCTGGATCACCTTCCCCGATCCGCAGCTCAAAACGCGCCGCGCCAAGAAGCGGCTCACTTCGCCGCTCTTCCTCGAATACTACGCCCGCCTGCTCCGGGCCGACGGGACGATCCACCTCAAAACCGACTCCAAGCACCTCTACGCCTACACGAACGAGGTCATCCGCCGCTTCGGTCTGCCCTGCGCGGTCTCGAACCCCGACATCTACGGCTCGGGGTATGCCGACGAGGTGCTTTCGGTGAAAACGGCCTACGAACAGTTGTTCCTCGGCATGGGGCTGCCGATCACCTACACGCGCTTTTCGCTCGGCGGTCGGCGCGAATTCCCCTGGTTCGACTGGGAGGAGGACGAAAAGCCGGAGAAGGACAACGAAGCCGAACGCGGAAACCGCTGACCCGGAACAAAAACGCCGTTTCCGATCTCCGGCCGGCCGCCATGCAGCCGGATTCCCCGTCCGGGGCGGAACCCGTCCGCCTCGCCGATCTTGCCCGACACGATCGAGAAGGTCGCCGCCGGATCCGGAACACGCTGACGGCAAGTCCTCCAAACAGCGAATCGGCGCCGCCCTGGAACGGGCGGCGCCGATTCGCATTCCGACAGACATGTCCGCCGCTTCGGACTACTCCAGACCGAGCAGCTCCATGATCCGGCGGGCCAGTTCCGTGTTGTCCATCACACCGCGGATGGCATCGGCTCCCGTACCGTAGAGATAGACCGGCACGAGTGTTCCGGTATGTCCCTTCGTCGAGAAGCGGTAGTCGATGCCGCTCTCCGCACGGGTGAAATCGGCATTGCCGCTGGGAATCGTCAGACCGCCCGTCTCGTGGTCGGCCGTCACGACGACCAGCGTTCCGGGCGTGCGGTCGGCGAAATCCATCGCCGCGGCCACCGTCCGGTCGAAATCGCGCATCTCGGCCAGCAGCCGTTCGGCGTCGTTGCCGTGGCATGCGCCGTCGATCAGCGAACCTTCGATCATCAGCAGGAATCCCCCGCCGCGCTCGCCGGCAATCCCTTCGAGCAATTCCATCGCCTTGCGCGACGCGCGCGGCAGGAAATCGCCCCGCTCGGAGACCGCGAATCCGTCGAACTCCTTTTCGTCCACGGCGCAAAGCAACCGCCCCGACGAGACCTCCTCGGCCTCGTCGAGCGACTGCACGACCCGGTATCCGCGCCGGGCGAACGCCTCGGCATAGGTTCCGCCCTCGTCGCAAGGCTTTTGCAGATTCCGCCAGCCGCCGCCCAGCATCACGTCGATCCCCGACGAAAGCATGTCGCGCGTGATGGCCTCCGTCTCCCCGCGGTTTCCGACATGGGCGTAGAACGCCGCGGGTGTCGCATGCTGCAGGTAGGTCACCACGGCCAGTCCCGTGGCCATATCCCGCTCCGCGGCGCGCTCCATCATCGAATGCAGCGCATTCCCTTCGGAATCGAGCCCCAGCACGCTGTTGTTCGTCTTCCCGCCCGTCGCCAGCGCCGTACCGGCCGCCGCCGAATCGGTGACGCGGTTGTTGGCCGAGTAGGTCGAGATGAGCGCTACACCCTCGGCCCGGTCGAAGGCCGTGGGTTCATAGCCGTTTTCGATCTTGAGCATCGACACCTGCGCCAGCCCCATGCCGTCGCCGATCAGATAAATCACATTGCGCACGCCTTCCGCGGAGGCCTGCGCCGCCAGGCTCCCCGCCGAAAGCAGAAAAGCCGCCAGAAAAAGTATCGTTTTCTTCATAACGGAAACAAAGTTAGCGATATTGAGCGAACTTTTTACTACATTTACGCAACTTTAACCGCATCGTAACTCCTATGGATGTAAAGATCGCACCCGACTGGAAAGAGCTGCTGGCTCCCGAATTCGAGAAACCCTATTTCGTCGCCCTGACCGATTTCGTCCGGCAGGAATACGCCACGCGACGCATCTACCCGCGCGGCAGCAACATCTTCCGGGCTTTCGACAAATGCCCGTTCGACCGTCTGAAGGTGGTCATCATCGGGCAGGACCCCTACCACGGCCCCGGGCAGGCCAACGGCCTCTGCTTCTCGGTGGCGGACGGCATTCCCTTCCCGCCGTCGCTGCAAAATATCTTCAAGGAGGTCTCCGACGACACCGGAACGCCCGTCCCCGCCTCGGGCAACCTCGACCGCTGGGCCGAACAGGGCGTGCTGCTGCTGAACTCCGTGCTGACGGTCCGCGCCCACGAGGCGGCCTCGCACGCAGGCCGCGGCTGGGAGACCTTCACCGACGCCGTGGTCCGCGCCATCGCCGAACGCAAGGAGGGCATCGTCTATATGCTCTGGGGCAGTTACGCCCAGCGCAAGGGCGCCATCGCCGACCCGCAGCGCAACCTCATCCTCAAGGCCGTGCACCCCTCGCCGCTCTCGGTTTACCGGGGATTCTTCGGCTGCCGCCACTTCTCGCGCGCCAACGACTACCTGCGCTCGGCGGGCAAGGAGCCGATCGTCTGGTAGCCCGCTCCGCGACAGGCCGTCCCGCGAAGGGATGCCGCCCGCCGTGCGGTCCGATTCCGGAAACAGCGTCCCGGCGTTTCCGCACCTTCCGACGCCCCCGCATCCGCTCTCCGCGATGCGGGGACATCGCACAAAGACGGTATCGGTCCCGCCGCAAAAATCCCGGAATCTCGGTATTGCCCGACTTGCGGAAATGCCGTTTCTTTGCATAGAACCAAAAACACATCAGAGACTATGACCGGAATTTTTTACGGCAGCACGACCGGATCGACCGAGGCCGTCGCACAGGACATCGCCAAACAGCTCGGCATCGCGGATGCCGACGTACACAACGTGGCCGACGCTTCGGCCGACGAAACCGACAAATACGACCTGCTGGTCCTCGGCTCCCCGACCTGGGGCAACGGCGACCTGCAGGACGACTGGTACGGGTTCCTCGACCGGCTGAAGACCCGCGACCTGACCGGCAGGAAGGTCGCCCTGTTCGGCTGCGGCGACAGCGGCTCCTACCCCGACACCTTCTGCGACGCCGTAGGGCTGCTCTACGAGGAGCTGCAACCGACCGGATGCATTTTCGTCGGCTCCTACGAACCCGCGGGATACGACGTCACGGACTCGCTCGTCTGCGCCGACGGCAGGTTCGTAGGGCTGGCCATCGACGAAAGCGCCCCGGACAAGACCGAAGAACGCGTCGCGGCATGGTGCCGGCTGCTCAGAACCGAAGAATAGCCATGAGCGCCGAAGAGTTCCACCGCTACGACTCGATGAAGCTGTTCCTGCACCAGATCTACGAGTTCCGGAAGGGCGTGCGCAACCTCGTGCTCTGCACCATGTGCCGCACGTGCGCCTCGCTGCTCGCCGAACGGCTCGAACGTCAGGGCATCGGCTACCTCATTCAGGAGGTGGCGGGCAGCAAGGTGAACCTCTATTTCGGCAACCGCCGCTGCCTCGATGCCGTAGCGACATTCATCCACAAACCGCTCAACCGGCTCTCGCCCGAGGAGGATTTCATGCTCGGCACCATGCTCGGCTACGACATCGCGGGACAGTGCGAACGCTACTGCAAGCGTCTCCGGGAACAGGCATAGGAATCCGGGTATCCGGACACAAGTCCCGAATGCGGACATACATACGCCCCGCCGCGAGGAACGCTCCGTCCGCCGGAGCCTCTCCCGCACGACGAGACGGCCCCGGAGCGAATCGCTCCGGGGCCGTTTTCTCGCTCCGATCCGGGGTTATCCCAGATAGGACTTCAGGAGCTTCGACCGCGACGAATGACGCAGGCGGCGGATCGCCTTCTCCTTGATCTGACGCACGCGCTCGCGCGTGAGGTCGAACTTCTCGCCGATCTCCTCGAGGGTCATCTCCGAGCAGCCGATGCCGAAGAAATACTTGATGATGTCGCGCTCGCGCTCGGTGAGCGTCTCCAGCGCGCGGTCCACCTCCGTCGAAAGCGACTCGTTAATCAGCCCGCGGTCCGCATTGGGCGAATCGGGATTCACCAGCACGTCGAGCAGCGAGTTGTCCTCGCCGTCGGCGAACGGGGCATCTACCGAGACATGGCGGCCGGCGACACGCAGCGTGTCGGTCACCTTCTCCTTCGGAAGCTCCAGCTCCGAGGCCAGCTCCTCGGGCGACGGCGTGCGCTCGTGCTCCTGCTCGAAGCGGGCGAACGCCTTGTTGATCTTGTTGAGCGAGCCGACCTGGTTCAGCGGCAGGCGCACGATGCGCGACTGCTCGGCCAAAGCCTGGAGAATCGACTGGCGGATCCACCACACGGCGTAGGAAATGAACTTGAAACCGCGGGTTTCGTCGAACTTCTCGGCGGCCTTGATAAGCCCCAGGTTCCCCTCGTTGATGAGGTCCGGAAGGCTCAGACCCTGATTCTGGTATTGTTTGGCGACGGAGACCACGAACCGCAGGTTCGCCTTGGTGAGTTTCTCCAGCGCCTCCTGGTCTCCTTTCTTGATCCGTTGGGCGAGTTCCACCTCCTCCTCGACCGTGATGAGCTCCTCCTTGCCGATCTCCTGCAAGTACTTGTCCAGCGACGCGCTCTCGCGGTTGGTGATGGATTTCGTGATTTTTAACTGACGCATCTTCTTATCTGTACTCCAAAAAAGTTAATCTTCCGCATGAAAAACCCGCCCGGACCGCCGCCGGCTACTCCACAAGCATATAGCTTGCCGAGCGGCCGTTGGGATAGATGCCGTCGATCGAGCGGATCTTCTCGGTCATGCGCTCCATGTCCGAGAGCGAGTAAACCGGCGCGTCGTTGATGTGCGTAATCACGAATCCCTGCTTGACACGGGCACGGGAGAGGATTCCGCCCTGCTTGACGCCGACCACCTGCACGCCGCCCCGAATGTCGAGCTCGCGGCAGAGTTTCGTGCCCGCGTCGGCGAATTTGCCGCCCAGAGCCTCGACCACATCGACGTCCTCCTTGGTGATCAGTTCCGTTTTACCTGCCTTATTACGCAAAGTGACGTCGATTTGTTTCACGTCGCCGTCTCTTTTTACCGACAATTTCACCTTGTCGTTGGGACGGTGGCGTGCGATCTGCTCCTGCAGCGTCGCGGCATCGTTGATTTTCAGACCGTCGATCTCCACGATCACGTCGCCCTTGCGGATGCCCGCCTCCGAAGCCGAGCCACCCTCGGTCACGCCGGCCACATAGACGCCGCCGATCTCCTTGATGCCGAGTTCCTCGCCCTCGCTGTCGATGAAGTCCTGATCCACGGGACGGAACATGATGCCCAGCATGGCGCGCTGCACGACGCCGTACTCCTTCAGATCGACCACTACCTTGCGCACGATCGACTCCGGAATGGCGAACGAATAGCCGATGTAACTGCCTGTCTGCGATTTGATGAGCGTATTGATGCCCACCAGCTCGCCGTGCGTGTTCACCAGCGCACCGCCCGAGTTGCCGGGATTCACCGCGGCATCGGTCTGGATGAACGACTCGATGCGGAAATCGTTGGGAATGGCCCCCAGATTACGCGCCTTGGCGCTCACGATGCCGGCCGTGATGGTCGATTGCAGGTCGAAGGGCGAACCGATGGCCAGCACCCACTCGCCCAGCCGCAGCGCATCGGACGAACCGAACGGCAGCGTCGGCAGGTCGTCGGCGTCGATCTTCAGCAGCGCCACGTCCGTCGCCGAATCCGTGCCGACGAGCCTGGCGTCGAACGTCCGCCCGTCGTTGAGCTTCACGCGCAGCTTCGAGGCGCCGTCCACCACGTGGTTGTTCGTCACCACATAGCCGTCCTTCGAAATGATGACGCCCGAGCCTCCGGCCCGCTGTTCGCGGTAACGCGGCCGTCCGTCGCCGTAACCGTAGTCCTGCGGAATGCCGAAGAACTCGAGGAACGGGTCGTAGCCGCGGCGCTGCGGCATCTCGACCTGCTGGATGGCCTCGATATTGACCACGGCCTTCACCGCGTTCTCGGCGGCATACGTCAGGTCGGGATACTTGTCGCTCTGGTACGACGTGAAATGCGTGCCCAGCGCCGGGGTACGCTCCACTTCGCGTTCGATATACTTCACCTCGCCGCCGCGCCCGCCGCTCACGGCCCAGGCCGTCACGCCGCCCGCCGCAGCCGCGACGGCGATAGCTCCCAAAAACAAAAATGCCTTTTTCATAATGAATCGAAATGTTTAGGTTCTAATTATCATTCGGAGGCAACTTCATCCATAAGCGAATCGTTTTTCAAGCCGGGTTTGCAGGACAAACGCACCCGCCCGGCCGGTTAGTATGTCCGTCCGGCACAAAAATCGGGGCATCCCCGACGGACGCCCCGATTCCACTGCCGTACAGACCGTTACAGGCCGAACTCTTTTTTGATGGCATCCACCGCGTCGAGTTTCTCCCAGCCGAAGTACTCGATCTCGCGCTCGGTCTCCGCACCGTTCTCCCAGACCTTCTCCACCCGTTTGTAGGGACGGTTTCCGAAGTGTCCGTAGGAGGCCGTGGCCTCGAAGATCGGGTTTTTCAGCCCGAACCGCTTCACGATGGCCGCCGGACGCAGGTCGAAGAGCCGGCCGACGCGGCGCGCGATCTCGCCGTCGGTCATCCCCACGATGGCCGCCGGGCGCTCCGAACGGTAGGTATCGACATAGACCGAGAGCGGCTCGGCGATGCCGATGGCGTAGGAAAGTTCCACGAGCACCTCGTCGGCGACGCCCGCCGCCACGAGGTTCTTGGCGATATGCCGCGCGGCGTAGGCCGCCGAACGGTCCACCTTCGAGGAATCCTTGCCCGAGAAGGCGCCGCCGCCGTGCGCGCCCCGGCCGCCGTAGGTATCGACGATGATCTTGCGGCCCGTGAGGCCCGTATCGCCGTGAGGGCCGCCGATGACGAACTTGCCCGTGGGATTCACGTGCAGGATGTAGTCGCCCGTCAGCAGCTCGGAGAGCTTGTCGCCGGCCCGCTCCAGACGCGCCTTGACGCGCGGAATGAGGATCGTGCGCACGTCCTCGCGGATCGTCTCCTGCATCCTGCGCTCGGCCTCCTTCTCCGTGAGGCCCCCGCCCGGAAGGATGAACTCGTCGTGCTGCGTCGAGACGACGATCGTATGCACGCGCAGCGGCTTGCGCGTCCGCTCGTCGTATTCGATGGTCACCTGCGACTTCGAGTCGGGCCGCAGGTAACGCATCACCTCGCCCTCGCGGCGGATCGCCGCCAGCTCCTTGAGAATGACATGCGAGAGGATCAGCGTCGCGGGCATCATCTCGCGCGTCTCGTTGCAGGCGTAGCCGAACATGATCCCCTGGTCGCCGGCCCCCTGCTCCTCCTCGGCCTCGCGCACGACGCCCCGGTTGATGTCGGGCGACTGCTCGTGAATGGCAGACACCACGCCGCACGAGTTGCCGTCGAAGCGGTACTCGCCCTTCGTGTAGCCGATGCGGTTGATGACGCGCCGCGCCACGCCCTGCACGTCCACGTACGCCTCCGAGCGCACCTCGCCCGCCACGACCACCAGTCCCGTGGTGCAGAGCGTCTCGCACGCCACCTTCGAGTTGGCGTCGTGACGCAGGAATTCGTCCAGGATGGCGTCGGAAATCTGATCGGAGACTTTATCGGGATGCCCCTCGGACACCGATTCCGATGTAAACAAAAAACCCATTGTTATCCGTTTTTTAGGGTTAAACGTATAAAATGGGAAAAATTGGCTGTTGGAATAAAAAACGTGCTGTTTTAGCGATTTTTTATTGTGGTTGCAAGCAGTCCAAATCTTTCCACATTCCCCCGCCCGACAGACGGGAGGACAAAGGTAAGAAGTTTTTTCATATTGTACACACTTTTCACATTTTTTTCGCATTTAATTTTTTCCTCCTTACAAATAAATTATCTTTGTTTCTATAATGATACAGCAAGCTTATCCGAAAAAATTTTACATAACGATTTTGCCATAATTTATTGAAGATAAAAAAATTGCACATGAATCAACTAATTCCAAATTTTATGAACAAGTCACTGAAAAGAGTACTAGTTGCAGTACTCGTATTATCAACAGCTTGTGCATTTGCACAACAAGAGGTGAAGGGCCGAGAGAACCGTGATGCCAACAACAAAATCGTACGCGGTCCCTACCTCACCAACCGCTTCTTCGACAACATCTTCATCGGCGTAGCCGGTGGAGTAAACGTCTATCATGGCGAAAACGACAGCTATGGTTCGTTCGGAAAACGACTGGCTCCGGCTCTCGATATCAATGTCGGCAAATGGTTCACACCCTCGGTCGGAGCCCGTGTCGGATACTCGGGCATCAATGCCAAGGGCTGGACTACAGGTCAAACCCTATACGCCAAAGACCTCTTCGAGAAGAACGTCTACAATGAGAAGTTCGGGGTATCATACCTCCACGCCGATTTCATGTGGAACATTTCCAATGCCATAAGCGGCTATCGGGAAGACCGGACCTGGAATTTCGTACCCTTCGTGGGAACCGGATGGGCTCGTTCATACGGAAACGACGCCTACAACAACGAATTTGCCATGAGCATCGGTCTGTTGAACAACATCCGGCTCTGCAACGTGGTGGACCTGACACTCGAAGCGCGCCACATGTTTGTCAGCCAGAATTTCGACGGCGTGATCCGCGGCTCCAAAGGCGAAGGCATGACTTCGGTAACTGTCGGACTTACGTTCAAACTCAACCGCCGCAATTTCAAACGGGCTCCGAAAGAGGTCGTTCCGGATTACACGCCATATATCGATCGGATCAACACCCTCGAGAACACCCTCCAGGACAAAGAGGATCAGATCAAAGATCTCAACGATCAACTGGCAGCTGCCCGCAAGCAAAAGCCGGCTCCCGTTACCAAGGTCGAGAGCGCATCCATGGCCATTTTCTTCCAGATCGGCAAGGCGGACCTGACGGACAAGGAAATGATTAACCTCGGATATATGGCTGAAATCATCAAGAAGTCACCCGAAAAGACATTCAAGGTTATCGGATCCGCAGACAAGTCCACCGGTTCGGCCAAGCGCAACCAGCAGTTGAGTGAAATGCGCGCAGAAGCTGTATGCAACGCACTGGTAGAGAAATACGGAGTCAATAAGAAACAGCTCCAGGTCGTGGCAAACGGTAGCAACAACGAACCGTTCGACAAACCAGTTCTCAATCGCGTAACCATCGTCGAATAGTTCCCGAATCCATACGACAGGAAACCCGGAAGAATACTTCCGGGTTTCTTTCATACGATAATCGGGTCTTGGTCGCCCGATCAACATGAAAAACGGGCCGGTGCAGGAGATCTTGTACCGGCCCGTTTTTCATATCATACCGAGATTTCGCTCAAAGAACTGGTCAGCTTACCGCCCCAGCATCTTCTTCACTTCGGCCGCCACGGTCTCGCCGTTGTAACCGAACTTCTCGTCGAGGACCTTGAAGGGGGCAGAATAACCGAAATGGTTCAGACCGTGGATCGTCCCCGCATCGCCCACGAGACCCCGCAGGTTCACCTCGAGCCCCGACGTCATGCCGTAACGCGGCAGTCCCGCAGGCAGCACGCTCTCCTGGTAGGATTTGGGCTGGTCGCGGAAAAGCCCCTCGCTCGGAACGCTCACCACACGCACGGGGATTCCTTCCGCCGCGAGCAGCCCGGCGCCCTCGGCGAGCGTCGAGACCTCCGAACCCGACGCGATGAGCACGGCGGCGGGCTTGGCGGCGTCCATCACCACGTATCCGCCCTTGGCTATCTGCGCGGCCTCCTCGCGGCGGCTCGTGGCGAGCGTCTTCAGACTCCGGATATTCTGACGCGACAGCACGAGCGCCACGGGACGCTGCTCCTCGAGCGCGAGCTTCCACGCCATGACGGTCTCGTCGCCATCGGCCGGACGCAGCACGAGCATCGACCGCTCGCCGCGGTGGTTGCGCACGTGTTCCATCAGCCGGATCTGCGCCTCCTGCTCGACGGGCTGGTGCGTCGGGCCGTCCTCGCCCACGCGGAACGAGTCGTGCGACCAGACGTAGATGACATGCAGGCGCATCAGCGCCGAGAGGCGGACGGCCGGCTTCATGTAGTCCGAGAAGACGAAGAACGTGCCGCACACCGGAATCACGCCGCCGTGCAGCGCCATGCCGTTCATCACGCACGCCATCGTCAGCTCCGAAACGCCGGCCTGGAAGAACTGCCCCGAGAAATCGCCCTTCACGAAGGCCCGGGTCTTCTTGAGGAACCCGTCCGTCTTGTCCGAATTGGACAGGTCGGCCGACGAGACGATCATGTTCCCTACCTTCTCGGCGTAAACGCCCAGCACCGCGGCCGAAGCCGCGCGCGTCGCCACGTCGGGCTTCACCTCGATCGTCTTGTAGTCGATCTCGGGAAGTTCGCCCGAGAAGAACCGGTCCATCCTGCGCGCCAGCTCCTTATGCTCCGCGCGCCACGACTTCTCGACGGCGGCCTGCTGCGCGGCCCAAGCCCGCAGCGCCTCGCGCCGCTCGGCGAACACCTCGCGGCTCTCGTCGAAGACGGCGAACGGATGTTCGGGATCGCCCCCCAGATTGCGGATCGTGGCCCCGATGTCCGCCCCGGCGGCCGTGAGCGGCTGGCCGTGCGTCGAGACCTTGTCCTCGAAGCTCTCTCCGGCGGGCCCCCGGGCCCCCTTGCCCATCACCGTCCGGCCGATGATGAGCGTCGGCCGCTCCGTCTCGCTCTCGGCGGCGACCAGCGCCTCGCGGATCGCGTTGATGTTGTTGCCGTCGATCGAGAGCACGTTCCAGCCCCACGCCTCGTACTTCATGGCGACGTTCTCGGTGTCCACCTCGTCCACCTTGGTCGAGAGCTGCACGTTGTTCGCATCGTAGTACATGACGAAATTCGAAAGCCCCAGATGCCCCGCGATGCGGCCCACGCCCTGCGAAATCTCCTCCTCGACGCTGCCGTCCGAAATGTAGGCATAGGTCCGGTGCGCCGTCCACTCGCCGAAGCGCGCCGCAAGGAACCGTTCGGCGATCGCGGCGCCCAGCGCCATGGCATGCCCCTGTCCCAGCGGGCCCGAGGTGTTCTCCACGCCGCGCAGCACGTCCACCTCGGGGTGGCCGGGCGTCACGCTGCCCCACTGCCGGAGCGACTGCAAGTCCTCGGTCGTATAGTGTCCGGCCAGCGACAGCGTCGCATAGAGCATCGGCGACATGTGCCCCGGATCGAGGAAGAAGCGGTCGCGGTGCGGATAGGCCATGTTGTCGGGATCGTATCGCAGGAATTCGGCGAAGAGGACCGTGATGAAGTCGGCGCCGCCCATCGCGCCGCCCGGGTGTCCCGATTTCGCCTTTTCGACCATCGCGGCCGACAGGATGCGGACGTTGTCGGCGACGCGCGTAAGTTTGGAATTTGTAGAAGACATGAAGTTAGCGTTTTATAAGTTCTGTATATCTTGTCGGTCCGTTCGGCGGAGCGGCGTCGGGGACCGGCCGGGGTCTCTCCGGCCGGACCGTCCCCGGGGCGTCATCCCACCTGCTTGAGCTCCCGCATGTTCGCCTTCTCGACCTTCTTCCGGGCGTAAGGCAGCGAAACGGTGAATTTCCGCGTGTCGGTCGAAGGCAGCTCGAACATGGTGTCCATCATGATCGCCTCGCAGATCGAACGCAGGCCGCGGGCGCCGAGCTTGAACTCGACGGCCTTGTCCACGATGTAGTCGAGCACCTCCTCGTCGAAGGTAAGCTCCACGCCGTCCAGCTCGAAGAGCCGCACGTACTGCTTGACGATGGCGTTCTTCGGCTCCGTGAGGATCGAACGCAGCGCCGCCTTGTCGAGCGGCTGCATGTAGGTCAGCACCGGAAGACGGCCCACCAGCTCGGGAATCAGCCCGAACGACCGGAGGTCCTGCGGCGTGACGTACTGCATCAGGTTGCCGCGGTCGATCGGATCGGCATTGAGCCGTCCGTAGCCCATGGCGCGCGTATTGAGCCGCTGGGCGATGCGTTTCTCGATCCCGTCGAACGCGCCGCCGCAGATGAAGAGGATGTTGCGCGTATCGACCTGGACGAATTTCTGCTCGGGATGCTTGCGGCCGCCCTGGGGCGGGACGTTCACCACCGTGCCTTCGAGAATCTTGAGCAGCGCCTGCTGCACGCCTTCGCCCGAGACGTCGCGCGTGATGGAGGGGTTGTCGCCCTTGCGGGCGATCTTGTCGATCTCGTCGATGAAGACGATGCCGCGCTCGGCCTGCGCCACGTCGTAGTCGGCCACCTGCAACAGCCGCGAGAGGATGCTCTCGACGTCCTCGCCCACATAGCCCGCCTCCGTGAGGACCGTCGCATCAACGATCGTGAAGGGGACCTTCAGCAGCCGGGCGATCGTGCGGGCCATGAGCGTCTTGCCCGTGCCCGTGGGCCCCACCAGGACGATATTCGACTTGTCGAGCTCCACCTCGTTCTCCTTCGGGGCGTACATGAGCCGCTTGTAGTGGTTGTAAACCGCCACGGACATGTAACGCTTCGCCGCGTCCTGCCCGATGACGTACTGGTCGAGGAACGCCTTGATCTCGGCCGGTTTGAGCAGCTCCTCCATCCTGAGCGGAGCCGCGGCGGCGCGCTGCCGTCCCGGAACGATGTCGTTGTCGAGCATGATCTTGTAGCCGTTCTCGATGCACTTGTTGCAGATCGAGGCGCCGTTCGCCCCCTGGAACATGATCTCCACCTCCGAGCGCCGGGCGCCGCAGAACGAGCAGCTGTCGCCGCCGCGGGAGGCATTGTTGTTGCCGTTTTTATTCTGTGCCATGCAAGGTTACTTTTCGCGTTTGGAGAGCACTTCGTCGATCAGGCCGTACTCCTTGGCCTCCCTGGCCGACAGCCAGTGGTCGCGGTCGGCGTCCTTCTCGATCTTGCGGATCGAGACACCCGAATGCGCCGCGAGGATCTCATACAGCTCGCGTTTGGTCTTCAGGATTTCGCGGGCCGTGATCTCGATGTCCGAGGCCTGCCCCTGCGCCCCGCCCAGCGGCTGATGGATCATCACCCGCGAGTGCGGCAGCGCCGAACGCTTGCCCTTGGCGCCCGCCGCGAGCAACACGGCGCCCATCGAGGCCGCGAGGCCCGTGCAGATGGTCGCCACGTCGGAGCTGACCAGCTGCATCGTGTCGTAGATGCCCAACCCGGCCGAGACGGACCCGCCGGGCGAGTTGATATAGATCTGGATGTCCTTCTCCGGATCGACCGACTCGAGGAACAGCAACTGCGCCTGAATGATATTGGCCGCATCGTCGTAGATCGGGGCGCCGAGGAAGATGATGCGGTCCATCATCAGACGCGAGAAGACGTCCATCGTGGCGACGTTGAGCTGCCGCTCCTCGATGATCGTCGGCGAGACGTATGCGGCGCTCGCCGAGCGGAAATCGTGCAGCCTGAGCGAGCCGATGCCGCAGTGCAGCCGGGCGTATTTTTCAAATTCGGAAGTCATGTCAATTTCGTTTTCAGTCAAAAAAAGGACTTTGCAAACTTCAAGCCTGCAAAGTCCAAAGATAGGTATTTTTTCGCAGAGTTCCGAGCCTTTTTGCGAATGCAGTCATCATTCCGCCGTTTTATCGCTGTTTTTCCGGCCCGGAAAGAGGGCGGAAACCGCCCTGTCGCCGGGTATCCCCCCGAAAGCACGGCTCCGGCAGCCTGTTTCCGGCCCCGGGAGAGACCGGCGGCTCCGTGCTAAAGCGCCTGCGCCAGCTTGGCGAAATCGTCGGCGGAGACGGACTTCTCCGTCACCTTGACCTTCGACTTCACGTCCTCGACGACCTTCGTCTCGTAGAGCTTCTCGTAAATCTTCTGCCCCTGCTCCTTGTCGGCGAGAATCTTCCCTGCGTAGCCGGCGAGCATGTCCTCGGGAGCCGACGGCATGCCGTACTGCGCGAACTGCGCGGCGGCCAGCGCCTTGGCTTCGGCCTCGGCCTCCTCCTTGCTCACCGAGAGGTTGTCGGCCTTGATGAAGTGCTTCTGGAGGTAATTCCACGTGAACATCTTGAGGAACTGGTCGAAATCCTTCTCGATCTCCTCCATCGTGAACTTGCCCTCGTTGATGGTGTAGAGCCAGCGCTTGAGGAACGCCTCGGGCATCTTCAGGCCGGCCTTCTTGACCAGGTAGTTGCGCACCTCGAGCGTAAAGAGGTAGTCGCTCTCGCGGCGCAGCTCCGACTCGATCTGGGCGTCGATGAACTTCTCGAACTCCTCGGCCGTCTTGACGTTGCCCGCGGGGAAAGCCATCTTGAAAAACTCCTCGTTGAGCTCCGGCTCGGCGAACTTGCGGATCTTGGTGATCTCCAGTTCGAACTCGGGGTTGATGCCCTCCAGCTCGTGCTCCTTGACCTGAAGGCAGGCGGCGCGCTGCGAAGGGTTCTTGTAGAGCTCATTGACGTTCACCTTCGTCTTGAAGCCCACTTTCTTGCCGACGAAGGGCTTGCGCTCCTCCTCCGACATGGAGATCAACCCCACGTAAGCGTCCTCGACCTTCATTTCGCCGTTGTCGAGCGTCACGGTCAGCGCCTCGTCCGAAGAGACCTTCTCGGCGTCCACCAGACGGCCGAAGCGACGCAGGAAGTTCGAGCGGTAGTCCTCGTGCATCTTCTTGTCCACCTTGATCTTATGGTAGGTCAGCTTGTCCTTGTCCGAAAGCTCCAGCTTGATCTCGGGAGCCTCGCCGATCTCGAACACGAACTCGAACTCGGTTCCGTTCTCGAAATCGAAGTCGCCCTGCTCCTCGGAAGGGATGACGTCGCCCAGGTAGTCGATGTTCTCCTTCTGGAGGTATTCGAAGACGGAGTTCGACGCCTTGCGGTACGACTGCTCGGCCAGCACGCCCTTGCCGTACATTTTCCTGATGAGGCTCATCGGAACCATGCCCGGACGGAAACCCGGGACGTTGGCTTTGCGCTTGTACTCGCGCAGCGCCTTGTTGACCTCCTGCGCATAATCCTGCTCGCCCACCGTAACCTTGATGAGCGAGGTGTTCTGCTCGCGTTGTTCTCTTACGATATTCATATTGAATCGGTTGTTGTATTGTTTCTTACCTCTCGGAATCGGCCTGCAAAGATACGAAATAAAGAATTAACGGCAATGCGAATCCGACAAATATTTTCCTCCGCCTCCCCGCGCCGCGCACCGGGCGGAAGGCCGCTGCGGGGAATCCCCGCCGGGAGCGACGGCGCGCCGCTACTCCGCGAGCCAGCCGCGCAGCGTGGCGACGGCCTCGCGGCGCATCGATTCGGGCAGCGTGGCGATCCGCGTGCGGTGGCTGCCGCCGGGCTGCACGAAGGCCTTCATGTTGCGCTTGCCGGACGTCGCGGCCCACGCCGCGCCGGGAGCCGTCCACGGATCGTCGCCGCCGTAGATGAAGATCATCCGCGGGTCGTTCCTCTTCAGGTAGCGGGTGATCTTGCGGCCGAGTTTCTTCGAGAACTTCGTCCCCCGCAGCTCCTCGGGCAGGAACAGCCGGCGCAGGTAATCCCGCGTATCGACCGACGTGTACTCGCGGAACGGCTCGGCATCGTAGGGATAGTAGCCCAGCTCGCGGGCCGCCTGCACGAAGAAGGGCGCCTGCGCGTTGCCGGAGGAGAAGTAGTCAGGTCCGGCATTGGCCACGAGGAAATCGAGCACCTCCTCGTCGGAAGCCTCCGCCGAAGGGAGCTTCTCCGGATCGAATCCCCACTGCCACAGGGAGAACCCCAGCTCCAGGGTGCAGTAGTCGAAAATCTCCTCCACGGGGACCCGGAACGCGTAACCCTTCTGCTCGCAGACCGCGCGGAAGCCGGGCATCAGGTCGGCCTTGCGGCGGAAAACCTCCCGCTGAAACTCCCGGACAGCGGCGCGGCTCTCCGCCGTGCCGACCTGCGCGAGGAACGGCGCGAAGCGCTTGTCCTCCACGGCATGGCACACCGGGCCCACGTAGGGCACGTAAATATCCACGTCACCGGGGAAATAGGCCGCATAGAGCATCGTCGTCGTGCCGCCCTTGCTGATACCCGAGGCGATCCACTTGCCGGGGTACAGCTCGCCGAAGAGCGTCCGGATGCGATGCAGGTCGCAGGCCGAATTCTCGGCCGTCAGGTAGCGCCAGTCCAGCGGCTCGGGAGTCGAGCGGTCGAAATAGCGGTGCTCGACGAAGACGATGTTCGTATCGAAAAGCTCCGACAGCTCGTCGCGGTACTTCTCGGGCAGCGCGAAGTTGGCGTCGTAACCCTGCGTGATGAGCACCGTGGGACGGTCCCATCCGACGTGCATCACCACCACGCGCTGCAAGAAGCTCCCCCGCTCGGGATGGCGCCAGTCGAGCGGCTGCGTCAGCATCACCTCGTACTTCCCGGCGAACTCGCCCGCCGGCAGGGCTTTCGTCTCCTCGACGCCTTCGAGCGCGGCGATGCGCTGCCCGACCCGGCCGCCGTCGGCTCCCGACGCCGCGAGGGAGACCGTCGTGAACAGGAGACACAAAAGAGTCAGTCGTTTCCACATAGTATCGTTCGGATCAAAGGTTTGAACGGACAAAGATAGGTAAAATTCACCGCTTCGCAATACAAATATGCAGCTCCGGCGCGGAACTATGCCGCAAAAAACGTATCTTTGCACGATTATTCTCCATCGCATACATGAACAGAACCGCATATCTGCTCGCCGCCGCGCTGCTGCTGGCTTCCTGCGGCGGCTCCGCGGCCCGCACCGGACGCGCCGGGGACGCGACGCGCACGGCTGCGGCGGCCGAACCCGTCCACTACACCTACCGCGTGAAGGCGGTCCATCCCCATTCGACCTCGGCCTACACGCAGGGGTTGTTCTTCGCCGAAGGACTGCTGTGGGAAGGCACGGGGCAGTACGGGCAGTCGGTCGTGCAGCGGACCGACCTGGCGACGGGACGCACGGAGGTGCTCTTCCGGCTCCCCCGCTCGGAGTTCGGCGAAGGCATCGCGCTCGTCGGCGGCGAACTGTTCCAGCTCACCTGGCAGTCGAACACGGCCCACGTTTACGACCCGGAGAAACGCACCGGGCTACGCGACCACCGCTACGCCGGCGAGGGATGGGGGCTGACGACCGACGGCGAGAAGCTCTACATGACCGACGGCACGGCGAATCTCTACACGATCGACCCGGCGACGTTCCGCCGCGAAAGGCGCACGACCGTCACGCTCCGGGGCGAACCCGTGGAGCTGCTCAACGAGCTGGAGTGGATCGACGGCCGCATCTGGGCCAACGTTTACACGACCGACCAGATCGTCATCATCGACCCGGCGACGGGCCGCGTGGAGGGGATCGTCGATCTGCGGGGGCTGCTGCCCGACGAAGACCGCACGCCCGGAACCGACGTGCTGAACGGCATCGCCTACGACGCTGCCACGGGCCGCATCTTCCTCACGGGCAAGAACTGGAGCAAACTCTTCGAGATCGAGCTCGTCCGCCAATAGGCCGCACGGATGCGGCCGCGGACGGCCGCCGCTGCGGAGAGCCGCTGCGCACGGACGCCGCCGGACGGCGAAAAAACACGGAAACGGAACATGACAAGCAACAAACTATACGACTGCCTCGACGAGCGCATCCTGCTGCTCGACGGCGGATTCGGCACGATGGTGCAGGGCTACGGCCTCGGCGAGGAGGAGTACCGCGGAGAGCGGTTCCGCCGCTGGGAGGTGCAGCTCAAGGGATGCAACGACCTGCTTGCGCTGACCCGCCCCGACACGGTGCGCGAGATTCACGAAAAATACCTTCGGGCCGGGGCCGACATCATCACGACCGACTCGTTCAACGCCAACGCCGTGTCGCTGGCCGACTACCGCCTGGAGGGACTGGCCTACGAGATTTCGAAGGCCGCGGCCGCCGTGGCCCGCCGGGCGGCGGACGCCTTCACGGAGCGCAACCCGCTCAAGCCGCGGTTCGTGGCCGGCTCGATGGGCCCGACGAACCGCACCGCCTCGATGTCAGCCGACGTGGCGGACCCCGCGGCGCGCGAAGTGACGTTCCGCCGGCTCGCCGAAGCCTACACGGAGCAGGCGCGGGGCCTGCTGGACGGCGGCGCGGACATCCTGCTGATCGAGACCGTCTTCGACACGCTCAACGCCAAGGCGGCCCTCTACGCCATCGACACCCTCTGCGCCGAACGGGGGCAACGGGTTCCCGTCATGGTCTCCGGCACGCTGGCCGACGCCAGCGGCCGCACCCTCTCGGGACAGACCGTCGAAGCCTTCGCCGTCTCCGTGTCGCACGCGCACCTGCTCTCCGTGGGGCTCAACTGTGCCTACGGAGCCAGACAGCTGCTCCCCTACCTCGAACGGCTCGCCGCCGTGGCCGGCGTGCGCGTCTCGGCGCACCCCAACGCCGGCCTGCCGAACGTCATGGGCGGCTACGACGAGACCCCCGCGATGTTCGCCGAGGACGTGGGCGAATACATGCGCCGCGGGCTGGTCAATATCGTGGGAGGCTGCTGCGGCACGACGCCGGCGCACATTTTCGAACTGTCGAAGATCGTCGGCGGCTACGCCCCGCGGCCGCTGCCCGCACCGCGGCACGAAACGGTGCTGAGCGGTCTGGAGCCGCTGCGGATCGTCCCCGAGGCGAACTTCATCAACGTCGGCGAACGCACGAACGTCGCCGGATCGGCCCGCTTCGCCCGCCTCGTGCGCGAAGGCAACTACGAGGAGGCGCTCTCGGTGGCCCGCGCGCAGGTCGAGGCCGGGGCGCAGATCGTGGACGTCTGCATGGACGACGGCCTGATCGACGGGCCGCAGGCCATGCGCACGTTCCTCAACCTGATGGCCTCGGAGCCCGAGATCGCCCGCGTGCCGGTGATGATCGACTCGTCGAAGTGGGAGGTGTTGCAGGCCGGGCTGGAGGCGACGCAGGGCAAGGCCGTGGTGAACTCCATCTCGCTCAAGGAGGGCGAGGCGGAATTTCTGCGCCGCGCCCGGGAGATCCGCCGCTACGGCGCCGCCGCGGTGGTGATGCTTTTCGACGAGCGGGGGCAGGCCGACACCTTCGAGCGCAAGACGGAAGTGGCCGAACGGGCTTACGCGCTGCTCACCGGCGACGGATTCCCGCCCGAAGACATCGTATTCGACCCCAACGTGCTGGCCGTGGCCACGGGAATCCCCGAACACGACGGCTATGCCAAAGCCTTCATCGACGCGACGCGCTGGATCAAGGAGCACCTCCCCCACGCGAAGGTCTCGGGCGGGGTGTCGAACCTCTCGTTCGCCTTCCGCGGCAACAACGCCGTGCGCGAGGCGATGCACTCGGCGTTCCTCTACCACGCCATCCGGGCCGGAATGGACATGGGTATCGTCAATCCGCAGATGCTCCGCGTTTACAGCGAGATCGAACCCGAACTGCTCTGCCGCGTCGAGGACGTGATCCTCTGCCGCCGGGCCGACGCCGCGGAGCGGCTCACGGAATACGCCCACGAGGTGCAGCAGACGGCCCAGGCACAGCCGCAGGCTCCCGACGCATGGCGCGCGGGGACGCTCGAGGAGCGTATCGGGCACGCGATGCTCAAGGGCGTGGCCGACTACGTGGAACAGGACGCACTGGAGGGTTACGAAACGCTGGGAAGCCCGATGGCGGTGATCGACACGCTGCTGATGCCCGCGATGGAGCGGGTCGGAGCCCTCTTCGGCGAGGGGAAAATGTTCCTGCCGCAGGTAGTGAAGACCGCCCGCGTGATGAAGCGCGCCGTGGCGGCGCTGACGCCCTACATCGAACGAGGAGCGGAACAGACGCCGCACAGCGCCGGCAAGGTGCTCATCGCCACGGTCAAGGGCGACGTGCACGACATCGGCAAGAACATCGTCTCGGTGGTGATGGCCTGCAACGGCTACGAAATCCGCGACCTGGGCGTGATGGTCGAATCGGAACGCATCGTGGACGAAGCCGTGGCATGGGGCGCGCAGTGCATCTGCCTGAGCGGACTGATCACCCCGTCGCTCGACGAAATGGCGCACGTCTGCGAGGAGCTGGAGCGCCGCAGGCTGCGCATTCCGGTCATCATCGGCGGCGCGACGACCTCGGACCTCCACACGGCGGTCCGGATCGCCCCGGTCTATTCGGGCGTCGTGGTCCACTCGGCGAACGCCAGCCGCAACAGCCAGATCCTCGCACGGCTGCTCGGTCCCGGCGGCGAGCGGTATGCCGCCGTCGTGAAGGCCGGGCAGGAGACCCTGCGCGGCGAATACCTCCGGCGGGAGGCCGCGCGCGAACTCGTTCCGATCGCCGAGGCGCGCAGGAACGCCCGCCGCACCGCGCCGCACCGTCCCGTGCGGCCGCTCCACCCGGGGCGGATGGTCTTCCCCGACTACGACGTGGCCGATGTCGAACCCTATATCGACTGGAACTTCTTCTTCCCCGCCTGGGGCATGAAGGGCCGCTACCCGGAGATTCTGGACCACCCCGAACAAGGGCCCGAGGCGCGCAGGCTCTTCGACGACGCGCAGGCGCTGCTGGCGCGCATCCGCGACGAACGGCTGCTGACGTTGCAGGCCGTCGCGGGCATCTTCCCCGCCCGTGCGGAGGGCGACGACATCCGGGTGACGGACAGCAAGGGACGCGAACGGACCCTGGCGATGCTCCGCAACCAGACGCGCGGCGAGGAGAACCGCTCGCTGGCGGACTTCATCGCTCCGGAAGGGGACTGGATCGGCTGTTTCGCCGTGACGGCCGGCATCGGGCTGAAAGAGCTCGCGGAGCGGTTCCGCGCGGAGGGCGACGACTATTCGGCGATCATGGCCAAGCTGCTGGCCGACCGCCTGACGGAGGCTTTCGCCGAGGCCGTGCACGCCTTCGTGCGGCGGCAAATGTGGGGCTACGAACAGGGCGACCCGCTCCCTCCCGGGCGGATCGTCCGCGGCGAATACCGGGGCCGCCGCATGGCCTTCGGCTATCCCGCCTCACCCGACCACTCGCTCAAACGGGAGGTCTTCGACCTGCTCGCGGTGGAGATCACGACGGGGATGCGCCTGACGGAGAACTGGATGATCTCCCCGGGCGAGGCGCTCTGCGGACTGTTCTTCGCCGACGCGGAGTACTTCTCCGTGGGCCGGATCGACGCAGAACAACTCCTGGACTACGCCCGCCGCAGGGGCATGGAGGCCGGGGAAGTGAAAAAAATCATTCCGAACAACATCCGATGAACGTACCAGAGATCATAAACGAAGCCATCGCCGCCGGACGCACCCGGTTCGCCTTCGAGCTGCTGCCGCCGCTCAAGGGGGACGGGATGCAGAAGATTTTCGCGGCCATCGACCCGCTGATGCCCTTCGACCCGGCCTATATCAACATCACCTACCACCGCGAGGGTATCAAGGAGACCGCGCTCCCGGACGGCGGCATCGAATGGCACGTCGTGCGCCGCCGTCCCGGCACGGTGGGCATCTCGGCCGCCATCCAGCACCGCTACGGCGTGGAGGTGGTCCCGCACCTGATCTGCGGGGGCCTCTCGAAATACGACATCGAGGACACGCTCATCGACATGGATTTCCTCGGGCTGCACAACGTGCTGGCGCTGCGCGGCGACCGGTCGCAGAACGAACGGCGGTTCATGCCCCACCCGCAGGGACACGCCCACGCGGCGGACCTCGTGCGGCAAATCGCGGCGATGAACCGCGGGGAGTTCGTGGACGGCGAAGTGGAGGAGTGCCACCACTCGAAATTCTCGATCGGCGTGGCCGGCTACCCCGAAGTACATTTCGAGGCCCGCGACGTGACGAGCGACATCCGCCACCTCAGGGAGAAGATCGACGCCGGGGCGGAGTACGTCATAACGCAGATGTTCTTCGACAACAGCCGCTACTTCGACTTCGTGCGCCGCTGCCGCGAGGCGGGCATCGTCGTGCCGATCATCCCGGGCCTCAAGCCGATCTCGACGCTGCGTCACCTGGAGGTGCTGCCCGAAACCTTCGCCGTGACGCTGCCCGAAGAGCTGGTCCGCGAAGCGAAGGCGCACCCGGAGCACGTGCGCGAAGTGGGCGTGGAGTGGACCGTCGCCCAAAGCCGCGAACTGATGGCCGCAGGCGTCCCCGTGCTCCACTACTATACGATGAGCCGCACGACCAACATCCAGCAGATCGTGAAGGCCCTCTTCTGAAAGGGTCCGGCCGCAAAAGAGACGACAGACCAAACCGATACGAAATGACACCCGTCGAATTCCGCCGCCGGCTGCACGCGCATCCCGAACTCTCGTTCCGGGAGGACGGCACGGCGGCATTCATCGCAGAACAGCTCGCAGAGCTGGGCATCGAACACCGCACGATAGCCCGGACGGGCATTCTGGCACGCATCCCGGGACGCAGGACGACGCCGGGCGACCGGCGGGCCGTGGTGCTGCGCGCCGACATCGACGCCCTGCCGATCGCCGAGCGGACCGGATTGGCGTACAGCTCCCGGAACGCAGGAGTGATGCACGCCTGCGGACACGACGTGCACGCGGCGGTGCTCTTCGGCGTCCTGCAACGCCTGGCCGCCGATCCCGACTTCGGCGGCACGCTCCTCGGGCTGTTCCAGCCCGGCGAGGAGTGCAACCCCGGAGGCGCCTCGCTGGTGCTGGCCGAGGGCCCGTTCGGGGAGTACGACATCCGGGCGGTGATCGGCGAGCACGTGGAGCCGCAGCTCGAAGTCGGCACGCTGGGATTCCGCGCCGGGAAGTACATGGCCGCGAGCGACGAGCTGCGCCTCCGGGTCCGCGGCACGGGCGGCCACGGCGCGCTGCGCAGCCAGCTCAGGGACCCCGTGGCGGCGGGCGCCGAGCTGCTGACGCGCCTCGTCGCGCTCAACGGCGAGGAGTGCGTGCTCTCGGTGGGCCGCGTGCAGGCCGACGGGGCGACGAACGTCGTGCCCGACGAGCTGTACATGGAGGGCACGCTGCGCACCTTCGACGAACGCGAGCGCGAAATCATCCACCGCCGCATCGCCAACATCGCCGCGGACATCGACAAACGCCACGGCGTGCGCACCGACGTCGGGATCGGCCGCGGCTATCCGTGCGTGGTGAACGACGAAATCCTCGTCAAACGGGCCGTGGCGCTGGCCCAAGAGACGGGGCTGAAGGTCGAGATGCTCCCGCTGCGCACCACGGCCGAGGATTTCGGGTTCTACTGCCGCGTCTATCCGTCGCTGTTCTACCGGCTGGGGGTGGGCGCCGCCGCAGGACGCCCCCACACGTCCTCATTTTCCCCCGACGAGGGGGCCATCGACGCGGGCATCGGCTTCATGGGCCGCCTGGCGTTGCAAATACTCAACAGACAATGAAAAAGCAAAACACCCGCCGCACTCAGCGAAGCGCGGCGAAGACGGACCGGACGTCCGTGATACTGAATCTTTTCCGCGAGGCTCCCAACAACAAGTTCTCGCTCAAGCACCTGGCCTCGGCCTCGGGAGGCGCCTCGAAGGAGGGCCGCCGCGAGACGCTCGAAATCCTCGGGCGGCTCTTCGAGGAGGGGATCGTCGAGGAGTGCGCACGGGAGAAGTACCGCCTCACGCAGAAGCACCTGCCCCACTACGAGGGCGTGGCCGACATGACCTCCTCGGGCGCGGTGTACGTGCGGGTCGAAGGGCTCGAAAACGATATTTTCGTCAATCAGCGCAACGCCTCCAACGCCCTCGACGGCGACCGCGTGGAGGTGGCCGTGATGCACCGCGGCCGCGACGGGAAACTCGAAGGCCAGGTCACGCGCATCGTCGAACGCAACCGCAAGCCCTACGTGGGTGTGGCGGAGGTGGGCGCGCACCAGATCTTCGTGCGCGCCGACTCGCGCCGGATGCCCATGGACATCTACCTGTCGAAACGCACGTGCCCCGACATCCGCGACGGCGAGAAGGTCGTGGTGCGCATCGCCGACTGGCAGCCGGGCAGCAAAAGCCCCGTGGGCGAGCTGGTCGAGCGGCTGGGCATGGCCGGCAACAACGATACGGAGATGCACGCCATTCTGGCCGAATACGAACTCCCCTACCGCTTCGAGGAGGAGGTCGAGCGGGCCGCCGGGGCCATCGACGCCCGGATCACGGCCGGGGAGATCGCCTCGCGGCGCGACTTCCGCGACACGGTGACCTTCACCGTGGACCCGGCCGACGCCAAGGACTTCGACGACGCGCTGTCGGTGCGCAGGGTGCGCGACGGCGTGTGGGAGATCGGCGTGCACATCGCCGACGTCACGCACTACGTCCGCCCGCACTCGACGATCGACGACGAGGCCGTAGAGCGCGGCACGTCGGTCTATCTGGTGGACCGCACCGTGCCGATGCTGCCCGAGCGGCTCTCGAACGAGCTCTGCTCGCTGCGCCCCAACGAGACGAGTCTCTGTTTCTCGGCGGTCTTCACGCTCGACGAGAACCTCGAGATTCTCGACGAATGGTTCGGCCGCACGGTGATCCACTCCGACCGCCGCTTCACCTACGCCGAGGCGCAGGAGGTGATCGAGACGGGCCGCGGCGACTACGCCGAGGAGATTCTGACGCTCAACCGTCTGGCCCAGGGACTGCGCCGCCAGCGGTTCCGCAACGGCGCGATCTCGTTCGACCGCGAGGAGGTGAAATTCCGGCTCGACGAGAACGGCAGGCCGCTGGGCATCTACTTCAAGGAGCAGAAGGAATCGAACCAGATGATCGAGGAGTTCATGCTGCTGGCCAACCGCCGCGTGGCGGAGTTCTGCAGCCACCGCCGCAGCGAAAAGGGCCGTGCCGTGCCGCGCACGATGGTCTATCGCGTGCACGACACCCCGAGCGAGGAGAAGCTCGACCGGTTCCGGCAGTTCATCCTCCGCTTCGGCCACGTCTTCAAAGCCTCGAAAGGCCGCGCCGTCGCCAGGGAGATGAACAAGCTCTTCGCGCAGATCAAGGGTTCGACCGAGGAGAACGCCGTTTCGACGATGGCCGTGCGCGCCATGGCCAAAGCCTACTACTCGACCGACAACATCGGCCACTACGGACTGGCGTTCCCCTGCTACACGCACTTCACGTCGCCCATCCGCCGCTATCCCGACATGATGGTGCACCGCCTGCTGGCGCACTACCTCGCCGGGGGCAAATCGGCGAACAAGGCCGAAATCGACGCCCTGTGCGAACGGGCGTCGGACCGCGAGGTGATCGCCGCGGAGGCCGAACGCGCCTCGATCAAATACAAGATGGTCGAATTCATGAAGGAGCACATCGGCGAGGAGTTCGAGGGGCACATCTCGGGCCTCACGGAGTGGGGCGTCTATGTGGAGCTGGACGAGACGCACATCGAGGGCATGTCGTTCCTGCGGGACATCGAAGGCGACTACTTCTCCTTCGAGGAGACGACCTACGAGATCGTCGGCCGCGCCACGGGCCGCCGCCTCACGCTGGGCGACGCCGTGCGCATCCGCGTCAAGCGCGCCGACTTGCAGAAGCGGCAGCTCGACTTCGAGCTGCTGCTGCCCGGAGCCCCGGCCCGGCACAAGGGCGGAGACCCCGATTTCCACGGGTCGCGCGGCAGCCACACCGCCGGCGGGAACGGGGCCGGGTCACGCGGCCGGAACGGCGGCGGATCACGCCGCTCGTCGCGCCGGAAAGGGAGGTAATATAGTAAAAATCACACTAACAAGAGAGGTCCAGAGCATACATTTGTATTCTGGACTTCTTTTTTTAATATAACGAAGCCCAACCGCGTCCTCAATAACAAAGAAAATCAAAAAAGCACGAAATATTTTGAAATATGCATCATTTATTCATATATTGCAAAAGCAAAATATCAGGATATCCTAACCTAACAAACCCCCTACTATTATGAAAAAAATTTACTTTATTTTACATTGCATCTGTCTTTCTTTTGCAGGCTGTACCAATAATCCAGGAATGGAGGATACAGCAATGCTTCCTAAAACAAGAGCGATCCATAACGAAGAGCCTGTTGAAGAAGCTTTCCCCAATGCGCGAACAGAGACTTATTCAACTGCATCCGGCATAGAATTAGAGAAACTTGATAGCATCTATATCTTGCAAGGAGATATCATCCTATCATCCGAGCAAATCCACAAACTTGAACAACAGGAAACAAGAGGCGCCATCCAAACTAATGCCACAAATTATTGGACCTCTCTCTTGTGATTTTGCTTCAGATTTTATCTATAAAGAAGAAGCTCTTCAAGCTATGAATAATATTTCTTCTTCTGTCGCTGTCCAATTTCATCCTAAAGAAACGTACAATAAAGATTATGTTCATTTTATACACACGGACGGTAATTACTCTAATTTGGGATCAATTGGAGGAAAACAAGACATAAGTATAGCCAAAAATCAAGGATCCGTAACAGGTATTATAATGCACGAATTATTACATGCTTTAGGGCTATTCCACGAAATGTGCCGTGCAGACAGGAATGAATACATAGAAATTTTATGGGACAATATTGAAGCGAACAAAAAATCCAATTTTCAAACCTATATAGAATTAAATACCCCAGGAGCGGATATCGGAAACTTCGACTTCAATTCGATAATGATGTACCCTTCCAATGCATTCGGGAAACAAGTCAATGGCGTTCAACAAAAAACAATATACCGAAAAGATGGCCTTTCCTATTATGCGCAACGAAGTTATTTAACAGACTCCGACATTACGGCACTACGTGCCATATATGGCCCCCATATGCTAAAATCAAACGTGTCACGGATGAAATTTATTCATATGACGATGGATACGATTATTACTACGAAGCCAATTATCCGACTTATGTTGAATTTTATAAAGACCCCGAATTTACCATTCCAGCGACACTCACAACACCAAGATATCTGAATATTTTCCGACAGGAGAGTAACAATGGGACCTATACTGTCCCTCAATATTCAACGCTCATAGTTCCCGCCGGAGTATCGAGTTATCTAATAGGCACCGGATATGTGAATGCATCCGAAAGATGGGGACAAAGTGCAGAAAGTTGGCGAATCGAATACGGAATCAAAAATTACCATCACAATGGCTATGGGTATTAGAGTGCTTATCATGCTCTTCGCATGCGGCGCAACGCTCTCAGGATGCGACAACGACCGGGAAAGAACGATCTTTCTGACGATCGCATCGGTACGCCCTGCAGACCGGCAGGAACTCTATTACAGCTCGGGCGAGACCTCGTGGAAACCGCTCTACATCTGCAAACGAGGCTCCGAAGAGTGGGAAATTTGGTCCGCCTGGAACCCCATCCATGGATTCGACGAACGCTACGAGGAGGGGTACGAATACCGGATCGAAGTGGCGCACCGGACGGTCGCATACGACAACAACGTCGCCGATGCCAACCCGGACACATACCGGCTCGTCCGCATCGTATCGAAGATAAAGAAGACGTCCGAAGGGATTCCCGCACACTTCCTCCCCGAGGAGTAGCCCGCGGCAGAACGGAAGACGGCCCTCCGGGGCGGGGAGAGGACTCGTCCGCACCGAAGAGACGGCGCCGGCGGACGTACTTTCAAAAAACGCGCAACGCCGGGAAACGGATAGGGCGGAGAACTCCAGATGTGAAGTTTTCCGCCCTATCGGCATAAGGGTCTGACGAGTCGGCGGGCCTACTCGATCACGGCGGCCCAGCCGCCGTTGCGCACCATCTTCACGGGAATCCGCGTCGAGGCATCGACGATGCGGACGCGGCGCCTGTAATCCATGGCCTGGAGATCGGCATTCACGCCGTCCTCGAACGAGGTCATGCGGAACTTGCGGCCCGCGGGCAGGAAATCCAGCGCGATCTCCGTCTCGAAAGGTTCGTTGTTCGTGAATCCGCCGACGTACCACTTCGCCCCCTTGCGGCGCGCCACGACGAGCTGTTTGCCGCACGCGGCATGCAGGACGCGCAGTTCGTCCCACGTCGTAGGAACCGAAGCGATGAACTCCGCCGAAGGCCGCTCGCGTTCATAGGCCATGGGGCTGTCGGCGAGCATCTGCAACGGAGCCTCGAAGAGCACGTACAGCGCCAACTGGTAGGCCCGGGTTCCCGACCCCATCGGATTGGAGTTGGTCGAACGGTTCTCCTCGGGCTGCGCGGAGAGCATCGCGCCGGGCGTGAAGTCCATCGGCCCCACGGCGTTGCGGATGAACGGCAGCAGATTGCTGTTCTCGGGCTGGCAGCGCGCCCCCTGCTCCATGCCGAGCACACCCTCGTAATTGACGAGGTTGGGATAGGTCCGGAAAAGCCCCTTCGGAGTGTAGGAGCCGTGCCAGTCCACCAGCAGGCGGTGTTCCGCGGCGCAGCGCGTCACACGCTCGTAATAGGAGACCATCCACTGATCGCTGCGGTCCATGAAGTCGATCTTCACGCCCGCAATGCCCCACTCCTCGAGCTGCCCGAAGAGGCGCTCCATGTCGCGCTCGACGGCCAGCCACGTGAGCCAGAGTATGATCCGGACGCCGCGCTGCCCGCCGTAGGCGACCAGCTCCTCGAGGTCGAGGTTCGGATTGGGCCGGAACACGTCGGTCGTAGATGCCGACCACCCCTCGTC
>NXNP01000061.1_pt1 | contig 17286 bp, 20 predicted proteins | sample 2041071 | NCBI WGS metagenome assembly NXNP01 (sample SAMN07660618, study PRJNA407663) | chicken gut metagenome | isolation source: caecum content treated with Tetracycline | host: Gallus gallus domesticus | place: Czech Republic: Brno | collected 2016
GAGCTGGGCGCGTCGCTGGCCTGACAAAATCACCGCAGAAGGCAGGAGGCGCCCGTCTCCTGCCTTCTCTCTGTTTCCCCACGGCCAGCACAGGCAAAACCCGATCCGATCCCAGAGAAACAGGTCGTGAGAAATATGCTGAAGGAATATTTATTAAGCCAGGCCCTCGGCGTAGGCCGTTGGAACCGCAGTATGCCGGGGGTGGAGTAAGCCTCCGGCCAGAGCTGATATGACCAAATCGTTCGCATGATTGAACAGTCGGAGCAGATGAGGTCAGAGGCCAAAAGCAAAGCTGCCAATCTGGCGGACAAGCTTGTGCCATATACCTTTGCGGGGAGCCTCATCAGCTTCGCCCTCACCCGGAACGCGGCGCGGGTATTGTCGGTGTTCATGGTGGACTTCTCCTGTGCGCTGAAGCTGGCCATACCTCTGGCTGTCCTCTCTGCCATGCGGGAGGCGGGACGGGCCCACATCACCGTTAAAGGCGGCAAGTTCATGGAGGCGGTGGCGGTAGCCGATACCATCATCTTTGGCAAGACCGGCGCCCTGATCGCCCTGGGCGTGGCCGGAGTCCTGCCGCCCGCTGCCTCGGCCACGCTGCACAACCTCTCCACCCTGGGCGTCAGCCTGCGGAGCATGGGCCGGCTGGCACCGTCGGGAAAAACGGAGTGAATGGTGCTCGGAACGGATTCATTGGAACTTTCCACGCCAGAATACAGACAACAGAGATAGCCTGCAAAAAACTCGTAGGTCGGAGCGTATCGCTCCTTCCTACGAGTCTTATTTTTCCGTATCATTTGGAGGCACAAACTCAAGCAAATCGCCAATTCCGCAATTCAGCACCGTACATAGTCTGGCGAGAACATCTATATCTAAACGAGTAATCTGGTTTTTACAATAGTTGTTGATCTGCGTCCGCTGCATTTCGGCCCGAAGGCTCAGCATATTCTTACTGAGGCCGGATACCTTCAACAACTCATCCAGCTTAATGCGAATCGTTCCATATTCCACTTGCCAACCCTCCGACCACAAGAAATATGTTGACAAGTTTAGTGTACCCTTGGTAGAATAGAAAAATAAGATGTAGAAAGTCTTGTCAGACTAATTGCACATATATAATGCACAGTTTTGGCTGGTGCTTTTTAGCCAGTATGAATATATAATAATGCAAAAAGCAGATAATCTTCAAATTTCGGCAAAACTGCCCAAAAACTAAGCAATTCCTAAGAATTCCCTAAAAATCCCCTATTATAATACCCCCATCGAAACGGTGAGGGGAAACGCACTTTTTGTCTGTTATCCCCGCAAGGGGAGAATATGGCAGGAAAGCATATAGGGAGCGACGAACACCCACCGGGACTCGAGGAAAAAAGAGCAGCATTACATACCGCAATCTTCCAGTGGGTTGCGGTTCTTTTTTATTCGACACCATTTGTCCTTACTCACTATATACCGCTAAAATTCGGCAAATATTTCTCTTCTCATGCACTCACCTCAAGGTGGGTGCTTTTTTTGTCCGTCGAAAAATGGCGCTCACCGCTTTGCATCCGGTATTGCTGGTCGCTCCATTGCCGTGGCCCACCCGACAGCCTGAATTTTTCGAAAATTCAGACTGATTGGAGGTTTACAGCATGGATGCTGTCACAAAAAATAGTATCGATCCGCGTCCCAAAAGGCGCAAATCAAAAGATAATCCTTACACAATTTACTCCATCGGCATCAAATCAGACGCTCCCCGTTTCTATGTTTCCTTCCGAGATGGGCAAGGCATTGAGCATACGGAAGAAATCAGCAGAGAAATGTTTTTGCTGTTTGACCAGTTTGAGTTGGATGACCTGATTGGACTCAATGAGGTGGACCGGCACTATGAGCGTCTGGATCTCACCGAAGAAGCTCTCCATCTCCGCGCCACATCCGCACAAACCGACATAGAGGAGATGATTTTTCAAAAGCTTGAATATCAAAAGCTGTATGAAGCAATCGAAAAGCTACCCGAAATTCAACGGCGCAGACTGAGGATGTACTTTTTCGAGGGGATGACGCTCAAAGAAATCGCGGCAAAGGAAGGCTGCAAATATCAGCGCATTCAGAAATCAATTGAACGCGCCAAAGAAAAAATCAAAAAATTTTATTCTGCGGGGGGTGTTTTTCCGATTTTGTGAGGAAACAAGTGAAGGGAGTTAAGCTCCCTGTTGCTCTTTGAAAAACATCGCCCCAGGCGGTCATATCCGGCAACTTGAATACCTTAGCTGACAGGGAGAGCGTCAGGCCGAGTGCGCGAAGACCACCTGTGCGGAGCAGATCCGCATCAAAGGACGGCCAAATAAGGTGCAGAGCGATACCCACTCAGGTCAAGGCAGCCTTGGCAAGCTGTCCCCGCCATGACCCCGTCAGCCTACAATGATACTTCTGCTTACGCAGCTCGGAGAGATCCTCGGAGGGGTGAGAGTCCCATGATGTGCGCCAGCGCAGTTCAAGTTGCCGCCCCGCCTGGGGAAGTAGTGTCGAATACAGGCAGCAACAAGACATTCAATGGTCTTGATATCAGAAGCAATGGGGGTCACCCATCATGTAGCAGGAAAGCCAAGGCTTCCTCAACCAAAACGGGTGGCCCCTATTTTTGTGGTATCAATTCATATTCATCATTGGGAGGGATCACACCATGATTGCTGTGTCGCAAACTAAGAGTGCAAATTACCTGTTTATTGTGGCCGTGCTGAAGTCAATGCGGGAAGGTGGTGTGATTACTCTGGCCGAGTATGAGCGAGCAAAGCGCTACTACCGGAAGCTCACCGGCTCCGATTTCGTCATCGCAGATTAAATGTTCAGGAGGAACCATCTAAATTGATGTATTTTAGACATGAAGTCTTGTCGTTTGTGTAGAAATTTGCTTCTCCGCGTTCTTTCAATAGACTTTGCCTTGTTGTTGAATATAATGTTGCTTGAGCCGGAAAAGTGGATTGTACCCAAATGTAGTACAATCCAAAATTCAAGCCAGAAAGAGGGTTCCGTTGATGCCGCAGGCCAAACTCATCTCGCCCATCACCAGGCAGGAAATCCGCAAAGTTCGAGTTGCCGCCTATTGCCGGGTATCTTCCAATTCAGCGGATCAGCAGAACTCCTACGCTAACCAGATTCGGGTCTATACCAGCCTCATTCAGAGGAAAAAAGAGTGGGAACTGGTGGAGATATTCGCTGACGAAGGGCTCTCTGGCATGAACGCACAGAACCGCACCGAATTCCAGCGAATGATCAAGATGTGCGAACAGCACCAAATCGACCTGATCGTCACCAAGTCCGTTTCCCGCTTCGCCCGAAACGCCAAGGAGTCTCTGGAATATGTCCGGAAGCTGAAACTGCTCGGCGTGGGGGTGCAGTTCGAGAAAGAGGGAATCTACACTCTGGCCCTCGGAGATGAGATGCTGCTCAACACCTTCTCTGCCATCGCACAGGAGGAGTCTAAGGCAATTTCCCAGAACCAGCGGCTCTCCATCGTGAAGCGGATGCAGTCTGGGGAATATGTGGACAGCAACGCTCCTTACGGCTTCCGGCTGGTGAATAAGGCGCTGGTGGTCTATGAACCGGAGGCAGCCATCGTCCGCATGATGTTCGAAAACTATCTGAGCGGTCAGTCCACGTCGGAGATTGCCCGGGATCTCAACAGCCGCGGCATTAAAACCAAAACCGGAAAATCCGTCTGGCGCTCCACTAAGGTAGCATACATCCTTGGAAATGAGCGGTACTGTGGCGATTGCAAATACCAGAAAACCTACCGCGACACCACAGTCCCTTTCAAACAGTTCCGAAATCGAGGTCAGGAGGATATGTTCTATGCCTCCATGACCCACGCTCCGCTCATTGACCGAGATACCTTTGACAAGGTCCAGCTTCTCCTGAAAAAGCGACAGGATGTCTTTGGAAAATCTACAACGCAAAATATCTACCCTCTTACGAGCCGCATTCAGTGTTCTGAGTGCGGCTCGTATTTTCGTAGACGGCAGGTTTCCGGGACAGTAAAGTGGGGATGCTCCAAACACATTCAGGATCGTACCCAGTGCAGCTCAAACTACTATAGCGAGGAGAGAATCTACGATGCCTTCATCGCCATGGTCAATAAGCTTCGGTTCACTGAATACGACATCCTGGGTCAGACTCTGCTCCGTCTGGAATCCGCTGAGCTGAAGCGAAAACAGAAAAACACGGCCGCAAGGGAGATCAGCCGGAACATTGCAGATCTGAACACCAAGTTGGTGATGGTTGAGCAGCTCCATACAAAGGGATACCTCAAAGACGAGGTCCACAAAGCCCAGGTCCAGGAGATCAATGACCAATTGCGCCGGCTGAAGCGGGAGCGCCAATGTGAATTCTCCTCTGGCATTACCCATATGATAGAGGAACTGACGCGGCTGAAAAAACTGCTGGAAGAGCTCGAGGAACCCCTGGACCGCTTTGATGAGAAACTATTTACCGAGATCGTTCAGGCCATCAGTATCAGCCGCCGAGATGAAATGACAGTCACTCTCATCGGCGGACTGAGATTCACAGAAATGCTCTAACAGAGAGGAACCTCCCCATGAAGAAGATACGCTATATCCCATACGGTTACACCATGAGAAATGGAAGGACAGTCATCGCACAGGATGAAGCTGCGGTCATCCGCGAGATATTCAGTGCCTACATCAACGGCGCATCCTTCCAAAGTATTGCCGAGTTACTGACTGAGAGGAAGATCCCCTATAGTGAGAGAACGGATGTGTGGGATAAAGCTCGTATCGCACGAATCATCGGGAACGCCAAATACATTGGCGACGGGGAATATGCCCCTATCATTGAGGAGGAACAGTATAAGGAAGCGGCTGCCGTGAAAACAGCCCGCCAGCGGAACATCTTCGAGAAAAATCTGGCGGGGATCGACCTGCTCCGGAACCTGGTCCGATGTGCGGAGTGCGGGGCTCCTATGCGGCGAAAGGTGAGCAGTAAGCACCGGATTCGGGAGAGTTGGGAATGCGCCAACCCAGACTGTGGTCAGCGTGTCCGAATTTCTGATACCCACCTGTTGGAAAAGGTGACACTCCTGATGAACCGCATCATTGCCAATAGTTATCTGCTCATCCCCCGCCCCAAAAAGCGAAAAGAGCTGTCGGCGGAAGCCCAGCAGATCAACTTGGAAATTGATGCCGAGTTGGAACAGGATGACCCCAACGATGCGCTGATTATCGTCAAAACAATCGAAATGGCAGGGCAGCTCTATGCTGAGAGCGATGCCCATCTGCAGATCGCCGCATCCATGGCCCGGAAGCGGGTCAGCCTGATGACTCCCCAGGAGGAATTCAGCCCGGCTTACTTTAGTGACATCGCCGCTTACCTGACGCTTGGCAATGGAGGAAAGGTGGTTCTACATACCAAAACCGCTGTCGAGATCGGAGATGAGGAAAATGAATGTAACCAAGATACCCAAGAAAACAATATCGGTTATTGAGCCAAAACGCTCTCTGATCGTCAACAGGGAGCAGTATCATCAGCGGCGCGTTGCTGCCTACTGCCGGGTATCCACCGATAGCGAGGAGCAGCTCACATCCTATACCAATCAAAAAAAGGTATATACTGAGATGATTGCCGCTAAACCCGAATGGGAGTTTGCCGGACTCTACGCAGATGAGGGCATCTCCGGGACACGTGCAGATAAACGCCCCCAATTCCAGAAGATGATCAACGACTGCTTGTCGGGGAAAATCGACTATATCATCACGAAATCCGTTTCCCGCTTCGCTCGTAATACAGTGGACTGCCTGGACCATGTCCGAATGCTCAAGGCAAGGGGAATCGGCATCTACTTCGAGGAACAGAATATCGATACCCTGCAAATCGACAGCGAACTCTATCTGGTCATCTACGCAGGTTTCGCACAATCCGAATCGGAAAGTATCAGCAAAAATGTTACCTGGACATTCCGAAAGCGATTTCAGGATGGCAAGCCGATATTCAACTACAAGTGCCTGTTAGGGTATCGAAAGGGTGCGGATGGGGAGCCGGAGATCGTCCCCGAGGAGGCTGTCATTGTGGAGCGGATCTTCAATATGTATCTGGCGGGGGAAACTGTGAATCGGATTTCAGCCAAACTCAGAGAAGAAAATATCCAGGTGCCAGGGAAGCGCTTCTCCTTCACCGCCAGCATGATCAAGGGCGTCCTCCGAAACGAACGCTACTGCGGGGACAGCATCCTGCAAAAAACGGTCACGGTCGACTGCATTGGCAAAGTCCGCCGCAAAAACACGGGTGAGGCACCCATGTACTATGTACAGAATAGCCATGTTGGTATCATCAGCCGAGAGCTCTTTCACAAAACGCAGGAAGAGCTTGCCCGGAGGATGAGTCGGGCGCCAAATTCCACCAAAACGGCCACAACAGCCACCGGGAAATACTCTCGGTATGCACTATCCAATGTGATGATCTGCGCAGAATGTGGGAGTCGATACAAGCGCGTGACCTGGACATCCCGCGAGAGAAAGCGGGTTGTCTGGCGGTGCATCAATCGCTTGGACTACGGAAAGCGATACTGTAAGTCTTCCCTTACGGTAGACGAGAAAGCACTCCATGCAGCAATCGTCCGGGCTGTCAACCGCTTTAATGCGGAAGATGAAGCCACATATCTGGCGCTTATGCGGTCGACCATCGGGGAGGCCATCGGCCTGAATGGAGGCAGCGATGAAATCGACCTGCTCCGCCGAAAAATCGATGGTCTGAACCGTAAAATGGTGTCCCTCATCAATGAGAGTGTAGAGAGCGGCGATGGCATCGAAGGCCATGAGGCAGAATTCAAGGAACTATCCGATACCATCGAGCTCCTGCAAGGGCGGATCAAGAAGCTGGAAGAAGCCCTCCTCTCCGATCAGGGGAATGATGACCGCATCCTTCAACTGCAACAAATTATAGCAGACCGTGCGGCGAGAAAGATGGAATACGATGATACCATTGTCCATCAGATGATCGAATGCGTGAAGGTGTATCCCGATGGTAGGTTGGACATTATCTTCGGAGGGGGATATCTCATCGAAGAACACTTAGAGGAAGAAATCCAATAACTTCAAATATAATTGACATAATCACCAGAATGATATAGTATAATATATGTTAGGGGGCGATTGTGCATGGCGAAAAAAGCAGCGGTCATCATGCCGCAGACAAGGGAGATCCTGGAGCAGATGGGAGAGCAGATCCGCTTGGCCCGCCTGCGCCGGAAGCTGAGCCTGGAACTGGTGGCGGAGCGTGCTGGGATCAGCCGGGCCACCCTGATCTCCATCGAGAAGGGTGCGCCCACGGTATCCATCGGTTCCTATGCCGCCGTGTTGCACGCATTGAACAATATGGACAGCGACCTGCTGCTCATCGCCAAGGACGACGAGTTCGGTAGGAAACTGCAAGACCTGGCGCTGCCCACCAGACGTCGGGCACCCAAGAAAGGAGAGTAGCCTATGGTTCAGGAGGAACGAACCATCTATGTGTACGAAAACTGGCGGGGAGAATTCCCCAGCCTGTTGGGAAGACTCCGCTGCGGCTTTGTCCGGGGAGAGGAGACCTTCTCCTTCGAGTATGATCCTGCCTGGCTGGCCTCCGCCGACAGCGCCTTTTCCCTGGACCCAGACCTGGCCCTCTACCGGGGGCGGCAGTATGTGCCGCTGGACAAGCGGCTTTTCGGGCTGTTTGCCGACTCCTGCCCGGACCGCTGGGGACGCCTGCTGATGAGGCGCAAGGAGGCCATCGACGCCCGCAAAGAGAACCGCAAGCCCCGCAAGCTCACCGAGAGCGACTTCCTGTTGGGGGTCTATGATGAATCCCGCATGGGGGCGCTGCGGTTCGCTCTGGAGGAAGGCGGGGAATTCCTCTCCCATGACAAAGCTTTTGCCACCCCGCCGTGGGTGCATCTCCGGACGCTGGAGAATGCCTCTCTCGCCTTTGAGCATGATGAGAGCGGCCTGAACGAAACCTGGCTGCGGGAGCTGCTGGCTCCCGGCTCCTCTCTGGGCGGGGCAAGGCCAAAGGCCACGGTGCAGGCGGCGGACGGGGCCCTGTGGATTGCCAAATTCCCATCCAAGCACGATGAAACCAACACGGGAGCTTGGGAGAAGGTGGTCCATGATCTGGCCCGGCTTTGCGGGCTGGATGTGCCGGAGTCCAAGCTGGAGACATTCTCCAAGACCGGCAGCACCTTTTTAGTCAAGCGCTTCGACCGGGAGGGCAGCCGCCGCATCCACTTCGCCTCCGCCATGACCCTGCTGGGCAAGACCGATGGGGCCTCGGCGGCGGACGGAAGCAGCTATCTGGATCTGGCGGCGTTCATCCGGGCCCATGGGGCTTCGCCCCGGCAGGATCTGGCCGAGCTGTGGAAGCGGGTTGTGTTCAGCATGGCGGTGTCCAATACTGATGACCACCTGCGCAACCACGGTTTTCTCCTGACCCCCACCGGCTGGCGGCTGGCCCCTCTCTACGATGTGAATCCTGACCCGGCTGGAAACCGGCTCTCCCTCAATGTAAGCGAGTACGACAACACCATTGACTTGGAGCTGGCGTTGGGGGTGGCGGATTACTTCAGCCTGTCCCCCCAGGAGGCGGAGCAGACGGCGGCGGAGATTTGCAAAACCGTATCCAGCCACTGGGAGCGGCTGGCACAGCAGTGCGGCCTCAGCCACGGTGCCATGGAGTATATGCGGCCTGCGTTCTCTCTCCAAATATAGGTGAGGAAACGGATGATTCCCTGAGGAGTCATCCGTTCCTTTATCCCTCAGGGGTATCTCCAAAGGTGTCCTCGCTCTCTTCCTCACCCAGATCTGTATCAATATCCAGCCCTTCATTGTTGCCCACATTTTTCTCGTAGAGCTTGGTCCACTTGAGTGGATATTTGCACTTGCGGTTATAAGCCAGAAGCATCGCCTCGGCATAGCCCATAGAGCCGGGCCGCCGCTCTTTGGCTGTCCTGGAGAGCAGTTTGACCGACATTTCTCCTACCTTTTCCTTAAAGGTTTCATCTTTCATTGTGTCGCCAAAGGTGTAGACCAATCTGGCGATTCCATTGAGCATATTAGCAGAAAGCGAATTCATATCGCCCTCCCAAGTACCCACGCAAAGGCGCAGGGTTCGGTCAAGAACATGATATCCAAATTTATCAAAAATATTTTCCAGAGTGGATACCGCACAAACCACGCCATAATTCCGAACCTGTCCAATAGACAGCGAATAGGACTCTACAAGATCACGGATGATAAGCTGTTTTTGATTTCCGGCTTCGATATTTGCCATGAACACCTCGTAGGGTTTTAGCGGTTTTACAAACTTCATTTGATTCGCAAAGATATCTGCCTCATGTTCGTAGTTCAGATCATCGTAAATCATACACCAGACTGGAGTATCGCGAGAGCCGGAAGCTAAAGCAACAATTTCCACTGTGTGCTGTCCGTTGAAAACATAGTTAACCCCGTTTCTCCGGCTCACTTTGACAGGATTGATTTGATACAGGTCGAAATGAGTCGCAGCATTCAGCACATGCTGTGCGGAAATGCTTCTCTGGTACTCCTGGTTGGACACAAGATTTTTTATAGGGATCTGCTCAAAATGGACATTGGGCACGAACATACTGAAATCGGCCATCAGGAATCCTCCTTGATTGCGGTAAGCATCTCCTGCACTTTCTTCTCCAGTGCCGTCAGCGCTACACACAGATTTTCCTTGGCTGCAGGAGAAATTGACCCCAGATGCGCCATGGACTTTGTACGGTCAATAGAGCTCATCCAAGATGGTATGGTGAGGGTAAGCCCCGCAACCTCCGCATCCGGGTCATAGACGGGCATAGTCTTGATGCCGGGCTGTTCTACCACTTGCACAGAAGTTTTGGATTGCAGATTTGGGGAAAGGCTGCGCCTCGACTCACTGTATCGGGCAAACGCATAGGGGTTATTTCCGATTTTTTTGCTGAGCGCCTTTAGTTCCTCAGGTTCCAGCTCAGCCAAGACTACGATGTTCTCAAATGAAATCTTATATGTCCCTGATAGGATATGCGGAACTAATTCCGGTGCGCTTTTTGCGATAGCATCCAATGCTGTGCTATATTTAGCATATTTTTGAACGGTTGCGCCCGACACATGATACTCCTTTCCCAAACGTGCGGCTGTCCGCCTGCCGCTCTCCTCATCTACAGGGCGGCCCCTTCCTGTTGCCGTGCGGGGATTCGGACGGTACTGATTGTAGCCGTGTTCGTTTCGCTGAACTTTCTTTTCCGCCTCATATTGCCTGCCGATCAGGTACTTCTTTGTTTCCTCTGAAATATTGCGGCGGCCAAGCTGATTGGAACAGATCCAGACGATAACAGCAGCTCGGCTGGAAAAAGCCTGTTCCTTTACCCCATACGGGATCTGCAATTTGTTGCAGATCTCATAGCGATTGTGGCCATCAACGATGGTGTCGTTCCAAACAATAATGTCTTCACGGCAGCCCTCCATCACCAGATTGAGCTCCAGCTGTCGATATTCCTCACGGCGGAGAGGAGGAATCAAATTTTTGAACTCTGGATCAACCCTAAGCTGCCTAAACCCTTTCTCTTCCATGTTGCCTCCTGCGTTCCTGATGTCTTACTGTTTTGAGGGAGAAATATGCGACCCGGTTGATTTGGTCGATCTCCCCAGCCAAACGGTAGTTGAACCGCAGATCAAAGCCGCCCACCATTTCAGATAAGTTGTTTAGCAGAATTGCGCTATAGAATTCTACAGACTGCTGGGTTGTATCTGATAACCGAACCTTGTTTGCGGTTCCGCCCAAAATTGGTTTGTCAGAACCGAGAACAGCGATGTATAGTTCCTCTGGATTTACCAGAAATTGAACATATGCCGGATTTCCCATGAGACGAATCGTCTGCCTGTGAATGCGAATCCTGTTGCGTACAGGATCAAGTGTTAATAACGCTTGCGTTTGCTTCTCACCATTCATATCCTTATCCTCCCTGAACTGACTTACTTAGCTTCATTACCAGAGGCAGGTTCATCCGCACATTTTACTGTATTAGCAGCAATGTTGTCGCGGAGTCCGTATATGGCGTATCCCTCAAAAATATCTACCTGCATGGATTTCTGATGTTCACGAAATGGAAGGCCAAATTGCGTTTTCCAACCCTCCGGGAATACAGGCGTCCGAGACGATTTGGGTTTTTCACCATCCTTCAGCACACGCTGATAGACCTCAGTAGCGGTCAAATCGAATGCGATGAGCCACTCGTCCTTGGCATGGATTACCCGTCCAAGGAGCTTATACCGATAGTCCAGGTTCCACCCCATAAGGGAAAACACCTTTGCGAAGAAGATCTTGCAGGTGATCTGTTTGGGCTTGCGCCTGCCGGAACCGGTAGTGCACCAGGCGCAGGCATCTCGGTCCTCTGCCCGGCAAGGGCGGATCGCCAGAATCTTACTCTCCTGGTTGACCAGCACCTGTACCTGATTCACTTGGGGAAAACGGTTCAGGCAGGCAGCGTTCACATAAAATTTATAGTTGTTAAAGGTCACGGACGGCTCATTGATATGGGCAAAGAACTCCCGGCGCACTACCTGGTAGCCGTCGTAATTGAATTCTCGATGCAGCTCCAGAACTTCATCCCCGCCGGTATTATCAGATTGGACGGCCTCCGTTTCCATCACCAGTACGGCAGGCGAATTGCTGCCCGTCTGTTCTCCCTCCAGAGAACGGAGCATCCCTGCAATTACACCTTCGGACTTTCCACAGTAATCATCGTTCAATTAAAGTTCCTCCTTCCCGCACTGACTGAACTCCTGGCGGATGTAGTTTCGCAACTCCTCAAATCCAGTCACATGGAGCTTCTGCCCGGTTTCATAGAGTTGTCCTTCCATACGAATCTTCCAGTCTTCTTCACTTTGGTCACGGACTAGTTGAAGGGAATGCTGATGGAGATAATACTGCTTTCCAAAGGAGTCAATCCATTCTTCCGGGACAGCCCTCACGCGTTTACCTGAAATGGAAAGCGGTTGTACAGCCTCCGCAGTCCCCGCCTCCCCCTTCTGGCCCGAAAGCAGGTACGATTTAATAAATGCCTCCGCATCATTGATGTCGAAAACACACGCCGACTCGTGCTCGCTCTGGTATAAAGCCCCGGCAATACGGTATTTCAAATCCGTGCTCCAGCCAAATAGCTGATAAAGCGTTTCCATATAAGCCGCACTTGCAATCTCTCTGGGGCAATACTTCCCGTTTACCAGTTTTGAGAAGGCAACAGCGTTACGGCTGTTTTTTTCTGCTGTACGAACTGCAAATCGCATCTCCACTGGATGAACCAGCATCTCCACATAATTGTTCTTGCCGAAGCTCCTCACGCAATCGGTGCTGAATTTGATCTTTTTATCTTGGAACAATACATAAGGACGGTGACAGCTATCAAAGAATTCGCTGCGGGCAATCTCAAAGCCTCTCATGTCAAAGTCGCCCGGTCCCAGAGTAATGCTTGTGGGTGCGGACAGTTCATCCTGCTGTTCGTCGGATGGGCAGATACTGATAGAAGCCTGGTAGTAATCCGCCGGCTTAAATCCAGCCCACCGAGGATTGATGGTCACAAAACCTTTGAGCAGGCCGCTGTCAATTACCCGCAGCTCCGGGAGGATGGAGCGGTTGCCATACTTGGAATTGTTCAGAAGATGCTGAACCGCAATGAAATCATCTCTGGAAACAATGCCCTCGTGGTGGTTTCGGTAAAGGCTCTGGGGCCGGTCACCTCGATTTTTTCTGGACTTGTGGTTCAGATAGTTTGGAGTGAAGGTTTTCCTGGTCAGCACATCCCCGCAATGACGCTCATTGCGAAGGACCTGGACAATGGAATTGGACGTCCACTTGATATTCCCCAGATAGGTCTTTCGGCCCAGCTCGGTAAGCGCCGCTGCAATATCGCTGGTGGAATATCCGTACAGGTACATATAGAAAATGAGCTTCACCGTTGGTGCTTCATCCGGGTTCACCACCAAATTCCCTTCCGCATCGTGAGAATACCCCAGCAGCTTGGGCGTCAGGGGCAAGCCGCCGTCCAGCCGCATCCGCAGGGAGGTCTCCATGCTCCGGCTGCGGATATGGGATTCCTCCTGAGCCATGGTGGCCTGAAAAGAAAGCGCCATCTGAGAATCATCCTTGAGCGAGAATATGCATTCACTCTCGAAGAACACTCCCACAGGACTGGGCAACTCCGCAAGCATTCGAACCATGCTGATGCAGTCCACCACATTTCGGGCAAAGCGCGACACGCTTTTGGTGATGATCATATCGATCTTCCCGCTGCGGCAGTCGGCGATCATACTGTTGAACTCGTCCCGATGAGCCAAAGAAGTCCCGCTGATACCTTCGTCGGCGTAGATTTTGACCAGTGTCCAGTTCGGGTGATGGACAACGAAATCCTCATAGTATTTCTTTTGCAGCTCATAGGAGGATGTCTGCTGGACATTGTCCGTGGAAACACGGGCATACACGGCAACGCGCTGCTCGATATCGTTGTCGTAATAGTCAATGGGCTTTTTTGCCGGAATAAACTCATAGTTCTCCGGGTCGACTTTTGTGTTGATGCGTCGGCGAACCTGTTCTTTCCGTTCCGCAAGCTGTTTTCGTGTGGCCTTATCAATCATGCAGCATTTCCCTCCGGGGTTCATCATTGGGGAGTATCTTCCAATCGGGATCTGGCAAGAAATACGGGTCGTGCAAATCCTCCCTGTAGTAGGACGCCAGAGTATAGATATCCTCTGAAACAAAGTAGATGCCAACCGGATTGGGAAGCGCGGCCAGGAGCCGAGCACAGAAGGAAAGCTCCGAGAGCTTCTTGGAAATATTGCTCGTCTTCTGAGTAATAATCAGATCGACCTTTCCTTCGTAACTATCTTGCAGGAGTCTTGCCCATTCTGGCGAACTCTCCATGTTGGGCACGGAACTGCCCTCATCCACATAGAATCCTATAAACTCCCAGTTCGGGCAGAGAGCCAGCGTATCTAAAAACTGCTTTTTATGGGCAGAGAGATAATCCTCATACCGGGTTTGATTAAAATACCGGATATACACCGCAACCCGGTGGTGGTTTTTCGGAAGCGGACGCTCGCGCTTGATATCCTTTAACCAGGCGCGGTGTTCTGCCAAAAGAGCATTCTTTTCCGACTCTCCTTCCAGCAGAAAGTCAAAGGAGGGCATGACTTCCTGCCCTATCGCTTCGCTTCGAATTGCCAACTCAGACATATGTAATCCCCCTGCGAATTAACTTCCAAACCATTATATAATCCGCAGACTAATAACAAAATCGACCAGAAGTCAAGCCGTTGACTTCTGGTCGATAAACGAGAAAAAAAGGTGCATATTCCAATGACTTTCGGAGAGCTGTAAACGCATCTGTCGTATGGCGAGTCTCATTGATCCTTCTGCGCTATATGAGTATGATCAATATAGAGAAATCAGAGTATTTTGCCCCTCGGCATTATCTTATCCAGGATGTGCTGCCATTCGTGCCATTTCTGAAAGCAAAAAAAGCATTGACATTATGTGATATAACACATATAATGAGTATAGAGAGAAAGTGGTGAGTGTATGGAAAACTTCTCGGTGGAATACTATGAAATGGAAGATGGTACTCGACCGGCCGAAGAATTCATTCTATCACAGGACAAAAAGATGCAGGCCAAGTTGTTCATGTCCCTTGAATTACTTGAACTCAAAGGGCCAGAACTGAGAGAGCCATACTCGAAACCACTGGGCGATGGCATCTTCGAGGTTCGGGCAAAGCAAGGAACTGACATCAGCCGCGTGCTGTACTTCTTCGTTGTGGGGCGCAAAGTCATTCTAACGAACGGCTTTGTCAAAAAAACCGCCAAAACTCCGCCCGGAGAAATCGACAGAGCGAAACGCTATCGTACAGACTACCAGCAGAGGAAGGAGGATTGACCTATGGGCAAGAATTTTCGTGAAACCCTCAATGAACAACTCCGGGACCCGGAATTCAAGGCCGAGTGGGATGCCCTCGAACCGGAACGGCAAATAATGAGAGCGATTGTTGAAGGGCGCGATGAACAGGCGCTTACACAAAAGCAGCTCTCAGAAATGACTGGCATTACCCAGGCAGATATCAGCCGTTTTGAAAACGGAACCGGCAATCCGTCTCTCCGCACGCTGAAAAGGCTGGCGGAAGGGCTGGGAATGAGTCTCAAAGTGGAGTTCGTCCCCAAAAAACCAACAGCATAAACAGAAAAGCGGCGGGCCGTTGGAACACTCCTCGGCTCGCCGCTTTAATCGTTGCCCTCTCTTCTGGCCATAGTGGATTTCAGCTCACGGACAATCTTCAGGATGGAATCCAGCTCCTTTGGAGAGCAATCGGCCAACAGCTCATCAAACTCGCTCTGATAAAGGCTTCTTACCTCCGGCACATCCGGACGAAGCAAAGAATCTGCGGAAACCTGCAAGGTTTCAATGATTCGGATGAAGGTTTCCAGCTTCATACTCGTCTTGCCTTTTTCAATATTGCTGATATGAGGTAAAGAGATGTTGGCCTTCGCGGCAAGATCGGCCTGGCTCATCCGGCGATTGATCCGCGCATCTCGAATACGGGAGCCGATCAACTGGCTCTCAGTCAAATCATGTTCCGCCATCGGCTTTCCTCCCTCAAATATATTCTCCAGATTATCTATTTCTAAGAGTATATCAACTTGAGGTGAAATTGATATAAGGCCGAGTTGATGATATAATCTGAACGCTATAATAAGACTGCAAAATTTTTTTGGAGGTCTTATTATGAGCCTGAACTACAAAGTCATTGGAAAACACATCCGTGAAGTCCGCCAGCGTAACCAACTTTCTCAAGCAATGCTCTCTGAACTGGTGGATAAGACGCCATCTTACATCAGTTACATAGAGAGCGGAATCAAGAGTATGAGCCTTGACACCTTTGTCCTCATTGCGAATGCGCTGCGGGTTTCTCCCGACCGGCTACTGATGGGACAGATCACCAGTACCGAACGGTGTGCCAGCGAAGAAATCGCCCTACTCCTTTCGGATTGCAGCACCTATGAGATGCTAATCCTTATGGATGTTCTAAAATCGTTGAAAGCATCCTTGAAAGAGCATCAGGTCAGATGCAGCGAACCGGATAACTTTGATTTTACCGTCCGAACATAAGAAAGCAATCAACCGGAAGTCACGAAGCATTGACTGCCGGTTGATTTATACCGATAAAGGTGTATATGTTTTTGGAATAGTGATTATGTTTTCGAAAAGTCCAAGATATGGGCCTCCAAAGTTGGTATAATGGAAGCCGAAAGGTGGTATAGCCAATGATCTACTACACGGGCGACATCCACGGGAACCCCCGTGAGATCGTACAGTTCTGCGACCGGCAGAAGCTAACCCAAAAGGACACCCTCGTCCTTCTGGGGGATGTGGGGGCCAATTATTTTCTGAACAGGCGGGACGCCGAGATGAAGCGGCTCCTGACTCTGGTGAAACCCACCCTTCTGTGTATCCATGGAAATCATGAGGTGCGCCCGGCCAACATACCAACCTACCAAACGAAAGTGTGGAATGGCGGGACAGTCTGGGTAGAGGAAGCTTTCCCCCGCCTGCTGTTTGCTATGGACGGTGAGATTTTTGATCTGGAGGGCCTCCGTCACTTAGTCATCGGCGGGGCCTATAGTGTAGACAAGTTCTACCGGCTGGCCAGGGGATACGGCTGGTGGCCAGATGAGCAGCCTTCCCAGGAGATCAAGGACAAGGTCATCCAGACATTGTGCTCCTGCGGCTGGCAGGTAGACACCGTTCTCTCCCACACCTGTCCCTATCAGTATGAACCGCAGGAAGCATTTCTTCCGATGATCGACCAGAGTACCGTGGATGACTCTACCGAAAAATGGCTGGAGGAGATTGAGCAGAAGCTCCAATACGACCACTGGTTCTGTGGGCACTGGCATATTGACAAGCGCATCGACCGGATGCACTTCCTCTTCCACAGTGTGGAGGCAGCACCTCAGTTATTGACAGGAGGGGGCGCATCATGACAGAGGAAGGAAGTCAGAAGGCCAACGAGCTGGAGGTGTGCTTTGCGGCAATCGATGAAATCATTCAGGAGATCTCACGCCTAACGGACACCGCATACCAGCAATACAGCCGGTTGGTGGAACAGGTGTTGAGCGGCAGGATCACCGAGGAGCGGGAGATCGAGCGAATCATGGACGGGCTTGTGGACTTCGGAGATGATCCGAGGCTCCTTGAACTGTACAAAACCCTCTG
>NXNP01000071.1_pt1 | contig 14370 bp, 9 predicted proteins | sample 2041071 | NCBI WGS metagenome assembly NXNP01 (sample SAMN07660618, study PRJNA407663) | chicken gut metagenome | isolation source: caecum content treated with Tetracycline | host: Gallus gallus domesticus | place: Czech Republic: Brno | collected 2016
ATGAAGACGGCGCGCTGGCGGTTCTCCATCTCGTCGGGGTTGTACCACATGCGGACCTCGTTGCCGGGCATGTCGGCCGTATTGACCGCCAGCACGAGGTTGCGGCGGTCGGTGAGCATGCAGAACGACTTGTCGAACGACGTCGGGGCGAGGTAGCCGCCCAGCCGGACGTCGATGACCGGGATGCCGTGGTAGGAGAGCGTCGGACGGCCGTTCACCGCATCGGCGTAGGCGGCGTCCGCACCCTTCGCGTCGAGGTACTTCTCGTAGAGGTGGCAGAGGTCCGAGGTGAGGAAGTAGGCCAACTGTCCGTCGGCCTTGAGGTCCTGCGTGCGCGTGTCGGCGTTGGTCCACAGCTCGTCGAAGAACTCGACGATCTTCTCCGCCGACGCGAGGTCCGCGTCCTGATAGGTGTTGTGATAGACGCTCTCCTCCGCGACCAGTTCCCCGATGAGCTTCAGGAATCCGTCGAAGGTGTTGTAGCCCGTCTCGGCCGAGGCGTCGCCGACCCACATCGTCGCGCGGAGGTTCTCGGCGAGCGCCTGCCGGAAGAGCGCCGTTTCGGCCTTCTCGAGCTCGGTTCCCGTAAGGTCCTCCAGGTGGACGTTCGTGACGGAGGCGATCTTCTCGCAGACCATCGAGAAGTAGTCGGCCGCCGAGAAGCTCATCTCGGCCTTCACGCGCCGCAGGTCGATCGTCTTCTCGAACTTGGCGGCCGCCGCGCCGCCCGACCAGCCGGCCGCGGTGTATTTTTGCAGGATGTTGCGCTGTCCGTCCCAAAGCTGTACGTGCGTGGGCGTGGGCATGTTGTAGAGGACGCGCACGCCCAGTTCCCGGGCCGATTCGCCGGTCAGCATCGGGCGGAAGAATACGGTTTCGAGCTCCGAACCGGTGTACTGTTTCGCATTTTCGAGGTAAGTCATGTCTTTCGTGTTTTTGAGGGTTTGTGGAATAGTCTGTGGAATAAGGGGTATCCGTTCGTTTCCCGGAGCCGGGCCGCGGCTCCGGTTCCGGATCTCCGCGGCCGGATCAGCCGCGGAAGCATTTCGCGTCTTCGGCGTAGGCGCGGGCGTTGGCCGACTGTACGGCGTCGCCGTAGGAGGGGTCCTCGCACGGAAGCGTCTCCGTGGCGCGGAACCGCCGCCGCATCGCTTCGGCTGCGGCCCGGCGGCGCGGCCCGTCGTCCGGGACGGCATGCAGCACGTTGCGGTCTGCGGGCAGTGCGTTCCGTCCCGCGGCCGTCGCTTCGCCCGGGTGCAGTCCCAGTCCGGCGAGCAGCCGTTCCCATCCCCGCGAGAGGTTCTGCGCCAGCGTCGGCGCGGCATGCGGGGCGGCGTCGGTCACGCGGTCGGCCAGTCCCGCCTCCACCGCCTCCGCGGGCGAGAGCCAGCGGCCGCTGCCGTTGTTCTCGGCCATCAGCGCCTCGAATTCCGCCGCCGGACGCCCCGAACGGGCGGCGTAGACCGCGGCGATGCGGGCGTCGGTCTGGCGGAGCAGGGCGATCTTCCCCTCCAGCTCCGAGGCGTTGCCCTCCGCGGCGCATACCGAGTCGTGGATCAGGTAGAGGGCGTTCGCCGAGATTTCGCGGCGCCCTTCCGACGCCGCCTGCGCGATGATCGTGGCTGCCGAGGCGGTGTAGCCGTAGCAGCGGGTCGTGATGCGCGCCCCGAGCGATCGCAGCGCGTCGTGGATCAGCAGCGCGTCGTTCACGTCGCCGCCCGTCGAGCGGATTTCGACCACCACCTCCGGCGCTTCGATCTCCGCGATGCGCCGCACCGCGTCGCGGAACCGCTCGTAGGTCGCCACTCGGTCCGCCGGGTCGTCGAACTGCCACTCCTCGGGAACGCCGATCGTCCCTTCGATTTCGATGCGGCAGCTTCCGGCCTTGTCGTTGATTTGGATTTCCGATTTCATGTTTCAGTTTTTGAATGTGTTGTAAAATGCGTTCCGGGCCTTTTCGTACGAGCAGCAGAACACCCCGGCCGCGACGTGCAGCGCCTCGCAGCGTCCCATGCCCCGCTTTTCGAGCCGCGCCACCTCTTCGCGGATGGCCAGCCTTTCGCAACCCCGGCGGCTGACCGCGCCCAGTTCGAACAGCCGCTTTACGGCCTCCTCCTCCGACAGCCCCGCGATCGCACGTCGCAGGATTCCGGCCAGCCGTTCCTCGTGCCGTGTCATAGGGCGTCCTCCGTGAGCCGCGTGAAGGTGCAGCGGACCGATGCCGCCTCCGGATCGTACTCCTCCACGGTGTCGAGCAGGGCGCGCACCACCCCCGTTCCCGTGTCGATGCGGAACACCGACCGGATGTCGGGAGCGCCCGTTCCGGGGGCCAGGAGCGCCGCGAATTCGTCGGGGGCCAGCCGCAGCGAGAGGGCGATGCGTTCGCGCCTCGCCTCGCGCGTCGTCTGCCGGTCGTAGAAGCGGTGCAGCCCCCGCACGCCGTCGCGGTCCTCGAAGCAGAGCGTGAACCCCGCCGCCGCGGCGTCTCCCGCGAAGTGGAAGGCCGCGAGCGGGTAGGCCGCCTCGCCGGACGGGTATCCCCACCGTTCGCCCTCCGGCAGGGGGTGCATCCCGGCGTAGCGGACGATGCGGGGCGTGAAATTCGTGCCGTCGTCTTCCGTGTTGTCGCGGTCGCCGACCTGCAGGAGCCGGGCCGAGGGGGCGTTCGGGTAGTGCCCCGCGGCGTTGAGCGACGGGCAGAACAGCGGGTTGCGGAGCACCTTCTCGCCCGTGAGGGCGGCCTGCGACGGACACCGGACGCTCCACGCCCCCAGCGGCTCTTCGGCTCCGGCGTCGAAGCGGCTCACCGCGCCGTCCCCTTCGCGGTAGCGCCAGCACCTCGTCTCGTGCACCTCCTGCGCCGCATCCCGCCGCTCCACCGGCTGCGAGAAGTCGGTCCGGCCGCTCCAGTCCGTCTCGGGACCTGCGCCGAAAAAGTCGTCGGCCGGTTCGATCCAGACCCTTTTCGTCGCCTCTTCGGTGTAGAACCGCAGGTTGAACAGGTGTGCGAGGGCCCCGAGCAGCTCCGCCTGCCGGATGCGGTGCTGCGCCACGTCGGCGAAGCGGACCGCCGAGCCGAATCCCGGTCCGGAGCGGAAGCGGGGCCGCAGGGCGCACTCCTCGTGCAGCGTGAGCGTCATGCCCTCCTCGGCCCCCGCGAAGTAGATCTGGTCGAACCGCTTGGGCTTCGACGGGCCGAGCTCCTCGGAGGCCGTCCGCAGCCGCAGCTCCACGGTCGTCTCCCCCGTCTCCCCGACATATCCGGCATAGAGAGCCCAATCCCCTTCGAAGGGCTCCCATCCGAGGCTGTTGCGCACCTCCAGCACCGGGTCGGCGAAGCGTCCCGACGCCGGGGTCGTGACCTGCGCCGAGCGGGCCGCGAATTCGGTCCATACGACCCCTTCCACCCCGTCGCGGGTGTACCGGAGCCGGTATCGCGCCCCTTCGCGGTGGTCGAAGACGAGGGCCCGGTAGGTGCGGTTCGCCTCCGGCGCGGCGCGGTGGTCCTCGTAGCGGTTCGCCAGCGTGAAGGCCATCTCCGACCCCGGCCCGAGGTAAACGGTGTCGAACCCCCGGAGTCGCGTGCGCGAGAGGATGCGGTGCGAGGTGGTGTAGCGGAGGCGGTATTCGAACCCCGCGGTCGTCTCCGCGAGGGGCGTGAACAGGATGTGGCCTCCGTCCGTCGAGAAGCATCCCCCGTGATTGTACAGTCCGTCGATGGGGTTTCCGTCGGCGTCGGTGCTCTGCGGCGTGGCCGTCTCGACGATGTTGCCCACCGAGTTGAGCGCGGTCGCGGGGTCGGCGACGACCTTCCCCGCCTCGTTGGCCTTCGCCGTGACGGAGGCGGTCCGGCGGGCCGAGAAGCCCATGCGGGCTTCCGCCGCGGCGGTGTCGTGCGAGGGGTAGGCTCCGCTCATGTAGAGCGAGCGGAAGAACTCCGAGGCGAAGAAGCGGCTCTCGACGCGGTAGCCGGCTTCCGCGAAGATGCGTTCGGCGAGCGTGGCCACGTGCAGGAAGGGGTGGTAGTCGTCCGGCGAGAGCACCCGTTCGGCGGGCAGCAGGTCGGACGGGCTGTTCCGTGCGGGGTACTCGTCGCGGAGCACGGGGAAGAACTTCACGGACCGGCCGTCGGTCCATCCGGCGCGGATGTCGGTCGGCGTGAGCTCTCCGTCGTATTCGACCCCCAGCGTGTTGAACATGCGTCGTGCGGCGTTCTCGGCCCATTTCGCGCCGCCGCTGCGGATTTCGAGCGTGTATTCCGCGTCCGTCGCGGCGAGCAGCCGTACCGGTCCGCGTAGCAGCTCGGCCCCTCCGGCCGTCAGCACGGCTTCGTGGCGCGTGTCGTTGAACTTCCCGGCGGCGTGGGGCTCGCAGGGGTGTCCCGTCGCCGCGGCGTTGCGGGGTGTCGCGGGGAGTGCGATCCGGAGCATGCGGCCTTCGCGGCAGCTCTCCGGGGTTGCCGTCTTCCGGGCGTCGTAGCCCGGTACGGCGATCCGTTCCGGCCCCAGGTCGCAGGGGCGTCCGTCGATCGTCAGTTCCATCGTGCGGGAGCGGTTCGTTTGTCTCGGATTTCGATCTCCAGGCAGCTCATCGTGCCGCGGCGGAGCACCGTCGCCTCGTCGGTCAGGACGTCTGCGGGCGTGTAGATCTCCTCCCCGGCGATCCAGACTTCGGGCGTCTCCGTCAGTTCGGCGAGCGCCTCCAGCATTTCGGGCGTCTCGTAGGCCGAGGCCAGTGCGGTGCGCCTTTCGCTCCGCTGCGGTACGACGACGTGCCCCTCGGGGCCGCAGGCCCGCCGTTTTTGGGTGCTTTTCGTCACCTCCCGCACGACCGGGAAGCTGTAATGTTCGACCGACCCCGCGCTGCTGCGCCACGCCAGTCGCACGGCCTCCCGCACGGCGGGTACGACGGTGTATTCTACCGTCCCGATCTCTCCGAAGTCGATCGAGAGCGTCTCCGCCCCCGGGAAGTCGCGCGTGTCGATGCGGAACAGCAGCGGTCCCGACGTCCGGACGGAGTAGCTCTCCGCCGTCAGCGAATCGGCCGTCCGGGCCGTCACCACCGCTTCGGCGTCGCCGGCGGTCAGCAGGGTCAGCTCTTCGCAGGCTCCTTCCGGGATGATCCGGCGGCGGGGCAGGGTCGTCAGCAGCGCCGGGGCTTCCGCGGCTTCCCGTCCCGGCAGGAAGGTCCTCGCCGGAGCCGTCGCCTCCGTGCCTTCCGGAAGCGTTCCGGCGGCTCCGGCCGTGACCGCGGCCTTTACGACGCGTCCCGTGGCGGCGTAGAATCCCGTGTTGCCGACGAGGGGGATGAAGCGGAGCGCCCGGCGCAGGGCGGGGGCGGCGTCGAAGCGGGCCGTGGCCGCCGCGGCGAAACGCAGGGCTCCGAGCGTAGCCCCCTTTTCGTCCGCGATGCGGATGTCGAGGTCTCCGCCCGCGGGATTCTCCACGGCGTAAATCGCCTCCGCGCCGAGCGGAGCGTACTGTTGCGGAATTTGGGTGAATGTCATGGTGCAGGGATTTTGGATTGAATGATGATGCGTTTCGCTGTTCGGCCGGAAAGCCCCTTCCGGGAAGATGCGGGACCGGACGCCGCGGAGGGCCGGAACGAACCGGTGCGGGCTGGAGAGGAGCGGGGATACGGATGTCTCCGGGACCTCCGGGCGTGTGGATAAGTTGTGGATAATTTGTCGATTGTTGTCGGGAACTATTCGCATCCGGTTGGAACAGAGCGGTTCTCCGATGTCGATAACCGGCCTTGTCTTTGCGGCCGGGTGTGGATTACGGGGCAAATATACGGCGGCCGATACCCCCTTGTCAAGAGTTTTGCGCAGTTTTTCCAAAAAAAATGGAAACCCGCTCCCGAATGCCGGGAAAATCGGTTATCTTTGTCTTCCCGAACCGGCGGCCCTTCCGGGGCTTCGGACAGGGCCTTCCGGGCATCGGTCCGGCGGTCCCGGACCGATTCGGCGAACCCGGACAAACCTCAAACGAATCGCTGATATGAAACGTCTTTTACTCTTTTGCGCCGCGCTCTGCTGCGCGGCGACCTCTTCGGCCCAGAAGTGGGAAGGCCTGGCCGACACGCCGCCGATGGGCTGGAGCACGTGGAACAAGTTCGGCTGCAACGTCGATGAGCGGATGGTCCGCGAAATGGCCGACGCGCTGGTCGAGTCGGGGCTGGCCGAGGCCGGATACGTTTACCTCAATATCGACGACTGCTGGCACGCCTCCGAACGCGACGCCGACGGTTTTCCGCAGTGCGATCCCGAACGGTTCCCGGGCGGTATGAAAGCGCTGGCCGATTACGTGCATTCGAAGGGGCTGAAGCTGGGTATCTACTCCGATGCCGGGCGGCGGACCTGCGCCGGACGTTTCGGCAGCTTCGGCCACGAGTACCAGGATGCGCTGCAATACGCCCGCTGGGGCATCGACTACCTGAAATACGACTGGTGCAACACCGAGAATATCAATCCCGTGGGAGCCTATACGCTCATGCGCGACGCCCTGCGCGCCGCCGGGCGCCCGATCCTTTTTTCCATGTGCGAGTGGGGTAACAGCAAGCCGTGGACCTGGGCGCGGGAGGTCGGCCACATGTGGCGTACGACAGGCGACATCGGCCTTTCGTTCTCCGACCCCGCGGTCTTCACGGGCGACTGGAAACCCCGCACCGTGATGCAGAATTTCGACGACAACGCCGGACTGCGCCGCTATGCCGGTCCGGGTCACTGGAACGACCCTGACATGCTCGAGGTGGGCAACGGCATGTCGGTCAATCAGGACCGTGCGCACTTCACGATGTGGTGCATGATGGCTGCGCCGCTGATCCTTGGCAACGACATTCGCGCCATGTCGGACGAGACGGCGGCCATCGTGACCGACCGCGACGTCATCGCCATCGACCAGGACCCGCTGGGCGTGCAGGGGTTGCGCTACGCCACCGACAACGGACTGGAAATCTGGTTCAAGCCGCTCGCCGGCGGCGAATGGGCCTTCTGCCTCTTCAACCGCACGCACGAGGCGCGTCCCTATACGATCGACTGGCAGTTGTTCAGCTTCACCGATACGGAGGTGTCGCAGTGCTCCACGGCTTTCGACCGGATCGTTTACGAGGGCCGCGACCTCTGGAACGGCGGCCGTAGCTTCCGCACGGACCGCAAGCGCGAGGTGGTCGTTCCGGCCGAGGACGTCGTGCTCTACCGCCTCCGACCCGTCGTGAAGCGGTGACGCGGCAGGTCCGGAAAAGACTGCGCCCCGGGAGTTTCCGTCTCCCGGGGCGTTTTTTCTTCCGTCCGGTCCGTCCGGATTTTCGCGCCGCCCTCCCTCCCGTTTCGCCCCGGAAAAGAAATCTGCGGGTTTTGTGCCCTTTTTCGGGAATAAAGTGTATCTTTGTGCCGTCGAACCAACCGTTTCGTACCTTATGGATGATGGTCACAGTTCCACGTATAGCCGCCGTGTCGTGCTTCAGCGCGACGCCATTCATCTATGGTATCCGGCACGAAGGTAACCTTCGCGCCGAGCTGCTGCTATCCGATCCCGACACCGTCATCCAGCATTTCATCGAGCGGAAAGCCGACATCGCGCTGCTTCCCTTTACGGCCGTTCCGCTGCTCTCCGATGCGCACATCGTCACCCGATACTGCATCGGCGGCGTTCCGTCCGCCCGCGAGGCGCTGCTCGGCGGCGACGACCCGCTGCTCGCGGCATGGAAGGAGTGCGGCGAGCTGCCCTTCGCCTTCGCCGTGTGGGCGGCGCACGGGGATACGGATCCCGATACGGTCGAAGCCTTGCAGCATGCGCTGACCTACGGCCTCGAACGGAGTTACGAGGCGGTGCTTTCGTCGCCGTTCGCCTCCGATCCGCAGCGGGGCTACGACACGCTGTCGCATTTCGACTACATCTTCGACAACCAGAAGAATCAGGCGCTCCGAAAGTTCTGGGACTCGGGCGTAAAGGTCGCTCCGAGAGCCAATCCCGGCTGAAGAGGTTAGCGGGCCGCGCCCGCCTCTCTACAGCTTACGGATTCGAGAACTTTACAGAGAGCGATTTATGATTACGATTTACCTCAAGCAGTACAACAAGATCATCCGGAATGCCGACACCAAGCTTTTCGACGAGCTGGGCTACGACGACATCCTGTGGATCGACATGCTGCTGCCCACGATCAAGGAGCAGAAGGCCGTCGAGAACTTCATGGAGATCAGCCTCCAGACCAAACAGCAGGTCGAGGAGATCGAATCGACCTCGAAGTACTCCGAGGACGAGAACGCCATCATTTCCAACTCGAACTTTTTCGTTCCCACGGGCGATTCGTTCATCGTCGAACCCGTGTCGTTCATCATTTCGAACGAGGGTGTGCTCGTCTCGGTGCGCAGCGCCGAGTTCCGCACCTTCCGCGAGACGGAGAAGCGCCTGCAGATGAACTACCGCAGCTATTCGACGGGCTACCACCTCTTCATTTCGCTGCTGGAGGTGCGCATCGACTTCGACGCCGACCTCGTGGAGCTGATCGCCAAGCAGGTCGCGGCCCTCTCGAAGGACGTCAATTCGGAGGATTCGATCGACAAGGAGGTGCTGCACCGCATCAGCGCGTTGCAGGAGAGCACCATGTCGCTGCGCGAGAACATCTTCGACCGCCAGCGCGTCCTGTCGGGCATCCTGCGTTCGGAGCGCTTTCCGAACGACATCTACCCGCGGCTGCAACTGATGATCAAGGACGTCAATTCGCTGATAAACCACGCCGACTTCAGTTTCCAGCGTCTGGACTATATCCAGGACGCCGCGCTGGGTCTGATCAACATTGAGCAGAACGGCATCGTCAAGATCTTCTCCGTGGCGGCCGTGATCTTCATGCCCGCGACGCTCATCGCCTCGATCTACGGCATGAACTTCAAGGCCATGCCCGAACTGGAGTGGACCCTCACGCTCTCCAACGGCTGGGTCGTTCCGCTGGGCTACCTGTTCGCCATCGGGCTGATGATCGTCTGTTCGATCCTCACGATCTGGTTTTTCCGCTATAAGAAGTGGCTCTGACGCCGCTCCCTCGACGCCTTCCGTGCCGCCGGAGGAACACCTCGCGGGCCCGGACGGGGCGCTTCTGTCTCCGGACGCTTCCCGGAATCGCCGTTCCGGCGTTCCGCGGCAGCGTCCGGTCTTTTTGTGCCGTTCCGCCCTCCGGCTTTCGCGGCACACCCGCTGCCGCCGGCCGCGCCTTTCGTTCCGTCGCTTCCTTTCTGCCGATCCGGTTCCGTCCGCTTCCCGCCGGTTCGGGTTGCCCTGCCCGGAATCCCCGGGCTTTTCTCTTCTTTCTTCGAAAGAAGGAGAAACGGCGGCTTTTTCCGCCGAAATTTGTATCTTTGCTGCCTATTAAGCACTCTTTATGCTCGAAAAGCTGGCCAGACAGACCGCCATTTACGGCATCAGCACGATCGCGGTGCGTTTCCTGAGCTATCTGCTCACGCCTTACTATACCCGTGAATTCGGGCAGGAGGCCTACGGAATCGTCACCGACGTCTATGCCCTGATTCCGCTGGCGCTCACGCTCCTGACGATGGGCATGGAGTCGAGCTATTTCCGCTTTTCGGCCCGGGCCGAGGCGGCGGGCGGCGACGTGCGGGGGACCAAACGGCGGCTCTTCGCCACGACCTGGGGCGCCACGTCGCTCGCGGCGCTGCTTTTCGTCGCGGCGATGATCCTTTTCCGCGGCGACGTCGCCCGCCTGATGGGCGAAGCCTATGTCGTGCACCCCGAATACGTCGTCTGGGTCGGCCTCATCATCCTGTTCGACGTCTGGGCCTGCATTCCCTTTTCGCGGCTTCGCGAGCAGGGGCGCGCGCTCACCTTCGTCGGAATCAAGGCGCTGAGCGCGGTGCTCAACGTCGCGCTGGCCGTCGCCTTCGGCGTCGCGGGACTCTTCTCCACCGACTTCGGCGTGGGGTGGGTCTTCGTCGCCAACTTCATCGCCAGCGCGGTGACGTGGCTGGTGATCCTCGCCACCGCCGACCGCACGCTGCCTGCGATCGACCGGAAGCTGCTGACGGCCGTTTTCGCCTATTCGCTGCCGCTGTTGGTGGGCGGCCTGACCGGTACGGCCAACGAGTTCATCGACCGCCAGCTCATCAAGTTCCTGCTGCCCGAGGGGGTGGCCATGGCGCAACTGGGCGTCTATGGCGCCGTCACGAAGATCGCCGTGGTGATGATGCTCTTCTACCAGATCTACCGGCTGGCCGCCGAGCCCTTCTTCCTTTCGAATTTCAAAAAGTCGGACTTCGTGGCGATGAATGCCGCGGCGCTGAAATACTACGTCATGGCCTCGATGGTGATTTTCCTCTGCATCGCCCTTTTCCGCGACGCCTTCGCGCTGATCGTGGGTCGGGAGTTCCGCGAGGGGATCTTCATCCTGCCGGTGGTGCTCGGGGCCAACGTCCTCACGGGCGTATGGCTCAACCTCTCGTTCTGGTACAAGCGCGAGGAGCGGACGTCGCTCGCGATCGTCGTCACCGGCACGGGGCTTGCGGCCATCCTCCTTTTCGGGTGCTGGCTCGTGCCCTTGTGCGGTTACTTCGGGGCGGCCTGGGCGCGGCTGGCGAGCGAGGTGGCGATGGTCGCCGTGAGCTGGTGGCTCAACCGCCGCTTCTTTCCCACGCCCTACGACTGGCGGCGCATCGGCGAGTATGTCGCCGTCGCGCTGGCGGGGTTCGCCGCGGCCGAGGCCGTCGGGGGCGCCGCGGGCAATATGTTCGTGGGCTATGCGTTTAATATGTTGCTTCTTGCGTCCTATGTCGCCTACCTCGTCCGCCGGGAGCGGATCGACCTCGGGGCGATGGCGCGTGCGGTGCTGAAGCGGTCTTAACGGATTTTGAGGAGAAGGATATGCGGTTTGCGGACATTACGGGACAGGAGGATCTGAAGCGGCATCTGGCGCGGTCGGTCGATGCGGGGCGCGTGAGCCATGCGCAGCTCTTTTCGGGTGCGGCGGGCTACGGGACGCTCGCGCTGGCCGTGGCCTATGTGCAGTATCTCTGCTGCCGCCACCGGCGGGACGGCGATTCGTGCGGCGAATGTCCCGACTGCCGGCAGATCGCCGCTCTCGCGCATCCCGACCTGCATCTGGTCTTTCCGGTGAACAAACAGGGCAAGAAGTCGGGCGAGGCGGTCCGCAGCGACGAGTTCCTGCCGCAGTTCCGCGCGCTTTTCGCCGAGCGGGGCGGCTGTTTCTCGCCGCAGGAGTGGTACGACCGGCTCGATCTGGGCAAGACGCTCAAGGGCATGATCGCGGCCCGCGAGGCCGACGAGATCATCCGCAAGCTCTCCTTCAAGAGCTTCGAGGCCGACTACAAGACGATGCTCGTCTGGCTTCCGGAGACGATGAACGAGGAGGCCGCGAACAAGATTCTCAAGATTCTCGAGGAGCCGTGGGAGCGGACGCTCTTCATCCTGGTCTCCGAGCAGCCCGACCGCCTGCTGCCGACGATCCTTTCGCGCACGCAGGAGGTGGCTGTCCCCCGCATCGCGCCCGAGGTGCTGGAGCGTGCGGCCCGCGAACGCGGCGTGACGGATCCGTTGCAGGCGCGCAACATGGCGCGTCTTGCGGGCGGCGACCTGCTGGAACTGGGACATCTGGCGGCGGGCGAGAACGACGCCGCGCGGCGGGAGAACTTCGGGCTTTTCTGCTCGCTGATGCGCCTGAGCTACAACGACCGGCATCTGGAGCTGATCGGCTGGGCCGAGGAGGCCGCCCAGCTCTCGCGCGAGCAGCAGCGCTCCTTCCTGCGCGATGCGGCGCGGCTTTTGCGCGAAAGCTACATGCTCCACGCCGGTCTGAGCGAGGTCTGCTACCTGTGGGGCGAAGAGCTGGCCTTCTGCTCGAAATTCGCCCCCTTCGTCGGCTCGCGGAACATCGAGCCGCTGATCGCCGAGATCGAGAGTGCCGCGGCGCAGATCGCGCAGAACGGCAATCCGACGATCGTATTCACCCATTTTGCGCTCTCGGTGAGCAAAATGATAAAACATCTGTGACGATGGCACGAGTGACACTTCTTCTGGGGGGCAACGAAGGCGACGTGAAGCGCACGCTGCAAGCGGCGCAGCAGCTCGTCAATGCCCGCGTGGGCGCAGTCCTGCGCTGTTCGCACCGCTACGAGAGCGAGCCGTGGGGCTTCGCTTCGGCGGCGCGCTTCTCGAATCAGGCCCTGGAGATCACCACGGACCTTTCGCCGCTCGAGGTGCTCGACGCCGTGCAGCGCATCGAGTGCGACCTGGGGCGCAACCGTGCTGCCGAGGCCGTGGAGAAGGCCTCCACGGGAGCCGCATACACCTCGCGCCCCATCGACATCGACATCATTTTCTACGACGACGAGGTGATCCGCGAAGAGCGGCTCACCGTTCCGCATCCCCGGCTCGCCGAACGGGAGTTCGCCCTCGTGCCGTTGTGTGAAATCATGCGCCTGCGCCGCCATCCCGTGACGGGGGAGACCGTCGGCGGGATGCTCGAGGCGCTGCGAAAAAAGAGAGAACGATGAATCCGACCCGAATCCTCGCGCCGCTGGCTGCCGCCGCGCTCCTCGCGGGGTGTCTCAAGGACACCTCGAGCGACAGGACCGAATACGTGCTCAAGCCGCTCGCGCAGACCCTTTCGACCGATCCCTACGAACCGCTCGATGGGGTGGTGGCCTACGCCTTCGATGCCGATACGGCCCGTTACACCGTCGCCTCCTACGAGGATGCGCTCAACGGCATCGCCTCGCTGAAGGACGACCCTTCGGCGCAGTTGCAGGCCGTCGCCTCCTCGGAGCCTTATGCGCAGGAGGGCACGACGGGCTGGGTCCGCATGTCGCTGCCGATGGCCGAGCGGCGGATGATCCTGGCCGTCGATACCGAACACCGGCTCTACGCCTACACGGAGCAGGAGCTCGTCGAGACGCTGCCGTCGCTCTACGTGACGCTGATCTTCAAGACGTGGAAGGAGGGCACTTCCTACAAGGACGGCAACTGGTGCTTCTTCAACGAGTTCTATACGCCTCCGCAGCGGCTCGACACCTACGTGCGCCCGTTGTTGCAGAGCGCCGAGGACGCCGCCGCCGCGCCGTTCGAGGATCCCGGCAACCTCAAGGTCTATGCCTATGCCGTCGATACGACCGCCTGGCGCATCGCCTCCTACGACGATGCCTATGCGGGCCGCATCACCTCGAAGCGCGACGAGAACGACACGCGCACCACGCCCTCGTTCCAGGCCTATGCCGACGAGGAGACGGGTCTCTTCTCGATGCAGGTCAGCGTGGAGTCGCTGATGGTGGTGGTCGTGGACCGTGTCAATCGCCTTTACGCCTATTCGCAGCAGAGCGTGGACCTCGACGGCGCAAGTCCGACGTTCGAGGTGCTCTTCCGGCCGTGGCGGGGCGTTTGGATCGACGTGCTCGACGGCTGGCGCATCGTGAACGAGGCGCTCGATCCCGATCGGGAGGAGCAGGAGACGCAAAATACCGCCCGGCGATGAATACCCGCAGACGACATACCCTGAACCTGCTGCGCGGCGTCGTCGCGCTGCTCTTCGCGTCGGCCTTTCTGAGCCGCTGCGCGAGCATGATGACTCCCACGGGCGGTCCGATCGACTCGCTGCCTCCCGTGATCGTGAACATGATCCCGGACAACTTCTCCACGAACCGGCCTACGGTGAACCACGGAAAGATCTACATCGAGTTCGACGAGTTCATCCAGATCAAGGACCAGCAGAAGGAGTTCTTCACCTCGCCGCAGATGAAGAAGAAGCCGACGATCACCCAGCGCGGGCGCGGCATCGTCATCCAACTGCGCGACACGCTGCTGCCCAATACGACCTATTCGCTCAACTTCGGCAGCGCCATCCGCGACAACAACGAGGGCAACCCGCTCTATTCGATGCGCTACGTCTTCTCGACGGGCCCCGAGATCGACTCGATGGTCTTTTCGGGCTATACGGCCGACAGCTACAAGGCCGATTCCGTGTCGAAGAGCTTCATCTGGTTCTTCCCGGCCGACTCGGTGGAGAACGTCCCGGAATACGACTCCACGATTTTCAAGTACAAACCCGCCGTCATCGCCCGCGCCGAGACGAACGGCATCTTCATCGCGCAGAACCTCAAGCCGATTCCCTACCGCATCTATGCCGTCGAGGACAAGAACGACAACCAGATGTACGAACCGGGTTCGGACCAGGTGGGCTTCCTCGACGGGCCCTACAACCCGGCCGAGATGCCCGATTTCGCCATCTGGTACGACTCGCTGCGCCAGTATGTGACCGCCGAGCCGCAGCTCTATTTCCGCATGTTCACCGACAAGGCGTTCCGCCGCCAGCTCCTCTCCGAGAGCGAGCGGCCCCTGCAGCACAAGGCGATGC
>NXNP01000081.1_pt1 | contig 12610 bp, 10 predicted proteins | sample 2041071 | NCBI WGS metagenome assembly NXNP01 (sample SAMN07660618, study PRJNA407663) | chicken gut metagenome | isolation source: caecum content treated with Tetracycline | host: Gallus gallus domesticus | place: Czech Republic: Brno | collected 2016
GCCCGCCTGCGCCCGGGTTTCGATCGTGGTCAGCACCGTATAGCGCGGCGCATCGGCCGGGAAGAAAGCCACCATCGACCCCAGGTAGTAGCGCCCTTCGCGGCTGCGGGCGTCGGTGATCTGGGCCGTGCCGGTCTTGGCCGCCACCCTCACGCGCGTCGTGTCGCGGAAGAAGGCGCTGGCCGTGCCCTCGGTGCAGACCGCCTGCAAGCACTCGCGGACGATGCGCAGCGTCTGCCGCGAACAGACAGACGAGGAGATCGTCCGGCTCTCGAAACGCTCCTCCACGCGGTCGCCCCGGCGCAGCTCCCGCACCAGCACGGGCGAAATCATCCGCCCCTCGTTGGCCACGGCGTTGTAGAACGTGATCATCTGGATCGGAGTCAGGCGCACGCGGTAGCCGTAGGCCATCTTCACCAGCATGACGCCCGGGTCGGGCACCTTCCAGTCGGAGGTGATCGACGGGGCGCGTTCGCCGAGCCGCTCCAGTCCGACGGTCTCGCCCAGATGCAGCTCGTCGCGCAGGTAGTCGCTGTACCGCTGCTTCCGCCCCGTGATGCCGTAACGGTCCCAGACCGCCTCGGCGAAATAGACGTTCGACGACGAGGCCACGGCGCGGCGGAAGTCGATTTCGCGGTCGCCGCGGTGCGAGTCGCGGATGTTGCGCGCCGGGCCGATCTTCACCGGATCGCCGTTGTGGGTGTCGTAAACGGTCGTCACGGGCATCCGCGCGTCGTCGAGCAGCGTGAGCATCGTCGCCAGCTTGAAGGTCGATCCCGGCTCCATGCTGCGGCTCAGGGCGTAGTTCTCCCGCTCGGCGAAGCTCCCGTCGGCATTGCGCCCGAGGTTGGCCAGCGCCAGGATCTCGCCCGTGCGGGTCTCCATCACGATGGTCGTACCCCACAGGGCGTTCTGCCGCTCGAGCTGCTGCCGCAGCGCCTTGTCGGCCACGTCCTGCAAGTCGAGATCGAGGGTCGTCACCACGTCGTACCCGTCCTCCGGATCCTCGTGCCCGGCTCCCGCCACGCGGCCGTAGAACCCGCGCGCGATACGCTGCCGCACGGCCCGTCCGTCGCGGCCCGCCAGCTCGGCGCGGTAGGCCTCCTCAATGCCGTAATTGCCCTTGTCGCCCGTCAGACCGATGGTCCGCCGCGCCAGCTCGCCCTGCGGATAGATGCGTTCGTCGCGTTCGACCAGGCGGTAAACCATGCCCATATTCCAGTTCAGCAGCGGATAGCGCCGCAGCACCTCCCACTCGGCGTAGTCCACCTCGCGGGGAAAGACAGCGACGGGCGTATGGTCGCGGATCGTGTCGTAAATCCGCCGCGTGACGTACTCCTCGCCGCGCAGGCGGTCGAGCATCCGCGACAGCCACCCCTCCGAACGGAGATACTGCGTGTCGCGCGGATTGACCAGCCGGTAGCGCCGGGCATGCTCCTCGCGGAACATCCGGGCGTACTCCGAGGCGGGACGGTCCCCGAAGAAGGCGGCGAGCAGCTTCGAAAGCGAATCGGCCTGCTCGCGGAAGGTCCTGAGCGAATCCAGCCCCGGCGAGGCGAAGTCGAAGGCGGCCTGGTAACGGAAGATCGAGGTGGCCAGCGGCTCGCCGTCGCGCGAGAGGATGCTGCCGCGCTGGGCGGGAATCACCTCCTCGGTGAAGATGCGGCTCGAAAGGCGGTCGGCGTTGTAGGCCACCTCCGCGCTGAAGAGCTGCACCCACACCAGACGGACGAGCACGACGCCCCCGGCGAGGATGAAGAGCACGTAGAGGAGCCTCACCCGCAGCAGAATGTCGCTTTTGATCTTCGATCGCTCCGGCTTCATTCTCGGTGTCAGTTTTCGATGATTTCACCCGGGGCGAGCGGGTCGTAGAGGTCGATGCCCCGGCGGTGCAGCTCCTCGAGGATCGCCGAATGGGTGGTGCGGCGGTAGCGCTGCTCCTGCAGCCGGATCGACCGTTCGCGCAGGATCTGCACCTCGCGTTCGAGGCGCGAATAGCGCATGTCGAGGTGCAGCGACCAGAACATCACCACGATACTCAGGAAGAACATGCCGGCGATGGTCAGCATGTAGGGGTAGTATTTCGAGATTCCCTCGCGCAGGAGGATCGTGCCCGAAAAGAGCTGCCAGAAGGTGCTGCTCCGGAGGCGGCGCTCCCTGCGCGCGCGTTCCTCCTCCTCGGCCCGCTCCTCGGCTTCGCGCTCCTCGTCGGCACGGATGTCCTCGTCGGCCTCGCCGCGCTCCATGCGGCGCACCTCGCGCCGCACGCGGCGGGCGAACTCCTCCTCCTCGGGAGTCACGGGATCGAATTCGTGATCGCGGTACATGGCTGCATCAACGTTTTGCGGCGGCGCGGAGCTTCGCCGAACGGGACCGGGGATTGCGCTCCAGCTCCGCGGCCGAAGGGGTCACGGCCTTGCGCGTGACCGGTTCGAAGGGAACCTGCGGCCGGCCGTAGAAATCCTTGGCGACCCGCCCCGAGAAGTCGCCGCTGCGCAGGAAGTTCTTCACCAGCCGGTCTTCGAGCGAGTGGTAGGAGATCACCACCAGCCGCCCGCCGGGACGCAGCACCCGAAGGCTCTGCTCCAGGGCCATGCGCAGGGCCTCCATTTCTCCGTTCACCTCGATCCGCAGGGCCTGGAAGAGTTTGGTGAGAAACTTCGCCCCGTCCTTGCGGGGCGTGCAGGGCGCGACGGCCGCCACGAGCTGCGCGGTCGTGCGGACCGGCTCCGCCTCACGCGCCCGGACGAGGCACGAGGCCACCTTCCACGGCGTCTCCAGCTCGCCCCAGTCGCCCAGCAGGCGCGTCAGCTCCTCCGCGGAATAGCCGTTCACCACGTCCGCCGCCGTGAGCCGCCCCCGCTGGTTCATGCGCATGTCGAGCGGCGCGTCCCCGCGGAACGAGAAGCCGCGCTCCACGGCGTCGAAATGGTGCGACGAGACGCCCAGATCGGCCAGAATGCCGTCCACCTCCCGGACCCCGCGGCAGCGCAACGCTCCGCGCAGAAAGCGGAAGTTGCTCTCCACGTAGCAGAACCGCCCGTCGTCGGGACGGTTGGCCAGCGTGTCGCGGTCCTGATCGAAGGCGTAGAGCCGCCCCGCAGGCCCCAGCCGCTCGAGAATGCGGCGCGAATGGCCGCCTCCGCCGAACGTCAGGTCGGCGTAGGTCCCGTCGGGACGTATATCGAGCAGGTCCACAGACTCTTCCAGCAGGACCGGCGTATGGTATTGCGGCATAATCTTCGTTCTCGAAAGTCTATTTGGGTGTAAAGTTAGGGATTTTTCGAAAAAGAATGCCTATATTTGTGGATATAATTTTCCGAACGTACCCATGCCCGAAATAGACATCGGAGCCGTACTCGCCGAGAAAGCCCCGGCGGCGGCCCGCTGGATACCCCGTTTCGCCGTGAACTGGCTGCGCCGCACGATCCACGAGCGGGAGATCAACCACATTCTCGAACACTACTGGTCGCTGCCGCCGCAGGAGTTCATCCGCGCCTGCTTCCGCCAGTGGCAGGTCACCTATTCGATCGAGGGGCTCGAACGCATCGACCCCGCGGGGCGCTACCTGTTCGTCTCGAACCACCCGTTCGGCGGCATGGACGGCATGATGCTGGCCGACAAGCTCATCGACCGCTTCGGCGACGTGCGCGTGGTGGTGAACGATCTGCTGATGCACGTCGAGCCGCTGCGTCCGCTCTGGATTCCGGTGAACAAGCACGGCGCGCAGAATGCGGCCTGCGCCCGGCGTTTCGACGAGGCCCTGTTCGGCGAGCTGCCGATCCTCACCTTCCCCGCAGGACTCTGCTCGCGCCGCATCGACGGCCGCATCGCCGATCCCGAATGGAAGACCAGCTTCCTGAAAAAGGCCTACGCCTCGCAGCGGCAGATCGTTCCGGTCTTCGTCGAGGGGCGGCTGTCGGACTTCTTCTACAACGTGGACCGCTTCCGCAAGGCGCTGGGTATCCGGTTCAACATCGAAATGCTCTGGCTCCCCGACGAAATGTTTTCCCAGAAAGGGAAACACTTCCGCATCGCGGTAGGCGACCCGATCCCCGTGGCCGAACTGCAACACTGCGGCTCCCTGCGCGAACAGACGGAAGAAGTACGCAAAAAGACGTATTTTCTGGAAAACAAGCTCGCCGGGGGCGCGAAAACCCGCTAAAATTGGTACTTTTGTTCCCGTTATGCGACTGAAAGAGCCCGAACCGATCCTGCCGCCCATAAACCGGGACCTGCTGCGCGCCGAGCTGACGCCCGACAGGAAGGTGCGCGACACGCACAAGGCCGGCAACGAAATCTACATCTTCGCCGCCGGGGAGTGCCCCGCGCTGATGCGCGAGGTGGGGCGTCTGCGCGAAATGGCGTTCCGGGGCGCAGGCGGCGGCACGGGCCGCGAGGTGGACATCGACGAAGAGGACCTGGCCGGCGACGGCTACTACCAGTTGATCGTCTGGGATCCCGCGGCCGAAGAGATCGTCGGCGGCTACCGCTTCATCATCTGCACCTCGGAACGGCCCCGCCACCTCTCCACCGAGCACTATTTCCGCTTCAGCGACCGGTTCCGCCGCAAATACCTGCCGCGGACCATCGAGCTGGGCCGCTCGTTCGTCCAGCCCTCCTACCAGGCGCGCGGCAATTCGAAGAGCATCTACGCGCTGGACAACCTCTGGGACGGACTGGGGGCGCTGATCGTCCTCAACCCGCGGGCGAAGTACCTCTTCGGCAAGGTCACCATGTACACCTCCTACAAATCCGTGGCGCGCAACGCGCTCATCTGGTTCCTCCGCCGCTACTTCCCCGACCGCGAAGGACTGGTCGAGGGCATCCATCCGCTGACGCTCGACTTGGACGACCCCTATTACGAGGAGCTGTTCTGCGGCGAGACCTACATGGAAAACTACCGCATCCTGCTCCAGAAAATCCGGGAGTTCGACGAGAACATCCCGCCGCTCATCAACGCCTACATGAACCTCTCGCCCACGATGCGGGTTTTCGACACGGTGCAAAATCCCGACTTCGGCGGCGTGGAGGAGACCGGCATCCTGGTCACGATCCGCGACATCTACCCCGAGAAACGGATGCGTTACACCCGCTGGCAGGGGTGGCGCGCCAACCTCAAGCACCGCCGCGAGGAGTTCAGCGAACAACTCCGGGAACACCTCGGACGGATCACGAAAAAGAAAAACGGCTGATCCCCGCGGAACGGGGTTCTCCGGCAAAGGAAAGGCCGGATCGCACAAGAAAGGGGCTGTCCTCGTCGGACAGCCCCTTTTCCCTTCCCCGAAGGGTTCCCTACCAAATGATCACGCGCTCCTCCTCGGGCATGAACATCGGGCCGTCGGTGATGCCGAACGTGTCGTAGAAGGTCTGCAAGTTGCGCAGCGTGGCGTTCACGCGCCACTTGCCCAGCGAGTGTACGTCGAGCTTCGTGAGGCGTGCGGCCTCCTCGTCGCGGATGTTCTGCGCCCAGAGGGTAGCGTAGCCCAGATAGAAGCGCTGCTCGGGCGTGAAGCCGTCGATCGGCGCGGGCTTCTCCTTGCCCTCGAGCGAGTTGTGGTAGGCCGTCCAGGCCACGCGCAGACCGCCCTGGTCGGCGATGTTCTCGCCCAGGCAGAGCGCGCCGTTGGCGTGCAGCGCCGGCTGGCCGTCCTTTGCGGGCAGGACCTCGATGGCGTCGAACTGCTTGACCAGCACGTCCGTCTTGGCCTTGAACGCGGCGGCATCCTCCTCGGTCCACCAGTTGTTCATGTTGCCGTCCTTGTCGAACTGGCGGCCTTGGTCGTCGAATCCGTGGGTCATCTCGTGGCCGATCACCACGCCGATCGCGCCGTAGTTCACCGCGTCGTCGGCATCGGGATTGTAGAACGGCGGCTGGAGAATGGCGGCCGGGAAGCAGATTTCGTTCGTCGTGGGGTTATAGTAGGCATTCACCGTCTGCGGCGACATGTGCCACTCGTCCTTGTCCACGGGCTTGCCCAGCTTGGCGATATTGTCGGCCGTGTACCACTCGTTGGCGCCCACGATATTCTCCCAGTAGCTCTTCGCGGGGTCGATCTCCAGCGTCGAGTAGTCCTTCCACTTGTCGGGATAGCCGATCTTCACGGTGAAGGCCGAGAGTTTCTCCTGCGCGCGGGCCTTCGTGGCGTCGGACATCCAGTCCAGCGCGGCGATATGCTGCGAGAGGGCCTTCTGGAGGTTCTTCACCAGCTCCGTCATGCGGGCCTTGTCCTCGGCCGGGAAGTACTTGGCCACGTACATTTCGCCCACGGCCTCGCCCAGCGTGCCGTTGGGAACCGACATGGCGCGCTTCCAGCGGGGTTTCTGCTCCTGCTGGCCCGACATCACCTTGCCGTAGAAGTCGAACGAAGCCTGCTGGAACTCGTCGCTCAGGTAGGAGGCCGCCGCATTGATATACTGCGCCGCGAGGTAGTAGCGGAGTTCCTCTATCGGGGCGTTCTTCATGAGGTCGTTGGCGGCGGCGATGGCCGAAGGGGTCGTCACGATGATCGTCTCGAAATCGCCGATGCCCATGGCCTTATAGTAGGCCGCCCAGTCCACGGCGTCGTAGGTCTTCTCGAAATCGGCCCGCTTCGTGGGGTTGTACTGCGCCGGAATGTTGCGCAGCTCGACGTTCGACCACGACTTCTCGGCCAGCTTGGTCTCGATGTCCATTACGCCGGCCACGGCCTTGTCCAGCTCGGCCTCGGGCAGTCCTGCGAGGCGGAAAATTTTCTTCAGATACTCCTTGTAGGCCGTGCGGATGTTCTCGTTTTCGGGTTCGAGGTAATAGTCGCGGTCACCCATCGTGAGCCCGCTCTGCGAAATGTAGAGGGCGTTCACGTCGCTGTTCATCAGGTCCGCCTGCACGCCCACGCCGAAGAAGGGATTGGCCACCGTGTGGTGGAGCCGTGCGACGGCCTCCGTCAGCCGGTCGCGGTCGGTCAGGGAGAGCAGCTCCCTGACGCCCGCCTCGATCGGGGCGGCGCCCTCGGCGTTCAGGCGCGCCGAGTCGAGACCCATCTTGTAGAGGTCCGAAATCTTCTGCTCCACGCTGCCCTTGGCGGCGTCGAGTTTGGTCATCTCCTGAAAGAGGTCGTTGATGCGCTTCTGGTTGTTCTCGGCGATCACGTCGAACGACCCGAAGCGGGAGTATTCGGGTTTGAGCGGGTTCCGGGCCTGCCAGCCGCCCGTGGCGTACTGGTAGAAATCGACGTTCGGAGCGACCGAAAGGTCGAAGTTCGCCGGGTCGATGGCCGGAGTCTTGGAGGTCTGGTTCTGACAACTTGCCATACAAGCCATGGTTGCTGCGAAAAGCACAATCTTTTTCATTTTCGTCGGGTTTTTATTGAGAAGCGGGAACCCGTCTCCGGAAATTCCCGCTTCTCGATGATCTCTTCTCGTAGGATGGAATCCGGATTAGTCGCGGATGGCCGCCACACCGGGCAGGTCGCCGAACTCGATGTATTCGAGCAGCGCGCCGCCGCCCGTCGAAATGTACGACACCTGGTCGGCCAGTCCGAACTTGTTGATGCAGGCCACCGAATCGCCGCCGCCGATGAGCGAGTAGGCGCCCTTCTTCGTGGCTTCGGCGATGGCCAGCGCCACCTCCTTCGAACCGGTGGCGAACTTGTCGATCTCGAAGACGCCCACCGGACCGTTCCAGAGGATCGTCTTGCAGCCGAGGATATGCTCGCGGAAGGCCTTCTTGCCTTCGTCGGCGATATCGACGCCCTCCCATCCGTCGGGGATGTTGTCCGCCGGAGCCACGTCCGTATTGGCGTCGGCCGAGAAGGCGTCGGCGATCAGCGCATCGGGCGACATGACGAGCTGCACGCCCTTCTGCTTGGCCAGCTCCAGAATCTCGAGGGCCACGGGGAACATGTCGGGCTCGCAGATCGAATCGCCGACCTTACCGCCCTGCGCGGCCGCGAAGGTGTAGGTCATGCCGCCGCCGATGATGATGGAATCGACCTTCTCGATGAGGGCCTTGATGACGCCGATCTTCGACGACACCTTCGAACCGCCGATGATGGCGCAGAACGGGTGCGCCGGCTTCTCCATCACGGCGGCGATGGCCTTCACCTCCTTCTCCATGAGGTAGCCGAACATCTTGTCCTGGGGGAAATACTTGGCGATCAGGTAGGTCGAGGCATGCTTGCGGTGCGCCGTGCCGAAGGCGTCGTTCACGTAGCAGTCGGCATACGAAGCCAGCCGCTTGACGAACTCCTTCTGCGGGCCCTCCTTGAGGGCCTTCTTGGCGGCATCCTTCTCCTCCTTGGTGGCGTCCTCGGCCAGCCCGCGGGGTTTGCCCTCCTCCTCGGCGTAGAAACGCAGGTTTTCGAGCAGCACCACCTCGCCGGGTTTCACGTCCCTGCACATTTGGGCGGCCTTCTCGCCCATGCAGTCGCCGGCGAAGGCGACCTTCACGCCGAGATTCTTCTCGATGGCCGGAACGATCTGTTCGAGCGAGTATTTGGGATCGGGATTCTTCTTGGGACGGCCCATGTGCGACATGAGGATCACGGCTCCGCCCTTCTCGAGCACTTTCTTGATGGTGGGCACTGCGGCGCGGATGCGGGTGTCGTCCGTCACTTCGCCCTTCTCGTTGAGGGGCACGTTGAAGTCCACGCGGATAATCGCGCGTTTGCCTTTGAAATCGTAGTTGTCGATCGAATTCATAACACGTTGATTTTTAGTTATTCGTTAAAACATTCGCTTCGTCGGGTCATATCTGCCGCAAATTTATGAAAATATTTCGCTTTCCTGTTATTTTCCTAACAGAAAAAACGGCGGTAAACCTCCGCGGCCGCGGCCCGGAGCGGTCCCGGCCGGATTTCCCGTACCCGCGGCGGTCAGTATTTGTACCGCACCCACTTGAACAGCTCCCCGAGCGTCGGTTTCTTGCCGTACATGAAGATGCCCACGCGGTAGATCTTCGCGGCGAACCACACCATCCCCACGAACGAGGCGTAGAGCACCGCGAGCGAAAGGGCGATCTCCCAGAGCGGAATGTCGTAGGGGATGCGGACGATCATGACGATGGGCGACGTGAAGGGAATCACCGAGAACCAGAAGGCCATCTGCGAGTTGGGGTCCCGGATGACGGCGAACATCATCAGCAGCGCGAGGATGATCGGCAGCGTGATGGGCGTCTGTAGTTGCGAAGCGTCCTGCACGTTGTCCACGGCCGAACCCACGGCGGCGAACATGGCCGAATAGAAGAGGTAGCCGCCGAAGACGAAGAGCAGCAGGCAGACGAAGATTCTGACGATATAACCCAGGTCCGTGATCGCGGCCACGGCCTGCAACATCTCGGGGTCCATGCCCGAGGCGGCCGCGGCGTCGGGCATCCCCTGCTGCATGGCTTGGGCGCTCGCCATGACGTCGGACGGCATGAGGTGGGGCATCACCGCGGCGCCGATGCCGCAGATCAGCACGCCCCAGATGGCCACCTGCACGACGGCCACCGAGGCGATGCCGAGAATCTTGCCCATCATCAGATCGAAGGGCCGCACCGAGGAGACCATGACCTCCAGCACGCGGTTGTTCTTCTCCTCGATCACCGACTGCATGACCATCTGCCCGTAGATCAGGAGGAACATGTAGAGGATGAATCCCAGGACGTAGCCCGTCACGGTGGCCACGGTGGAGGACTGCGCATGGGTCTCCTCCTCCTGCGACTTGTCGTTGCGGAAGGTCTGGAGCGTCACGGAGGTCTTCACCTCGTCGAGGATCTGCTGGAGATTGTCGATATTGTACCGCTTGAGCTTCTCGGCCTCGAGGATGCGTTCGATCTGGTCCGTGATGCTGTTCTCGACCGAGAGCGACGACGACGAGTTGGCGTAGAGCTTCACGTCGGAGGGGTTTTCCAGGATGTCGCCGCCGATCCGGAGCACGCCGAAACGGTCGGTCAGCGTCCGGCGGGCCTCTTCGGTCGTCAGGTCCGTCGGCTCGAAGCGCAGCTCCTCGTCGCTTTCGAGGCGCGGGGCGACGAGACCGCTCTCGTCGATCACGGCGATCCGCTTTTCGTCGCCGCGCGAGAACTGCATGATGAGCGCCGGGGCGGCCATCAGGGCCACCATCAGCAGGGGCATCAGCAGCGTGGTGATGATGAAGGACTTTTTGCGCACGCGTTCGTTGAACTCGCGCTGGATGATGATGGAGATATTGGACATGGTGTTGTGGTTTTCATCGGTTCTCTTTCTCTGCCGTTTTCCGGATGCGGAGCAGCAGCAGGATGCCGCAGCACAGCGCGATGGACGAAAGAACGAGCCGCAACGTGCTCTCCTCCGTCCTCAGCGCGCGGACCGCTCCGTACATGCCGAGTCCCAGACACAGGCCGGCAAACGTCCGTGCGGCGGCTTCTCCGAAGCGGCGGGGCGCCTGTTGTTCGCGGCTTTTCATCGGGTTCAAAGTTGTCCGTTCACGGCCCGGATGAAGATGTCGTTCATCGAGGGGATGATCTCGCGGAACTGCCGCAGCTCGACGGCCCCGTTCGCGGCGGCGATCACCTGCCGCACCTCCGCGTCGGACACGACGCGGAGCCGGAGGGTGTCGTAGCCGTCCGCTCCGGCAAACGCGGCGGGCTCCGTTCCGCCCTCCCCGTCCCCGGCGGCCGCATCGGCGGCTCCGGCGAGGATTTCGCAGCGGCCCGCGAGCGCTGAGCGCAGCGCCTCCCCGTCGCCGCGGTAGGAAATCTCGAAGATGTTCGACCCGTGGCGGCGGCGGATGTCGTCCACCTTGCCCGAGAGGATGTTGCGCGACTTGTTTATCAGCGTGATGTGGTCGCAGATCTCCTCCACCGACGACATGTTGTGCGTCGAGAAGATGATCGTCGCGCCCTTGTCGCGCAGGGCGAGAATCTCCTCCTTGAGCAGGTTGGCGTTGATCGGGTCGAAGCCCGAGAAGGGTTCGTCGAAGATCAGCAGTTCGGGTTCGTGGAGCACCGTGACGATGAACTGCACCTTCTGGGCCATGCCCTTCGAAAGCTCCTCCACCTTTTTGTCCCACCACGTCTCGATGCCGAACTTCCCGAACCACCGCTTCAGCCGCACGACGGCCTCGCGGCGCGAAAGCCCCTTCAGACGGGCGAAGAAGACGGCCTGTTCGCCCACCTTCATCTTCTTGTAGAGCCCGCGTTCCTCCGGGAGGTAGCCGATGCGGTAGATGTCGGCCGGGGCGATCTCATGCCCGCCGAGCAGCACGCGGCCCGAGTCGGGCGCGGTGATGCGGTTGATGATGCGGATGAGGGTCGTCTTGCCCGCGCCGTTGGGGCCGAGCAGGCCGTAAACCGATCCCTTCGGAATGGCGAGCGATACGTCGTCCAGCGCCGTATGCGCCGCATAGCGTTTGGTGACGTGTTCCGCCGTTAGCAGATCCATAGTCGTAACGTGTTTGTTCTCTCGGAAATTTACAACGGCAAATGTAGAAATAAATTTTGAATATCAAAAAATATTTATCGTTTTTCGATAATAAAAAGCCGTCGTCCCCGTCAGAGTTCCGACAGTCCGGCCCCGGGCGCCGGAGCGGCCCCCTGCCGGGAAGGCGCCGGAGAGGAGGAGACTACGCTGTCCACGACGAATTTCGTGAAGCCGCGCCAGGGCAGGGCGCCGAAATACTCCTTGTAGTGCAGTTCGACCGAGCGGCCGCCCTCCAGCATCAGCCGTCGGGCCAGCTCCGGGTCGCGCACCGAAAATTCGAATTCGTAGGACTGGATCGTCCCGGCCGTCTTCGAGCGGATGCCCGACTGGATGAGCTTGCCTTCGTAGGTTTTGAAAATCACGCCTTTGTAAACGACATAATTCAGTTCGCCGCTCTTCACGCCCTCGCCGAAAACGAAGTAGAAGCGGAAGTAGATGAACAGCGCGAGGGCGGCGAGGACGACGGCCGGCGCGATGATCCGGAATTTTTTCATGGCTTTGCGGTTCAGTATTGGCCGTAAAGATAGCGAAATCCCGCCGATTCGGAGCCTGCGGCGGCCGAAAACCGCCTCCCCGTACCGAAATTCGCGCGAATCTTCCTATATTTGAGGTCGTGAAAGAGTCGAAGTTCGTCAAAGCGAAGATCGCCGCGGGATACGTCATCCTCATCGCGGCCTGCATCCTCTCGGTGGGATACGTCTATCGGGAGGCGGTGCGCCTCTCCGCGCCCGACGGCAGCTACGCGCTGCTGCGCAACAAGCGCAGCGCGGTCAATCAGGTGCTCTACCACCTCTACCAGGCCGAGAGCTACGGCCAGTTGATGATCGCCGGATACCAGTCCTTCGAGGGGCGCTACCGGCGCGAACTGCGGACCGTGCGGGCCCGCATCGACTCGCTGCGCAGCATCGCCGGAAGCGGGGATTCGTTGCAGACGATGCGTCTGGACAGCATCGTGCGGCTGCTCGCGGACAAGGAGCGGCGGACGATGAGCCTGCGGCGGTCGATCCGCGCCGGAGCCACGTCGAGCCTGCTGGAGAAGAACATCCGCGCGCTCATCGAAGGGTCGCGCGACAGCCTCGCGCGCCCCGACACGCTTTCCCTCCCGGCCGGCGGCCTTCTTTCCCCGGACTCGCTCCCCCGGCCCGACACGCTGCGCCCCCTGCTGCCCGACACCCTCGCGCCCGTAC
>NXNP01000092.1_pt1 | contig 11282 bp, 11 predicted proteins | sample 2041071 | NCBI WGS metagenome assembly NXNP01 (sample SAMN07660618, study PRJNA407663) | chicken gut metagenome | isolation source: caecum content treated with Tetracycline | host: Gallus gallus domesticus | place: Czech Republic: Brno | collected 2016
AACCGCAGGGGCGGATTTTCCCGACGAGGCCCAGCGGGCCTGCCTGCGCCGTGTCGGCGGCCTTTCGACCGAGGCGGTGGGTATGCGCGACCGGCTGGAGCACGCCCCTGCGCCCTCTGTCACGTTCCTCGTCATGCCGATCCTCGCGCTGGCCAATGCCGGCGTCGTGATCGAGTCGGCGGCCTATTTCGGCACCTTTCACCGGGCGCCCGGGGCCTGTGGGGGGGGGCGACCGCCAGAAGAGAACAACGACCGCCGACCGCCGCGGGCGGAAAGAGAAGACACGGCGCGCCGTTCCACCCCGGGCCCCTTCATCGCATAGGCGCCGAGCATGATCCCCAGCGCCAGCACGAGGCAGCCCAGCCGGACCTCGCCGCCGTAAAAGAACGCGATCACCAGAATGGCCCCCAGGTCGTCGGCGACGGCCAGCGCCATGAGGAATATCTTGAGCGATACGGGAATGCGCCGTTCCAGCATCGAGAGGATGCCGACGGCGAAGGCGATGTCCGTGGCCGTCGGAATTCCCCACCCGGAAGCCGCGGGCGTGCCGTGGTTGAAGAGCGTGAAGACGACCGCCGGGGCGATCATGCCTCCCGCGGCGGCCACCACCGGAAGGATCGCCTGCCGGAACGAAGAGAGCTGTCCGCGCACCACCTCCCGCTTGATCTCCAGCCCCACGGCGAAGAAGAAGACCACCATCAGGCCGTCGTTGATGAGCTTCTCGACGTTCATCCCCCGCGGAAAGATCCAGTCGATCACCCCCGTCGGCGAATGCACCATCACCGAAAGCTCGGTCTCGAGCAGATGGCGGTAATAGATCTTCGTGGCGGGCAGGTTCGCCAGCAGCATGGCCGCCACGACGCACGCCAGCAGCACGACGCCGCCGGCCCACGGGGCGCGCATGAACGCCTTCGCGCGGAGCGTCGCCACATGCAGCGTCCTGATCCACCCGTATTTGGTTATGAGCCGCATCTACTTCCCGGCTTTTTCCGCGTTCGACGCCAGCGTCAGTCCGCAGAGTTTCCAAAGGATGCGGGCGCCCGTGATGGCGTCGATCCGCTGGTCGGGCGCGGGGCACACCTCCACCACGTCGAACCCGATGATCCGGCGCCCCGAACGTGCGAGCACGGCCAGCAGCCACACGGCCTCGTTGAAGGTCAGGCCGCCCGACACGGGCGTTCCGGTGTGGGGGCAGTTCTCGAAGGTCAGGCCGTCGATGTCGAAGCTGACGTACACCTCCCGGGGCAGCGTCCCGACGATCCGCCGGCACTGCTCGTCCCACGTCTCGCCCCGGAAACGGGCCGCGGCGAGCGAGAGGTCGTCGAAGGTCGCAATGCGCTCCGACGAGGCGGCCAGCGCGGCCTCCCCCTCGCTGAAATCGCGCACCCCGACCTGGGCGATCCGCACCGCCTGCGGCACGTCGCGCAGCACGTTGAACATGATCGAGGCGTGCGAAAATTCAAACCCTTCGTAGGCGTCGCGCAGGTCGCAATGGGCGTCGATATGAAGAATGCCGAACTCGGCGTGGCGCGCCCCGAGCGCCCGGATCAGTCCGTAGGGGGTCGAATGGTCGCCGCCCACGAGGCCCACGATCCGGCCTGCGTCGAGCCAGCGCGCCGCCTGCGACTCGATATTGGCGTTCATGGCCGCGCAACCCTCGTTCACGCGGCGCACCTTGCGCACGACGTACTCGTCGTCGGGCGAACCGCCTCCCTCGAGGTGGTCGATCACCCGCGCCGCATCGGTCCGCAGCCGCTGCGACGCCTCCTGCAGCGAGTAGTCCACGTCGGCCGTGGCGATTCCCCGGCGCCATGCGCCCGGAGCCAGCGGATCGTGGAAATCGAGCTGCGTCGAGGCTTCGATGATCGCATCGGGGGCATAGGCCGCGCCGGCCCCGTAGGAAACCGTCACGTCCCACGGCGCGGAGACGAGCACCAGTTCCGCCGTCGCGGGCTCGAACGGCAGCCCGAAATAGGTTCCGTTGTCCACGCCGACGCCGTCGGGATCGAATGTCTTACATTCCATATCGTTCGTTTTAATGAGCAAAGGTATAAATTTTTTATTTTTTCGCTATATTTGTTACCCCGAAACCAAAAATATAAAACCATGAAAATCGTCGCCGACAGCGCCATTCCCTTCCTGCGGGGCGTCCTGGAGCCTTTCGCCGAGGTGCGGTATCTCCCCGGTGCGGACATCTCGGCAGCCGACGTCCGCGACGCCGACGCCCTCGTGGTCCGCACCCGCACGCGGTGCGGCGCCGCCCTGCTGGAAGGTTCGCGCGTGCGGATGATCGCCACGGCGACCATCGGATTCGACCACATCGACACGGCGTGGTGCGTGGCGCACGGCATCGAGGTCTCGACGGCCGCCGGCTGCAACGCCCGGGGCGTGCTGCAATGGGTGGGGGCCGTGCTCGCCGACCTCTCCCGCCGGCAGGGGTGGCAGCCCGCGCAGCGGACGCTGGGCATCGTCGGCGTGGGGCACGTCGGATCGCTCGTGCGGCGTTACGCCGAAGCGTGGGGCTTCCGCGTCCTCTGCTGCGACCCGCCCCGCGAGGAGCGGGAGCGCTGCGGTTTCCTACCGCTCGGGGAGGTGGCCCGCGAGGCCGACCTCATAACCTTCCACACGCCGCTCGACGCCACGACGCGCCACCTGGCCGACGCCGCCCTGCTGGCGCGGACGAAACCCCGTACGGTCATCATCAACTCCTCGCGCGGCGAGGTCGTGGACGGCGAAGCGCTGAAAGCGAGCGGCCGGGAATGGGTGCTCGACGTCTGGGAGCACGAGCCGCACATCGACCGGGAACTGCTCGGAAAGGCGCTGCTCGCCACACCCCACATCGCCGGCTACTCCGAGCAGGGCAAAGCCAATGCCACGGCGCTCTCCGTCGCCGCGCTGGCGCGCCGTTTCGGCCTGCCCCTCGCGGGGTGGTATCCCCCGCAGGCGGCCGCCTCCTCTCCGCGCCCCATCGCCTGGCAGGAGCTTTGCGATACCGTCCGCGGCATCTACGACATCGGGGCCGAAAGCCGCCGCCTGAAGGCGCACCCCGAAGATTTCGAGGCCCTGCGCGACGGCTACGCCTACCGGCGCGAATATTTTTAGCCGAATTCCGCATTTTTTTCGTATTTTTGTCCGAACGATCCGCCTTCCATGTACCGGAAACTCATAAAACCCCTGCTTTTCTCGCTCACCATCGAGCGGGCCCACCGCGTCGCGCTGCTGCTGCTGCGCGGCATCGGGCTGATTCCCGGGGGGCTCTGGCTGCTGCGCAAATGCTATGCGGTGAAGCATCCGGCGCTCGAACGCGAGGTTTTCGGCATCCGGTTTCCCAATCCGGTCGGGCTGGCCGCGGGATTCGACCGCAACGGCGAGGCACTGCGTCCGCTCTCCGCACTGGGATTCGGATTCGTCGAAATCGGGACCGTGACACCCCGTCCGCAGGCCGGAAACCCCCGTCCGCGGGTCTTCCGCCTGCCCAAAGACCGGGCCATCGTGAACCGCATCGGCATCGCCAACCGGGGTCTCGACGCCACGGTCCGCCACCTGCGCCGGGGACACGAGGGCATCCTCGTCGGCTGCAACATCGGCAAGAACACCGACACCCCGCCCGAAAACGCCCCGGCCGACTACCTCAGACTCTTCCGCAACCTCTACCAGTATGCGGACTACTTCACCGTCAATATCAGTTGCGACAACGCCTGCCACGACGAAAAGACCTACACGCGCGGGCATCTGCTGAGCATTCTCGACCCGCTGTTCGACTTCCGCCGCGGCCAGAGCGAATACCGCCCCGTGATGCTCAAGATTTCGCCCGACCTCTCGGACGAGGAGATCGACCGCGTCACCGACGTGCTCATGTCCACGCCGCTCGACGGCATCGTGGCCTCGAACGGCAGCCACGGCAGCCGGCAGGGGCTGCGCACGAGCCGCACGAGCCTCGACAAGATCGGCAGCGGCCGCCTGAGCGGCGCGCCGCTGACCCGCCGTGCCGCGGAGATCGTCCGCCGCATCCGCACCCGCTCGGGCGGCACCTACCCGATCATCGGCGCGGGCGGCCTGATGAGTCCCGACGACGTGCGGGCGATGCTCGACGCCGGAGCCGACCTCGTGCAGATCTACACCGGCTTCGTTTACGAAGGACCGGGATTCGCCGGCGACATCTGCCGGGCGCTCATCGCCGATGCGGAGCGCGCCGCGCAAGCGCAGGCGGCCGTTCCGGTTCCGAACACGGCATCGGACGCACCCGCCGGCCCGAATTCCTCCGCCGGACCGGACACCCCGTCCGGCACGGACGCCGCGGCTCCGGAACGTCCGGACGCCGCAGCCGGCACGACGACGGCACAACAGGCCCGCCTCCCGCAGGAGCCCGCCACCAAAGCCTGAAACTCGGAATAAATATGAAAGCGACCATTCTCACGATCGGCGACGAAATCCTCATAGGCCAGATCGTGGACACGAACTCCGTATCCATCGCCAAGCACCTCAACGCCGCGGGCATCGTCGTCCGCGAAAAAATCTCGATCGGCGACGACCGCGCGCAGATTACCGGCGCCGTGGAGCGGGCGCTCCGCATGTCGGAGGTGACGATCGTCACGGGCGGCCTGGGCCCCACGAAGGACGACATCACCAAAAAGACGCTCGCCGAACTGTTCCGCAGCGACATGCGCTACGACGAACGGGTGGCCGCGCACGTCGAGCGGATGCTCGCCGAACGCGGCATCGACTTCAACGAGCTGAACCGCTCGCAGGCGATGGTCCCCGCGTGCTGCACGGTGCTCTTCAACGCCTACGGCACGGCCCCGGGCATGTGGTTCGAACGCGACGGGCACGTCGTCGTCTCGCTCCCGGGCGTACCCTTCGAAATGGAGCACCTGATGCAGGACGAGGTAATGCCGCGTCTGAAGGCCCGTTTCGCCCTGCGGCAGATCGTCCACCGCACGATGATTACGGCCGGACTGCCCGAGTCGATGCTCGCCGAGCGGATCGCGGCGTGGGAAAGCGCCCTGCCCCCCTACCTGAAGCTGGCCTACCTGCCCAACCCCGGGGCCGTGCGGCTGCGGCTGTCGGCCTACGAAGTCGAAGGCGACGCGGCGGCCCGCGAAATCGAGCGGCAGTTCGAAGCCCTCCGCCGCATCATCCCCCGCAACGTCATCGGCTACGAGACGGCCACGATGCAGGAGCTCGTCCACGGGATCCTCACCCGGCGCGGCCTCACCCTCGCCACGGCCGAAAGCTGCACGGGCGGGACGATCGCCTCGCGGTTCACGGCCATGCCCGGCGCATCGGCCTACTTCCTCTGCGGCGTGGTGGCGTACAGCAACGAAGCGAAGACGAAACTGCTGGGCGTCGATCCCGATGCCATCGCCCGCCACGGAGCCGTCAGCGAGGAGGTCGCCCGCCAGATGGCCGAAGGAGCCCGCCGCACGGCGTCGGCCGACTATGCCGTGGCCACCACGGGCATCGCGGGCCCCGCGGGAGGCTCGGCCGAAAAGCCCGTCGGCACGGTCTGGATCGCCGTGGCCTCGCCCTCCGGAACCGTTGCGGTCCGCAGGCAGTGCGGCTCCGACCGGGGACAGATCATCGACCGCGCCTCGGCCTTCGCCATCGCGCTGCTGCGCGACTGCCTGAACGGCAATTAGCGGCCGAAAGGTCCGGACGGCCCCGCGGAAAAGCGCCGCCCGGCGGGCGCCCGCCCCGCCCTGCCCGAAAAAAACGGCGGGGGCTTTTGCTATTTGCCGAAAAGATTGTATATTTGCACTCCCTTAAAAGGGTTTTAACTTAAACCATTACAACGAAAATGAAAGTTTGCGAAATCACAGGCAAGGTGGCGATCGTGGGCAACAACGTCTCGCACTCGCACCACAAGACCAAGCGCAAATTCAGTCCCAATCTGAAAACCAAGCGCTTCTGGTCGGAGCAGGAGGGCCGCTGGATCACCCTGAAGGTATCGGCCGCCGGCATGAAAACTATCAACAAGAAGGGTCTTGCAGTCGCCCTGCGCGAAGCTGCCGCCCCCAAAAGCGTGTACTAAAATCGAGTAACAAATGGCAAAGAAAGGCAACAGAGTCCAGGTCATCCTGGAGTGCACCGAGCAGAAAGAGAGCGGCGTTGCGGGAATGTCCCGTTACATCACCACCAAGAACAAGAAGAACACCCCCGACCGTCTGGAGCGCAAGAAGTACAACCCGTTCCTCAAGCGTGTCACCGTTCACCGTGAAATCAAATAGTTAGAAGAGCACTATGGCAAAGAAAGTAGTCGCAACACTGAAAACCGGCACGGGTAAGCAGTTTACCAAGTGTATCAAGATGGTCAAGTCGGAGAAGACCGGCGCCTATATGTTCAAGGAAGGCATCGTTCCCAACGACCAGGTCAAAGATTTCTTCGAGGAGAAGAAGTAAGTATTTTAAGGGTCCCGGACTCTTAAATACAAAGGGCATCCGCGCATGGATGCCCTTTGTATTTTTCCGGCGCATGCTGAATCCGGCTGCGATATTTTTACTAATTTTATCCGGAAATTGCGATCGCGATGAAGAAAAAAGTGGCTTTTGTCATCATCCGCTACGGCGCGGAGGTGAACGGCGGCGCGGAGGCGCACTGCCGCATGCTGGCCGAACGGCTCGTCCCCTACTACGACGTCGAGGTGCTGACGACGACCGTGCGGGTGTTCGGCTCGCCCGCGGAGGACTATCCCGAGGGCGTGAGCACGGACCACGGCGTGACGGTGCGGCGGTTCCGTCCGGAACCCGTCGAAGGCGACCGGCACAAGCGGATCGAGAAACGATGCAGGACGGCCCGCCGCATCCGCCGCTACCTGGACCGGCTGCACCTGCTCGGAGCGATCTCCTCGTTCCGCCCCGAATGGCGGCTGGGCGCCGGGAAGGAGCGCCGTTACTTCGAGTCGCAGCGCGAACACACCCCCGCGATGCTGCGCTTCATCGAGGAGCACCGGGAGGAGTACGCCGCCTTCGTCTTCCTGAACTTCTACTTCAGCCAGACCGTACTGGGCTGCACGATCGCTCCGGAAAAGACCATCCTCATTCCGCTGGCCCATCCCGACCGGCGGCTCTATTGGGCCATCAACGCCCGCATGTTCACCCGCGTCCGGCATATCGCCTTCAACACGGAGGCCGAACGGAGGACCGTCCGCCGGATTTTCGGAACCTCGCTGGCCCCGAACAGCCTGCTCGGCTGCGGCATCGACGCCTCGCCCGAAGCGGAGTGGGGGGGGGTGAAGCGCCGCTACGCGCTTCCGGACGAGTACGTGCTCTATCTGGGACGCATCACCCGGCCGAAAATCCACGACCTCATCCCGCTCTTCCTGCGTTACAAGCGGCGCTACGGCGGCCGCACGAAACTCGTGCTGACGGGCGGCGCGGACCCGGAGCTCGCCGACGAGATCGCCTCCTCCCCGGAGATCGTCGCGACGGGATTCGTCAGCGACGCCGAAAAGGCGGCGATCGTCCGCCACGCGACGGTGATGGTGAACCCTTCGCACCTCGAAAGCCTCTCGCTGCTGATGCTCGAGGCGATGGCCAGCCGCGTGCCGGTCCTCGTGAACGGGCGGAGCGAGGTGATGGCGGACCACTGCCGCCGAAGCGGCGCGGCCCTCGCCTACCGCGGCGGCCGCGATTTCCTCCGCAAACTCCGCCGGCTGCTCTCCTCGCCGCAACTGCGGCGCGAACTGGGCGAGAAAGGCCCCGCCTACGTCCGCGAGCAGTACGGCTGGGAGGTCATCATCCCGAAACTGCGCCGTCTGATCGACTCGCTCTGACCCTTCGCCCGGAAAACGGCGCGGCGGCATTTCTGAACGGCTCCGAACCCGGACCGGGCCCGGACCAAAGCCGGAAATCCCGGGTAACCGCCGGAAGCCCCCGATCGACCGCTCCCGCCGCGGCCGGTCCGCAACGAGGGGGGGGCACTGCAACCGTCCGCCGTCCTCGGGAATCCGTTTTCTCCGGAAAAAAGGAAACTCCGGATTCGGGATTTTCCGAATCCGGAGCCTTCAGCTCTCTGCAAACCGCCGGAGCGGGGCGCCCGCCACCGGCCCCGCGCCCGGCCTCACGCGTCAGAACGCGTGCACGGCGCGCACGAGGAATTTGTTGTACTTGGGAATCTCCACCACGTAGGGCGGCTCGATATTCATGTGGGAGGTGTAGGCGCTCTTCTCGTCGAGCTCGGTCGAGGAGAAGTAGTACACCAGCCGGTCCATACGCTTGCCGCCGGCCTCCTGCAAAGCTCCGTTGAACGCCTTGTGGGCACGGCGGTTGTTCACCGCCCGCGAGCCGCCGTTGTAGTTGTGTCCGATGTTGAGCAGTTCGTCGATGGCAGGCAGATACCACCCCTCGCCCTTCTCGCGGCACCACTTGAAGGCCGGGAAATCGTCCCACGACAGACCGTTCGCCGCGATGTACTCTTCGACGATCTTCATGTTCTCCCGGCCGTCGGAACGGTTCGTCGTCCCCACCGTCCGCAGGTCGGGCTTGCGGAATCCGCTCCAGGGGAGGTAAATCTGGTCCAGCGAGACGACCAGCCCGTGCCGCCCGTCTTCCGAAAGGCAGCAGACGATGCCCCGCACGCCGTTCCGGTCGTACAGCTCGCCGATCTCGTAGCGCTTGACGACATACTCCTCGCCGCCGCGGGTCTCCGTACCCTCCGCCGGTTCGGCCGGCGTCAGTTCCGCCGCAGGGACGCTTTCGGCATAATACTCCGTCTCGCCGTTGGCATAGCGGATGTAGGCGATCTGTTTCACGGGCAGCACGTAGGTCGGACCTGCGGGATACGAAAATTTCTTATAGCGGACCGCATCGGTCGTGATTTCGACCACCTTGGCCTCGATCCGCGAAGCGTCGGTCTTGACGATCAGATCCTGCGCAGCGGCCGTCAGCACGCCGCAAAACGCTGCGAGCAGCAGCAAGAGTGTTTTTTTCATCTTCAATTCGAATAAGTCTGAAACCGTAAAAAAACCGGACGCACCCGTGCTCCGGACGTTCCCGGGCTCCCGGGAACCGATTTATATACCACAAATGTAACGTTTTTTTTGAAACTTTCTTGCTATCTTTGCGGTATATATCACAAGTATGGGATTTTTCGATATTTTCCGCAAAAAACAGGATACGCCGCCCTCCGAAGAGCAGGTGCGGCAGCAGCGGCAGGAGCTCGACGCCGGGCTGGAGAAGACCAAGACGGGGCTCTTCTCGAAACTCGCCCGGGCCGTGGCGGGCCGCTCGACCGTCGATGCCGCGGTGCTGGACGACCTCGAGGAGGTGCTCATCTCGTCGGACGTGGGCGTGGAGACGACCGTGAAGATCATCCGCCGCATCGAGGAGCGCGCGGCGCGCGACAAATACATGAACGCTTCGGAGTTGCAGTCGATCCTGCGCGAGGAGGTCGCGGCGCTCATGGAGGAGGCGCACGGCTCGTCCGGCCACTTCGGACTCGACGCCACGGAGGGCACGCCCTACGTGGTGATGGTCGTGGGCGTGAACGGCGCGGGCAAGACCACCACGATCGGCAAGCTCGCCGCGCAGCTCACCAAGGCGGGCCGCAAGGTCTGGATCGGCGCCGCCGACACCTTCCGCGCCGCGGCCATCGACCAGTTGCAGGTGTGGGCCGACCGCGCCGGAGCGACGATGATCCGCCAGCAGATGGGGTCCGACCCCGCATCGGTGGCGTTCGACACGCTCTCCTCGGCCAAGGCCAACGGCGCCGACGTGGTGCTCATCGACACGGCGGGCCGCCTGCACAACAAGGTGAACCTGATGAACGAGCTGACGAAGATCCGCAACGTCATGGCGAAGGTGATCCCCGGAGCGCCGCACGAGGTGATGCTCGTGCTGGACGGCTCCACGGGACAGAACGCCTTCGAGCAGGCGCGTCAGTTCACGCAGGCCACGCAGGTCACCTCGCTCACGATCACCAAGCTCGACGGCACGGCCAAAGGCGGCGTCGTAATCGGCATCAGCGACCAGTTCCGCATCCCGGTCCGCTACATCGGCATCGGCGAGGGAATCGACCAGCTACGGATCTTCGACCGCCGCGAATTCGTCAATGCACTCTTCGGCGATGCGGAAAATTAACGTCATCACGCTCGGCTGTTCGAAGAACACCGTGGATTCGGAGCACCTCATGGCGCGCCTCGCCGCGGCGGGCTACTCCGTCGTGCACGACAGCGACCGCACCGACGCCAAGACGGTGGTCATCAACACCTGCGGCTTCATCGGCGACGCCAAGCAGGAGTCGATCGACATGATCCTGCGCGCGGCGGCGGCCAAGCAGGCCGGGCGCATCGAACGGCTCTTCGTCGTGGGCTGCCTCTCGGAGCGCTACGCCGACGAGCTGCGGCAGGAGATTCCCGAAGTGGACGAATATTTCGGGGCCCGCACGTGGGACGGCATCGTGCGGGCGCTGGGCGCCGCCGGAGACCCGGAACTGGCCACCGAACGCCGCCTGACGACCCCGAAGCACTACGCCTACCTGAAGATCGCCGAAGGCTGCAACTGGAAGTGCGGCTACTGCGCCATCCCCCTCATCCGCGGCGGACACCGTTCCGTGCCGATGGAGGAGCTGGAGGAGGAGGCCCGCAAACTCGCGGCGCAGGGGGTCCGCGAACTCATGGTCATCGCCCAGGACACGACCTACTACGGAATAGACCTCTACGGACGGCGCGCGCTCGGCGAACTGCTGCAACGGCTCTGCCGCATCGACGGCATCGAGTGGATACGCCTCCACTACGCCTACCCCGCGGCATTCCCCGCCGACGTGATCGACACGATGGCTTCGGAGCCGAAAATCTGCAAATACCTCGACATCCCGTTCCAGCACATCTCCGACGCGCAGCTCCGGTCGATGCGGCGGCGCCACACGAAGGCCGAGGCGATGGAGCTGATCCGCCGCCTGCGGGAGGCGGTCCCCGACCTCGCGCTGCGCACGACGCTACTCGTGGGCTACCCCGGCGAGACGGAGGACGACTTCGCCCAACTGCTCGATTTCGTCCGCGAGGTGCGCTTCGAACGTCTCGGCGTCTTCGCCTACTCGGAGGAGGAGGGGACCTATTCGGCCCGGGAACTGCGCGACGACGTGCCCGAAGCCGTGAAACAGGAGCGCGTCGAACGCGTCATGGCCTTGCAGAACGGGATTTCGCTCGAGAACAACCGCCGCCGCGTCGGCCGGACCGAACGCGTTATCATCGACTCGCGGCAGGGCGACTTCTACGTGGGCCGCACGCAGTACGACTCGCCCGAGGTGGACCAGGAGATCCTCATCCCGGCAGCGGACCGGCGGC
>NXNP01000095.1_pt1 | contig 11246 bp, 8 predicted proteins | sample 2041071 | NCBI WGS metagenome assembly NXNP01 (sample SAMN07660618, study PRJNA407663) | chicken gut metagenome | isolation source: caecum content treated with Tetracycline | host: Gallus gallus domesticus | place: Czech Republic: Brno | collected 2016
GCCACGGCGAGGCGCACTTGTAGAGCATCGCCAGGTCATTGCGGTGGTTGTAGAAGACCTTGGCCGGAGAGTCGGTAGCGAGCGTGCCGCCGCCGAGGTGATAGACCCGGCTCTCCGGAACCACCCGCACGCGCCAGCCCGCCAGCTGCATCCGCCAGCAAAGGTCGATCTCCTCCATGTGGGCGAAGAAGTCGGCATCGAAGCCGCCCAGCGCGCGGAACACGTCGGCACGGCAGCAGAAAGCCGCCCCGCTCACCCAGAAGACGTCGCGCGCATCGTCGTACTGCCCCGCGTCGCACTCCACGCTCCGCAGGATGCGCCCCCGGCAGAAAGGATACCCCAGAAAGTCGATGAACCCGCCCGAAGCGCCCGCATACTCGAAGCGGCCGCGGTCGCGGAACGAGAGCAGCTTGGGCGACACGACCGCCACGTCGGGATGACGGCGCAGGCAGTCGAGCAGCGGCTCCAGCCACCCCGGAGGCGTCTCGACGTCGGAGTTGAGCAGCACGAAATATTCCGCTTCGATCCGCTCCAGCGCCCGGTTGTACCCGCCGGCAAAGCCGTAGTTCCGCTCCAGGCGCACCACCCCGACCGACGGGAATTCCCGCTCGAGCAGGGCGACGGAACCGTCCGTCGAACCGTTGTCGGCGACCACGACGCCCACCCCTTCGGGCGCCGCGGCCACGACGCTCGGCAGGAAGCGGCGCAGGTGCTCCTCCCCGTTCCAGTTCAGAATGACGATCTCAACGTTCGGCATCCGGCATGCGTTTGTGTTTCCAGCGGCGGTGCGACCACATCCAGAGTTCGGGCCGTTCGCGGATCACCCGCTCCAGCTCGCGGACATAGCGTTCGGTGATCTCGTTGGGCGCGACCTGCTCCTCGCCGTCGTAAAGCGGCACGAACGACATGCGGTAACGTCCCCGCTGCAAGCGGTCCATCCGCACGAAATAGACGGGCAGGCGGCAGCGCAGCGCGAGCTTCTCGCCGCCGTCGAAAAAGATCGTGTCCTGATTGAGAAAGCGGAACCAATGGCTGTCGGGACGGCGCGGAGGATTCTGGTCGGCGATGAGCCCCATCACGAGGTTCTTGCCGCGGAACCCCTTGTCGCGGTGGCGCAGATAGAAACGCAGACTCTCCTTCATCGAGACGGTCGTGGCGTAGTCGCCGTTGCGCAGGCGCTGGTACAACGCCTCGGCGACCTTGCTCCGCAGCGGATGATAGACGGCCACGACGATCTGCGTCGGGGCGTAGAAGCCCCAGAACGAGCAGTATTCCCAACAGCCGAAATGGGCCGTCATGGCAATCCAGTCGCGGCCCCCGACCTTCCGCAGGTGCTCCTCCAGTCCCTCGACCTGCAGGATGGAGCGCCCCTTGTCCGGAGTCAGACGGGCCAAGTCGATCGTATCGACGATCAGTTCGGCCAGCGTGCGGTAGAACCGGCGACGGATCGCCGCCAGCTCCTCGTCGCTCTTCTCGGGGAAGGAGTTACGCAGGTTCCGCCGCACCACCTGCATCCGGTAGCGCAGGCAGTAGCAGAGCACGAAGAAGAGCAGGTTTTCGACGACATGGAATTTGAACCAGTAGGGCATCGCGGCGAACAGGCGCGCCATCCGCCAGAGTATCTCCAGCCAGATCCGCTGAGCGATGTTCAGGTCCGTCCGCTTCATAACTTATCGGTATTGCGGGATTTGGGTTTGCCGGCCACGACGATGACGAACTCGCCCCGCGGCTCCGTCGCGCGGAAATGGCCGAGCACCTCGGCCACCGACCCGCGCACGGTCTGTTCGAATTTCTTGGTCAGCTCGCGCGACACGGAAACGGCGCGGTCGGGGCCGAACACCTCGGCGAACTGCTCGAGACACCGCACCACGCGGTAGGGCGACTCGTAGAAGACCATCGTCCGCTCCTCCTCCGCCAGTGCAAGCAGGTGTTTCGTCCGCCCCTTCTTCTGGGGCAGGAACCCCTCGAAGCAGAACCGGTCGCACGGAAATCCGCTCTGCACCAGCGCCGGAACGAAGGCCGTGGCGCCGGGCAGCGTCTCCACCTCGATCCCCGCCCCGACACAGGTGCGCACCAGAAGGAACCCCGGGTCGGAGATGCCCGGCGTCCCGGCGTCCGACACGAGCGCCGCATCGCGCCCCGCGGCGATCTCCCCGGCGACCAACTCGACCGTGGCGTGTTCGTTGAACTTGTGGTGCGACCGGAGCTTCTTCTCGATGCCGAGGTGTTTGAGGAGAAACGACGTCGTGCGCGTATCTTCGGCCAGAATGAAATCGACCGTGCGCAGCACGTTCACCGCGCGCAGCGTGATGTCGTCCAGATTGCCGATCGGCGTCGGCACGATATAGAGTTTTGCCATGCCGTCAAGCGAATTTGCGTTCCAGCAGCTCCATCAGCAGTTTCGCACCGTCGGAATTGGCGTTCCAGGCGTAGTTCTCGGCAATGTAGATCATGCAGTCGTCCAGATCGCCGAAGCCGTTGAGCGCATCGAGCGCCGCATCGAACGCCTCCCCGTCGCCGCCGAACAGATCGCGGATCATGAGGAACTTGTCGTTGATTCCGATGGCGCGGTGCAGGTCGGTGACCGGCTCGCTGCGCCGCAGCTCCGAGGCGATGTCGCGGGGCGGGGCGATGGTGTCGGCCAGCGTCTGCACGTCGTGGTTTATCACGTCGCCCAGCACCGCTCCGGGAGCCGCCGACGCAAAATCCGCGACGGACTCCCCGCCGGACGGACCGGCCGGCTCTTCGACCGCCGGATGCTCCGCAGCCTCTCTCGCGGCCTCCGATGCGGAGACACGTGCGAAAAACGCCGCACCCGCCGAGTTCTCCCGTACCGAATCCGGACGGGGAGCCGCTGCGGCCGCAGGTCCTGCGACGGAATGCGGGGCGGGTTTCGGCGCAGGCTCCGCCGTATCGTAGAGCGACATGATGACACGCTGCTTATGCCGGTGACGCAGGGTGGCCTCCTCCAATCCGAACAGCGTCGGGGCCACGGGACGCGACGTGCCTTCCGCGGCATCCCCCGAGGCGTCCGCCTCCCCGGAATCCGCCGGAACACGACCGGCCGCCGGGGCATCGCCGGAACTTGCCGGCACGGGGTCCGCGGAAACGGGTCCTTCGGAAACGGAATCGGCGGACGGCTGCGCGATCTCGGGTTCCGCCACCGGATCCGGAACAGCCTGCGGCTCCGGCACGACAACCGCCTCCGGCGCAGCTTCCGGCTCCGCAGAAACGGCGGGGGCCGGATCGCCGTCCGGATCAAGCGCTGCGACGGATTCCGGAACGGAAACGAACGCCGCATCCGGAACGATTCCGGGTGCAAACGGTGCAGACTGCGCCGTCTCCGGCACAAAGTCGGACGCGAACGGTTCGGATTCCGGAGCGGGAGCGGCGGCTCCCGGGACTAATCCGGCGGATTCCGGCCGAATCTCCGGAAGCCCGGCAACGGAAGTCTCTTCCGCCGCCACGCCGCCGAAGTCAGGTCCGTCGTCCGGCACGGCGGCCGCACCGGCAGCCGGGTCGAGCGAGAGCACCTCGCCCAGGTCGATGGGAAAGGCGGCTTCCGGCGCCGGCTCCTCCGCAAGCTGCGCATCCGCAACCCCACCGAAACGCACCGCGTCGTACAGGCCGCGCAATTTTTCGAGCACCAGATCGCGCTCCAGCGCGCTTATCTCTTCCGGAGCGTTCCAGCCGCCGACGATCTCCGAAAGGCGCTGCAACTCGCTCCGCAAACGAATCAAATCCATAATATACGGGTAATTTGCCTTCAAAGATAGGAAAAAATTACGAACGCACCGCTTTCCGGCCCGGATGAATTTGCCGGCAACGGTTCAGAACGCCCCTTTTCCCGGCCGCAAAGGACCGCCGTCCGCCGGAGACCGGTCCCGCCGATCCGCTATGACGCCCCCGCCGCCCGGCTTCCCCATACGAAAAATTTTCAGACAAAACACCGTACAATCCCCGAAATAAAACATTTTTCGACTACCTTTGTAAAGTTACATACACAAAACCCAGACCCAAAGCGAACAATTCCGACAAAATCCCGAACGAACAAAAATCATTTCACACAACCTTCAATCCACCCGCACACCTATGACTTTCAAACCGCTGCTCCTTCTGCTCGGTCTCGCGTGCGCCCCGGCGGCGTCCGCGGCCCCGAAAAGCTACACGCTCTCCTCGCCCGACGGCGAACTGCAAGGCTCCGTCACGGTCGGATCCGACCTCCGCATCTCGCTGGAGGCCGACGGACGAACCGTGCTGGCCCCGTCGCCCGTGTCCATGACGCTCGCCGGAGGCGAAACGCTGGGACACGATCCCCGGGTCGTCCGCATCCGGAAGCACTCGGCGGACGAGACGATCGAATCCCCGTTCTACACCAAGGCGCGCGTCAGCGACCGCTACAACGAACTGACGATCTCGTTCCGCGGCGATTACAGCCTCGTGCTCCGCCTCTACGACGACGGCATGGCCTACCGGTTCGTCACCCAAAAGAAGGGAACGATCGTCGTCGAACGCGAGCAGGCGGACTTCACCTTCCCCGAAGATTACACGACCCGCGCACCCTACGTTCACCGCCTCGAGCTCAAGGATTTCGAATGGCAGTTCTCCAACTCGTTCGAGAACACCTACGTCCGGGAGCCGATGACGCGGCTCGATCCGCGGCGGCTGATGTTCCTGCCCGTGCTGGTCGAGCTGCCCGAAGGGCGCCGAATGCTCCTCACGGAATCCGACCTCGACGACTACCCCGGCCTCTTCCTGAACGCCTCGCCCCGCGAGCCGCAACTGCGGAGCGTGCTGGCGACCTATCCCAGGACGGTCGAGAATCCGAGCGGCTACAACAACCAGCAGCAAATCGTCATCGACCGCGAGAAGTTCATCGCCCGGACCGACGGCACGCGCTCCTTCCCGTGGCGCATAGCCATCGTCACGAAGGACGACGCCGGACTGCTCCTCAGCGACATGGTCTACCGCCTGGGGGCCCCGTCGAAGATCGCCGACACGTCGTGGATCCGTCCGGGGCAGGTGGCCTGGGACTGGTGGCACGCGCTGAACCTCTACGGCGTGGACTTCGAGGCGGGCATCAACACCCGGACCTACAAATACTATATCGACTTCGCCGCCCGCAGCGGACTGGAGTACATCCTCATCGACGACGGCTGGTCGGTGAACGGCCCGGCCGACCTGATGCAGGTCGTGCCCGAGCTCGACCTCGAGGAGCTGGTGGCCTACGGCCGCGAACGCAACGTGGGCATCCTCCTCTGGGCCGGACACGCACCTTTCGAGAACGACATGGAGCGCGTCGTGCGCCACTATGCCGAGATGGGCATCAAAGGCTTCAAGGTGGACTACATGAACCGCGACGACCAGCAGGTGGTCCGCTTCCTGCACCGCGCCGCCGAGGTCTGCGCCCGACACCGCATGGTGCTCGACTTCCACGGGGTATTCAAACCCGCGGGGCTGAACCGCACGTGGCCCAACGTGCTGAATTTCGAGGGCGTCTTCGGTCTCGAGAACCTGAAATGGTCGCCCGCGACCACCGACATGGTGACCTACGACGTCACGATGCCCTTCATCCGCATGGCGGCCGGACCGGTGGACTACACGCAGGGGGCCATGCGCAACGCCTCGAAGGAGAACTACCGCCCGGTGCACGGCGAACCGATGAGCCAGGGCACGCGCTGCCGCCAGTTGGCCGAATACGTCGTCTTCTTCTCGCCGCTCAACATGCTGAGCGACTCGCCCTCGAACTACCTGCGCGAACGGGAGTCGCTGGAGTTCATCGCCGGCGTGCCGACCGTCTGGGACGAAACCGTGCCGCTGGCCGGCGCCGTCGGCGAGCAGGTCGCCGTGGCGCGGCGCGCGGGCGACGTGTGGTATGTGGGCGCCCTGACGAACTGGGAGAGCCGCGACATGGAACTCGACCTCTCGTTCCTCGGAGAGGGCCCGTGGACGGTCGAGAGTTTCAGCGACGGTCCGAACGCAGCCCGCGCAGCCCGCGACTACCGCCGCGAAAAGGCGGCGCTCGACCCGTCGGGCCGGCTGAAGGTGCACCTGGCTCCCGGCGGCGGATTCGCCGCACGCATCTCCCGGTGACGGCGCGGCGATGCCCGCCCGCGGAAAGGCAGCGGCTCCGGCCGCTGCTTTTTTATGCGCAAATTGAAAAGAAATTCCTATCTTTGCAGAACCGCCCGGCCCCGCGCGCCGGGCGCGGTTCCGAAACGAATACAACAAGAGAGATACATGGCTTTACAATGCGGCATCGTGGGTCTTCCGAACGTCGGAAAATCGACCCTTTTCAACTGCCTGTCGAACGCGAAGGCGCAGGCGGCGAACTTTCCCTTCTGCACGATAGAACCCAACGTGGGGGTAATCACCGTCCCCGACGAACGGCTGGTCCGGCTGGCCGAAATCGACAACCCCAAACGCGTAGTGCCCACGACCATCGAAATCGTGGACATCGCCGGACTGGTCAAGGGCGCCTCGAAGGGCGAGGGGCTGGGCAACAAATTCCTCGGCAACATCCGGAACACGAACGCCATCATCCACGTCCTGCGCTGCTTCGACAACGGCAACATCACCCACGTGGACGGGTCGATCGACCCCGTGCGCGACAAGGGGATCATCGACACCGAACTGCAACTCAAGGACCTCGAGACCGTCGAGAACCGGCTCGCCAAGACGCAGAAGGCCGCCACGTCGGGCGGCGACAAGCAGGCCAAGCGGGCCGTGGAGCTGCTCCTGCAATACAAGGCCGCCCTCGAACAGGGCCGGAGCGCCCGCACGGTCGAACTGGACAGGGAGGACCGCCGCCTGGTGGCCGACCTGAACCTGCTGACCGACAAACCGGTGCTCTACGTCTGCAACGTGGACGAGAAGAGCGCCGTGACGGGCAACGCCCACACCGAGGCCGTGCGCGCCGCCATCGCCGACGAAAAGGCCGAAATGCTCGTGATCGCAGCGGCGACCGAGGCCGACATCGCCGAACTGGAGAGCTACGAGGAGCGGCAAATGTTCCTCGAAGACATGGGCCTCGGGGAGTCGGGCGTGGCGCGGCTCATCAAAGCGGCCTACAAATTGCTCAATCTCGAAACGTTCTTCACCACCGGAGCCGACGAGACCCGGGCCTGGACCTATTCGCGCGGCATGAAGGCCCCGCAGACGGCCGGCATCATCCACACCGACTTCGAGCGGGGATTCATCCGCGCCGAAGTCATCAAGTACGACGACTACGTGGCGCTCGGATCGGAGAAGGCGTGCCGCGACGCGGGCAAGATCGGCATCGAAGGCAAGGAATACGTCGTGCAGGACGGCGACATCATGCACTTCCTGTTCAACGTCTGACCCGCCCCGCCGGACCCGCTCCGGAAGGACGCGGACCGGAGCGGCCGACACGTTATGTTCAACCTCAAAACGACAGAGCCATGAAAAACACGAAGTATTTGCTGCTCGGCATCGCAGCCGTCGTATGCGCCGCCATCGTGGGCCGCGCCTACACCTATAAATACCGCGCGCAGGACACGATCCTCGTGACCGGACTGGGCGAGGCGGAATTCACCTCGGACCTGATCGTCTGGTCGGGCGAGGTGACGGCTGAGGCGCAGCAGGTCGCCGCGGGATACGCCCAGATAGAAAAGAGCAAGCAGAAGGTGCAGGAGTACCTCGCCGCGAAGGGCGTCTCCGCCGGGGAGACGGTCTTCGCCTTCGTGAACGTCGAGAAGCAGTACGACCCGATCTACAACGCCAACGGCAACTGGGCCGGGCAACGCTTCGCGGGCTACCGCCTGCGGCAGCGCTTCACGGTGGAGTCGGCCGACGTGGAGAAGGTCGAGACCGTCTCGCGCGAAATCTCGTCGCTCATCGCCCAGGGCGTCTCGATCGAGGCCTACGCCCCGGACTATTACTACACGAAACTCGACGACGTGAAGATGGGCCTGATCGAGAAGGCCTCGGCCGACGCGCGGACGCGGGCCGAGAAGATCGCCCTGAACGCCGGCACGAAGATCGGCCGCGTGGCTTCGGCACGCATGGGCGTCTTCCAGATCACCGGAGCCAACACCAACGAGGAGTTTTCGGCCGGCGGGTCGTTCAACACCTCCTCGCGCCAGAAGAAGGCGCGCATCACCATGCGAATCGAATACAGAATAAAATAACGAGACAAGATGGAAAGACCCGTTCGGGTGCGTTTCGCACCCAGCCCCACCGGACCGCTGCACATCGGCGGCGTCCGCACGGCATTGTATAACTACCTGTTCGCACGGCGGCACGGCGGCACGATGATCCTGCGCATCGAGGACACCGACTCGCAGCGCTTCGTGCCCGGCGCCGAGGAGTACATCCTCGAATCGCTCCGCTGGTGCGGCATCGGGATCGACGAAGGCGTCGGCGTCGGAGGCCCCCACGCCCCCTACCGCCAGAGCGAACGGCGCGAGATCTACCTCAGATACGCCCTGCAACTCGTCGAGGCCGGATGGGCCTACTATGCCTTCGACACGGCCGAAGAGCTGGACGCCCTGCGCCGCGAGGCCGAGGCGCGCGGCGAAGCGTTCGCCTACAACCACGCCGTGCGCGGGCGGCTCGCCACTTCGCTGGCCCTTCCGGCCGAAGAGGTGAAGGCGCGCATCGACCGCGGCGACCAGTGGGTGATCCGGTTCAAAATGCCGGTGGACGAGGTGGTGAAGATGGACGACCTGATCCGCGGCCACGTCGAGGTGAACACTTCGACGCTGGACGACAAGGTGCTCTACAAGTCGGCCGACGCGCTGCCCACCTACCACCTCGCCAACATCGTGGACGATCACCTGATGGAGATATCGCACGTCATCCGCGGCGAAGAGTGGCTGCCCTCGCTGCCGCTGCACTACCTGCTTTACAGGGCTTTCGGCTGGGAATCCTCGCAGCCGGCTTTCGCCCACCTGCCGCTGCTGCTCAAACCCACGGGCGGCGGCAAGCTCTCGAAACGCGACGGCGACAAGATGGGCTTCCCCGTATTCCCGCTCTTCTGGACATCCCCCGCGACGGGCGAGACCGCCCGCGGCTACCGCGAGGACGGCTACTTCCCCGAAGCGTTCATCAACATGCTGGCGCTGCTGGGCTGGAATCCCGGCACGGAACAGGAGCTGTTCTCGATGCAGGAGCTGATCGACAACTTCTCGCTGGAGCGCGTCTCGAAATCGGGCGCCCGGTTCCAGCCCGACAAGGCCAAGTGGTTCAACGCCCAATACATGCACCGCAAGACGGACGCCGAACTGGCGGCCGTCTGCCAGCCGATCCTGCGCGAGCACGGCATCGAAGTCCCGGACGAAGCGGCGGGCCGTGCCGCAGGCATCATGAAGGAGCGTGCGCAGCTCATCACCGACCTGTGGGACCTCATCTCCTACTTTTTCGTGGCTCCCGCCGAGTACGAGGAGAAGCAGACGCGCAAATACTGGAAGGGACAGAACCCGGCGATCCTCGCCGAACTGCGCGGCGTGCTGGCGGGCATCGACGACTTCTCGAAGGAGAACACCGAGCGGATCGTCCACGGCTGGATCGACGAGAAGGGATACGGCATGGGGCAGGTGATGAACACGCTGCGGCTGGCGCTCGTCGGCGCCGGCAAAGGCCCCGGCATGTACGACGTCACGGAATTCATCGGCCGGGAGGAGTGCCTGCGCCGCATCGACCGCCTGCTGAAAAACCTCAAACCCGCCGAATGACCATGGTACGGATCGAACAACACGTATGGGGCATGACTCCCGAGGGCGAAGCGATCATCCTCTACACGCTCCGCAACGACCGCGGCGCCGAAGTGCGCCTGTCGAACTACGGCGCGGCGATCGTAGCCGCCTTCATGCCCGACCGCGAAGGCCGCATGGCCGACGTGGTGCTGGGCTACAAACACCCCGAAGGATACTTCCACGACGGCGCGGCCGCCGGCAAGAGCGTGGGCCGCTGCGCCAACCGCATCGCCTTCGGGCGGATGACGGTCGAGGGCGAGGAGTATGCGCTGGAGGTGAACAACGGACAGAACCACCTGCACGGCGGCACGAACAACTTCGCCAACCGCGTCTGGGAGAGCCGCGTGGAGACCAACCGCGTGGTCATGTCGCTCCTCTCCGAGGACGGCGACCAGGGGTATCCGGGCGAGCTGTGCGTCGAGGCCGTTTTCGATTTCGACGACGACTGTTCGCTGGAGATCACCTACCGGGCCCGGACCGACCGGACGACGGTCGTGAATCTCACGAACCACGTCTATTTCAACCTCGCGGGCGACGGCTCGGGATCGGTGCTCGACCACGAACTGCGGCTCAACGCCTCGCAGGCGCTCGAAATGAACGAACGGCAGATTCCGACGGGCCGGCTGCTCGACGTGGCCGGCACGCCGCAGGACTTCCGCGACTACCGGCCGTTCCGGCCCGGCATAGACGCGGAGTTCAACCACATCCGCGACTTCAAGGGATACGACCACCCGTTCGTGATCGACGGCTGGAGGCCCAATATCCTGGGCGAGGTGGGCTGCCTGCGCGACCCGCGGTCGGGCCGCTGCGTCGAGGTGCTCTCCTCGCAGCCCAGCGTGATGATCTACACGGGCAACTGGCTCGCGGGCGGCTGCCCCGAGACCAAGACCGGCGGCCGCTATGCGGACTACGACGGCGTAGCCGTCGAGTGCCAGAACTATCCCGACGCGGTGAACCATCCCGAATTCCCCTCGCCGCTGCTCCGGCCCGGCGAAACCTACTGCCAGAAGATCGTCTTCCGGTTCGGGAACTGCTGATTCACGGAAGCACGATATGTTCCGCCCCTGCCGCAATTTTTTGCAGGGGCGGAATCGTTATCGGTCCCCTTGCCGAAAGGAATTGGACTGTCATCTGTAAAGCGCTTCCGGCAAATCAAGTCTGCAACATCGGATTTCCCCGTCCTCGGAAAAAAGGCCAATGATATAACGATCGTCGGAACTGACACAAAGATTCAAAAGCGGAATATCGGCCAGCAGATCGCACCGATGAACTCCATTCCAATCATAAACCCGGATCAACCGGGTCTCCCGGGCCCGGCGGTCTGGATCCACCGTTCCCATATCCAGTTTCCGTCCGGAGTACAGCGCATAAATACGACGATCCGATGAAGCGGCATCTGCATAGTGAATCGCCGGATCCCGGAAACGCACACCCGCCGCAACATGCGGCTGCGGTTCGTAAACGGGTAACTCCTTGCGGATCGAAGCGATACGGACCGGACACCTATTCGCCCCAATTCCGTATATATCA
>NXNP01000097.1_pt1 | contig 11233 bp, 8 predicted proteins | sample 2041071 | NCBI WGS metagenome assembly NXNP01 (sample SAMN07660618, study PRJNA407663) | chicken gut metagenome | isolation source: caecum content treated with Tetracycline | host: Gallus gallus domesticus | place: Czech Republic: Brno | collected 2016
CGCCCGGTCCGCGGCAGCGGGAGGCAGCCTCTATGCGGTCCGCGGCGATGCGCGTCCGGCATCCCGGCCCTCCGCACGGAAGCGGATGTCGTTCTCGCTGTCGGCGGGAGGCGGCGTCTCCGGGGACGGCGGTTCGGCAGGACGGACGCCGCATTTTCCCATGATGAGCGATGCCCCGGGCGGCATGTCCTCGGTGATCGGCAACGGAGCCGAAATCGTGCTGCTGAAGAATTACGATTACGGGGAGAGTTCGTTCCGCCATCATCAGCCGCTGAGCGTCGCGTTCACCGTCGGAAAGGAGTTTTCCCACGGGCTGTCGCTCGAGAGCGGGCTCAACTACACGCTGCTGCGGTCGGACGTGCGGGCGATGTACGCCTCGGAGGAGACCGGGCAGACCCTGCATTTTCTCGGCATTCCCCTCAGGATGAAGTGGCAGTTCCTCGAACGCGGACGCTTCTCCTTATATATAGGGGCCGGAGGAATGGCCGAAAAGTGCGTCTCCGCGAAATTCGGCTCGAAGAGCGTGTCCGAGCCGGGCGTGCAGTGGTCGCTGCTCGCGGCCGCCGGCGCGCAGTACCGGCTGGGCGGGATCGTCGGACTCTACTTCGAGCCGGAAGGGTCGTATTACCTCACCGAAACGAACCTGCGCACCGTGCGCACCGATTCGCCGCTGACGCTGACACTCCGGCTGGGCGTGCGCCTCACGTTCTGACGCGGCCCTTTTCACATACTTGCATGTTTGTTGCATGGAAGAAAGTCTGCGCGCACGGCGCAGGCTTTTTTCGTCCGTGTGTGTCCGAATGTGCTATCAAAACGATCAAAAGTGTTGTTTTTCCTTGCCCGGAAGGATTTTGTTATTACTTTTGTCGGGAAAAACGATTTTCGAATCGGGTCGTCGGGCCGTTCGGAATGCGATAAAAAAAGCACAAGCACGGAGATTTCCGCACTTGTGCCTGGTAGTCCCGAAAGGAATCGAACCTTTATCGTAAGAACCGGAATCTTATATTCTATCCATTGAACTACGGGACCGGGACTGCAAAGGTGTGAAAAAAATTTAAATTATACAAAAAAATGCGGGAAAAACAGAATAATTGGCAGCGAATCGAGGCCGTCATCAAGTGGGCGAACATGTCCACCAACTACTTCGCCCGTCATATCGGTCTGGCGCGGGGGGAGAATCTCTACCAGATCAAACGCGGCAATAACGGCATTTCGCTCGACGTCGCCGACCGGATCGTGACGAAGTTTCCGCAGGTGGACAAGCTGTGGCTGCTGACCGGCGAGGGGCAGATGTTCGCCGAGGGCCGCGTGCGCGGGGCGCAGATACCTTATTACGACGTCGATGTCGAGCGGCACATTGCCGACGTCGGACGGTTGAAGGCGGAGAGCTACCTGGTGGCGGCCCCGGCGGGCGACTGCGATCTGGCCATGATCTACGCCGGGCGTGCCATGGGGGCGCTCGTGCCGCCGGGAACGGTCGTGCTGCTGAAGGCCGTGGACCGGGATGCGATTATTCCCGGGGAAGAATATGTGGTAGTCTGCCGAAAAATTGTAACTTTGCGGATAGTTCGGGCCGCCGACGCGGAGGAAAAATTCCGCCTGGTGGCCGGAAACCGGGACGATTTCGACGATATCGTGGTGAATGCCAGCGATATAGTCTCGGTGTACAAGGTAAAGGGAAAATTGATCGTAAACAGTTGAGCGTATGTTTTCAGGTATCGTGGAGCGCACGGCGGAGGTGGTGGCCATCCGCACGGACCGTCAGAACAGGGATTTCACGCTGCGCGCGGATTTCTGCGGCGAGTTGAAAATCGACCAGAGCATAGCACATAACGGCGTATGTTTGACGGTTGTGGGCATCGAAGGCGATACCTACACCGTCACGGCCATGAAGGAGACGCTCGACCGGAGCAACCTCGGGCTGCTCCGCACGGGCGATCTGGTGAACCTCGAGCGGTCGATGAAGCCCGATGCGCTGCTCGACGGCCATATCGTGCAGGGACACGTCGATCAGACGGCCGTCTGCACGGCCAAGGAGGATGCCGACGGCAGTTGGTATTTCACTTTCGAATACGAGCCGCAGGGCGGGGGGCTCTGCACGGTGGAGAAAGGGTCGGTGACGGTCAATGGCGTGAGCCTGACGGTCTGCGACTCGAAGGAGGCGTCGTTCCGCGTGGCGATCATCCCCTATACGTTCGAACATACGAATTTCTGCCGGATCGACGTGGGATCGGTTGTGAACCTCGAGTTCGACATCGTGGGCAAATACATCGCCCGCCTGATGGGCAGTTACCTGAAATAGACCGGAGCCATGTTGCGAATCAAGACCAAGGAGGCCTCCTCGCTGTGGATCGCGCTGCTGGCGGCGGCGATCGTGGGGATTGTGCTCGGAGCCGTGCACGTGCGGTGGGGCTATGCGCTCGTCGCCGTGTCGGCCTCTTTCTGCGTCGTCTTTTTTGCGGCGCTGTTCATCATCCGCAAGTATGTGGCCTACAAGCTCAAGCCGATCTATTCGATCGTGCTTTCGCGCGACGTGCACACCAACGAGATTTTCTCCGAACTCAAGGACAAGCGTGTGGAGAACATCGGCGAGGAGCTGACGGCCTGGGCCGACACCAACGACCGGGAGATCGCCCGCCTGAAGGAGGCCGAACGATTCCGCAAGCAGTATCTGGGCAACGTGGCGCACGAGCTGAAAACCCCGATCTTCAATATCCAGGGCTATATTTCGACCCTGCTGGACGGCGGGCTGGAGGACGAGCTGATCAACCGCAAATACCTCGAGCGGGCCGAGAAGAGCATCGACCGGCTGATAAATATCGTGAACGACCTCGACACGATTTCGAAGCTCGAGAGCAACATGAACCAGTTGAAGATGGAGCGGTTCGACATCGTGGCGCTGGCCCGGGAGATCGCCGAGCAGGCCGAGATGGAGGCGGACAGGAAGGGCATCCGGATTTCGGTCAAGGGGGCCGAGAATCTTCCGTCGCCCTTCTGGGTGCTGGCCGACAAGCACTATATCGGGCAGGTGCTGGTCAATCTCATCATCAACTCGATCCACTACGGCCGGGAGGGCGGCGCGACGCGCATCCGCTTCCGCGACATGCTGGACCGCATTCTGGTCGAGGTCGAGGACAACGGGCAGGGCATCGGCAAGGAGGACCTGCCGCGCGTGTTCGAACGCTTCTACCGCACGGACAAGGGGCGTTCGCGCGAACAGGGCGGCACGGGACTGGGTCTGGCGATCGTCAAGCACATCGTCGAGGCCCACGGCGAGCGGATCACCGTGCGCAGCGAACTCGGTGCGGGCAGCACCTTCTCGTTCACGCTGAAGAAGGTCGGCCTGCAGGATATAAAATAGCGTCCGGAATATGCGATTCGGCCGTTTGCCGGAGGTATCCCCGCTGTTCTTCGCGGAGGTGCAGCGGCGGCGGGGACGAATTTTCGCCGTCCCGGATCCGGCAGACGCTTCCCGACATGGAGGAAACCTGTTCTGCGGCGTTCGCGAATAGCGCGAAGGCTGCGGGAAACGAAGGTTCCGGCCGCCGGGCGGTTCGCACGGCACGGGACGGAGCCCGGAAACGGAGAAACAAATTTGAATAGATGATACAACCTTTGAGCATTGTCTGGAATTTCGATCCGGTTTTCATCAGTTTCGGATCGTTCGACATTCGTTACTACGGATTGATGTGGGCGCTGGCCATTCTGATCGGAGCCTGGTTTTTCGACAACTTCTGCAAGCGCGAAGGACTTTCGCAGGAGGTTTCCGGTTCGATTTTCATTTACGGCACGCTGGCGACGATCCTCGGCGCGCGGCTCGGCCACTGCCTCTTCTACGATCCGGTGGAGTACCTTTCGAAGCCGTGGACCATCATCACGGGGTTCCGCGACGGCGGCATGGCAAGCCACGGCGCGGCCGTCGGCCTGCTCATCGGGTTGTGGCTCTTTTCGCGCAAGAACCGGCTGCCGTACGTCTGGTCGCTCGACCGCATCATGATCGCCGTGGGCATTGGCGGGGCGGTCGTGCGGATGGGCAACCTTTTCAATTCGGAGATTTTCGGTACGGCGACCGCCCTGCCGTGGGGCTTCGAGTTCGTCCGTTCGGCCAAGTGGGTGCACGAGTTCGCCCCGGCGGCGGTGCATCCCACGCAGATCTACGAGGCGCTGTGCTACCTGGCCACATTCGGCATCCTCTGCTGGCTCTACTACGGCCGCGACATGGCGCGCCGCCGTCCGGGGGTGCTGTTCGGCATCGGCCTGATCGGAGTGTTCCTGACGCGCTTTTTCATCGAATTCATCAAGACCGAGCAGGAGTCCTTCGAAGTGGGTTGGGCGCTCGACATGGGACAGTGGCTGAGCATTCCGTTCATCCTGCTGGGAGTTTATATGATCTGGCGCGGAATGACGCGGCCCGTCGTGTCCGCGGCCGTTCCGAGGCCGAAGGCGGTTCCGGGGTCGGGGTCCGCTTCGGGAAATTCGCATAAAAAACGGAAACGATGAGCAGCAATCCGATGGAGGAACAGGTCGGCCGGGTCGTGGGAAACGTCCTGGCCGCAGGCGGGGAGATTTTCCTGCCGGAGGTGGGATCGCTCTGCGTGGAGCGCCGCCGGGCGCAGCGGTTGTCGCGCCGGAGCGTGCGGCCGCCCTACCGGGCGGTGACGTTCACCCCGCAACGGCGGGGGGTGTCGCTGGTGGAGGAGATCGCCCGCGTGCTGACGGCGAGCGGCATGTCGGAGGCGGAAGCCCCGCAGGCCGCACAGGAGGTGTACGGCCGCTGGCTGGAACGCGTCCGGGAGAGGGAGACCCTGACCGTATGCGGTGTCGGCGTGCTGAAACAGGACCGTTTCACCCTGGACGAGGCTTTCGACCGGCGGCTCAATCCGCAGGGACATGCGCCCGTGAAGGTGCGTTCCGCAGGCCGGCCCGACTGGGTGATCTGGATCGGAGCGGCGGCTGTCGCGGCCGCGGTCGGAATCGGCGGATACTCCTATCTGACGACCCGTCCGGAGCGTTCCGTCGCAGTCTCCGCGGACCGAAACCCGTCGGCGGGCGTTGCCGGGGATGCGGCCGTCGGTCAGGAAACCGTTGCGGCGGGAACGGCCGGAAGCGCTGCCGGTGCGGCGGATGCCGTCGGAGGACCGGCTGCGGATGGTGCGGGATCGTCCGCCGCGGCGTCGGAGCCCGCCGGAAACGCTTCGGGCGCTTCCGCATCGGACACCGGTGCGGCGACGGCCGGAAAGACGGCCGGCACGGATTCGGGAGCGGCGGGTGCGGCCGTCACGGCACGGCAGACCGTGCGGACGGAATCGCGTCCGGCGTCCCGGCCTGCGAGGACCGAACCCGCTTCGATGACTTCGAAGCGCTCCTATGTGGTGCTGGGGGTGTTCAGTACGCCCGAAAATGCGGCCCGCGCCGCGCGGAATGCCGCGTCGGGTGACGTGGCGGTGACCTGCGGCGTCTATCGTTTCGGAGCCAAATTCATGGTGTCGCCCTTCGAGTCGGACGATCCGGAGGCGTGCGCGCTCTTCATCCGTGCGCATGCGGAGCGTTTCCCCGGCATGTGGACCTATACAGCCCGTTGATGCGCGTCGCGGAGTGGATCATCCGGGCGATCGACCTGTTCTACATCGCGCCCGTATCGTCGCTCCTGCCCCGGCAGGTGTTCCGCTATGCCGCCTGCGGCGGCGGGAACGTCCTCTTCGGATGGGGGTGTTACTTTCTGATATACAATTTTCTGCTCGATAAGGAGCTGCTCGACCTGGGATTCGTGGCCGTTTCGCCCCATGTCGCGGCGATGCTCTGCACCTTTCCGATCACCTTCTTCGCCGGGTTCTGGCTGAACCGCCACGTGGCGTTCCGCCGCTCGCCGATTCCGCAGGGGACGCAGCTCTTCCGCTACGCCCTTTCGGTCGCCGGGTCGGTCGGCGTGAACTACGTCTTTCTGAAATTCTTCGTCGAGGTCTGCGCGATCTGGGCCACGCCTTCGCAGATGCTGGCCTCCTGCATCACCACCGTATATAGTTTTCTCGCGGCCAAGTACTTCACCTTCCGCCACGCCGCCGCGGAGTAGGGACAGGGGCGGCAACGGACGGAACCGGAGAACTCGATTCCCGGTCCGAGGCATGTTCCGGCTTTCGGAGCGGATCCGCCGGGAAAGGCGCCGGCAGGCTATTTCCGGTTCTCCTCGCGTAACTTCTGCAATTCGTACATGCGGTCGCGGAATTTCGCCGCGGCGAGGAAATCCAGCGATTTGGCAGCCCGTTCCATGTCCTCGCGCGCCTTGTCGATGAGTGCGTCGAGGTCGCCGCCGGCCGTATAGGCGCGGGCGACGTCGGCCGCGGCCGGGGCGTAGTGGTCCTCCGCGATGGGATAGGCGACGGGTGTGTTGCCGGCATTCTCGTCGGTCCGGCCCGCCAGCAGCGTGCTCTGGCCCGTGCCGCTCTTCTGTGCACGGCGCGGCAGCACGCCGTGCTCCATGTTGTAGCGCACCTGCTTCTCGCGGCGGCGGTTGCTCTGCTCGATGGCATAGCGCATCGACTCGGTGCAGGTGTCGGCGTAGAGGATCACGTTGCCTTGCGAGTGGCGTGCGGCGCGTCCGGCGATCTGGGTGAGCGAACGGACGTTGCGCAGGAATCCCTCCTTGTCGGCGTCGAGAATCGCCACGAGGGCCACCTCCGGGAGGTCCAGCCCCTCGCGCAGCAGGTTCACGCCCACCAGCACGTCGAACAGGCCGGCCCGCAGGTCTTCGAGGATCTGGATGCGCTCCAGCGTATCGACATCCGAGTGGATGTAGCGGTTGCGCACCCCCACGCGGTCGAAGTATTTCGACAGCTCCTCGGCCATGCGCTTGGTGATGGTCGTCACGAGCACCTTGTCGTCGTTTTTCACCCGCTTGTCGATCTCTTCGAGCAGGTCGTCGATCTGGTTCGTCGTGACGCGCACCTCCAGCGGCGGGTCCACCAGTCCCGTGGGGCGGATGAGCTGTTCGACGATCACCCCTTCGCTCTTCATCAGTTCCCAGTCGGCGGGCGTGGCGCTCACGTAGATCGACGTGCCCTGCAACTGTTCGAACTCGGCGAAGGTCACCGGGCGGTTATCCTTGGCCGCCGGAAGCCGGAAGCCGTACTCCACGAGGTTCTCCTTGCGGGCGCGGTCGCCGCCGAACATGGCGTGGACCTGCGGCAGCGTGACGTGGCTCTCGTCCACGACCAGCAGGTAGTCCTTCGGGAAGTAGTCGATGAGACAGAAGGGGCGCGTCCCGGCGGCCCGGCCGTCCAGATAGCGCGAATAGTTCTCGATGCCGGGGCAGTAGCCCAGCTCCTTGATCATTTCGAGGTCGTACTCCACGCGCTGCTTGATGCGCTGGGCCTCCATCGGGCGGTCCGAACGCTCGAAGTACTCGATCTGTTTGCCCAGGTCGAGGTAGATCTGCTGCACGGCCGCATGGATGCGTTCCTTCGTGGTGACGAAGAGATTCGTGGGGTAGAGCGTCAGGGTGTCGAGCGAGTGGATGCGCTGCCCCGTCACGGGGTCGATCGACTGGATGGCCTCCACCTCGTTGTCGAAGAACATCACGCGGAAGCACTGGTTGCCGAACTCGCCGAAGGCGGCCATGATGTCCACCGTGTCGCCGTTCACGCGGAACGTCGCCGGCTCCAGCTCGCGTTCGGTGCGGGTGTAGAGCGCCTCGACGAGCTTGTATAGGAAGTGCTTGTAGCTGACGACCTGCCCGACCTTCAGCGTGATGGCCGTGGCGTGGAAATCCGCGGGGTTGCCGCAGCCGTAGAGACACGAGACGCTCGACACCACCACCACGTCGCGCCGCCCCGAGAGCAGCGTGGCCACGGTGTTGAGCCGCATCTTCTCGATCTCGGCGTTGATCGAGAGGTCTTTCTCTATATAGGTGTCCGTCGCCGGAAGATAGGCCTCCGGCTGGTAGTAGTCGTAGTACGACACGAAATACTCCACGGCGTTCTCCGGGAAGAAGTTCCTGAATTCGCCGTAGAGCTGCGCCGCGAGGGTCTTGTTGTGGCTCAGCACGAGCGTCGGACGGTTCAGGTCGGCGATGACGTTGGCTACGGTGAAGGTTTTTCCCGAGCCGGTCACGCCCAGCAGCGTGTTGTGCTTCGAACCGTGCTCGATCGAGCCGACCAGTTGTGCGATGGCCTCCGGCTGGTCGCCCGTCGGGGCGTAATCGGATACGAGTTTGAAGTCCATAAGGCAAAGGTAGTGATAAAATGAATCAGTTGCCAATTCCGTACCGCGTTTCTACATTCCGCCGTGATTATTCGCTGCCTTGGTGTCGTATGTAAATTTAGCCTACTCTCAAACTTTCGCTTCAGCGGGGACTTTATTGCAAGGTATCGGGATTTAGTCCTTAATGCTGTCTTGTATATTGGAAACATTTTCATAACTTTGTCATGCTATCCTGCTGGGTGGCTACATATTAGTTTAGTGAAAGTGTTTCGCTAATCCTTGACAGTGAAATTTGGCGATTTTAGTAAGTAAGGATAGGCAATACAAACACTCATCACCGTGTATAGTAGCGTATCGTCTGATAAGCTCTATTCGGTGTGGGGTATTGTTTATTTACTTACGGGCTACGCCAAATGCCTACTGTCAGATAAACGAACGACTCCACACTTTCTTTTTATGGTGACTGCACGGAGTCGGCAGTGCATTTAAAAAGTATTTTATCATGTTGACATTGCATGAGGCTATTGTCGTCGTTTTGCGGGAAGGAGCAAAAACGTCCAGGGAACTTGCCGATGAGATCAACCGTCGGAATTTGTATCGAAGAAAAGACGGACGGTCTCTTCCGGCAAACCAAGTGTCGGCTCGGATCAGGGCTTATGGCTATTTGTTTGATAAAAAGGGAAAAATGATCTTCTTGAAGCAGATTTTATGAATTGGCAAAGAATGATTACGGCGGCTGTCTGCTTGTTGGCGTGTGTCGCTTGTAATAGATTTGAACCTCGGGAGCATGTTGCTGAAATAGAAGATATCATTCGATATAAAAGTGCAATCGTTTCTTTGTGCGATCATTATTATATCGACACGCGAATATTGGGAAATCTCCTTCTTCGTATCGATCAACAAACACATTGCGAAACGTATTGGCAGCGAATGGAGTACATCAAGTTATTCAAGGTCGAGGAGTATTTCCCGAAAAAATCGGAAAATCAATATCTCTCAATTTTGAATGGACTCATGGAGCAATACCGGGATACTGAAATAGTATTGGGACCTATTGAGAAAAATTATCGAAATGGTTTGAGTACTTACTATATGGTAGAGGATCGTTTGAGCGGTATGAGATATTATATCGAATATCGGCGGAGTTCCGTTTGGTCGAAGAAGGGTGAACTAAATATTACCTCAAAGAAGGAAAAATGTGCTATATATATGAAGATGTAGTTAGCTACGAAAATAAATTGCAATAAATATTTTTTAATTCTTAATTCGATTATTCGTACCTTTGTAGGCTATGATCGACAGGGAAACGGTAGACCGCATCTACGCCGCCGCGAATATCGTGGACATCATCGGCGATTATGTCACGCTCAAACGCAAGGGCGTGAACTATCAGGCGTGCTGCCCGTTCCACAACGAGAAGACCCCGTCGTTCGTCGTCTCGCCCTCGAAGGGCGTCTATAAGTGCTTCGGCTGCGGGAAGGGCGGCAATGCCGTGACTTTCCTGATGGAGCACGAGAACATCACCTATCCCGAGGCGCTGAAGATGGTGGCCAAACGCTACGGCATCGAGGTCCGGGAGAAGGAGCTTTCGGAGGAGGAGATCCGCCGCAACGACGACCGCGAATCCATGTTCGTCCTGAACGGCTGGGCCGCGGAGTATTTCGCCAATTACCTGCACCGCGAGACCGAGGGGCAGAGTGTCGGACTGGCCTATTTCCGGCAGGCGCGCGGACTGACCGACGCCACGATCCGCAAGTTCGGCCTCGGGTTCTGCCCGGCGAAGGGCGACCGCATGTCGAAGGATGCGCTGGCGGCGGGCTATAAGAAGGAGTTCCTGCTCTCGACGGGCCTTTCGCTGGCGCGCGAGCGCGACGGGTCGCTCTACGACCGTTTCCGCGACCGGGTGATTTTTCCCGTGCACAACATCTCGGGCCGCGTCGTGGCCTTCGGCGGCCGCACGCTCCGCACCGACAAGACGGTTGCCAAGTACCAGAATTCGCCCGAGAGCGAAATATACAGCAAGAAACGCGAGCTGTACGGACTGTACTTCGCCAAGCGGGCCATTCAGCAGCAGGATTTTGCGATCATGGTGGAGGGCTACCTCGACGTGATCTCGATGCACCAGGCCGGGATCGAGAACGTCGTGGCGTCATCCGGAACGTCGCTCACGACGGAGCAGATCCGGCTGCTGGGACGCTTCACGAAGAACATCACGGTGATCTACGACGGCGACTCGGCGGGTATCCACGCCTCGCTGCGCGGTATCGACATGATTCTCAAGGAGGGGATGAACGTGCGCGTGGTGCTGCTGCCCGAGCCCGAAGACCCCGATTCGTTCGCCCGCAGCCATACGGCCTCCGAGGTGCAGGCGTATATCCGCGACCACGAACGGGACTTTCTCGAATTCAAGGCCAACCTGCTGTTGCAGGACGCCGAGGGTGACCCGATCCGCAAGGCGGCGCTGATCGGCGACATGGTGCAGTCGATCGCGCAGATTCCCGACCCGATCCAGCGGTCGGTCTATGTCAAGGAGTGCGCGCGGATCATGGACATCGACGAGAACATCCTCATCTCGGAGGTGGCCCGCAAGCGGCTCACCACGTCGGGCGACCGCGAGGCGGACGAGTTCCTGCGCCGGCAGGCCGCACAGCGGCAGCGGGAGGCGGCGCAGCCCGAGGTGGAGTATGTGCGGAAGGTCGAGGCGGGGAGCGGTTTCGAGGCGCTGGAGCGCGAGATCGTGAAATACCTGCTCAAGTACGGGCACTGTTCGTTCGACTTCAAGGAGGGACGGACGATGGTGGCGTGCAACGTCGCGGAGGTGGTCTTCGACGAGCTGGGGCGGGACAATATCGTTTTCCGCAACCCGGTGTACGCCAAAATCATGGAGACCTACCGCGGACAGTGGGAGCGGCTGGGTACGGGGACGGAGGTCCCGGCGCACTGTTTCCTGAACCACATCGACCCGGAGGTGTGCAACGCCTCGGTGGACATTCTCACCTCGGACGACAACTACGTGCCCAGCCAGTTGTGGCGGCGC
>NXNP01000099.1_pt1 | contig 10993 bp, 17 predicted proteins | sample 2041071 | NCBI WGS metagenome assembly NXNP01 (sample SAMN07660618, study PRJNA407663) | chicken gut metagenome | isolation source: caecum content treated with Tetracycline | host: Gallus gallus domesticus | place: Czech Republic: Brno | collected 2016
TCTATAGCTCTGGCTAAATTTACAAGGGCAGCTCCATGCAATTTATGAACTCTTCTAAGATAAGATTCCTCTTTTTCCGAGAAGTCTTTCCTTTTGCCAAACAATATCCTCGATACCGCAGACCAGCTTTCTCTATCATGATATCTTACGCGAATGACGGCTTTCTCGTCAGATTTTGTAAGCGTATCCAAGACATCCTCTATCTCACGCCATGTACTTGTTTGAGATTTGATATCAAGTCGAATTTTGCTTTCCAGCTCATCTTTTTCTGCGATAAGATTCACCAGTCTATCATCTACCGCCCCGTGGGATTTTGGCATATCTGAGATGACCGGCGATCTGATACCTGTAAGCCTAGTTTCAAGCCTTCCCAGACGTTCAATCTGCGTGTCAATATCCCGCTCTTTCTCTCGATAACGATTGAGCCGCCTTTTTACAGCGGCCACGTCATATTGCTTCTCATCCATCAGATACCGCTTCACCTCTCATTCTTGGGGTCGCAAGGGGCCGAATGGTAATGTCTTATCTCGATCCAGTGCTGCCCCACCCGCCGCGGTTGGGATTTCCAAGATCATCTACCCGTTCGAACTCAACAGGCTCATCCTGCTTAACAAGATGGAACTGGCAGATGCGGGATCCCTTGGGGATAACGGTATGCCGGATAGCAACAGCCGGGAAGCCCCAGACATCGTCGTTGCCGCTGTAATTATGCTCAATGATGCCGATGCTATTGGCCATGATAATACCGAATGTCTTGCAGGTTGACGATCTGGGCACAACCTGGGCGTAATATCCCTCCGGCAGCTCCATTGCAACGCCCAGAGAGATGATCTTGAACTCCAGCGGATCCAGCTCCACATCCTCAGCCGTGCGAAGGTCGATCCACTCACCGTGGCTGACCGGCATTTCGTTGCCATGCGTGTTGATTCTGATCTTGTTCATTTTGTTCAGTTCCTTTCCAGCCGTTTAGAACGGCATATCCTCATCGTCCTGGATTTCACGGAAATCATTGCCGCGTCCAGTGGAAGAATCTACGTTCTCCGATTCATTCCGATTGCTTTTTACGCCGCAGAAGTGAAGCCGGTCCGCCTCAATCTCAGCAGTTTTACGGTTGGTTCCGTTCTCATCGGTCCAGTTCCTGATTTTCAGCCGGCCTTCTACGGCAATCATATCGCCTTTGCCAAAGTACCTTGCCACAAAATCGGCGCTGCTGCCCCACGCAACAATATTGATAAAATCGGCTTCCCGCTCACCGTCTTTGTTCTTGAAGTCACGCTCTACCGCAATGGTAAACGAGACTACACTTTTTCCGCTCTGCGTCTGGCGCAGATTGGGGTCCTTGACCATGCGGCCGATGCCGCACCATTTATTCAGAGACATTGTTTTCCTCCTCTGTTTTTAATCCATACAGCTTACATAAAAACTTATCCAGGACAACTCCTTCACTGAGATGGTACTTGTCCCGGAAGGTCTTCTCCCCGATTGTGTGGGCCTCGGCATGATGAAGCCTGCACAGTGGGAGAGCGAGCATCCCCTCATGGATGATCTCCTCACGGTCGCGGCCTACGCCCACTGCGTCTTCGTGGTGGAGATCCGCTCGCTTTCCACATATGCAGCACTTGCGGCTTACCAGGCACGAATACAGGTAATCCTGTACGTCGTCCACATAATTCAAAAGCGGCGCCCTGCTGGGGATGTCGTAGTCCAGCATGAACCTGACTAAGTATCGCTGGAAAGCGCACACCAAGCTCATACTCGCTTTCGACAATGAAAATGTGTCTTCGGATGTATCGCCCAATTCTTCACGCATAAACTTGCGTTTCATCTCATCCTTGGTAGGAGATAACCCTTGACCGGTGTAATCGCTGATTTCCCTCAAAAGCGCATAGACGGCCTTCCTCTGCTTGTCCGACAATGGCCTGCCGTCCAAGAGCTGTACCTTGCAGTCTTTGTACTGGCGCTTAATCATCATGGGGTAATCTGTGTACCGGGCTTTGATAATAAGCTCCTGCGTCCTTGGGTCATAATCGACGATTCTTCCGTCAACAATATCAACCGGGCTTTTCATCTCACAATTCTTCCTCAGGCGAATCGTACTCGTACCCGGAATCATCGGCCGGCTCGCCTGCAGGAAGCAGTCTGGCTTCCTCTACCTCAACACAATCGTCGGTTACGGGTTCATCCCCGTCGAACATACTGGTCTGACCGTTGTCGATGCGGCGCATGATGTAGTTGCCTTCCTCCGGGTTCCATACAAGCTGGTAATCGCCAGTCAGAGCGCCGGACTTCTTGTCCTTGACCTGCATGACCGAGCTGATGTCGTGTCTGAAGGTGGGTTTCGTCACCTCGTGCGACACGCCGCCAGATACAACCAGTTCCTTGTCCAGATCGATGCCGAGCTTTAAGGTGATGGTGGCAGAGCCGGCATTCTTCATCTCCATGTTCCCGATGGTGCGGGAAAGGATGCCGTCGAAGTCCTCTTTCAAGGCCTGGAAGGTGTCGCTGTTCAGGCTCAAGACCATATCGCTTTCGTACATTTCGTATACCTCCGCTTTGTTGAATGATAATGTGTGATGCCAAGCGTTACAGCCCGGCGCGTAAGTAGTCGATGGTCCGTCCTGCTATTCCCGCTCCAAAGGCTTCGTCATACGGGGTTTCATCAAACCCGTAGTCCGTAAGGAATAAGAGGATCGTTTCTCCCTTCGGCCCAGTGCCTACCCAGTGCTTTCCATAGCCTGTGCTGTCCGGTTCTTCTTTCAGACAGGTGCTGGCCGTAAGCTCCAGAGCACGAATCACCTCAGGTTGAGGGATGCCAACTGTATTAACCACCGGTCTGTTCCTCCCCTTCCACTTCTTTCAGACCCTTGCTCATCTCATCGAGAGCCAGTCTGAGAGCTTTGCGCTGCGCCGGCTCACTGTTTCGCATCACGAGAACATCGCGGTAGTTCGCCGCGATGATTTCGATGCACGATCTGTAAAGCTGCGACCTGTCGCATAAATCTTTGATGTAGCCCATATGTCCCTCCTTTAATTTTTCTTGTTGCGCGGACAGCCGGGGTCGAACCGGCGGCCTAGGGGATGTTCAGAGATAGGCAGTCCTTGCTTGTCCGCATATTGGCTTGAATGAAAGTGTGTTACGCGGACGCTTCCTGTATCGTAACAACTACCCTCGGCTGATCTGAGTAGAACTTCCTGACCTGTCCATCAACGATCTGAACATCATCCTTGTATGCGATCTCGTTCAAGCTGTCTGCGATTATCTTCCCTACGTTGTCCCAATCACTTTTCTTCAGCGGCCGGATCCGGTGCGCAAGCATCTTCTGACGCTTCTTCTTGCTGGCGCTTTTGGGAATGGCGTAGTAGGCCATAATTCTCATATCCAGCGCAGCGTCATCCGGGAAGCGGTAGTCGCCGCACTGCCGGCGGTATTCCATCCTGACGAGGTTTTCATACTGGACCGTCTCTGCCGGCGTGTATGTATGACCGTTTCTGGTCATGCGCGGACGCTGTTTCCCGCGTGGTTCGCCCAAAACCGTAAATTTGACCGTCACGCTTGATCCACCTCCAGCAGCTTCTCCATCTCATTGTACCGTCTGGATGCTTCCCGCTTCCGCCAGCTCGGCCCCGTGAACTGCATCGGATAACAGACTTCCAGGATCCGGTCATAGATGCGGCTGTAGCGAATATCCTGATCCGCTTTCATATCATCAATAGACAGGTTCGTTGTCAGGATCATCGGGAGCTTGTTCCTGTATCGAGTATCGATGATGTTGTACACCTTCTCCAGCGCATAGTCTGTGCCCCGCTCTGCGCCAAGATCGTCGAAGATAACCAGCTTTGCGCAACTCAGTCTCGATAGAACGGCATCGCCACCGGGCTTTCCAGATGCGATATCCAACAGTTTCACAAAGGATGTCATTATAACCGGGACCTTCTTTTCAAGCAGGTAATTGGCGATACAGGCTGCAGCAAAACTCTTTCCGGTGCCAACGTCTCCCCAAAAGAGAAGGCCCTGATTTTTCTCCATCATGAGGTCAAACCGCTCCGCAAACCTCTTGCAGAGCTTGAGGTTCCGGTCATTATGAGAAGTACGACGGAATCCATCAAAGGTCGCGGTTGAAAATCTGCTGTCCATAAGGCTTGCCTCCCGGATAGCCTGAATCTTGCCATACTCTCTGGCAAACTCCCTGTCCCTTTCTTTCTTCGCTGCCTCTTCCCTTTCGCACCTGCACATGACCACCACCTTGATGGTGCTCCTGTGCTGAGGGTCCTCTTTGGTGGGATTCGGAAAGCTCTTGAACATCTGCCGAGGCTCCCCGCATTTGCCGCAGATCAGGATCCCCCTGCCGTCAACTCGATCTCCCTCGTGCTTGATCTGATCTGCAAGACCGCGGGAGGCTACCGATTTAATAATGCTGAACGCGCTCATTTCATCATTCATCTAAATCCCCCCATTCCTCAAACGGGTTTCCACTCTGCTGCGTTTTCGGTTTATCATCGTTCTTCGGGAGGTAGTCTGTGAATGGGAGGCTGTCGCTCAAGAAGGTTTTGGGATGCTTGATGTACTCTTTCTCCGTCCTTCGACTGCGGCACTCCGCTGCGTAGTTCTTCGCGGATTGAATAAGTTCCTCATCCGAGAAACCGTCTTTTCGGCGGGCCTGATACTTCTTGTAGGCGTCTCCCTTTCCCAGCTTTCGCGGGTATGCCTCCCAGAATTGCAAGAAGCCTTCTGCATACCCAGGATTAACCGGTTCCGCCCGAGTCCTGGCCGGTTTAATCTCAGCGGCACCAAACATAGACTCCTGCACAGGTTCTTCCTCTTGAGTGACTGACGGTTCAGAAAGCGGAGAAGCAGGCACAGCTTGGGTCGCTTGGGCTTCGATTCTTCTAGTTATCCTTCGTTCTTCGGCCTTTCGGGCAGCATCCTTTTTCCTGCGCTCTTTGGCCCGATAATATGGCCCCTGCCAGTCATACCAATCGTGGAGTACCAAGCCGTCCCCGGTTTCGTCCAACCATCCGGTGGCAACAAGGGCATCTACCACATCGTCCATGTTGAGCCAGCAATCCAAGCTGACACCATATAGGTATCTGGATACATCATCCTTCCCCAACCCGACGAGTATCCCGTCCTCATCGGCATTATCAAGGCCCCAGTCCCAGAGAAAGTACAGGATGCCGATGGCTTCCGGTTTGCTGCATCCGAGCGCCTTATATAGCCTTCTGAGCTTTGGCCCATCAATGCTTTTGTAGATGCTGGTGCATTTCATTCCCGTGTCCTTCCCCCTGGGCTGAGGCCCGGATTGATAAAGTTATGCCTGAATGGGTTCAGCCCCCAATGCGGCTTCCTCTACCGTTCTTCTGGCGTCAGCCAAATCTGCAATTTCGTCCACCACCTCTTTGTAGACGGACTCCGGCATACCGCTGGTGGACTGGTATCCATGCTTCGAGATGATATCCTTCAAAGCATCGTTCGCATCTTTGCCCAGATGCTCTTTTGCCATGCGGAACAATGCCTGCCGCTGGTCCTGCGTGATGGTCTTTTCTTCCTCGGCAGGCGGTTCATCGGGGAGTTCCCTAAAGTTGGCCGGAATAGCGCCGGATGCAACCATTTCGTCTTCGGAGTAAAGACCCTCATAGTCCTTCGGGAATGCTTCTCTCACACACTGGCTGACCGCCACCTTGTTCACCATGGTAGCCGGTCTGACCTTCCAGTTGGCCTGGCCCTTGTCATACTCACTGAGCGAGACTTCCTTGAAGCAGGAAAGCTCTTTCCCGTTCCGGGTGAAGTGGACGCGGCACCATCCGCCGATGAGCTTTTCGCCAGGATAGAGGCAGCACCCTTCTTTCTGGACAACTTCATTGCCGCGGGCAACCACGATACCGTCTTCCTTACAGATGTAATCCGGGTGCTCGTAAGCTCGGCGGAGATACGCACCCTTGCCAACAACCACCTGGGCAGGGTCGCTGCCGTACTTGATGCAGTACACCTCGTTACCGACAAGCGGGTTGAGCTTCTGCATCTTGCACAGATTCATAAAAAACACCAATTCCTGGTCGCTGACCTTATCAGCCGCGCCGCGAACAAGGTAGCGCTTGACGAAATCAAGGTCCAGGTCAACGCGGGTGCCCATAACCTCGTAGCTTACGCTGAGAGCGTTCTGTTCCGCTTTGCTCAACTGCATATTAGCCATTTCAAAACCTCCTGCTCCATCCGGTTATCCCCGGACACTGATCGTCGTCTTTTCTTCGTACTTAATGCCAGGGATCTGTACCGTCCCCTTGGACGCTTTGATAATGCGCATGACAGCTTTCAAATCGACCGGGCGGATTTCTTCGTCGCCAAAATTGACCGGAACCATCGAGCTGTCCACCTCGACAATCTCCCACGTCCTGCTCCGGGATACGCCATCTGCCTTCGGGGGCTTTGCCCGAATAACGCTGCTGGAAGCAACGCCTTCCATTACCTCAGCCTCAGCCAAGGCGAACTCAGCGCCGACCGCATCGCCTTCTGCTTCAGCCGCCGCAGCCTCTTCCAGCTTGCGCTCCATCTCCTGACGCGCCAGCAGACGCATAGCTTCTTCCTGCATACGGGCCTTCCGGTTCTTTTCATCGGAGTAGGCGCCCATCTTAGCCTTCAATGTCTTCTCCGCAGCTTCCAGCGGGTCAAGCATTTCCTTTTTGCGGGACAAAACATCATCGTAGGCAGCCTTGGCTTTCGCGCGAAGGGGTTCCCAGTATTCCTTGACCTTCTTCTGCATCTGTTTAATCTCCTTGAGGAGACCGCCCGCAGAAGCAAACTCCACATCGTTTGTGACGGGGACGCCTTCCGCCCGCTGCTCGATCAAACTCACCTCCCGGTCGAGGGTTTCATTTTCTGCCGTTTCGAGGACCAGAGCGTTGCTTCCAACCGTTGCCAATTCCTTCATAGTAGCCATCCTTTCTCAAATGAAAATCACTCAAACGACTCGATGTAGTCGTATACCATCTTCAGCGCGCCAAACACCCGCCACCGGTCTACATCTTTGATCGGGTATCCCCTGAACTCGTAGGTTCCGTCCTTCTTGAGGTGGAGGATGCCCTTTTTCTGCACTTTGACGCCCATATTTTCGAGGGCTTGCGCATACGCCTCAAGCTGGACGCCGCAGGTCATGTCGCTGATGGTGTAAGTTGTTTTGTAGTCCACCAGCGTCAGCTCACTATCAATGTAAGCAACCAAGTCTGCCGTTCCGGCGTATCGCATAAGCCGGTGGCACATCCTGATTTCCGAACCAACGACTTCCGGCTTGTACTTGTCCCACCAGATCTGGAACGCATCAAAATAGCCCTGATGCTCTGGCGGTACGTCTTCAATGTCAAACTTGAGCCAGTTCTCGATGGCATTATGTACCGCCGTTCCCTTTCCGGCTGCCTTCTCCAGCGTCCTGCTGTTGATGCCGTCATACTTAACCTTTGAGAGCGGGGCCATAACGGCGGATACGCTCGGAATGATAATGTCATCCAGCCGGTAGATGTGACCTGCTTCATCGAACTCAAGACCCGGAACTTCCGGTATTGTGGAGATTTTTTCTCTTGTTTCCATCCTTCGCTTCCTCTTCTTTCAGTTCGCACTGGAATGCTGTGATGTCCAGCCCTCCAAGTTCTTCGATTGCCTTGTCAAGCTCCTGTTCAGTCGTGATACCGTACTCTTTTTTTAGGATCTCCATCAGTTCAAGCACCTCCATCCCCTGCTTCCCCGTTAAGAACCTTGATTCCAATGCTGCGCAGCTCACTGATCGTTTTGGTGAGTTCATCGAGGTACGCCAAGATCTCTTTCAGCTCCGGCTTCTCGTCCTCCGAGATGACGCCATCAGCCGCGATGTCCACGAGCGAGTCCTTGATCTCCGTCAGCTCATCCACGCGAAGGCTTTTCAGCAGCTTAACGGTAACACGCTCAATACCGAGCACCTTGTCTGAGATAGACTGCCGGCACCCAATCGGACACTCATGCAGGCAGTACCAATTCAGCAAGTGGGGTGCGTTGTAACGGTCAGCCATCAGGACCGCCTTGTCCACAGGCATGAACTTTGATAATCCAAGCTCTGCATCCGCCAAAGCCGATGCAGACATTCCCAACTGTTCGGCAGCCCCTTCCCGGCTTGCCAGTCTGCCGTCATACTCAGCAGCCTTTTTTCTAGCTTCGTACCACACATTACCGGCTGCTTTTGTAGCCTCACGCCCCATTTTTTATCACTCCCAAATGCCTTATAATAGACTCGCAAACATCCAATCAGTTAATTTGCATTGCCGATTGGTAATTTCCCGTCAAAAAAAATATCGTTCACCTGATCTGCTGAAAGTTGGAGGATACGCGCCATGCTCACCTTCTCCTTATCCGAAAATCGCACACGGCCCTTTTCCTTGTTCTGATAGGTAGATACAGACATTCCCAAATTTTCAGCCATATACTTCTGGGTAAAACCATACCCTTTGCGCATGGCCCGGATCTTGTTGAACTCGTGCGATTTCATAACGTTCACCTCCTTTTGTTTCCGTACTATTATTATACATTACCAACTGGTAAAAGTCAATATATTTTGCATTGCTTTTTGGGTGTTTTGTTGCCTTTTTTACCTCCTCAAGATATAATGGTAACAAAGAGCGTCATGCTGGTAAAGGAGATTTCATCATGGCAGAACGTAACAAAGACAAATTTGAACCATTCCGCAAAAACCTGAAGGTCCTCATCAACAACCGAGGCATGAACCAGGCGGATATGGCCGCTGAGCTGGGCATGAGCACGGCAGCTCTATCCAGGTATCTGAACGGCGTCCGCTCCCCTGACCTTAAATATGTTATAAAGATCGCCAACTACTTTGGCATCTCCGTTGATTGGCTCCTAGGTCTCACGGGTGAGCGGTACAACGTCATGCCGGCCAATTTGCAGGAGGTGGCGTGGCTGTATTCCCTCGCCACCAAGGACGATCAGAATGTCGTGCAGGCAGTGCTGGCTAAGTATAGGGAGGCCGCGAAGACAGATGCGCCAGATGATAAACATGGAGATTGATCCGCCGGCCCGCCGCGTCGAGCCGAAAAACCTTTCCTCGCACCTTATTTGTATCGGACAGAATGTATCGTTGTCCGGTGCGGACCGCACTTTGGTCATCCAGAGCATCCTGCTCTCTCCTACCGGGCAGATCACATTCCGCCTGAACGAGCCTGTCACCCAGCAGGGTCTTGACCTGTTGGCTTCGCTGGGGTACGAAGACCTGAACTCCATCGCGGAAGACTACACTTATAAGGTATGCAAGCAGGCGTACCGCATCATCGACCTCATGGTTGCTTGCGGGGAGCTTTCTTTTAGCGACGGGAATAGGCTCTCAAAAAGCATTGAATCCTGCATGAAGGATGGAGGGTTTCTGGTTGTCTATAAACCCTGTAAGCATTCCTAATCTGTGTAGTAGGGGCGCCTGGGACGGAGGGCTGAAACGTGTCGATATCTGACAATTTGAAAAAGAAGAAGGCGGCCATCTATATCCGCGTGTCTACGCGGTATCAGGTAGACAGGGATTCTCTGCAAGTACAGAGGCGGGAGCTGTCGGTATACTCCGAGATGGTGCTGGGCATACCTGACTACGTTATCTTCGAGGACGCCGGCTATTCCGCCAAAAACACCGACCGGCCTGACTACCAGCTCATGATGGGACGGCTGCGCACCGGCGAGTTCTCTCACCTGCTGGTCTGGAAGATCGACCGTATCAGCCGAAATCTACTGGACTTTGCCGCCATGTACAAAGAACTGAAGGACCTGGGCGTGGCCTTCGTCAGCAAAAACGAGCAGTTCGACACTAGCAACGCTGTCGGCGAGGCCATGCTCAAAATCATTCTGGTCTTCGCGGAGCTGGAACGAAACATGACCTCTGAGCGCGTTACCGCCGTCATGTTGTCCAGGGCCGGCAACGGCCAGTGGAACGGCGGGCGGATCCCCTACGGGTACAGCTACGATAAGCAAAGCAAAGAGTTCTCCATTGATCCGGTTGAAAATAAGGTCGTCAACATCATCTGGGACACCTACGAGCAGTACCAATCCGTCAACTATGTTGTGAACCACCTCAATCAGATGGGACTGCGGTCCAGAACCGGGAAACCGTGGACAACCCCCACCGTGTACAAGATCCTCACCAGCGTCTTCTACGCCGGTGACTATCTGTACAACGTGACCAAGGAGGGGTCTGGATACAAACGCAAGGATGAAAAAGAGTGGATACGGATACCCGACCACCACGCCCCATCCGTCTCCAGAGAGAGATTTGAGCGTGTGCAATACGTCCTGCAACGGAACAGACGCGGCGGCGTAGATGAAGGAAAATCCTATGTCAAAAAGAATATCCACGTTTTTGCCGGATTGCTGCGCTGTGCGAAGTGCGGTTCGAACATGAGCGCCACCCTGGATAGGCGCCGGGCCGACGGCTGGCGGCCTTCCTTATATGGGTGTTCCAAGCACAGGGTCAGCCCCAAACAGTGCCCGAACAAATACATTACAGACGTTACCCTTGGCCCGTTTGTATTCAACTACATCGCCAACATCATACGAGCAAAGGAGAACGTGGGGCCGAATACAACGCTGACAACTCTTGAGCAAAAGCTGCTTCGCGGGGATGTTTTCAGCGACGTGGATCACATCGAGCGGTCTGGATTGGAGGATATGCTGAGGATTCTCCTGTCTGGGCAGAGCGGAATGGAGTATAGGCCGCCCATCGTATTCAATAAAAATGCGTCGCTGTCTGAGCGCGAAATTCTGGAAGACCGGCGCCGGAAAGCGGAAATGGCCATGAACCGGCTAAAATCCCTCTACCTGTACGGGGACGAAGAACCTTCCCAAGCCGAATTCATCATCGAGCGCGAGAAGATAGCCAAGGAACTGACCGAGATCGAAGCCAGACTGGCAGAGCTGCGATCTACCGGTATGGACGCGCCGCTAAGCGACGATAGTATGATAAAAAAGTCCAGCTACTTC
>NXNP01000100.1_pt1 | contig 10864 bp, 10 predicted proteins | sample 2041071 | NCBI WGS metagenome assembly NXNP01 (sample SAMN07660618, study PRJNA407663) | chicken gut metagenome | isolation source: caecum content treated with Tetracycline | host: Gallus gallus domesticus | place: Czech Republic: Brno | collected 2016
AGCATGGCGATCCAAGTCAGCCGGATAACATCAATGACTGGCTGGACCAGTTTGACTTTTTAGACATCTACAAAATACTGCCGCAGATCACAGAGATGTGGCAGGACGAAAACAGACAGATGTCGGTTGCAAAAAAAAACAAAATGAAATAGATAGAGAGGTCAATACCGCCCTGTTCATGCTCCGGTGTGTTCAGTGCGGTATTTCTATTTCAGATCTGGAACTACTCAGCATCGGAATGGTCAACGACATGTTTATCGAAATGAAAAACGATGAATATGAATACCCGAGAATAGCAACACAGGCGGACATTGACGCACTGTAAAGGAAGGTGATACGAAGGGCGGCAAAAAGAATCAAGGGCATCACGATCGAACTTGACGGCGATGCCACAAAACTCGACAAAGCCTTAGAGGGCATCAATAAAGACCTTGACAAAACACAAAGTTCCCTTACAGATGTCAACCGACTGTTAAAACTCGACCCGAAAAACACTGTATTACTGACACAGAAACAAGACCTATTAACGCAGGCCATCGAACAGACAGAAGAAAAATTGAAGGTCCTTGAAAGCACACAGGATCAGGTAACGGCATCTTTTAAGAGCGGAGATATCGGACAAGAGCAATATATGGCCTTTCAGCGAGAGGTCGAAGCGACAAGATCAACATTGGCAAAATATAAAAATGATCTGTCCGCTATGGATTCGGAACAGCAGAGGCTTGCGCAGAATACGCAGCGCCTGCAAAAGCTGATGAGCGCACTTGGGCAGGAGGTCGATGATTACGCTGACGTATTGGGCACACGCCTGACAAATGCCATTAAAGATGGAACAGCAAACTCGGACCAGCTCAGAACGGCGATTGAGAAGATCGGAAAATCTGCCGCCGGCGGGAAAGGAGATATCAAACAGCTTACAGAAGCTATTGATACGGTCGATGATGGGACGGCGATAAAAAACCTTATCGACGATTTGAAGAAAGCCGGGGAAGCTGCGCAGCAAACAGCCGATGATGTTGGAGAGATCCAGAAAACCACCAAAGGCGAAGCGATGATGCAGGCAGCAGACCAACTGTCGGTGGTGGGAGATAAAATCAAAGAAGTCGGGACATCAGCAATCGACACATTTTCACAAACCGAAAGCGCGGTATCAAAAGTTAATGCCTACTTCGGAGAAACCGGGGAAGCTGCGGGAAAATCAGCAGACACAATCAAAGATGTTTACGCTTCCGGCGTAGGGGACAGCATGGATGCTGTTTCCGACGCTGTTATCACAGTCAGAAAAAACATTGAGGATTTGGACGGCACACAGCTGACAAATCTGACAAAACAAGCATTAAAGCTCGAAGAACTCTACGGCATTGATATGAATGAGACGATGCGGGGCGTCAACTCATTGATGACACAGTTTGGACTATCCGCACAGGAGGCGATGGACTATATTGTCCGAGGCACACAAAACGGATTGGACAAGACCAACGAACTGGGGGACAACCTTTCCGAATATGCCGGAAAATTTGAGCAAGCAGGCTATTCTGCATCTGAGTATTTTCAACTTTTACAAAACGGCCTAGAGGGCGGCGCCTACAATTTGGACAAGGTCAATGACGCCATCAATGAGGTGACAACACGGCTTGCTGACGGTACGATCGCTGATGCTATAGGCATGTATTCAAGCGAGACGCAGAGACTGTTTGAGGCATGGAAAAACGGCGGAGCAACACAAAAGCAGGTCATTGATTCTATCGTGTCGGATATTGCGGGCTGTACAAACCAGCAGGAAGCCCTGAACATGGCGGCGAAGGCGTTCGGAACGATGGCCGAAGATGGAAACCTGAAATTTATTTCATCGCTGACATCGGTCGGAGACACCTACAAAGATGTTGGGAATTCGGCACAAAACATGTTCGACCAAACACAGACGCCGATGCAGGAGATGGAGGCGAACACAAGAAAGCTGAAGCAATCGCTTGAGCCTCTTGGTGAAAAGCTAGTCGAAATCGCAAATACAGTCATTCCGCCACTGGTAGCGGCTATAGAGACAATCAGCGGCTGGTTTTCGGCGCTGCCCGAACCGATACAAAATTTTGTCATAATCTTGGGCGGACTGGTTACTGTTTTTACAGCATTGGCGCCGGTGATTGCGGCGGTTTCAACGGCGATGGGTGCGCTAAACATATCTATTCTTCCGGTTATAGGAGTGATTGCGGGCGTGACAGCAGCCATAGCTGTGATCATAACAGCAATTCAAAACTGGGGGACAATCACAGAATGGTTCGGCGGCGTATGGGAAACAGCAAAAGAGGTTGTATCAAATGCGATCAATACGATAGTCGGTTTTTTTACAGAGACAATACCTAATGCCATTTCTGGGTTCGTCGCAACCGTACAAAATTTATTTTCGGGTATGGCATCGACATTACAAGGTATCTGGGATGGGATTGTACAGATTGCTTCAGGCGCATGGGAATTGCTGAAAAATACAATATTGGCACCGGTGCTTCTGCTGATCGACCTTGTGACAGGAAATTTCGACAAATTAAAATCAGATGCCGAAAATATCTGGAAAAACATACAACAGGCAGCTTCAGACATTTGGAATGGTATAAAAACAACGGTCGTCAACGTAGCCACAAGCTTAAAGGATGCTGCAGTTGGAGCGTTTAAAAAACTTGTGTCGGGAATAGGAGACGCGCTTTCGGGACTGGGAAGCGTTGTAAAAAAAGGATTCCAGTCGGCTATCGATTTTATCACCGGCCTGCCGCAGAAAGCACTTAAATGGGGGTCGGATTTTATCAATGGTATCGCAGACGGCATCAGGGGCGCGATCGGCGCGGTCACGGATGCTGTATCAGGGGTGGCAGACAAAATCAGGTCGTTTTTACACTTTTCACGGCCGGACGAAGGTCCACTGCGAGAATACGAAAAGTGGATGCCGGACTTCGTTGAAGGGCTCGTTAAGGGTATACATCAAACCGAAGGTAAGGTTGCAGAAGCAGTCAAGAGCATGGCCAAGGGCATGCAGCTTAACATGAACCCATCACAAAACGTCATTACAGAAAACGGTGGCTTTGGACAGAACATTTTTGACTTGCTGACATCGTATCTTCCGATGCTTGCACAGGGATTGGATATTGATATTGTCCTTGATGATGGAACACTTGTAGGAAAGATGATGCCGAAGATCAACAGAAATCTTGGACAAGCACAGGCAAACAACAGCAGGGGGCGGTCATCATGATTTTTTACAGTGCAACGATCAATGATATCTATATGTTAGATGAATACGATATGCCGCTTGAAAGCTTGGCATATACATCACCGCCAAAAGCCAAAACAAATGTTATCAGCGTGCCGGGAAGAAACGGCAGCCTTGACCTGACAGACTTTTATGGTCGTGTCTTTTATGAGGACAGGACGATAACAATGATTTTCGGCTGCGGGAAAGAACGTCTGATGTGGCCGACGGTCTTTTCAGATATCGCCAACAAATTTCACGGACAAAAAGTAAAAATCATCTTTGACGATGATCCAGCCTACTATTATGTGGGACGGGCGAGCATAGATAACATTGAGCGCGCGCAGCGCATCGGAAAACTGACCATCACAGTAACGGCGGAGCCGTACAAGTACGAGCTGTGTGAATCCGGCGAAGACTGGTTATGGGACCCGCTGGATTTTGTTTTTGGAATCATCAGAGAGTACAGCAACATCACAGTCAATGGTTCGCTAAAGTATATCGTTGAGGGTTCAGCAATGCCGGTCATTCTTGAACTGGAATCCAGTGCAGATATGACAGTAACATACAAAAACAAGACCTACGACATTAAAGCAGGGACCAATAAGATCTATGGGATTGAAATCGTAAACGGAGCAAATGAATTGACTTTTAAGGGTACAGGAACCATCACAATCCACTACAGAGGAGGCAGTCTATAATGTACACAATAAAATGCGACAACTTGGGAAATGAAAAGCTACTGATGGATGTGAGAGACGAAGAACTGATCATACAATCAGCAGAAATCAAAGAAGACCTGAACAAAGTCCCATCGCTTACCTTTTCAATCCCACAAAAAAATCCGAATTATCAGGAAATCAAAAAATTGATTTCTGAGATTTATGTTGATGACATGGATTTAGAAAATGAGATATTCCGCGGGCGCTGCATGTCAGAAGACATGGATTTTTATAACACAAAAACGGTCACATGCGAAGGCACATTGGCCTATCTTCTGGACACAAAATATCCACCGTATGTACATACCGGCAGCGTAGCGGAATTTTTAAAAGACCTGCTAGATTACCACAACAGCCGTGCCACAGAAAGACAAAAGGTATACCTTGGCAATGTCACAGTTGTAGACCCGAATGATTACATACGAAGGGAATCTCAGGACTATACAGAGGTATACAACATCATACAGGACAAGCTTGTAAGCAGTCTTGGCGGCTGGATAAGGCTGCGCCGCGTCAACGGGAAAAACTATCTGGATTATCTGGCAGAGTACGCCGAATCTGATCAAATAATGAGATTTGGGGAAAACATTTTGGACCTGACGCAACATGCAAAAGCAGAGACTATCAAAACAGTCATCATACCGTTGGGAGCAGAAGATGAAGAAACCGGTGAGCGGGTAAACATTACGACCGTAAATAATGGTGTCAATTATATCAAAGATGATGATCTGGTAGCCGCATACGGCTGGATCGAAGACGTTGTGATGTGGGATGACGTCACAGAACCGGAAAACCTTTTGAAAAAAGCAAAAGAATACATGGAAAACTGCAGAAACATGGAAATCACCATCGAAATATCTGCAGTGGATGCAAGAGCCTACGGAATGGATGTCAAAAGACTGATTCCGGGAATGACCGTCGATGTTATATCGGAGCCACATGGACTTAGCGATAAGTTTTTGTGTTCATCAAAAACCACTAACCTTCTTGATCCATCGCAAGACAAGGTAACACTTGGGCGGTCGATTGACACGTTCACCGAGACGATCCAAAGGCAACAGATAGAAATCAGCAAAAAAATCGGGCAAACAGGAAACAATCTAAAAGACAGGATCAATAAAGCAAGTGGGCTTTATAAAACAGAGGTACCGCAAGAAGATGGCAGCACCATTACATATTACCATGACAAAAAGAAACTGAACGATTCGATGATTCGGATGGTTTTCAACACTGCAGGGTTTTCAATCTCGGCAGATGGCGGAGAACACTGGTATGGTATGACGGTAAATGGAGAGTTTATCTCAAAAATCCTAGAGACGACAGGAATCATTGCAGACTGGATCATTGCAGGGATGCTTAAATCTAAAGATTTTGATAAAAATGTAAAAGGTGTAGCCTTCGATCTGGATAAAGGAGTAATTGAAAGCTATAGCACATCGGGAGAGTCTACATACAAAGCGTATTTCAGTGAAGGATCTGTACAAGTCGAACGATCCACAAAAAACGGGAACACATCGATGGTGGTAATCACCGCAAACATGATAAGAGTGCTTGAAGGAGGCTGTGAATTTTCTGTCGGAAATGTTACAGACAATACGAAGGGAATTTTTATTACGGATTCAAACACGAATGAAAGTTTGCAGCTAGGTCCGGATGCGGTGATATATACAAAAGACGGGACAAGGTATTCCGGAAAATCCGGACGTGCCGAATTTTCGGACGGAAGCTATCTTGATTTCCGCAGAGGTTTTCTTGTTGGAGGGAAAACCGAAAGCGGGACATCATTTTAGGGGGGGGGCGCTGCTATGGCATGGATTAGTGGAAACAGATATTTAAGCGCCTCTGAAATGAAAAACAATGCGCAGATTATTATGGATTATCTGCTGGCAGCAGGTTGGACAAAAAATGCGATTGCAGGAATGCTTGGAAATATGCAGACAGAATCTGGTTGTAACCCCGGAATATGGGAATCACTAACTATCGATTGGTCGCGAGGTTATGGGCTTGTCCAATGGACGCCTGCAACAAAACTCAGAGACTGGTGTCAGTCAAAAGGATTGGACTATACTCAAGGTGATTCTCAGTTGCAAAGAATCCTATACGAGGTCACAGACCGTACAACAAACCGTCAGTGGTGGGAGACATCATCGTACAATTTTACATTCGAAAGCTTTACAAAATCAACGCAGACGCCGGAATATCTGGCATCTGCGTTTTTACGTAATTACGAGCGGCCGGCATCGTTTGATACAGAAAATACGAGACGTTCTCAGGCACGGACGTGGTACAACACATTGACATCAAGCGCTGATGTCATAGAAAAAGCTGTATCATGGGCAAGACAAATCGCTGCTGATGACAGCCATGGATATACACAGGGAAATCGATGGGGACCGGACTATGATTGCTCGTCGCTGTTGATCACAGCATGGCAAAATGCTGGCGTACCGGTCAAAGACGGAGGTGCAACGTATACCGGAAACATGAAAAACGTGTTTTTGGCAAATGGATTTACAGATGTTACATCTCAGGTTAATCTTTCAACTGGCTCCGGGCTTCAATATGGCGATGTCCTTCTTAATATCGTCCATCACACCGCGATGTACATCGGCAATGGACGAGTTGTACAGGCCTCATCAGACAGGGGATATCCACAGACAGGAGACCAGACGGGGACAGAGATTTGGGAGACAACCTATCAAAATTACCCGTATGATTGCGTTTTAAGGTATGGATCAGGGTCTGTAACACCGCCTGAACCTTCAGGCGTTTCTTTGGTGAAATGGATTCCGGCTTGAAAGGGGTGAAGACATGGCAGACATAAGCAAAGAGTTGGAAGCGTGGCGAACGGCCCGATATGGCCGGGAAGTCAGGCAGGCGCAGATTGACCTAAGCAACAAGCTAAACCAAGAGGTTGAGGCGGGAACAAAGGTCATAAAGAACTACGAGGCAGCGGAAGCGGCAAGAGTAGCGGCAGAGAATCAGCGGGTAAAAAATGAAAATGCGCGAGCCGCGGCAGAGACAGCAAGAGCAAAGGCGGAAACGGCGAGGCAGCAGGCGGAAGAAAAGCGACAGGACGATTTTGCAACATCTCAAAAGGCTAGTGAGGCAGCAGCTAAAAAAGCAGAAGATATCGCTGCGGAAGTAGAAGAAAAACTTGAAAATGGCGATTTTATAGGTCCACAGGGACCACAGGGGGAACAAGGCCCGCAAGGAAACCCGGGAATTGTAACACAGCTAAATCCCGGAATGATTGCGTTTGGAGTCGAGGGTGGACACCTGATGATGTATCACAATGATAATGATCCACAACCACCGATGTCCATCGGCGAAGATGGGCATTTGTATTATACATTTTAGGAGGTGATGATGTGATTACAGCAGTATTTGAGGACGGAGAATCCTACGCAGAAGCAACAGGATTGACACAATGGGATTATGGACAAGTGCTGAGAATTATTGGGCTGAATTGTAAAAAGCCAAACGAAATCCATTTTGCAATCGAGGGAGCGACTACGGCGATCATACAGACGGTTACCGCAGAAGAAAATGGAGAGATCACAGCAAGAATTCCGAACAAGCTTCTCGAAAAAGGAGGAAATATTAAAGCCTATCTCTACATTGCAGATGCTGACAGCGGGGAGACAGTCAAAATTATCGGAATGCCGGTTAAAAGGCGGCCGAAACCTGATGATTACGACAGTCCGGCCGAAAAAAACTTACTCAGGCAAATGATAGAAAAGCTGGAATCAAAGGCCGACAACATGAAAATTGTTGAAGGAGAATTGCAGCTTATGTCTGGGAGCAAGGAAATCGGAGACAGAACAAGACTGCCGTCAGGAGGCTCAGGAGGAAAAGAAATCGAACTGAGGAATAACGGAACAGCGTTGCAGTGGAGATATACAGACAGCAACGAATGGAAAGATTTGATACTAATAGATGACATCAAGGGGCCGGCCGGAGAAACACCGACATTTGAAATCCGGGAAGGCAACCTTTATGCAATTTATAAATGAAAAGGAGAGTTTAAAATGGCAAAAGAAATCAATTTAGGAAGCGTCATCGGCCCACAAGGCCCACAGGGAGAAAAAGGTGAAAAGGGCGACAAAGGCGATCAGGGACCACAGGGGCCGGCAGGGCCGGCTGGGGCAACAACAGCAGACGGCGTAAGCTACGGAGATTCTAACGTTGAAGAAGCACTTAATGATATTAATGGCAAAATTGCAGACTTGATGTATACGCCTATCGCCATCTCATCGTTTACCAACAACGTCGGAACGGTGGAAATGGGCAGCACTGTAAATACGGTGGTCCTTAACTGGACGACAAACAAAACGCCGGAAAAATTAACACTGGACGGCGAAAGCGTGGACAAGGAACTTAAAACAAAAACGATCGAAAACGCAGCGATCAAAGCAAATAAAACCTACACGCTCAAAGCCACGGACGAAAGAGACGCAGAAGCGACAAAAACAACGGCGATCACCTTCATCAATGGTGTTTACTGGGGCGTTGCTGCTGACACATCAAGCTTCGACAGCGCGTTTATCCTTAAATTAACCAAAGGGCTGCAGGCGAGCAAAGCAAAGACATTTACTGTTAATGCTGCAGCTGGTCAGCACATTTATTATGCAATACCAACGCGCTATGGAACGCCGTCATTTAAAGTCGGCGGGTTTGAAGGCGGATTTGCCAAAGCGGCAACAATCGATTTTGTAAATGCGTCAGGGTATACAGAATCATACGACATCTGGAAATCTGACAATGCCGGACTTGGCAATACAACAGTTGTAGCAGCATAAGAAAGGAAGGGATAGAGCATGGCAGTTGAATTAATTTCAAAAATCAAACCAAAGAATAGCGGAGATTTTAAACTGGTCGATGTTGAAGACATTGAATACAACGGAAAAGGACTTGACGAAGCTATTAAATCAGGAGAGTTTAAGGGCGAAAAAGGCGATAAAGGCGACCAGGGCGAAAAAGGTGATAAAGGCGATCAGGGTCCAGCAGGCGCACAGGGCGAAGTAGGACCGACAGGAGCGGCCGGCGCCGATGGAAAATCCGCCTATCAGATTTGGCAGGAACAGGAAGGAAACTCCGAGAAAAGTGAAGAAGAATTCCTTGCAAGTCTGAAAGGTGAAAAAGGTGATACAGGAGCTGACGGCGCCAAAGGCGACAAAGGTGATCAGGGAGAACAGGGGCCTCAAGGCATTCAAGGTGCCAAGGGGGACAAAGGAGATCCGTTTGCAATCGCAAAGACATTTGCATCTGTAGCAGAAATGAATGAAGGTTTTGCCACAGACGGCGTTAAAGAAGGGCAGTTCGTCATGATCGATACCGGAAACGTGGAAGATGAAGATAATGCCAAGTTGTATGTCAAAGGCAGCGCATCTTATACATATATCACTGACCTTTCGGGTGCAACAGGACTTCAGGGGCCACAGGGGGAACAAGGCCCGCAGGGCCTTCAGGGACCAAAAGGAGACCAGGGCGAACAGGGTCCAAAAGGCGATCAAGGAGAACAAGGTCCGCAGGGAGAAAAAGGCGACACAGGAAAGACTGGCGCACAGGGACCTGCAGGCCCTGCCGGAGAAGCGCCGACGTTTGAAATCCGGGAAGGCAATCTGTACGCGATTTACAAGGAAGAATGATAAAAATGGCAAAAGAAGTCAACTTAGGAAATGTTGTTGGCCCACAGGGGCCGCAAGGAGCAAAAGGAGCAACCGGCCCACAAGGGCCGGAAGGCCCTGCTGGAGCTAAAGGGGCGACTGGCACAAGAGGATCGCAGTGGTATACAGGCACAAAAATCACGGGTACCAGTACCACTGGTACAGTTTTTTCAGGATCAGGGATAACGTCAGCGCTGGTTAATGATATGTATCTTAACACGTCAACGGGATATATTTATCGATGTACAACGGCTGGCGCAGCATCGGCAGCAAAATGGGCCTATGCCGGGAGTATTAAAGGTGCAACAGGGGCAAAGGGGGAAACCGGACCGGCCGGAGCGGACGGGAAAACTCCATCTTTTGTGATTGAAAATGGACATTTATACGCCGTGTGGGAGGGATGATAATATGGCGACACAAAAAATAGATTTAGGTAACGTGGTAGGACCAAAAGGTGCGACTGGTGCCCAGGGGAATGGATTCTATCGGGCCAATACAAAATTAAATACAGGATCTAAAAGCGTGTCAAGGTCGTTAATCTTGCCGACCGGAAAAGCACTATTGTTAAGAGATACAATCGTAGACAACAACGGACTTGTTTTTGAGGTAACAGAAGCCGCAGCTGCCAGCGCGTCAACGGTAAAAATTTCTTACAAGACATCTTTAAGACAAACTTACGACGAAGTGAGTGAAAACATTAAGGGGAATTTTTTGTCGCTTGAGAAAGACTTATATACAGCAATACCTGAAGATGCTGACCTTAATAATTATGTTAATAAAGGATGTTATCAGTGCCAAAATTCTACTGTGGTTGAAACGTTAAAAAATCTGCCCAAAGGTTTAAAATGGGGATTCAAGCTTACTGTAGAAGAAATAACTTTTACCGAGTATATCTGCCAAAAAATTACTGAAAATGTGACAGGAAACACTTTCATAAGAACACTTGAAGGGAGTTATGGCTGGCATGACTGGGTTACACATGGTGTTATATCGGTTTTTGATACAATAAGTTCTCTCGGAATTACAAATCTTCCTTGCACGACTCTTGAAGTTTTTAAGGCACTTCCAGATAAATCAATGGCTTTTTTGGGAGTGGATCAGACATCGGCGATATCTGATCTTCCGATGGAAAGTGGCTGCCTTGAGATAACAAGAATCTCGTCTATAAGGTACAAAATCATTTTATACAGGTCTCGCGGAGGGGATGTTCCGGCGATTAAGGGCATGTATATTGC
>NXNP01000102.1_pt1 | contig 10825 bp, 9 predicted proteins | sample 2041071 | NCBI WGS metagenome assembly NXNP01 (sample SAMN07660618, study PRJNA407663) | chicken gut metagenome | isolation source: caecum content treated with Tetracycline | host: Gallus gallus domesticus | place: Czech Republic: Brno | collected 2016
CCCGCCGCGACGGAGTTGTTCGCCTCGCGCGAGGAGCTGCTCGAACGGCTCCGCACGCGCCCCGTGGAGAACGCGCTCGTCCTGCTCAAGGGATCGCGCGGCATCGGACTGGAGAAGGCGCTCGAGGCATTGTGATCCGCCGGAACACGGCACGGACGGCGCGGGAAACGGATTTCCGCGCCGTTCGTCGTATCGCCGCCACCGGAGTCTCCGGAAGAGAGCACGGCTCCGCCTTCGGAATCAGAAGCGGCACATCAGCTCCACCACCAGTTTGTCCTGCTCCGAAAGGGCCGGACGCACCGATTCGCGGTAGAAATAGGCCTCGTAGTTGAGCCGGATGTCGGCCGTGAAGGGCAGCCCGAGGCTGAACGTCAGGCCGCCCGTGAGACAGCGGACAGAGGTCCGCCCGGGCCGTCCGGCTGCCGTGTTCAACCGGCCGCAAAAGAAGCGAACGGATATTACAATCCGGCGGCATCCGTATTACATTCCGGTAAAAGGAGACCGCACAGCACCGCCGCACAGCGGATTTTTTCGGAAAGCAGGCGAAGGAGGTCCGCTTCCGGGCGGATTTTCCGTATTTTTTGTTATTTTTGCCTTTCGGTAACACGAACCCCGAAAAAACACTCGCACCATGACACTCAACGAATACCAGCGGCACGCCCTCGAAACGGCCGTCTATCCTGAACAGAGCCGCATCATCTACCCCACGCTCGGACTTACGGGCGAAGCCGGCGAAGTGGCCGACAAGGTGAAAAAGGTGATCCGCGACGCCGGCGGGGAGTTCACGCCCGAGAAGCGGCAGGAGATCATGAAGGAGATCGGCGACGTACTGTGGTACTGCGCCACGCTTTCGCACGACCTGGGCTTCGACCTCGAAGAGGTCGCGCAGACGAACGTGGACAAACTCCGCTCGCGGATGCAGCGCCACCGGATCGCCGGCAGCGGCGACAACCGCTGACCGCCGCACATCCTGCTGAAAAACCCCGACAAACACACCAACTCATAGAGATTCGATACATGGAAGAGCAGAAACCTCAGACTTCGCTGCCCGAGAACGCCTACCGGGAGCTCAAACCGGGCGAGGAGTACCGTCCCCTGATGCCCGCCGCCTCGTCGCCGACGGAGGTAACCCCCTATTCGGTCCTCATGGGCGTCGCAATGGCCGTCGTCTTCTCGGCCGCCGCCGCGTTCCTCGGCCTCAAGGTCGGCCAGGTGTTCGAAGCCGCCATCCCGATCGCCATCATCGCCGTAGGCATGGGCACGGTGCTGGGCAAGAAGAACATGCTGGGACAGAACGTCATCATCCAGTCGATCGGCGCCTCGTCGGGCGTGATCGTCGCCGGAGCGATCTTCACCCTTCCTGCGCTCTACATTCTCGGCCTCGACGCCGCCTTCTGGCAGGTGTTCCTCTCGTCGCTCTTCGGCGGCCTGCTGGGCATCGTGCTGCTCATCCCCTTCCGCAAATACTTCGTCAAGGAGATGCACGGCAAGTATCCCTTCCCCGAAGCGACGGCCACCACCGAAGTGCTGGTCTCGGGCGAGAAGGGCGGCGACCAGGCCCGCCTGCTGGCCGTAGCGGGCCTCGTGGGCGGTCTGTACGACTTCGTCGTCGGGACCTTCGGGCTCTGGACCGAGTCCGTCTCGACACGCATCTGCACGTGGGGACAGGTCGCCGCCGACAAGTTCAAGGTGGTCTTCGGCCTCAACACCTCGGCCGCCGTGCTGGGTCTGGGCTACATCATCGGACTCAAATACGCCATGATCATCACCGCCGGTTCGTGCCTCGTGTGGTTCGTCCTCGTGCCCGTCGCGGGGTCGCTGGCCGAAGCGATCGACCCCGCGGCGATGGCTTCGCTGCTGGGCGTGACGAACCCCGACCTGCTCGCGCATCCCGAGAGCCTCTTCACGGCCGAGAACCTCTTCGCCTTCATCGGCAAGCCCATCGGTATCGGCGGCATCGCCATGGCCGGGATCATCGGCATCGTCCGCCAGTCGAAAATCATCCGTCAGGCCGTGGGGCTGGCCGTCTCGGAGTTCGGCGGCGGCAAGACGACGGGAGGTGGCGACACGCAGCGCACGCAGCGCGACCTCACGATGAAGCGCGTGCTGACGATTCTCGTCGCCACGCTGCTCGCGGTCTTCGTCTTCTTCCATTTCGGCCTGCTGGACGGCTGGGTGCAGTCCGTCACGGCGCTGCTGATCGTCTTCGTCATCTCGTTCCTCTTCACCACCGTCGCGGCCAACGCCATCGCCATCGTCGGCACGAACCCCGTGTCGGGCATGACGCTCATGACGCTCATCCTCTCGTCGCTCGTGCTGGTGAGCGTCGGGCTGAGCGGCACGACGGGCATGACCGCCGCGCTGGTCATCGGCGGCGTGGTCTGCACGGCCCTCTCGATGGCCGGCGGCTTCGTCACGGACCTCAAGATCGGCTACTGGCTCGGCACGACGCCCCGGAAGCAGGAGACCTGGAAATTCCTCGGCACGCTGGTTTCGGCCGCCACGGTCGCCGGCGTGATGATCGTGCTCAACAAATCCTACGGTTTCGTGGGCGAAGGGGCGCTCGTCGCCCCGCAGGCCAACGCCATGGCCGCCGTGCTGCAACCGCTCATGACCGGAGGGCAGACCCCGTGGATGCTCTATTTCTGCGGCGCCGCGCTGGCGCTGACGCTCACCGCGATCGGGGTTCCGGCCCTGGCCTTCGCGCTGGGCATGTTCATCCCGATGGAACTGAACGCCCCGCTGGTCGTCGGCGGCCTGGTGGCATGGTTCGTCTCGAACCGCTCGAAGGACGGCGCGCTGAACAAGGCGCGCTTCGACCGCGGCACGCTCATCGCCTCGGGATTCATCGCCGGCGGCGCGCTGATGGGCGTGGTGAGCGCCGTGCTGAAATTCTGCGAGGTGGACTGGTATCTCGCACGCTGGGCCGCCTCGAACGCGGCCGAATGGACCGGGCTCGCCATGTACATCGCCCTGATCGGCTACTTCGCATGGCACACCCTGCGGGCCAAGAAAGAGGAGTAACATCTAAAAAGACACGATATGGAACTCAAGGAACGATTTCTGAAATACGTCTCCTACGACACGCAGTCGTCGGAGGAGAGCGCGACCTTTCCCTCGACCGAAAAGCAGAAGGTGCTGCTCGGCGTCCTGCGCGACGAGATGGAGGCACTCGGCATGACCGAAGTGACGATGGACCGATACGGCTATGTGATGGGCACGATCCCCGCGACGCCCGGATGCGGGAACGCTCCGGTCATCGGCTTCATCGCCCATGTGGACACCTCGCCCGACATGAGCGGCAAGGACGTCCGGCCGCGCGTCGTCGAGGAGTACGACGGCGGCGACATCGTCCTCAACAGACAGCTCACGATGCGCGTCGCGGAGTTCCCCGAGCTGGCGTTCTTCAAGGGCCACACGCTGATCCACACCGACGGCACGACGCTGCTCGGGGCCGACGACAAGGCGGGCGTGGCGGAGATCATGAGCGCCGCGGAATACCTCATGACGCATCCCGAGGTCGAACACGGCAAGATCCGCATCGGCTTCACGCCCGACGAGGAGGTGGGTCGCGGCGTCGATCACTTCGACGTCGCGGCGTTCGGCGCCGACTTCGCCTACACCGTGGACGGCGGCATGGAGGGCGAGCTGGAGTACGAGAACTTCAACGCCGCGAGCGCCCGGATCGACATCCAGGGCCGCAACGTCCACCCGGGCTACGCCAAGGGGAAGATGATCAACGCCCTCGACGTGGCCTGCGAGTTGCAGACCCTGCTCCCGGCCGAACAGCGGCCCCAGTACACCGAAGGATACGAGGGATTCTACCACTGCGTCGGCGTGAACGGCACGGTCGAACGGGCCGCGGTGAGCTACATCGTCCGCGACCACGACGCCGACAGGTTCGAACAGAAGAAGGTGTTCCTCTGGAGCTGCGTGGACCTGCTGAAGAAGAAATACGGCGACGACGTGCTGACGCTCACGCTCAAGGACCAGTATTTCAACATGCGCAAGATGGTCGAGCCGCACCCCCAGGTGATCGAAAAGGCCCTCGAAGCGATGAAACAGGCCGGCGTGAAGCCGCTCGTGAGGCCCATCCGCGGCGGCACGGACGGCGCGCGCCTCTCGTTCATGGGGCTGCCGTGTCCGAACCTGTTCACCGGAGGCATGAATTTCCACGGCAAATTCGAATACTGCTCGCTCGACACGATGCGCAAGGCCCGGCAGGTCATCCTGAATCTGGCGCAGCTTTGGGCGCGCTAAACACGGAACAGACCCTATGGATGCTTTCGGATTCCTGAAGGTCGCGGCGGCCGTCCCGCATCTCGGCGTCGGCGACTGCGACTACAATACGGAGCGCATGGCCGCTTTGGCCGAAGAGGCCGCGCAGCGGGGCGTCGAGATCGCGGTGTTCCCCGAACTCGGCGTCACGGGCTACACGTGCGGCGACCTGCTGCTGCAATCCACGCTGCTCGACGCCGCGGACGAAGCGTTCGGACGGCTCGTCCGCGCGACGCGCAAACTTCCGCTCACGCTCATTGCCGGTCTCCCGCTGCGCCACGGCACGACACTCTACAACTGCGCCGCGGTCTTCACGCAGGGACGTGTGCTGGGTGTCGTTCCCAAGAGCGTCATTCCCGGCTACTCCGAGTTCTACGAACCCCGCTGGTTCGCCTCGGGAGCCGGTATCTCCGGCGAACGGATCGACGTGGCGGGCCAGTCGGCGGACTTCGGCACGGATCTCACCTTCGAGGTGAACGGCGCGGAGTTCGGCATCGAGATCTGCGAGGACCTCTGGGCGGCCGTTCCGCCCTCGTCGCTCCTCGCGGCGGGCGGCGCGAAGGTGATCTTCAACCTCTCGGCTTCGCCCGAGGTCGTCGGCAAGCACGACTACCTGCGGCAGCTTGTCGCCCAGCAGTCGGCACGGACGCTCTCGGCCTACGTCTATTGCTCGGCGGGCTTCGGCGAATCCTCGACCGACCTGGTCTTCGCCGGAAACGCCCTGATCGCCGAGAACGGACGGATCCTGCGCGAGGCGGAGCGCTTCTCGGCCGACGAACAGCTCGTCGTGGCCGATGTGGACCTCCAGCGGCTGGAATTCGAACGCCGCCGCAACACCTCGTTCCGGCAGGCCGAAGCGGCCCCGGAGCTCACCGTGATCGAAATGGAAGTTCCCGAAGGGCTGCGTGCCGCGGCGCTCGACCGCGACATCGACCCGATGCCGTTCGTACCCCGAGACGAGCGCCGCCGCAGCGAACGCTGCGAGGAGGTGTTCCGCATTCAGTCGCACGGACTGGCCCGGCGGCTCCACCACACGCGCTGCCAGAAAGCCGTCATCGGCATTTCGGGCGGACTGGATTCGACCCTCGCCCTGCTCGTCGCCGTCCGTGCATTCGACTTCCTGGGGCTCGACCGGCAGGGCATCCTCGGAATCACCATGCCGGGCTTCGGCACGACGGACCGCACCTACCGCAACGCCCTGCAACTGATGCGCGGACTGGGCGTCACGGTGCGCGAAATCCCGATCCGCGACGCCTGTCTGCAACACTTCCGCGACATCGGCCTGCCGCCCGAGGACCGTTCGGCGACCTACGAGAACGCCCAGGCCCGCGAACGGACGCAAATTCTGATGGACGTGGCCAACATGGAGGGCGGTCTGGTGGTCGGCACGGGCGATCTGTCGGAACTCGCGCTGGGCTGGGCCACCTACAACGGCGACCAGATGTCCATGTACGGCGTGAACGCCTCGGTTCCCAAGACCCTCGTGCGCCATCTGGTCCGATGGGTCGCCGACACCGCGGAGGACGGCGCGACGCGCGCCACGCTGCTCGACATACTCGATACGCCCGTCAGCCCCGAACTGCTGCCTGCCGAGGCCGACGGCTCGATCGCCCAGCGCACCGAAGACCTCGTGGGTCCCTACGAACTGCACGACTTCTTCCTCTACTACTTCCTGCGCGCGGGATACGGCCCGGCGAAACTGTGCTATCTGGCCGAGCGGGCCTTCGCCGGAAGCCACGATGCGGCCGCAGTCCGCAAATGGCTCGGGGTCTTCATCCGCCGCTTCTTCTCGCAGCAGTTCAAGCGCTCGGCCATGCCCGACGGCCCGAAAGTCGGCACGGTGACCCTCTCGCCGCGCGGCGACTGGCGGATGCCCTCCGACGCCGCGGCCGAAGCATGGCTGAAAGAACTCGACACCCTATCCTGAAACCCAAAAACGAACGAACGATGAAAAAACGGATCGTATTCCCGCTGTTCCTGCTGCTGCTCGCCGGCGGCACGGCCGCGGCGCAGAACTGGCAGGAGGCCCTCAAACAGGCCGCCACCGCCGTCGGCGACAAGGCCACGGACGGCAAACTGACGCAATACGCCCTGCCCGGCACATGGACCTATTCGGCCCCGGGCGTGCGGTTCGAGGGCGAGGAGGCCGCCGCGGACCTCGGGGCCGCGCTGCTCGTCCCCGCCATTTCGGAACAGCTCGCCAAACTCTACCTGGCCGCGGGTATCCAGCCGGGCAGCAGCACCGTCACATTCGACAGGGAGGGCGGATTCACCGCCGCATTCGGCAGCCAGAAACTCACGGGCTCCTACGAATACGACGCCGGGAGCCACACCGTCTCGGTACGCCCCTCCGACGAGAAACTCGAGAAGATCGGCGCCGTTTCGGGACGCGCCTACGTTTCCGGTTCGGAACTGCAACTGCTCTTCCCCGTCACCAAACTGCTCGAACTGGCGAAGGACGTCAGCAGTCAGGCCGCCTCGCTGGAGGCCGCTTCGGCACTGCTGGCCAACTACAAGAACCTCTACATCGGATTTTCGTTCAAGAAATAGCCCGACGGCCGAAAGGCCGGAAAAATTTTCAAAAAAATTCCAGATGACGGATTCGCGGCGAATCCGTCATTTTTCGTTACGGTTGCACGGCTCCGTCCCCGCACAACTCCCGGACCGTAAGCAACAGGGCCGGAACAGATATGTAAAATATTTACGAAATTTTTAAAGAAGTTGCACAATAGCGCCGAATGTCGTATTTTTAGGGTCGGAAATCACACGAATCACACAATATCACGCCTATGAACGAACAAGCCAGACAGTATGTCGAAGATTTCATGGCCCGGCTCATCGCCCGCAACCCGGGCGAGGCGGAGTTCCACCAGGCCGTCCGCGAGGTGGCCGAATCGCTGGCCCCGCACATCGTGGCGAGCCCCGTATTGCAGAAGATGAAGATTCTCGAACGCATCGCCGAACCCGAACGCGTCGTCATCTTCCGCGTACCGTGGCTCAACGACAAAGGGGAGATCGAGATCAACCGCGGCTACCGCGTGCAGATGAACAGCGCCATCGGCCCCTACAAGGGCGGCATCCGCTTCCACCCCTCGGTGAACCTCTCGATCCTCAAGTTCCTGGCCTTCGAGCAGACCTTCAAGAACAGCCTCACGACCCTCCCGATGGGCGGCGGCAAGGGCGGATCGGACTTCGATCCGAAGGGCAAGTCGGACAACGAAGTGATGAAGTTCTGCCAGTCGTTCATGACCGAGTTGCAGCGCCACATCGGACAGGACACCGACGTCCCGGCGGGCGACATCGGCGTGGGCGGCCGGGAGATCGGCTTCCTCTTCGGCCAGTACAAGCGGCTGCGCGACGAGTTCACCGGCACGCTCACGGGCAAGGGCCGCGACTGGGGCGGCAGCCCTCTGCGCCCCGAGGCCACGGGCTATGGCGTCTGCTACTTCGCCCAGGAGATGCTCGCCGCACGCGGCGATTCGTTCGAAGGCAAGACCGTGGCCGTTTCGGGTTCGGGCAACGTCGCCCAATACGCCTGCCAGAAGGCCACGGCGCTAGGAGCCAAAGTCGTGACGCTCTCCGATTCGTCGGGCTACATATTCGACCCCGACGGCATCACGCCCGAGAAGCTCGACTACGTGATGGAACTGAAGAACATCTTCCGCGGCCGCATCCGGGAGTACGCCGACCGCTATCCGTCGGCCGTCTATCACCCCGGCGAGCGTCCGTGGGGCGAGAAGTGCGACATCGCCATGCCGTGCGCCACGCAGAACGAGCTGGACGGCGAGGATGCCCGCAAACTCGTCGGCAACGGCTGCCGGTGCGTGGCCGAAGGGGCCAACATGCCCTCGACGCCCGAGGCGATCCGCCTCTTCCAGCAGCACCGCCTGCTCTACGCCCCGGGCAAGGCGGCCAACGCCGGCGGCGTGGCCACCTCGGGACTCGAAATGTGCCAGAACTCGATGCGCCTCGCATGGACGCCCGAGGAGGTGGATGCCCGGCTGCACGCGATCATGCGCAATATCCACGCGGTCTGCGTGCAGTACGGCACGGAGCCGGACGGGTATATCAACTACGTCGTGGGGGCCAATATCGGCGGCTTCATGAAGGTGGCGAACGCCATGCTCGCCCAGGGCTGCGTCTGACGCACGCCGTCACCGGATCCCCGAGAAAGCGCTCTCCGAAACGGAATTCACCCCTGCCGCAATCGAATTGCGACAGGGGTGAACCGTTTTCCAGAAGTCCGCCGACCCGGCTTCCGCTTCCCGGCGGAAACGACGGGCGCGGCCGAAACGCACCTCCCGGGTCAGAGAAAGAGCATCGCCAGCGTCGCCACGACGAACCCGCCGCCGAAACCGGCCAGCACCTGCCGCCCGTTGTGACAGCCGAGGTAGAGCCGCGCCGAGGCCAGCGCCCCCGCTCCGAGCAGGGCGATCGTCAGCGGCAGGAGCATGTGCCCCACGCCTGCGACGTTCATCACCACCAGCAGCGCCACGGCAGCCCCCATGCCTGTCAGGTGCAGGCTGATCTTCCACCGCAGGGAGACTGCGAAGCACATCGCCTCGCAGCAGGCTGCCGCGACCATGAACTTCCGCAGGAAGACCACCGAAGGAATCTTGGAGATCGTGACGGCGCACAACACGTAGCAGACCGTCCCGACCAGCAGCGGCAGCAGCCGCTCGCGCCGGTCATCGACCCGGAAATCGGAGATGCGCCCCAGCGACCGCAGCACCCCGAGCGCCAGGATGGGAATGATGACCGCATAGAGCACGACCACCCACAGCAGATAGAATTTCACGTTGGCGGGGTAAAGCGCGAAGGTCGTGGCCGTCAGCAGCAGCACGATCATATAGACCGGCAGCACGAACGGATGCAGGACCCACGATATGCCGTTCGAAAGTTTCGTGTAATTCATTCCGGATTCGGTTTATGTCTTCCGGCGCGCCGCGGTGCGCCGTCGTCCGTGAAAATTCTCCGCAGGCGGTCTTCCCGCCCGTTCATACTCATATCTGTTTGCGCAGCCGCGCGACCGGAATGCCGAGCATCTCGCGGTATTTGGCCACCGTGCGGCGGGCGATGCGGTAGCCCTTCGCGTTGAGAATGTCCATCAGCGTCTCGTCCGTGAGCGGCTTGCGCTTGTCCTCTTCGTCGATGCACTCCTGCAGGATGTTCTTGATCTCGTAACTCGACACCTCCTCGCCCGAATCGGTCTGCATCGCCTCCGAGAAGAGCGACTTGAGCAGGATGATCCCGAACTGCGTCTGCACGTACTTGCTGTTCACCACGCGCGAAATGGTCGAGACGTCGAGCCCCGTGCGGTCGGCGATGTCCTTGAGGATCATCGGCCGCAGCTTGGACTTGTCCCCGTCCTTGAAATACTCCTGCTGGTAGTCCAGAATGGTCTGCATCGTGCGCATCAGCGTATCGTGCCGCTGCTTGATGGCCGAAATGAACCACTTCGCCGAGTCGATCTTGCTCTTGACGAACTGCACCGCCTCCCGGTCCTTCTCGCGGACCAGCCCGCCCGAGCCGACCATCTCCCGGATCATGTCCATATAGCGGCGGTTGATGCGCACCTCGGGCACGTTGTAGGAGTTGAGCGACAACTGGAAATGCCCGTCCTGGTAGTCGAGCAGGAAGTCCGGCACGATATAGGGCGTCGTGTCGGTTCCGCCCTCGACATAAAGGTTGCCGGGCTTGGGCGAGAGGCGCTTGATCTCGGCGATCGCGTCCCGGAAGTCGTCCTCCGAGATCTGCAACCGCGACATGAGCTTCTCGTAATGCTTCTTGACGAACTCGTCGAAATAGTTCGTCAGAATCTTCCGCGCCAGCCGCTTGGGGCGGGTGTCCATCGGCTGCTGGGCCATCTGCAGGAGCAGACACTCCCTCAGATCGCGCGCGCCGATGCCCGCGGGCTCCAGTTCGTGAATGATCCCGAGCAGCCGCTCCAGCTCTCCGGCCGAGGTCTCGATGCCCACCGTGAAGGCGATGTCGTCGGCCACCGATTCCAGGTCGCGGCGCAGATAACCGTCCTCGTCGATGCTCCCGACGAGGTAGGTCGCCAGCTTCATGTCGCGCTCCGAGAGATTGCGATAGCCCAACTGCTCGAGCAGGTACTCCGGCAGCGAACGTCCTTCGGTGAGATAGACCGGCCGCTGCTTGTCGTCCTTCGAATAGTTGTTGATGCGGCTCTTGTACGAAGGCGTGTCGTCCTCGCGCAGGTATTCGTCCACGGAGATCTGCTGGGGCTGCTCCTCCTCGTCGGAGGCATGCTCCTCTTCCTCCAGCACGATGTTCTCCTCGATCTCCTGCTTGATGCGCTGTTCGAGCTGCACGGCGGGCAGTTCCAGCAGCTTGATCATCTGGATCTGCTGCGGAGAGAGTTTCTGCTGAAGGGAAAGTACCTGTTTCTGATTGATAGCCATAATGGGTCCAAATTTAGAATTTCACAATCGCCGTTCGCCGGGCCGAACCGTCGGAAGCCCCGCCGTGCGGTCGTTCATTCCAATCTGGTCTCTTCATCGTTCGGGTGTCCGTCTTAAAAATC
>NXNP01000105.1_pt1 | contig 10688 bp, 8 predicted proteins | sample 2041071 | NCBI WGS metagenome assembly NXNP01 (sample SAMN07660618, study PRJNA407663) | chicken gut metagenome | isolation source: caecum content treated with Tetracycline | host: Gallus gallus domesticus | place: Czech Republic: Brno | collected 2016
ACGCCGAGGTGGTAATAGCCGTCGGGCAATCCCGCCGCCATGATGGAATCCGTGATGGCCACGAGCCGGCCGCCCCCCTTTGTTTTCCAGAGCAGCCGGACAATGCCGGGATGGAGGTGGAGGCCATCGCATATCATTTCACAGTAGATATCGGACTCTAACGCTGCGCCGAGGATCGCGGGGCGGTGCTGGTGCAGCAGAGCCATGGCGTTGAATGTATGGGTACAGGCGGCCGCGCCGGCGCGAATCGCCGCCATAGCGGTGTCATAGTCCGCGCCGGAGTGCCCGATCGCCACGGTGATCCCCAGCTCTTTGAGCGCGGGGATCATTTCCAGAACGCCCTCCACCTCCGGGGACACTGTGATATACCGGACGTTTCCCTCCGCTTTATCTTGATAGGACGTAAGCAGAGCCAGAGAACCCTTTTTCAGCAGGTGCTCCGGCATGGCACCCTTGAACTGTGAAGCCAGAAACGGACCTTCCAGGTGGATTCCCAAAAGCTGCGCCCCCATCCGCAGTGATTTCTGGTAGGAGAGGCACTGGGATATGGCACGGCACGTCTGCTCCTCCGTATCGGTGAGGATCGAAGCCAGCCAAGAGGTGGTCCCATTTTTCGCAAAAAAAGCACCGATCTTTCCCAGGCCGTCAACGTCAGCGCCATTCACGTCTACCCCCACCGCGCCATGGGTGTGGATATCAATGAAGCCGGGGACCACTTTTCTGCCGGAGACATCTATGACGTCACCGGATACCTGAATGTCCGGGTCCATCAGGTGTATTTTCCCCGCCTCTACGGAGATCGTCTTTCGCTGAAAGCGGCGGCCGATATAGACCTGACCGTTGATGATATATGTTTCACTCATTGGTATCTCCCGTTTCTACTGTGATCAGTCCGGCAGGTTGGCCACGAATTCCGTGAAACGCAGCAAAACGTCCGGGTGCTCCTGAAGCAGTGTGGCAGGGAAGTGGGCGGAGATATCGCCATAGGCCGCATGACGGACCACGCTGCGGTGCCAGTCCCGGAAGCAGCCGAGACGGATCTTGCGCGCATGATAGATTTCGTGCATTCCTATTGTAACACACCAATGGGGCATGTCATCAAGCCTTCCGCAAAAATCACCGATGGCGTTGGCGGTGCGGGTCTCAGGGGTGATCTTCAACACTCTGGTATGGAGCGCCTTGAACTGCTCCGGAGACAGTTCGTCCTGCGCCTCGTTAAAGGCCAGGTGCCCGTTGATCCCAATACCGCCGAAGCAGATGTCCACGCCGCCCAGCTCGTCGATCAGCTTCCCCATCCGGTCCGGGTCCTTCGGATCAGGGAAGACACGCTGCTCCTTGGGCATGACCAGCTCAGGTTTGATCTTGGAATAGACCGTTCTGTCCATAAATCCCCGGAAACTCAGGGGATGCTCATGGTCGATCCACTCGAGATCATCTGTCAGATACTCATCCATATTCAGGAACCAGACATTTTTCAGGCTGATGTTCTCCTGATTGACCGTGTCAACAAAGTAAGGATACTGGCCGACGGGCCCCACAGGACATATGAATACGGTGCGTTCACCCAACGCGTTTTTTCGCTTGATCTCATCTGCCATCTCCTGGGCGATCGCCTGGAACACAGCCTGATTATCAGATAGAATTTCGATTGGCAGCTTGGGAGCCTTCAACAGCTCCTCTCTGCTGTAATAGTAGTAATCGTGACGCATAGTGAACTCCTTTCATTCCTCGATGGGGGGGAATCCGGTATATTTTTCTGTGATCTCCAGAATCCGGTATACATCCAGATAAGGCTGGTATTCAAGTTCGTTCCGGCAGATCAGATCTCTCAAGGCAAGTCGGTCTATCCGGCTGTGTGGGATATCTCCCTTGGCCAGAGAGGCCGTGGCGCGGCTCAGCGCTTCAACATATGCTCGGTGGTAGGACAGGAGCTTCCAAAAGAGAGCGGAACCGTCTTCAGGTTGGGGAATGGAAATATGCTGACAGAGATTGACGATTTGATCCATTCGGGCCGCTATTTCCGGATCGACGCGGGGACCCTTCCCGTTGAGATAATCGCAGCTGCTCAGCCGGGAAAGCTCGCCCAGATAGGACAGGACCTCTTCGCTTCGGGAGCCGTAGGCGGCGGAAAAATATTCCCGGATCAGGGCCTGGGTATCAGCGGCCTCGTCAAAAAGGGTGTAGCCCATGACATAGTTGGGCAAGGCGTTGGGCAGGGATACCCGAAGCTCCTGGCAGCTGATGTAGCCGTCCAGCCCCATTTTACGAAGCTGTTTGATGTCGCTGCCGATCACCTCTGCGATATGTACATACCCGAAGTCGCCGTAGTGGGCCCGGCCCAGAGGATAGTCGTAAACAAAGCTGTCTCCCTGGAACAGCTGCTGCCAACCCCGCAGAAATGCCAGGTTCTCCTGGAGATTGGTTGGCAGCACGATGCGGTTTCGCTCATAGGGAGGCATGGAAACTTCCGGTCCTGTCAGATCGTAAGATGCCTCAAAAGTACGGCTGATGGGGGCGAACATCAGAACAAAGCGGTCGGGATTTCTCAGCCTCTCTTTGAGAGGCGGCCAAAGAAGCTCTTGGTAGAGCAGGAAAACCACTCGGGTATCCAGGCCCTCCATAGAGAGTCTGCGGTCGATTTCATTGAGCAGACTGACATACTGGTCCGAGGGCGTCGTCTGCCGGCAGCCTTCACATTCGCAGACGTTGTTGTATTCATCGGCCAGCCAGACATGGAGATAATCTACGGTGGGATTTGTCTTTGCATATTTTACGACGAGATCGGCAAACGCCTCTACGGCATCTCCGTTGTGGAAGCACAGGTTTGTGTTTGCCGGGCTGCCACGCCATAGCCCACGGACACCGCCCACCTCGGCGGCAAGGGCCCTCTTTTCCGGAGAGAGGGGCCGCGTTTCCTGATCCCAGGACACCGTTTCATACCCCAGGACCTCTCCCGTCCAGCCGTGGCCCACCTTGTGGAGGAGCAGTCCCCGCTTTTTGAGCTCTTGCTCCAGTACCGCCACATCCGACGCGGCATCATCGGCAGTATACTCCTCTGGTTTCAGATAGGGATTGCCCTGGTGGTGATACCAGCGCGCCAAAAATGCATATGGAACCTTGAACTGGAGAAAAAAACTGTTATAACCTATTTTGGGGAGCCAATCAATAAAAGAGAGAATATTTTCCCGGGAGTCAGCGCCTTCAATACATACGCCGCGATGGCGAAAAGAGGCGCGCTTCTTGTAGCTGGCCGGAATACTGGAAAGGGAAATTGTCGGCACGATCTCGCTGTCCTTGCCCGGCCCCAAAAATCTGCACCCCAGATAATGGAGGTAATCATAGACGCCAAGCAGCACGCTGCGGTCATTGACTCCGCATATCTCGCCTCCGTCCGGTCCTACATCGACAGAAAAGCTGTCGTGGGAGTCCTGGCCAGTCACAACAAGCTGAAAAGCAAGGGGGGGCGCCGAAGAAGAAAGCATTCGCGTCAGGTACTCCTCCAACTGGGAGGCGGCAAACTGAATTGTTTGAGAGGAGACTGCGCCGCAGGAAATCTTCATATACGATATACCTCCGTCAAAAAATTGCCAATAGACAGGACCCTATGAACCGGACAAAAGCCGTTCCATAGGGTCCGTTCCTATGTTTCGTTTATCCGCAGAGAGGCAGGATGGATGCCTTAGATGCCGAGGGCTTCCCTCATAACATCATAGAGGACGACGGTGCTCATATCCACAACCTCATCCTCGGTAATGGACTCGCCGTCCAGGAAGTCCTGCTGGAGGTGATCGTAGTAGCCCTCCATGGTGCCGTCCTGCATGTTGGAGATCAGAGTGGCGCTGTCAAACCAGGTGGCGTCGCCGGTCTGGGCCAGGTTGGCCTCCAGGCTGGTCTTGGTCGTGTCAGCGCACCACTGGGCGACCTGCTCCCAGTTGTCGGGGTTGGAGCCGTAATCCATGCCCTTGTACAGCGCGCGGGAGAAGCGGACCAGGATGTCGTGGTTTTCCTCAGCGTAGTCGGGCAGGCAGATCCAGCTGGACAGGTTGATGGAGCCGTTGGAGAACTCGATCTCCTTGGCGCCCTCCACCTGGTTGAGGATCTCGGTGGTGTAGGGGTTCCAGGCGACGGCCACGTCCACGGTTCCGGACACCATGGCGGACACCATGTAGGACACGTCCATGTCGAACAGCTCCACATCATCCTCGGTCAGGCCTGCCTGGGACAGGGCGCTCTGCAGAGTGGACTCGGAGGAGGAGCCGCTGTTGTAGGCGATCCGCTTGCCGGCCAGGTCCTCGATGGACTCGATGCCGCTCTCAGCGGTCACCACGATCTTGTCGCTGGTGTGGACGGAGCTGGGGGCGAAGACCAGGGCGCGGCCCTGGATGCACAGGGTGTGGGCACCCTTGCCGATATAGGCCAGATCGATGCTGCCGCCTTCCATAGCTGCGATCTCGGAGGGGCCGTCTGCGAACTCCCACAGCTCGACGGTGATACCCTCTTCCTCAAAGGCGCCGGTGTTCATGGCGGACAGGACGCCCCACAGGGAAGCGTAGTTGGGCATGTAGGCGATGCGCAGAGTGATGGGCTCGACGCTCTCGCTGTCGGTTTCCGTCTCAGCGGGTTCGCTGGTGTCGCCGGTATTGTTGGCTTCTGTAGACTGGTTGGCGTTATCGCTGTTGTTGGGGGTTGACGCGTTGTTGCCGGTATCGCCGCCACAGGCTGCCAAAGACAGGACCATGACGAATGCAAGCAACAGGGCTGTGAGCTTTTTCATTTTAGTTCCTCCTAATTTACTTCATTTTTATCCGCCGAAGCGGCAGACAGCTCTATTTCCGAACTTCCAGATACTCCTGGTAGACTTCGTTCCAGACCTCCGCCTTCAGTTCCATGAACCGCGGATCATTTTTGGTGGCCTGATCGCGGGGATAGGGGATATCAATGTCCACGATTCTCTTGATGCGGCCGGGACGGGCGGACATGATAACGACCCGCTGTGCCAGAAGGATGGCTTCGTCGACGTCGTGCGTGATAAAGAAGCAGGTCTTTTTCTCGGTCTCCCAGGTCTTCAGCAATTCGGTCTGAAGCTGAGCGCGCGTCTGTGCGTCCAGCGCGCCAAAGGGCTCGTCCATCAGCAGAACCTCGGGGTTGTTGGCGTAGGCACGAGCGATGGCCACACGCTGCTTCATACCACCGGACAGCTCCTTGGGATAGGAATTTTCAAATTCCTCCAGACCGACCAGCTTGATGTACTTGCGGGCGATCTCTAAGCACTGCTCCTTGGGCATACGCCTCATTTCGGGACCAAACATAACATTCTGCAGAACGGTCAGCCAGGGGAACAGGGCGTACTGCTGGAACACCACGCCGCGCCTTACGTCCGTGCCGACGATCCGCTCGCCGTCCAGATAGCACTCGCCGCTGGTGGCTTCATGGAGACCGGCTAGGATATTCAGCAGAGTAGACTTGCCGCAGCCAGAGGGGCCGACCACGCAAACAAACTCATTTTCCATGATATCCAGGTTGACGCCGTTAAGTGCGATGGTTGTTCCATGCTCGCCTTTATACTCTTTGACTACATTTTCAATGTGGAGTTTTACTCCTCGCGTCTCTCCTGCCACGATGTCAGTCTCCTTTCAATAATGTCCACAAACAGGTTTAACAGAAGTCCAATGATGCCGATGATAATGATGTAGGCCAACATCGAGCCGGTTTCAAAGGTGGTCTGCAGGCTCCGAATCCGCATGCCCAGGCCGCCCTGTGCACCAGTGGATTCCGCAGCGAGCAGGGTGGTCAGGCCGGCACTCAGGCCCAGCCGCACAGCCGTGATGACGAAGGGCAGGGTCGCGGGCAGAATAATACGGAAAAAGATATCCATATCGTTGGCGCCGAGGACCCGGGCGGCCTTGATCAGCGTGTTGTCAATGCTGCGGATGCCGTGGAAAATCGTGATGGACATGGTCATGAATGTGCAGATCCAAATCAGGATGATCTGGGGAGGCTTACCAACGCCGGCCGCAATCACGATCAGAGGCGCGTAAGCCAGGGCGGGGATGTTGCGGATGAAGTTGATCCAGGGCTCGATGATCTTACGCACCGGCATGTACCAGGCCATCAGAAACGCGACCGGCACTGCGGAGACAAAACCCAGTCCAAAACCAGCGGCGATAGAGGTCAAGCTGCTGGACAGATCTGACCAGAATGCACCGCGATCGATCATTGTCTGGAGTCCCTCTAACACAACGGGAATAAAGGGAAAGCTGTTTCCTGTCCGCTTGCCGAGGGAAAGCAGGTACCAAACTACCAACGCCGCGCAGAATGAGAGTAGCAGCCATAGTTTGTCACTGATTCCCTTTTTCTTGGTTTTTCCTTTCATATGACACCTTCCTTTTCGCGCTTTTTATCAAAAAAATTAACACAGGGGGAATCATAGCTCCATCAACGATTTCGTCCTGTGATAAAACGCTTCCTGCTGCTTTAGGCGAGCTCGCCGTAGGGACGGCGGTGCTTTTCTATCACCTCCATGTTCCCCTACAGGGCAATTTCTATCTTCTGAGCGCGGCTGAAGGATCCGCCAGGCGGAAGAAGGACGGTCCCCGGCCGCTCCGAGAGCATATGTCCGGGACCAGTGTAGCCGGTCCACGGCTCAATGCATACCCATCCCGGAATTCCAGGCCGGCTCCAAAGGAGTACATGCGGGAACCCCTGTGTATATACCCGCAGATAGCGTCCGGTTTTCCGTTCTTCCAGCTGAAGCCAATCAGATCGAAGGTTGGTGAAACAGATGCTGTCGTGGTCAAAAAGGGCAGGGGTCAGGTCCAGAGTGTCGGTCCCACCGGATATCTCCGGCTTTTCAAATCGGATGCAGTAGTCCTGGATACCGTATTCTGAAGAAAAGGGACAGCGAAGGCCCGGATGGAACCCCAGTTGCACCGGCATAGCACGGGAGCTCAAATTGACAGCGGTGCAAGCAGTGCGCAGGGTCCGTCCCTCCAGAGTATGACTTGTCTCAAAGGAAAAGGGCCACGGCCAGCAGACCTCATCGCCATCCCATTCGAGACGGAAGCGCAGACGTTCCGCCTTCTTTTCCACCAGAATATGTTCCAAGTCCCGCACAAAACCGTGTTGCTGTCCGGCCTTGTAGTGGCACCCCTCCGCCTCGAACCAACCGTCTTCTATTTTCCCGCACCAAGGAAAACAGACCGGCGCCCGTCGAGGCCACAACTCCTGTTTCCCATCCCACAGACAGGAAACGGGGTCCTGCCCCAGGGTCTGAATACCCCAGAGCTCCGCTCCCACGCTGTTTATTGTCGCGGTAAGAAATTCGTTTTTTATGTGGTACAGCATGGTTCCTCCCGGTGTCTGTGTGTTAAACAAAGCATCTTACCAGATTGTAGCAGCTGATGCCGGTAATGGCGATGAGCAGCCAGAAGAACAGACGGTCCACGCCGCTGTTGCTCAGCCTTTTGCTGATGCTCCGGCCCAGAGTCCCGCCCACAATGCCGCCGATCACCATCACGATGAGCACCGGCCACTGGAACTCCGGCACCGTGCCCCTCAGGATCGTGTTGAGGAAGCTGGCTCCCTGGGAGAACAGGATGATGTACAGGGAGTTGAGAGCGGCGGTCTTGGTGTCCATGGAGAAGAAATAGTACAGCCCCGCCAGATTGATGGGGCCACCGCCGATGCCCAGGAAGGCGGACAGCAGGCCCAGCACCAGTCCGATGGTCACACAGGCCGCCGGATTTTTTACATCCTTGGCGGCGATCCGGGGGCGGTTCAGGGTGTAGACAAGTACGCCCAGAGTGAGGACGATCATCATCACCTGTTGGGCGACGGAGACCGCTGAACCGCCGGAGGCCCGAACCAGCTCAAACAGCTCCTTGCCCACGACGCCGCCCACGGCGGCCCCGATGGCCAGCAGCGTGCCCCGGCGGGGCTCCACCTTCACCTCGCCGCCCCGGCTGCGGAGCATGGAGGTGATGGTCATGGCCAGCACCGTGCACCCCGACAGGAAGCTCACCGTGGCCACCGGCATACCGGAGGTCGCGTCCAGCACGGGCTTGATGATGACGCCGCCTCCCACACCGCTGATGCCGCCGATGGTGGTGGCCAGAAGACAGATGAGAAAACTGAACAGGATCTCCATGGTCAGCTGTCACTCCCCTCAGCGCAGATAGGCAAACCGGCTGTCATAGCCGCCCAGCAGAGGCAGGCAGTAGTCCTGGAACGCCGGACGGATACTGGCTCCGTCCTCGCCAATCCACTCCAGGGGGAACTTCTTCTCCGCGTTGGCCACCTGCTCCAGGGGAATGAGGCAGGTCGCGGTGCGGTACTCCGGCTCCCGGGTGGTCTGGAAGCCCACCATATAGCCGGTCCTGCCCTCTACGGCGGCACGCACCGCCGCCGCGCCGGCCTCCTGGGCCTCCCGCTGGTCCACCTCGGACATGAGAGCCACGCTCACCCGGCCCAGCAGGCCGGGCTTTTCAGAGCGGGACTTCAAGCCGGTCTCTTGCATGATCATGTCGCTGAGGGTCTGGGCGGCGCCGCCGGGGATCTTGTGGCCGAAGCCGTCCACGATGCCGGAGTCGGCCACCGGGGAGCCGTCGGCGTAGTGGATGCCCTCGGACACGGTGACCAGCAGCCCCCGGCCCTTGGCCCACTTCTCCTTGACGGCGGACAGGAACTGCTCTTTGTCAAAGTCGGTCTCGGGCAGGTACACCAGGTGCTCGCAGGGCATCTGGCCGGCAAACAGGGCGGATGCGGCGGTGATCCACCCGGCATTGCGGCCCATGAGCTCCATCACCACCACGTGGATGGGCAGGGCGGAGGCGTCGAAGGCCAGCTCCAGGGCGGACACGGCGGCGTACTTGGCCGCGCTCCCGAAGCCTGGGCAGTGGTCCGTCACGGCCAGATCGTTGTCGATGGTCTTGGGGATGCCGATGACCCGCAGCTCATAGCCGGACTGGCAGGCCAGCTGGTAGATCTTGTGGCAGGTGTCCATGGAGTCGTTGCCGCCGTTGTAGAAAAAGTAGCGGATGTTGAAGTTTTTGAAGCACTCCAGCACCGCGGGGTAGTCAGCGTCGGTGAGCTTCCGCCGGCAGGAGCCCAGGGCGGAGGCGGGGGTGCGGGAGAGCAGGTCCAGCTGTCCGTCATCAAACGCCCCCAGGTCCATCAGGTCCCCGGCCAGGATGCCCTCGGCGCCGAACCGGGCGCCGTAGATGGTCTCGATCTCGCCGTGGCGCTTGGCCTCCCGGACGGCCCCCAGCAGGGAGCTGTTGATCACCGGGGTGGGTCCGCCGCCGTGGGCGATGAGCATATTTCCTTTCAGCATATGTATCGCGCCTCCCTTACACCGTGGCAAGGTCGTCGTCCTTCATGCACAGATGGACGGCGCCCAGCTTGAAGGTCTTGGGCAGGGCCAGGATGTTGGGGTTGGGACCGACGAACTTCCGCTTGGCGTCCTCCAGGGCCTCCTCGAAGGTGGCCCTAGTCTTCAGGCCCATACCACGGGCGATGCCCGGCTCCTGGGCGCCCACGATGTAGATGGCGGCGGTGTTCATCTCGGCGATGTGGCCGCAGCTCATCATGGAGAAGCCGTGGAAGGGGTGGAAGGCATTGCAGAAGCGGTACTTGCGGATATACTCCTGGTTGGTGGCGAAGTACTCGCCATAGCGGTCCATGTCGGGCAGGATGTTCATATAGTCGTGCTGGAACATCTCGTACAGCTCCCGGAGGTAGGGCCAGCGCTCGTCGTGGAAGTAGCCGTTGCAGATGGAGGAGCAGATGATGACGCAGTTGTCCTTCATCACCCGCTTGTGGCGGATGACCTGGGCGCTGAGAGCCTGCATCATCTGGATGGGGTTGGTGCCCATGCCGTTGCCGTAGTGGAAGTCCTGGGGCATGCCGAAGACCATCACGTCGAACTTCTCCTCCGCCCAGGGCACATAGGTGCGCTTGTTGGCGACCTTCCAGGACTCAGGCTGCATTACCTTGGCGTAGCCGGAGTAGATGGCGATCTGCCGGGAATAGGTGTCCAGCACCGCGTCGCAGCAGAAGAAGGGATGGCCCATCTTCTCCTCCATGTGCATGCCGATCTCGTCGAACTTGGTGCGCATGAGGGAGTGGCCGGACACGGGGGTGAAGTCGGAGCGGTGCATCACCTTGGGCACGTGGTGGCTGGCGATGCTCCGCCAGTGGGTGATGCCGGTGGCGCAGTGCTTGTACCCGCCGGAGTAGCCGCCGTAGGGGTTGCCCTGGGTGTGGCCGATGAGGATGGGGATGTCGCACTCAAAGACGTACTTGTTCATGAGCACCGGGTCGCCCCGCTGGGTGGTGCCCAGGTCCACCATGTGCTCGGGGTCCTCGCTGTCATGGCTGGTGATCTGGTTGGTCCAGTAGAACTCGTTGAACAACTCCTCCCCCAGGATCTTCTTCATCTCAGGCACAGTGGCCCGGGGGTGCAGGCCGTTGGAGAACAGCAGGAGGATGTCCTTCTTCTCCACCCCAGCGGCGTACAGCTCGTCCAGGCAGGCTCGGATGGACACCCGGCGGTGGGCGGTGGGCTGGGTGCCCCCCTTGACGATGTCGGGGATGACGAACACCACGGTTTTGCCGGGGCCCGCCAGCTCCCGCAGGGGCTTCATACCCAGGGGGTGGCGGATGGACTCCAGGGTGGCGGCGTACAGGCT
>NXNP01000115.1_pt1 | contig 9337 bp, 12 predicted proteins | sample 2041071 | NCBI WGS metagenome assembly NXNP01 (sample SAMN07660618, study PRJNA407663) | chicken gut metagenome | isolation source: caecum content treated with Tetracycline | host: Gallus gallus domesticus | place: Czech Republic: Brno | collected 2016
TGCCACTACATGTTCGACACCGGGCGGAGCCGGCGGCGGGAGGGCGAGCGGTGCTTGTCAAGGGAGGAGCGTAGGCGTGGAAAAATTCCCTGAGCGGCTGCGGAGGCTGCGGGAGCGGCGCGGGATGAACCGGCGGGCGCTGTCCGAGTGCTGCGGGATCTCCAAAAACATGGTGTCGCGCTACGAGAGGGGAGAGCGCGTCCCGGATATCGAGACCGCCACCCGGATCGCCGAGTTTTTCGAGGTCAGCCTGGATTATCTCTGTGGGCGAAAATAAATTTTATGTCTGCCCCCAAATGGGGGCGCGGCGTCTTCAAAGTATGTCACACTGAGAGCGTGGGGGTTTCCCACGCTCTTTCGCATGGTCGGTTTCCTCCTGAGCCGCCGTGGCCCCGAGGCGGCAGCAGTATCGGGGCAACTGGATTTGCCGCGCGGCTGAGCCAGCCCACGATCCGGGCCGGAGGGTCGCACCCTCCACGCGGCAGAGACTGTGGAGAGACACTATACCGGGAAGCCTACAGCGTCTGACGGCCCCGGAGAAGGGACAGGACGCCCGCCAGTCATAGAGGCGGAAGCGTGGTCGCTATGACCGGCCACGACAACAACACCGCCCGCACCTCTCAACGATGTGTCCCAGGGTGGATATTGGAAATCAACGCGACAGGAAGTGAAGCCCATGCTGCGGTCATGCCCGTATTGCGGGCTGATTCATCCCAGCGGGGAGACATGCCAGAAGAAGCCGACACGAGGGAAGGTCAAGCCCAGCCGTGCTGCCCTATTCCGCAAGAGCTGGTCGTGGCAGAAGAAACGTGACCGCGTTGTCCAGAGAGACTTTCACCTCTGCCGGGCGTGCAACGATGGAATGTATGGCGTGTTCGGCATACCGGGCCTGAACCAGGACCTGTCCGTCCACCATATCGAGCCGTTGGAAGAAAGCTTTGACCTGCGGCTGGAGGACGACAACCTGGTGACCCTCTGCTGGCGGCACCATGAGATGGCGGAGGCGGGGGAGATCCCGCGGGAGTATCTCCACGGACTTGCAGCCGGGGTCCCCCGGTGGGGTATCGGCCGCCAGGGCCAGGTTCGCCAAGACTGACAAGCGGCCTCGGGGCGGGCCGGAGCTTAGAAATGGGGTATTCCCCGAAAGGAGTTTTGCGCCGTGGCGAGACCGGCAAAGTCGGTAAAAGTGAAAACTGGGGTCATCGCCAGCGACGAGGCCGCCGCCCGGGTCGCCGTGGAGGACAAGGTCCGGGGGGCGGCGGTGTCGCCGGAGCCGCCGGAGGGATTGACGGTAGAACAGCGGGAGATCTTCCAGTTCATCGTGGACGGTCTGACCGCCGGGGAGATCCTGGGTCGGCTGGACGTGTTCGTGCTGGAGAGCACCGCTGTGGCCATCGACCGGCTGCGGTCCATCAACCGGATGATCGACGAGGACCCGCGGCTGCTCCTGAGCACGGCGCTGCAGAACAGCCGGGCCAAGTACCAGAGCGACCTGTGGCGGGGGTGTAACGAGCTGTGCCTGTCGCCCCAGGCCCGGGCCAAGCTGGGTGGCCTGGCGGCGCAGAAGGCCAGGGAGAAGAAGGATCCCCTGCTGGAGGCGTTGCAGGATGACGATCAAGACTAGCCGGGCGTATCAGTACGCCCGGTGGTGCGTCGGACGGGGAAACCGGAAGGTGGGCCGGTATGTGAAGCTCCAGGCCAAGGCCTGGCTGAAGATCGCGGAGGGGCGGCACAAGGAGGCCTTCGTCAGCGAGCGGGAGTATCGCCGTATCGGAAAGCTGCTGCGGCTGATGGTCCACCCAGACTTGCAGTGCCCCATGTACGACGGACTGGAGGACTACGCCTGGTTCTTGATCACAGCGGTGTTTTGCACCCTTCGTAGGGAGGACGGGCGGCGGTTCTACCAGACGGCCCTGCTGGAGATCGCCCGGAAAAACTTCAAGACCTTCAACAGCGCGGTCATCTTTATCCTGGGGATGCTGACGGAGCCCCGGTTCTCCCGGTTTTTCTCCGTGGCCCCGGACTACAAGCTGTCCTCGGAGCTGCGCCTGGCGGTGCGGAAGATCATCAAGGTCTCGCCGGCCCTGGTCAAGCACTTCAAGGTTAACCGGGACATGATCACCTGCCTGCTCAACGAGATCGAGTACACGCCCCTGGCCTACTCCAACGACGGCATGGACGGGCGCCTGGCCAATATCTTCCTGGCGGATGAGGCGGGGGCGCTGGACAGCTACCCGGTAGAGGCTATGCGCTCCTCCCAGATCACCCTGGTGAACAAGCTGGGGATCATCATCTCCACCCAGTACCCCAACGACAACAATGTGCTCATCGACGAGATCGACGGGGCCAAGAAGTTTCTGGACGGCGTGCTGGACCGGGAGAGCGTGTTCGCCCTGCTCTACGAGCCAGACGACGAGCTGAGGAAGGCGTGGGAGACGACCGACCTGGTGATCTACCAGGCAAACCCCGTGGCGGTGAACAACTGGGAGGTGTTCCGCTCCATCCGGGACCTGCGGAGCATGGCGGTTCTGTATGAGAACAAGCGGGAGAATTTCCTCTGTAAGCACTGCAACATCATGTACAAGGGGCTGGGCGTGGAGGGCTACATCGACGTCCAGAAGGTCACCCGGTGCAGGCGGAGGGAGGACCCGGCGTTTTGGCGGGGCCGGCGCGTGTGGCTGGGGCTGGACCTAGCCCAGACCGACGACAACACCGCCGTGGCCATGGTGACGGTGGAGGGGGAGACCCTATACGCCAAGGTCTGGGGCTTCCTGCCCGCGGACCGTGTGGACGTCAAGACCGCGAAGGAGGACGTGGACTACAAGCGGCTGATCGCCGCCGGCTGCTGCTTTGCCTGCGGGGAGGAGGTCATCGACTACGGCTTCGTGGAGCGGTTCATCCTTTCCCTGCCGGAGAAGTACGGGGTGGAGATCGTCCAGGTGGGGTATGACCGGTACAACGCCATCTCCACGGTGCAGAAGCTGGAGGCGGCGGGGCTGGAGTGTGTGGAGGTCAGGCAGCATTCCTCCGTGCTCCACGCCCCTACCAAGCTCCTGCGGGAGCGCGTCCTGCAGCGGCAGTTCACCTACGATGAGAACCGGCTGCTGGAGATCAACTTCCAGAACGCCCGGTGTACGGAAGACACGAACCTGAACAAGTATGTGAATAAAAAACGCTCCGCCGGCAAGGTAGACATGGTGATGGCTCTTATCGACGCCGTCTACTTGGTCCAGGTGGACTTGATCATAAACGCCCAGATGAGCTGGGGCATCCAGGTGATCTGAGGGAGGTGAGGGAACATCGGACTTTTCAGCAGACTCTTCGAGGCCAGGGCGGCCCCGGAGAGCGTATTGAACGAGGAGAATCTGGACACGGCGCTGCGGGCCGCCCTGGGGGGCTGCGCGGTCACGGTGCAGTCCGTTCTGAACATCCCGGCGGTGAGTTCCAGCGTGGGCTTCATCGCCGCTACGGTGGCCAGCCTGCCCATCCGGCTGTACCGGACGGAGGGGGAGAACTCCCTGGAAGTCCGGGATGACTACCGGTTGCGCCTGCTCAACCAGGAGACGGGGGACGTGCTGGACGCCTTTCAGTGGAAGTGTACCATGACCCGGGACTACTTGCTGGCGGGGAATGGCTACACCTATGTGGACTGGGCGGGCAGCCGCATCGCGGGGCTGTACTACGTGGATCCCATGCAGGTCAGCGCGGAGATCGGGGCCGACCCCATCTACAAGACGGTCCGGTTCTACATCGGCGGAGCCCGGTATGACGAGTTCCGGGTGCTGCGGGTCCTGCGGAATACCAGAGATGGAGCCACGGGGGCGGGTGTGGTGGCGGAGAGCCCAACCCAGTTGGAGGCCATGCTCAACGCCCTGCTGTATGAGAACCATATGGTCCGCACCGGGAGCAAGAAGGGCTTCCTGAAGGCGAAAAACCGTCTGGCCCCTGATGTGATTACCCAGCTGAAAAACAGTTGGCGGAAGCTGTACGGCAACACCTCCGAGGAGACGGTGGTGGTGCTCAACGAGGGCATCGAGTTCCAGGATGCCAGCCAGACGGCAGTGGACAGCCAACTCAACGAGAACAAGGTGACCAACGACCACGAGATCTACAAGATCTTCCGCATCGTGCCCACGGTGCTGGAGGGAGGGGCCACAGCGGAGGACCTGAAGAACACGGTCCGCTTCGCCATCCGGCCGGTGGTCAAGGCCCTTCAGACGGCCATCAACCGCGCCTGCCTGCTGGAACGTGAAAAGGGGACCCTGGCCTTCGAGTTCGATTTGGACGCGCTGGACACCACGGACATGCTCTCCCGGTACCAGGCATACGAGGTGGCGGTCCGCAACGGCTGGATGCAGCTGGATGAGGTCCGCTACGAGGAGGGCCGCAACCCCCTGGGGCTGAAGTTCATCCGGCTGGGCCTGGACACGGTGATCTATGACCCGGCGGCCAAGACGATCTACACACCCAACACCAAAGAGTGGGTAAAAGCGGAAACGATAGGAGGTGAGAGACCCGATGCGGGTAGAGATCCGGGCGGATAGGAAGAGCATGGAGGTCCGGGGCTATGTGAACGTGGTGGGCCGGGACTCCCGGGTGCTGCGCGACAAGCAGGGACCGTATATCGAGCAGATCACGCCGGGGGCCTTCGCCAAGGCCCTGGCCAGCGGGGACCCGGTGGAGCTGCGGTGGGACCACCGCAGGACCCTGGGATCTACCGCAGACGGCGGGGCGCTTACGCTGCGGGAGGACAACATCGGCCTGCTGGCCGAGGCGGTCGTAACGGACGCGGACGTCATCGCCGCGGCGGAGCGGAAGGAGCTGCGGGGCTGGTCCTTCGGCTTCGTCAAGAGACGGGACCGGTGGAAGACCGATGAGGACGGTACCCGCCGGCGGTTCGTGGACGAGCTGGAGCTGCGGGAGGTGTCCATCCTGGACGTGACGCCGGCCTACATCGCCACCAGCATCGAGACCCGGGAGGACGGGGAAGTGCTGGTGGAGTTCCGGGCGGAGGAACCTATGGAGGACGGCGTGGTGTATACCCGCCAGACCGATACCACCACACAGAGCCAGACCGTCACCACTACGCCGGAGAGCGAGGACACCATGTTCTGCGTACAGAAGACGGTGGAGATCTACAAGATGAAAAGGAGAGTGTGAGCAATGCCTTTCAACCTGAAAAAACTGAACGAGCGCCGCGCCGAGCTGATGGGTCAGCTGGAGTCCATGGTGCGGACCTGTGAGACCGAGACCCGGGCCTTCAACGAGGAGGAGCAGGGCCGGTACAACGACATCCTGACTGAGGTGCGGAACATCGACGCCACCCTGGACGCCGCGGACCAGGCCGTCAGCCTGGGGCGGGTGGAGCGCCGCGCCGCCGGCGGGAGCGAGGAGACCCTGAGCCGGGAGGAGCTGGAGACCCGGGCCTTCGAGTGCTACATCCGGGGCGTGGCCCCTTCGGTGGAGACCCGCGAGGCGGTCAACATGACCACCAGCGACAACGGCGCGGTGATCCCCACCAGCATCGCCAACAAGATCATCGAGAAGGTCAAGGACATCTCCCCGCTCTACGCCATGGCCACCCGCTACGACGTGGGCGGGACCCTGACCATCCCCGGCTACGACGAGTCCAGCCAGAAAATCACCATGGCCTACGCCACGGAGTTCACCGCCCTGACATCCACCTCCGGCAAGTTCACCAGCATCTCCCTGGGCGGCTTCCTGGCCGGCGCCCTGACCAAGGTGTCCATGTCCCTGGTCAACAACTCCAAGTTCGACATTGTCTCCTACGTGATCCGCAAGATGGCGGAGGCCGCGGCGGAGTGGATCGAGAAGGAGCTGATCAACGGAACCACCAGCAAGATCACCGGCCTGTCTACTGCCGCCGTGACCGTGACCGCCGCGGCGTCCACCGCCGTCACCTCCGACGAGCTCATCGACCTGCAGGAGAGCGTCCCCGACAGCCTCCAGAGCGGCTGTATCTGGCTGATGAGCCGGGCCACCCGGGCCGCCATCCGCAAGCTGAAGGACGGGGACGGCAACTACCTGCTCAACAAGGATGCCACCTCCCGCTGGGGCTACAGCCTGTTCGGCCACGACGTCTACGTGTCCCAGAGCATGCCCGAGATGGAGGCCGGCAAGGCTGCCGTTTACTACCTGGATCCCAGAGGCCTGGCCGTCAAGGTGGCTGAGAATCCCAGCGTCCAGGTCCTGCGGGAGAAGTTCGCCGACGAGCATGCCGTGGGCGTCATCTGCTGGATGGAGATCGACTCCAAGATCGAAAACGCCCAGATGATTGCTAAGCTGGTCATGAAGTCCGGCACCTGAGATCGGAGGACATGATGCGGGTGAGAGCGGTCGTCCGGTTCGCCGGGAAGGTCAGTATGGCCATCGGCGAGGTGCGCGACATCCCGGATGAGGTAGCAGCTCCCCTCATCCGGGACGGGTACCTGGCCCCGGCGGAGCCGGAGGAGAAGAAGCAGCCGGCTAAGGCCCTTGAGAGGGGCCTGAGACGGTGCCAAGCGAAGTCCCAGCGCCCCAAACCGCTTCCACTTCGTAGGCGGCACCGGATTTGAGCCTAATATACATACTCAATCCGCTGTTTGCCGACTCCCCTCTTACAACGCAATCAGTTTGAGCATATAAAATAGGATAAAAAGCGGAAGGATCTGTCCATTCATTACCAAAAAATCTTCCAGCCGGTACAGTGTACTGTTCTTTATCCTCAAAGTATTTATCTTCATAATCTTCCATCTTAAGGTGAGGCCCATCCGTTCCATTCGAGCCAACAAATCCAGTTCCTTGCTTTGAGACTGATAGAGGATTTATGGATGCTATTATCCCAATAAGTGCCTCTCTTTCCGATAAAGAATAGGTCGCTAAACGGTTAAAGCGTTCCCACACATAGCGGGTGCTCATAGGCAAAACCTCCTTTTGAAAGGGTGATGAAACATGTCAACTAGGTATGTTTGGAATAGGTATACCATAAGAAATACTGTACAATATGAAGAGACCAAAATTGGTGAAATAGATGTCGGGCAAGAAGAAATTCTTTATACAATCTCTGGAGAACCTGCCGCTTCGTTTGATCCTCTGTACTATGCCCTGGTAGATTCTTGGGAAGATTATGTCGAAAACCCTATTACTTTCCCTTATACGGTGGAAAACGGTCAAGCCATAACGATACCCCCGCGCAGGTGTTTGATCTTTTCGCCAAGCAAATCAGCGCAAACGGTACAGGATGGGGCAATCATCTATTACAATCCTACATCGTCTATATCTGCTAATGTCATATGCACCAATAGCGGTGGAAGCTGGTCGATAGCAAAGAAAGGTACAGGAACTTTTGCCGGAGATGTTATCCAATATCGAGCAACAATAACGGAACAGCAGGAGAAGGGCTCTCTTATCGGCCCAATCTCAGGCCCCTCTCAATCCTCTTACCCCAGTGACGGCGTGCAAGGAAATTACTGGTATACCTCCCAGGGATCGGACAACATCGACCCGACAGCGGTGACCTATCCCAGCGGCCCGAAGAGCGGCGTCCCAATCACCATCACCGTCACGCCCCGGGCCAATACATACGGCGGGACCATCAGCTATCAATACGAGTACACCCTGGACGGAGGCAATGTCTGGAACCAGCTGGCGCTGACCACCGCCGCAAGCCAGCAGTACACCATCCCCAAGGGGACACAGACCTTCCGGGTCCGGGTCCAGGCCCGGGACAACATGGGCTTCACCTCCTCAGATTGGATCTACGGCCCCCAGGTGAACGTGGTCAACAACTCGGCGCCCTCCGCGCCGCCCACCATTACCGTGCCGGTGAGCCCACGGGGCGGTGCCCAGACCACCATCACCTGGACCGCCTCCAGCGACGTGGACGGCAATCTGGCGGGCTATGAGCTGGAGCGGCAGCTGGACGGCGGGAGCTGGACAAGCCTCTATACCGGCGAGGGGCTGTCCTATCTGGACACCATCCCCAAGGGGACCGCCACGGCGGCCTACCGGGTGCGGGCCTACGACGCCGACGGAGAATACTCCGGCTATACCACCAGCGCTACCCGGACAGTGGTCAACAACAACCCGCCGGTCATCACCTCCAGTTTGTCCGGCGACCTGGGGACCAAATCCGCCGGGTTCACGGTACCTTACACCGTCACGGATGAGGAGGGTGGGACCGTCACTGTGGTGGAGCAGGTGGGCAATCTGGTCAAGCGGACCCACACGCCCACCTTGGGCCAGGAGCAGACCTTTCATGTGGAGGACCAGGATGGGGACTACTTCTTCACCCAGATCCTCAACGGCCCCCAGACGGTGAGGATCACCGCCACAGACGAGGGTGGGCTCAGCTCAACACTGGAGCTCTCCTTCACCAAGGCGGTCCACAGCATGTCCGTGACGCTGGAGACGCCTCTGGAGGTGGAGGAGGCCATCACGGTGGCGATCATGAGCGTGCTGTGCGGCATCCCGGCGGACGCCAGCTATCAGCTGCTGGCCACCAACAACGCCAAGGATGCCGAGCCTGTCTGGCAGGATGTGACGGCGGATGTGGCGGCCGGGCGGAACATCATTTTCACCAATCAGGTCCAGGCCAACGGACCGGCCTTCAACTTCAAGCTCTCCGCCAGCCGAAGCGAGGGCGGACAGGGTGGCTATGTCAAATCGCTGAAAGGAGCGTTCCAGTAATGGCTGTGAAATTTACCCCCAAAGCGCCAAAGCTGTCGCCGGCGGCGCAGATCGCGGAGCTGGAGGAACAGAACGAGAAATTGCGGAGCCAGGTGGCGGCGCTGGAAACCGCCATTTCTGACGGATTGAATCTGTACAAGGGGGATTTGGGCAATGGCTGATTTGTATGCGGCGCTGACCAGTGCCATCTACTTCTCGCAGATGCTGGCCAACGGCAAGAGCGTGGAGACCGACGACCAGCGCATCCGGGCCAGCGGCCTCTATGAGGACTGGGCGCCCGGCAGATTCTCCGTGGGAGCGATCCGCAACCACGGCGGCCAGTCCTGGGAGTGCCACCAGGACCACGACAACGACACTTACCCGGACATCACCCCGGACACCCCCCAGACCTGGGCCAACTTCTGGCGGCCGCTGCACGGCAAATCCCCGGAGACGGCACGGCCCTGGGTGCAGCCCCAGTATGGCACCACAGACATGTACCACGCCGGGGAGTGTATGGTCTATACCGACGGCAATACATATAAGTGCCTGAGTGATACCGTATACTCCCCGGAGGAGTACGGGCAGGCGTGGGAACTCTATTCTGAGTGAAAGGCGGTGCGCCATTGGATGACAAATGTATTTTAGACCCACAGAGGGATTGTATTGG
>NXNP01000118.1_pt1 | contig 8992 bp, 4 predicted proteins | sample 2041071 | NCBI WGS metagenome assembly NXNP01 (sample SAMN07660618, study PRJNA407663) | chicken gut metagenome | isolation source: caecum content treated with Tetracycline | host: Gallus gallus domesticus | place: Czech Republic: Brno | collected 2016
ACCGCGCCTGCCCTTCCGAAGCGGGAGGTGTCGGACCGGCCGGTAGCCACCTCGCCCGTCCCGCGGCCGGGCCCACCCCCGCCGGCAGCGGGTGCATCAACCGGCGCATCCGCCGCCGCAGGCGGCGGCACGTCACCGCTGGCAAGGTCCGGCGTCTTGCGGCTGACCACAATGCAGGTGGGGTCGGTAAGATGCAGGTCCTCACTGCCGTAGCACATGGTCTGGTACGTGTCCGCATCCACGTAGTCAACGCCGCCGCCGGAGTCGATGATGTGGAACCCAGTGATCTCATTGTTCTCGCCACGCTCCACGCCGGTCACCGTGATCCAGTGGTCCGTGGCCTTCTCCACTTCCGGCGTACCCATCAGCCCGGCGGTGCTGTTGTTCCAGAGGGTGTCCGCATCCACCGCCACGTGGACGGTGTGCCCCTCCTCCAACTGTCGGGCCACCTCCTCCATGGAGAGGACCTGGTCGAAGTCGTAGCGCTGGATGTCCAGTTTGCCGCCGCTCAGTTCGTTCATGTGCTCGTACAGTTCCATGAACTGGTCGGTGGTTGTGCCGCCGCTGTCGGCGGGGCTCCCGGCGTCCTGGTAGCACAGCCCCTCCTGGATGGCCTCCGACAGGACATCGTTTTCCGTAAACGCATTGGTCCCCAGTTGCCGGTTGATGCCGTTGGCAATGGAGGTGGGCCCGCAGGTCCCCTCATAGCCGAAGTCGTTGATTCCCTGCTCATAGTAGCCGGTGGCGGTAGCGGGGATCTCCTCCGGGCGCTCCACTGTGTCCGTCACCTCCGGAGAGAAGGGCGCCGCAGGCTCCCCCTCCGGCAAGCGATCCGGGGTATCCACAGGGATGTCCGCCGCCTGGTCGTAGGAGAGCACGGGCAGGGGCATGTCCGGATCCTGCTGCATCGCCTCGTTCAGACGCTGCCACTCCGGGTCCTGGCTGTATTCCGGGTAGTCCCTCAGCCCATAGTTGTGCTGGGCCATGTAGAGATTCATCTGCTCTGCGGCAGTCGGCGGGATCTCCTGCTCCTGCAGCAACTGCTGGTTCAGCCGCTGCCACTCCGGGTCCTGGCAGTAGGTGGAAAAATCATCCCGCCCATAGTTGTGGGCCTCCATGTAGGCGTTCATCTGCTCCAACGCAGATGCCGCTCCAGGTAAGTTGTCACTGTCGGAAACGTCGTCCGCCAAGGGCTCGTCCAAACCGGCGGGGCTGTCCGGCGGTGTGGTGCCATCGGGTGCGACGGACGGCGGTATATGGGTCGGGGTGCCGGGATGGATGTCGCTTACCGCGTCCACAGGCATGTCGTCCAGCGGCTGGGCAGGCTCGCCGGTGTCCGACGGCAGCGCCTGCGCCGCCTCAACCGTTTCCGGTAGAACAGGCGGTGCATCCGGCGCGGCGTCCACCGGCGGAACGGTCACATCCTCCGCGGTACCCTCCGGTGCCGATTCGGCGGAGTCTGTCTCCTGTGGGTGGTCTGCAGCGCCGCTCTCCGAATCACCCGCATCCTCTCCCGTCTCAGGCGCCGTATCCCATAGGTCCTCTATGGTATCCTCCGGGTCCTCGCCCTCCATCCACGCATCCATCAGTTCCTGCTGGCCGGGCAGCGGCGGGACGGGCTCAGGCGGGGGTGTCAGCCCCTCCCCTGTTTCCGGTGTCTCCTCTGCCGCCTCTGAGGGCTCCAAAAGTTCTGAATTCTCCGGTGCCTCCGGCGTTTCCACCGGCGTCTCCTCCGGCAGGTCCGGTTCTTCGCCGGCCTCCTGGGGCTCCAGGTCCGCCGGTGCCTCCGGCGCTTCCGACGGTATCTCCTCCGGCAGGTCCGGTTCTTCGGCGACCTCCTGGGGTTCCAGGTCCGCCGGTATCTCCTCCGGCAGGCCGGAAACGTTTTCAACTGTTTCGCCAGCGCTGTCCATCAGCGCCGAAATGTCCAGTTCCTCCTCTGCCGAGGGCGCAAGATCCACAGATGGCTCCTCCAGGACGTCCACCGGCTGCTCCTCTGCCTCCGGCACTTCGTCCATCCAGGCGCCTACGTCATCTCCGTCCAAATCTTCCATGGGCGTCTCCACAGAGAGGTCGTCCGTGTCGCAGACTTCCGCATCAAAGCCGCTGTCAAAATCTTCATCCATAGGCCGCATCCCTCCTTGCTGCTGATGGTGAATCGGCAAACTGCTCAGTCTCTCTTCAAAAAGCGGGGGTGATTCACGATAACGTCGTATTCGCTCTGCCTGATTCCAAAGTTCTTTGCAAGCATGGCCTTGCGCAGAAATTTGATTTTTACGCAGTTATACATCTGAAGTGACGGTCTGACCCAGGACATCTTCTTCACTTCCGCGGTTATATGCGGGTCCAACTGCACCAACAACTGCACAAATGCCTTTTTATCCGGGATTTGGTACAACAGGCTGTTGACCAGCCGTGTAGCCACAAAATCCGCGTCTGTGCGCAGTCTGATGTCGCACTTTCCCCGGCAGGCACAGTTCTTCGCGCACTCCCGGTAGGGCACCAGGAGTTCCTGGTGGGTCTCCCAGTAGTGGACGCGGCCAGCCACCTCGCTGTCCTCGATTACCGGGCGGATTGCCGCCTTCTCCTGGACATTGTAAGTCCTGATATGCAGCGGGGCATAGACGCGGCCGTAGTGGAGCATGGCCTCCCCTACGCCAAGGCGCCCCAGCCGATCGTAGTCGGCATCCTCCATGTTGGTGGCCGTACTGATGGCGTCCTTGTTCTCCTTCTCCACCAGTTTGAAGATGACCTTCACATTGGTGTTTGCCACAATATTCCGTCCCACTTTCGTGGGGGACTGGTCTGCAATGATGATCCCCGTGCCGTAGGAGCGGATCTCCGCGATCATGTCCTCCAGGGCCTCTATGGTACTCCCCTGGGAGTCGGCGCTGCCCTCCTCCGTGCTGGGGCTGTGCCCGCCCAGCAGCACATGGGCCTCGTCAATCAGCATCACATTCTTCAACTTCCCGTCACCGGACACATTGTTCTTTGTATAGACGCAGATCTGGATCAGCAGCAGTGCCATGATCAGGGACTTCTGCTCTTTGTTGTTGATGGCGTTGAGTTCAATAACCGTGGGCCTGCGCAGCAGGTCCTCCAGCGGAATGGTGTGGATGGTGTCGTAAATATTGGGGTTCTGCTCAATGAGGCTCACCAGACGCACGACGCCGGCGCTCTCCATGTTGGCCTTCACATCCCCCTTGTAGTCCATGTTCTGGATTCGCCTGCGGAAGACCTTGATGAACTCATAGAGGCCAAAGGGCTCCACATTGGGGTCCTCCGCCGTGCTGTCCAACTGCCAGCCGTAGGCGTTGTAGCACTCGTTGACGGCGGCCAGAAAGATATCCGGCAGAGGATTCGGCATGGAGAAGGCGGCGCGGAACGCGCTCATGAGGCTGGGGATAAAACTCTCCACCGTCACGCCCCTGGGGGGCAGGAAGGGGTTGACAATATACGGGGAGACGTTGTTCTTTCCGGGGGTGAAAATCTGCAGGTCTGGAATGGCGTCCAGCAGGGAGCGGTATTCGCTCTTGGTGGGTTCGATGGCCAGAAACGGGATGCCGAAGTCCTGCCAGAACTGCAGCAGCATCCCCAGGGAGAAGTTGGTCTTTCCGGAACCCGGCATCCCCACGATGAGGCCGTGCTTGGTGAAGTCGTTGAGGGGAACGCCGGCGTGGGCCTCGGTGCCGTCCGCGTTGCGGCTGGCGTTGGCAATCCGACCCACCTTGAAGTTGCCCTCCTGGATAATGCTCTGGCTCAGTTTTTCACGGTTGCTGGAGATCTTCCGGCTCTCCAGGCCGATGGTATACCCGTCGTCAATGGGCAGTTTGAACACGCCGCCCACCTCCCGGGCGGTAGCCAGATATTTCAGGCGCAGGAAGTGCCGCGGGGCGATGGGGGCGTTCCAGAAGGTCATGTCCCGCTGCTGGAACACCAGGATATTGCTGATGGCCCAGGGCTGCACCTCCATGCGCTTTGCCGGCGCCAGGCCGTATCCGGTGACATCCACCATCTCCAGGGCGCTGCCGTTGGCGCGGCCCTCCTCCTCAATGACGTCAATGACTTTGTTGGCAAGACTCAGGGCGCCGCCCGGCTGGGCATAGACCAGGAAATTACAGTAGAACAGCGGCTCCTTCTCCGAGGCCAGCAGGTAGTCGTAGGCATCGGCAATGGCCTGGGTATTTGCGTCCGCCTGAATCCCCTGGCGAAAGCGCAAGTTGCTGATGTAGTAACTCATGTAGGTCCTGCCCTGCTCAATGCCGGCCACCTCTTCCCTGGTGTACTCCGTGGGAATCAGTTGCAGGGACACGGCGCTGTTGGGGTGCTGGGTCAGGGCGTTGGTGAGATCGGCGATGTTCAGATCGGAGGAGGGTTCCACCACATCGTTATAGTACAGACAACTGTTGGGCATAAAGATGTTCTGCACATACCGCTCCTTTTTGGAGATGGCCATGACTGCGCCGGTGTCCACCTGCCCCAACTGCTCCCGGAAGGCGGAGAAGGCCTCCTCCCCCTCCAGAAACTGCAATCCAAAATTTTTCCCCCGCAGTTCGTTGGTGATGTTGCGCTGCATCTCCTCCAGCGCCTGCTGGATCTCCAGCGCGGAACTCCCCATCTGGCGCAGGATGATGTACTGCTTCACCTGGGCCAGGTATGTCTGGTTCTCCACCGGCACACTCTGCCACAGCAGTTCGATGGACGCGAGATTTGCCGGGGCACGGCGGAAGAATCCCGTCACCAGTTGCGTGAAGAGCACCTGGTTCAAGTGGCAGGCCCGGTCGAGATCCTTGTGGAGCAGTTCGTAGTGGGGAATGGCTGTGACTTCACACACCGCAAGCCCCACAAACCGCCCGCCGTTTATTTTTGTGATCTGTACCACAACACAGTCCCCCTCTGCCCAAACTTCTGATCAAAACAGTGAGAAAAGTTTATAGTCCTCGCACAACTGTGCAGTCAGCGGCGACAGACTGCCCCGGTTCTCCTTGACGTACTTCTTCATGCGCGTCGTCCGGCCGTCCACCTCCATGTCCGCCGTCAGTTTGGAGGAGCCGCTCATGGCGTTCAGCACAGCGGCTGCCGTCTCATAGGGGTCCCCCGTGGTCAGGAGGTACCCCTGGGCGAGGTTGCAGGAGATGCGGTGGGACAGGTGCACGATCTGGCACATGGACGCGCCGAACGGCGTCGCCTGCTTCTGCGAAAGCGCCAGGGCATTCTGGGCTTTGGTGGAGAACGTGCAGGCGCAGGACAGGACGTAGTTGGACAGCGCCTTCTCGCTGACCACCGATGCCCGCTCAAACAGGTAGGCAAACAGTTCCTCCCGGAAGTCCGCTCCGCAGTTCTCCAGATAGACGCTGAGGGCGTCCGCCCGCAGGCGGCAGCCGTTGTGCTCCAGCCGTTGGAGCAGTTCCACCTTCTCCGCGGCCGGACCACTCCTGCAGATCAGGTCGTTGATACTGCCCGCGTCCAGCGTGAGACCCGCCTGGAGCAGGACGTCCACAACCGCCTTGGTGACCGCCTCGCTGTCCGGCGTACGCCGGACGTACTTGCCCAGCAGTTCGCTGAAGAATCCGGGCTTCATATCTTTCAGCGCCAGCAGAGACGCCACCACAGCCGGTTTGCCGTCTCCATCCAGGGTGCAGCCCTGGAGATAGCGCTCCATGCAGGTGGGAGAAACGGCACTGACGCGGGAGAGCAGCGCATCCAGAAGGATTTTCCGGTCCTCCGGCGTGTCCGCGCCGGTGCACAGATAGTTCATCAGCACAGTCTCAACCGCCTTGTTGTCCAGGCGCAGGCGCTGCAGATGCTCCCAGATGGCAAGCCGCTCCCCGGCGGGCCGCCTGGTGTCCGGGAACACCAGCCCCAACTGCTTGGCGCCAATGACGGAAAATTGTCCGGAGTCCACAATCCGGTCCAGAATCAGGATTGCTTTTTCCGCCCGCTCAGACAGGCCGTACTCCATCAGGTAGTACAGTTCGCTGTCGGGGAGACTGCCGCTGCACACCCCGTCCAGGACACAGGATGTCTCCTCCGGACCGGCCTGGGAGAGGACATGCTGCACGATGGTCTCCATGTCCGGCATGGCCCCGGTGCCCTTGCACGCCTTTACAACAGCCGCCTTGGTCCGGCAACTGTCCGGCGAAGCCAGGTAGTCCCGGACCTGCTGGCGGTCCTGGCTGTCATACGCCCCGTCCCCCAGCAATTTGGCCGCCATTTCCGCCTTCTCCTCCCCGTCCGGGCACTTCTGGAGCACAATGTCCAGGGCGCTGTGGAGATCCAGATGGCTGGTATTGGCGGCGATTGCCCGCGCCAGATCAAATTTTTCGTGCTTGAGGGCGTAGGTGAGCAGGTCCCTGTTGCAGAACTTGGAGTAGATCTTCTCCGGCTCCAGCAGTTGGAACAGGTGCTCCGTCCGGCCGGCGTCCCCCAGCGTGTCGAACACCAGAATCAACGTGGCAAATGCGTCGGAGGCGGAATCCGCGGAGCCAAAAAACTCGTACAGCGCCTCCTCGTCCTCGTCGATGGCATCCCCCCGCTGGCGCAGGGCGGCATAGTCGTCTTTCAGCCGCTGGTACATGCCCCGGGCCTCCTCCGCCCGGCACGCCTCCGGCGTGATGACGGCGATCAGCCGGTAGCAGATGCGGGCGATCAACGTGCCGATGTAGCGGGCGTCGATCTTCTCACACTCCGTCAGATTCTGATTTGCCTGGTCCATGCGGCGGTACGCCGTGTCGAGAACGGACTGCCGGGCCACATTCTTTATGGTGAAAAGGCCGTCATACTGCTCCTCCCGGACGATCTCCTGGCCGCAGTACCTGCACCGCCACACCTTTTTTTCCTTGATGTACTCCAGGCTGCCGCCGCAGGAGTCACATTTCTTCGCTGAATAGGATACTGCCATGGCCAATTCCCTGCCCTTTACCGTTATTTGGAGAGCATCAGTTTCTTATTGCGCTCAACGATCATCCGCTCCAACTTTGCAACCGCGTCCAGCGCGGACTGCTTATCGCCGTCCTCGCAGTACACCCGCAGTTCGCTGATAGCCTGGTGGATCCGCAGTTCCACATCCTCAATGGCCGGCGTGGTGATGGGGTCGGAGTACCGGATGCTCTCCGCCAGTCTCTTCAGGCTGGTGCGCAGTTCCCCGTCCTGGGCGGCGCTGGCCAGCATCTCCACATCCACACCCATACTCTTCAGGGCGGACACCTTGTTCTGGAGCGTATCCTTGGCCTCCTTGGTGGCGTCCCGTCCGGCCACGGCCATAATGCCGATCACGGCGAAGATCGCCAGCAGCGCCACCTGGATCAGCAGCGGGATCTTGAAACTGAGGTAGTTCTGGAAGAACATGAAAACCGCGCTGGCAAACAGTTCCGCAAAGAAGTAGAACACGGACAACTGCATCAGGGGTATGCCGAAGAACACTGTCTCCACATCCAGGGTCTTGACAGAGGCAAACATCGCCACAATCTGGCTGGCGAAAGCGATCAGCATAAAGGCGTAACTGATCCAGAACGCCGACGTCTGCGGTTTGCACAGGATAAAGACAAACAGGTTGTACACCACAAAGATAATCGCCAGGACGGCTAAAGACATGCCGCCCGCTTTCCGCTTATTCATAAAAACTCCCCCTTTATTTTCATCAACACCAGGTACGATTTCCACTGTTACAGTTTCTGGCCGCACTCCGGACAGAATTTGGGGTTCCCCTCAATGGGGGAGCCGCATCCCGGACAGGTACGACCCAGTTTTGTCCCACACTCCGGGCAGAACTTGGGACTGCCGCTGAGGGGGGCACCGCACTCCGGGCAGAACTTGCCGCCGGCAGGCCCGGCAGACGGCTGGGGCGCCGGCTGGGCGCTGAAGTCGCTGTCCACGTCGAAGGGCGCCACACCGCCCTGTCCGCCCAGGCCCTGTCCCAGGGGCTGGGACGGCTGCGCAGCGGCCGGCTGGGCGTTTTTGCCGCTGTTGAGGATGTCCCGGATGGAACTGCCGCCGGCATTGCTCCCCATGGGCGCCGCTGTGCCGCTGACGTCCTTGGGCGGGTTCTGGTTGGGAATGCGCTCCGGGCTCAGGGCGCTCCGGGCCAGTTCCCCGATGGTCCCGCCCATCATGATTCCGCCCATAGCCCCGCCGATCATTCCGCCCATAGCGCCCATGGTGCCCTCGTTGGCGGCAAATTTTTCCGCAATCATCATCTGCCGCTCCTCCTGCCAGGTGTAGCCCTGGATGATCCGGCTGGAGCGCTTGTTCTTCGCCTCAGTGATTGCGGCGTAGTCCTTGTCGGGGACCTCTATGCTCTCGATGTTGAAGAACTGGACAATGACGCCGTAGTCCTCAAAGATCTGGTCGAGCCGCTCCTTCACAACCTCGCTGACCTCCAGCAGGTTGGCGTTCATCATGAAGTAACTCAACTTGCCGTTGATCATGATTTTGGAGATGCAGTCCTTCACATTGGCGGAGATGATCCCGCGGAATTTGGCAACCAGGGAACTGGCGTCGAAACTGCCCCGGAATCCCACCAGTTTCAGCATGAATTTTCTGGCGTTGTCCACGGAAATCGACATACTGCCGTGGAGCATGACGTGCATGAAAATATCGTACAGCGGGTCCTCCAGCGCGATGGCGCCCTGGGTGCCCCAGAGCAGGTCCATCTGGTGGACCTTGTTGATATAAAAGACTTTGCAGGGAAAAGGCGTCTCCCCGCCTGTGGGAATATTGACCAGGGTCCGCAGAATCGGGATATTGGGCAGGGACAGGGTATGGGTGCCGGGGCCGAACAGATCCGCTGCGTTGCCGTTGACAACCAACAGCGCCTCATGGGTCTCGTCCACCACCAACTGCGAGGTGGTATTGAAATCCTCAATGGTCGATTTCCACACCAGTTCATCCGGGCTTCCTTCAAATTTGAGGACGGAAGCAAGGGGCATAGCGACGTCTCCTTTACCTTAAAATATAAAATTTATTTCGGATGCAAAGGAATATTTATCCATAT
>NXNP01000119.1_pt1 | contig 8882 bp, 7 predicted proteins | sample 2041071 | NCBI WGS metagenome assembly NXNP01 (sample SAMN07660618, study PRJNA407663) | chicken gut metagenome | isolation source: caecum content treated with Tetracycline | host: Gallus gallus domesticus | place: Czech Republic: Brno | collected 2016
ATGAACGCCGTGCAGCAGGTCCCCGCCCAGGAAGGGCAGGAGAGCGGCACCGTCGTCACCGTCTACCAGAAGGGCTACAAACTGGGCGACAAGATCGTCCGCCACGCCACCGTGGTGGTGGCCGAATAGTCCGCCCCGCATTTCACAAGCGATATCCCGTAACACACTGCGATTGTATCATACACCGAATCCACACAGAGCTTTGAGAGAGGAGCCTTTATTATGAGCAAGATCATTGGCATCGACCTTGGTACTACCAACAGCTGCGTCGCCGTGATGGAAGGCGGCGAGCCCGTCGTCATCCCCAACGCCGAAGGCGCACGCACCACCCCGTCGGTGGTGGGCTTCACCAAGACCGGCGACCGTCTGGTCGGCCAGGTGGCAAAGCGCCAGGCCATCACCAACCCCGAAAACACCGTTTCGTCCATCAAGCGTAAGATGGGCACCAACGAGAAAGTCACCCTGGGCGGCAAGGAATACACCCCCCAGCAGATCAGCGCCATGATCCTTCAGAAGCTGAAGGCTGACGCCGAGGCCTATCTGGGCGAGCCCGTCACCGAGGCGGTCATCACCGTGCCCGCTTACTTCAACGACAGCCAGCGGCAGGCCACCAAGGACGCCGGCACCATCGCCGGCCTGAACGTCCGCCGTATCATCAACGAGCCCACCGCCGCATCCCTGGCTTACGGCATCGATAAGGAAGAGGACCAGAAGATCATGGTCTACGACCTGGGCGGCGGCACCTTCGATGTCTCCATCATCGAGATGGGCGACGGCGTCACCGAGGTCCTGTCCACCAACGGCGACACCCACCTGGGCGGCGACGACTTCGACCAGCGGATCATCGACTGGATGGCCGACGCCTTCCAGAAGGAGAACGGCATCGACCTGCGCAAGGACAAGATGGCTGCCCAGCGCCTGAAGGAGGCCGCTGAGAAGGCCAAGATCGAGCTGTCCAGCGCCATGACCAGCCAGATCAACCTGCCCTTCATCACCGCCGACGCCACCGGCCCCAAGCACCTGGATATGACCCTGACCCGCGCCAAGTTCAACGAGCTGACCGTGGATCTGGTGGACCGCACCATGACCCCTGTCCGCAAAGCTCTGGCCGACGCCGGCCTGCGCGCCTCCGACCTGAAGAAGGTCCTGATGGTGGGCGGTTCCACCCGTATCCCCGCCGTCTACGACGCGGTCAAGAAGGAACTGAACTGCGAGCCCTTCAAGGGCATCAACCCCGATGAGTGCGTGGCCGTCGGCGCCGCCATCCAGGGCGGTGTGCTGCAGGGCGACGTCAAGGGCCTGCTGCTGCTGGACGTCACCCCGCTGAGCCTGGGCATCGAGACCCTGGGCGGCGTGTGCACCAAGATCATCGAGCGCAACACCACCATCCCCACCCACAAGAGCCAGGTGTTCTCCACCGCGGCCGACAACCAGCCCTCCGTCGAGGTCAACGTCCTGCAGGGCGAGCGTGAGTTTGCCCGCGACAACAAGAGCCTGGGCGTGTTCCACTTGGACGGCATCGCACCGGCTCCCCGCGGCGTGCCTCAGATCGAGGTCACCTTTGATATCGACGCCAACGGCATCGTGAAGGTCAGCGCCAAGGACCTGGGCACCGGCAAGGAGCAAAACATCACCATCACCGCTTCCACCAATATGTCCAAGGAGGATATCGACAAGGCCGTCAAGGAGGCCGAGCAGTATGCCGCCGAGGACAAGAAGAAGCGCGAAGAAGTGGATATCCGCAACGGCGCCGACCAGATGGTCTTCCAGACCGAGAAGATGCTGAAGGAGAACGGCGACAAGCTGCCCGCCGACGTCAAGAGCGAGGCCGAGAGCAAGCTGAGCGACCTGAAGAACAGCCTGCAGTCCGGCAGCATCGACGACATCAAGGCAAAGCAGGAGGCTTTGAGCCAGGTGTTCGAGCGGATGTACCAGGCTGCCGCCGCTGCCCAGCAGACCGCCGGCCAGAACCCCGGCGCAGGCTCCAGTAGCGCTGCGGGCGAGAGCAAGCCCAACGATGATGGCGTTGTGGACGCCGACTTCAAGGAAGTCTAAGCAAAAGCAAAACGCCCCTGCCCCCCGGCCAAACCGGCGGGAGGCACAGGCAGAACGGGCAGGCGCCCAGCCGGACGCCCGCCGGATAAAGGCAAAGCCGCTCCGGTTTTCCGGGGCGGCATTTGCCGGTTTTAAGGCCAGCGCAGCTGGCGGCGAGAGGTGAGTGGAAATGGCACAGGAAAAACGTGACTATTACGAGGTCCTGGGGGTGTCCAAGACAGCCACGGATGAGGAGATCAAGAAGGCCTACCGTAAGCTGGCGCTGAAATACCACCCGGACTACAACCCCGGCGACAAGACCGCCGAGGAAAAATTCAAGGAGATCAACGAGGCCCACGAGGTCTTGTCGGACCCTGAAAAGCGCAAGCGCTACGACCAGTTTGGCTTTGCGGGCGTAGACCCCAACTACGCAGCCAGCCAGGGCGGCGGCGCAGGCGGCGGGTTCGGCGGCTTTGGCGGTGTGGACCTGGGAGACATTTTTGGGGACATCTTCGGCGGCGGCTTTGGCGGGTTCGGCGGCGGCAGCGCCCGCGCCAACCCCAACGCCCCCCGCAAGGGCCAGGACATCCGGGTGCGGATCACCCTCAGTTTTGACGAGGCGGTCCACGGCTGCAAGAAGAACATCACCATCACCCGGCAGCAGACCTGCACCGAGTGCAGCGGCAGCGGCTCCGCCCCCGGCAGCCAGCCCGAGACCTGCCCTGATTGCGGCGGCCGCGGCTATGTCATCCAGCAGCAGCGCACCCCCTTTGGCGTCATGCAGAGCCAGCAGCCCTGCACCCGCTGCGGCGGCAAGGGCAAGATCATCAAAAACCCCTGCAAGGTCTGCCACGGCAGCGGCCGGGTGGCCACCAAAAAGACCCTGGAGGTCAGCATCCCGATGGGCATTGACGACGACCAGAGCTTTGCTCTGCGGGGCATGGGCGACGCCGGCGCCAACGGCGGCCCCGCCGGCGATGTGATCGTCATGGTCACGGTGCGGCCCGACGAGCTGTTCCAGCGGGACGGCTACGACGTCTGGGTCACCATCCCCATCACCTTCAGCCAGGCGGTGCTGGGCGACAACATCACCGTCCCCACCATCGACGGCAAGGTGGAATACACCCTGCCCGAGGGCACCCAGAGCGGCACTACCTTCCGCCTGCGCGGCAAGGGCATCCAGTATCTGAACGGCCGCGGCCGGGGCGATATGTACGTCAAGTGCGACGTCGAGATCCCCAAAAAGCTGAACAAGACCCAGCGCGAGGCCCTGAAAAAATTCGAGGGCACCCTCAAGGACGACAACTACGAAAAGCGCAAGGGATTTTTTCGCAAGCTGAAAGACATCCTCAACACCAACAATAAATAAGCAGCACAAACAGCAAAAGGCCCCGGAAGCCGTCAAGGCTCTCGGGGCCCTTTTTATCCCCTCGCAGTCACAGGGCGCTTGCGCACCCTGTGCCAGCTCCCCCGCGGGGGGAGCCAAGTGTACCTGCGTCCATCATAGCAAACTGCACGGTAAGGTAAAGCTGCAAAAACATCGTATTACCGCAAAGTTTTTCTCTATCCACGGGCGTGTACTTGGCTCTCCCTCCGGGAGAGCTGGCGCGAAGCGCCTGAGAGGGGAGCAAAAAATGGGCGGCGGCCCTACCCCGAAGGGAGAACCGCCGCCTGATGAGTTCTTTGGTTTACCCTCAGCGATTAGACAGTGCCGAGAGCCAGAGCGGTTGCGACCCAGCCAATGGGCGAGCCAATGGAGGCTGCGGTAGCAAAGACGCTGCGGATGCAGTTCACAACAGAGGAGGTGGTGTAGTTCAGCCAGGTGTCAACACCCTTCTCCAGGTCGGTGCCGATGTTGCCGGTCTTGTTGGCAGCATACCAACGGCGGGCGCCCATCAGCTGGTCGATCCAGTTAAACAGGGCCAGGCCGCCAACGACCAGGGAAACACCACTCGAAACGATGACAGCAACGTCAGCAGCAGTGCCGCCGGTGGTGTAGGTCATCTCGTCCTCGGTCATGAGGTTGTAGTTAGCGGGCATACGAACGGTCATTTCCATAATAATGCTCCTTTTCTTTGCAAAGATTAGGTTTATTGAGAACGGATACATTCCAACCTGCACGTGGATGAGATCCGCGCAGAAATGCAACCGTTTGCAACCAAAAATAAATCAGCCAAGGATCAGCAGCGGGATGCTCAGCGGCCACAGGCCCACCACCGTGATGGTGGCTACCAGGTCGCGGGTGAAGTGGGAGAGGGACTGGGACATATCTGCGCCCAGGTCGTCGATGGCTCTGCCCAGAATGGTGAAGATGTTGCCCTCAGCGTTGTTGTCCAGCCAGGCATCGGCCTGCCGGATGCCCCAGATATAGCTGGAACCAAGCACACAGACGCCCACCACAGTGGCGACAATGCCCAGAACGTTCAGGGCGGATGTGGCGGTATCTACAGCGTCGTCAATGGCATTGCCGACGGTGTCGAGCACGCTGCCGCCGTCCAGGTAGACCATTTCCTCCTCCGCGATGGGGGCGAAATGTTCGGGATAACGAATGGTGTCTTTCATAGGTAAAATCTCCTTTGCCAATCAGGGCGCAGCCCGCCGGCCCGCCCGCAAAACAGATTCCCCCACAATCTCCTAGGGCTCAGCTTCATTTTACCACATTGTGAGAGAATGCTCAAGGGTTTCCGCGAGAAAAGCGTGAAATTTGAGCGTTTTCTATAAGAACTATTGTACAACTTTGTGAAAAGAGGATGCTTCCCCCCCTTTCATCCCTCGATCCCGGCCCGGTAGAGGTAGGGGTCGCTCTTGAAGCTGTCAAAGCTGTAGAGCACCAGGATCTGGTCGTAGCCGTTTTCGGCGATCAGGCCGTCCAGTTCGTAGTTGTAGTTGCGCAGGTCCACCACGTCGATCTGGGCGTAATTGGCCGTCAGGAAGGGGACGAACGAGTTGGCGTAGCTGTCCTTGATGACCAGGATGCGGCCCTCGCCGTCCCCCTCCACCCGGCTCAGGCCGTTGTTGCCGTGGAGGAACGCCGCGTACTTGTCGTACACGTCCAGTTTGGCCAGGTCATACAGGCCGGTGGCCTGCCCTTCCACGGGCATCCCCGGGCCGGTGACGGTGTAAATGGTCAGGGGGTTGTCCAGATCGTAATAGGTCAGGGTGTCGGGCTGGGCATTCCAGGTGCGGGCGCGGGAATAGAAGGTGCCGTAAAAGTCGGGCACGTCCACCGCAGTGTGCGCCGCCCGGTCAAAGGGTTCGAGGCCCAAAGCGCTGCACAGCTCGCTGTAGGCGTAATAGGCCCCCTGGGTGGTCCAGTGGTGGTCGGTGCGGTAGTAGATATACTCGTCCTTGTGGGCGGACAGGGCGTCTTTCAGGGGCAGGTAGACGCCGCCGGCTTGTTCCACCGCCGCCTGGATCTGGCCAAGATAGCTCTCCTCCTGCAGCAGGGGGGCGTGGGCCGGCACCCGCTCGGGGTAAATGGAGGAGGCCGCCGGGGCCACCATCACATACACCTTGCCGGGGCAGCGGGCCGCCAGCGAAGCCACCGCCGCAATGTTGCGCGGCAGGGTGCGCTCCTCGCTGGAGACCAGGCCGTAGGTGCGGTCAAACATCTGACCTTTGTCTCCCAGCAGGATGCCGCCGCTCTGGGTCTTTTGGAGCAGGGCCGTCTCCACAAAGCTCTGCAGGCTGATCCAGGCGTCGCGGCCGGGGATCTGGTCTTTCGTATACTGGGTGTAATCGTTGAAGAACCGGTTCAGTCCCGCAGAGGACAAGATTTGCGCGGTCACTTTGGGGCGCTGGGTCAGGGTGGTGTTTTCCAGCTCGCTGACCGTGCGGTCGGGGGTGACGCAGTCCAGCAGAAACATCCCCACAAAAAAGACGCTGAACAGGATCAGCACCGGGTAGTGGATCAGCCCGCCTTTTCGTCTGCGCTTATGCTGCTGCATAGCTGCCTCCTTGTGTTCTACATTCGTCCGGGCCGGACGGCACGCGCGTACAGCCCGGACACAGACAGGAAAATTTTGTCGAAAAGAAAATCCAAATAGGTCCCTCTTTGCGGCTTAAAAGTTAAAGTACAGGAAGGGGCTGTTGGTGCTGCCCACCACATAGGCCGTCGAGATCACCAGCAGCACGCCCACCGTCAGCACGCGGCTCCAGCTGCGCCGCCGCAGCAGGTCCCAGACCTTTTCGATCAGCGGGGTGCAGCAGACAAACGAGACGGCCAGCAGCACGCCGTAATTCCGCAGGAAATACAGCGCCGATACGCCCGCGCTGGGGACGAACAGCTTGTGGAACAGCAGCCCGAACTGGACGCCGGGGTCGTTGCCCACGAACATGGCCCAGCCCACCACCACAAAAAACAGGGTGTACAGGTGGGGCCAGACCCGGCCTTTCTGCAAATACTTGAGCAGGAACAGCTTTTCCACCGCCAGCAGCACAAAGTAATATAGGCCCCAGCAGATGAAATTCCAGTCGGCGCCGTGCCAGATGCCGGTCAGCAGCTCGACGATGAACAGGTTGAAGATCTGGCGCTTGAGGCCCCTGCGGTTGCCGCCCAGGGGGATATAGACGTACTCCCGGAACCAGCTGGACAGCGTCATGTGCCAGCGCCGCCAGAACTCGGTGATGGAAGCCGAGATATACGGGTAGTTGAAGTTCTGGGGGAACTCGAAGCCCATCATCTTGCCCATGCCGATGGCCATCATGGAATAGCCCGAAAAGTCGAAGTACAGTTGGAAGCTGTAGGCCAGGATGCCCAGCCACACCAGCCCGGTGGAGGCGTTTGCCAGCCCCACAAAGGTGATGGAAGCGTCGTCCGCCACCCCGATGATGTCGGTCCAGAGGGCGCCCACCGCGTCGGCCAGCAGCACTTTTTTGGCCAGGCCGAAGGTGAAGATGGTCATGCCCTCCTCGATCTGGGCGATGTTGTAGCGGTGCTTGTAGACGTGCAGCTGGGCCGCCACGTCGCGGTATTTGACGATGGGGCCGGCGATCAGCTGCGGGAACATGACCACATAGGCCCCGAAGTCGATGATGTTCTTTTCCGACGCCACATCGCGGCGGTAGACGTCGATGGTGTAGGAAAGGGTCTGGAAGGTGTAAAAGCTGATGCCCAGCGGCAGGACGCTGATCCCCTCGATGGGCGCAAAGCTCGTCCCCAGCAAAGCGTTGGCGCTCTCCAGGACAAAATTTGCGTACTTGAAATAGAACAGCATCCCCAGACTGCCCACCAGGGCCAGCCCCAAAAACAGCCGGCGCAGCCCCGGCCTGCCCTCAAAATGGGCGATGGCCAGGCCGCACAGGTAGTTGATGAGGATGAGGGCCAGCATCACCGGGAAAAACCGGACCTCGCCCCAGCAGTAGAACACCAGGCTGCAGATGAACAGGACGGTGTTCTTTGCCTTGGGCGGGGCGATATAATAGGCCGCCAGGGTGAAGGGCAGAAAGTGGAACAGGAAGATGATCGAACTGAAGATCAAGGCGGTATCTCCTTCCGGGTCGGAAAATCAAAGAAAGAGCCCATGCCGCAGGGCACCGGCTCTGAAGGGGATCGTTACTGGGGCGCGTATTCGTTCATCACGTCGTCCACAGCCTGGGACAGGTCGCCGCTGCTCTCGTTGGAGGCAATGACCATCACCACCAGGCCGTCCCGGCCCGAAATAATGGCGTTTTCCACGTTGGACTGGGCCTGGCCGAACTCGGCGTAGTTGCCGTAGAAAGCCACCTGGTCCTGCTTATAGGTCTCGAGGGCCTCGCAGATCGCCTCCGCCTTGCCCGCGGCGGGCTGGATGACCAGCACCAGGCCGGCGTCGCCGTTGTCGTTGCTCTTGACGCCCTTGTAGGCTGCCACGTCATCGGGGGACAGCATATAGTCGTACTCGATGTTCATGGCCGCGATCTCGAACTGGTTGGAGATGGGGTTTGCTTCCAGCAGGCGGCTGACGGCGGCGTCCAGGTCCACCGTGCCGTTTTCCTCGCCGGTGCGCGCCTCAGCTGCGCTGGACGCAGGCTCCGACGCCGGAGCGGCCGAAGAAGCCGGCGCGCTGGAGGAAGAACCGCCGCAGCCTGTCAGCAGGGCGGCACAGAGGGCCAAAACGGCCATCCAGGCGAAAACGTTGCGTTTCATCATAAGTTCTTTTTCCTTCTCTCTCGTTTTATAGATTCTGCGCACCGGGCGCAGGGTTCAAACCTCTGTTTTTGCGGGTATGCCTTATCTTATCATATCGGGCGGCAAAATGCAATCTGGACCCGGGCGCAAAAAGGGCAGGCCCCGAAACTTTCACAACCTGTTTACCTGCGCTTTACCCCGCCGCGGCAATGGACTGCAGCTCGGCGATATACTGCTCGAAGATCAGGCCGCTGGCGTTGATGCGGGCGGCGTTCTCGGGGCCCACATACCGCCAGTGCCACGGCTCGTAGGTGATCTCGGTCACGGCCTCGGCGGCTTCGCCCTTGGGGTAGCGCAGGATGAACCCGTAGTCCCCGGCGTGCTGGCACAGCCAGTCGAAGGCGGCCGTGTCCTCAAAGCCGGGCTCGAGGGCAGTGTATTCGGGGCAGTTCAGGTCGGCGGCAAGGCCGCAGTTGTGCTCCGAGTAGCGGGGCGGGTTGACGACGTTGGCCGCCATTTCGCGGGCGGTGGCCTCGTCGTAGCCCTGGTTCAAGAACTGCTGGGTCTTGTTGTTGTAGAGGGTGGTCTGGTAATCGACACTGCGGTACCCGCTCTGCATCCAGACGGTGATGCCGTCGGCGGCCGCCGCAGCCTGCATCTCGAGGAAAGCGTCGGCTGCCTCGGTCTGCAGGGTCTTGTTGATGGCGGTGGACGAGCCGCACTCCTTGGTATCGAAGGT
>NXNP01000127.1_pt1 | contig 8378 bp, 12 predicted proteins | sample 2041071 | NCBI WGS metagenome assembly NXNP01 (sample SAMN07660618, study PRJNA407663) | chicken gut metagenome | isolation source: caecum content treated with Tetracycline | host: Gallus gallus domesticus | place: Czech Republic: Brno | collected 2016
CTATTCTAACAAATTACGACTTGCTGCGTTAGAGACACCTGTGTTTCATTTTCCTTTGGTGCCTTGAAGCGCAGCGGAAAGGAATGGTCATAACTATGAGAAACAAACTGATTTTAGCCGGCGCCGCGATAGGGGTCCCGGTGCTGGTCCTCGCCCTTTGGAAAGGATGGTGGAGCAAAGCATGAAAAAAGTTGTGGTTATCTTCACGCTGCTATGCCTCTTGACCGTTTCCGCATCGGCCGCATATATCCCGGAAGATGTGATTACGGAAAACCGTGACGGACGCCAACTGATTATCAAGACCTTTCAACTAGGCCCCACCGATGATCCCACCGCTCTGGTCGAGGAACCTTTTGAACTGGAAGGTTATCGGTATGAGCATCTCGAAACGGTGAAAGAGGAGCAGCCTTTTAAGGACACCCAGCAACACGCAGAAACCGTCACAGTAGATACCGACAGCAACTCCCTGGAAAAAATTCTTGCCCAGCTTGCGCCTACGATGGAGTATAGCAAGGATGGATATTCCGGCATTTTGACCTTGGATCATACAACGATTCAGACAGAAGCAGCAGGCTACACCACGCAATATTACACGATTACGGATACGAAACAGTTCACTGGTCTGGACCGAAATGATCCGTCCTATGTTCCCACAACATCCGTCAAGAATGGCTATACGCTAAAGCTCAGCGATCTCTCTTGGAGTGTCACAGGGACCAGTTTGGCCGATGATACACTAGTTCCCACATCTTATACTGCCACTGCCACTTATTCCACAACCGCCAGCCGGAGCGTTGCCACGGGATATGTGACCACGGCCAAATACACGGGGAAAATTACAGCAGAAGGAATCAGTTCCATTGAATATACCGTGACCTACCTCGGCACGTCGCTGGAAGTCGATTCTTCGCTAAGCATCTCCTGGCTGGTCATTCCTGGAGCGGCACTCCTCCTTTTGGCCGCCGTGACCGGGATCATTTGGGCACTCTGTCTTCGGGCAAATGCTACCATTTACGCTATGAATGCGAAAGGTGTTGCCTACAAAAAACTCGGTCGGCAGCGGATTACCCAGCGCAAGCCATGGCTGGACTTTACAAAACTCAAAGAGTACCCTGCCGGCGAGGCAAGTGTCGAGTTAAAGAGCAAAGCCGCCCACAAATTAGCCGGACGCATTATCACAATTCGTCTGTTCGACGGCACCCGTACCCACTTGGTCGAGCCATTTGAAGGACAAGAGAATTACTGGTTTGCAGTCAAAGAGGAAAATGAAGAGGATAAGGGGGAAGAAACATGAAGACCATTCGCGGGCTCTGCCTTACCCTGGCAGGGCTGATGCTGCTTACGTCACAGGCGTTTGCGGCAGACTACAATTTTGAGACGCCGGCGCCTTCGGACTACTATGGCAGCACCTCTTACGAGGAGGTCTATGGTGCGCAGTATAATTATGGCGGTATAAATGCCGTTGACTTCCTGGACCCGCTGGCAGAGAATGCAGTATCCACGACGACTGGCGCTACAAGACTCCATCATGCAGAACAGAGAAGAAATCTCCGTTCAAATCTCCCAGGCAACACACGCCGCAGCACAGAGGGCGGACGAAGCCAATTCTGCGCTGATGGCCTGGGGCAGCGGCCCGGACAGCAGTGATCCCCAGCAGCTGGCGGCAGATATGGACCTCGTTTCACGGGTCCGGCAGAGCAAGACGCTGTTGGAGATTGGCCGGTATTTGGGCCGCCTGAAGGAGTTGCTGGCGGGCAAGCGCAAAAATGGCTACACATATGGCCGTGGAGAGAAGTACACCCTGGAACTTGGGGGCGACATCAACCGCGCGCTTTCCTCGGAGTTCGCCCTGCTGGCTCTGCCAGCCACAGCGCCCCTCTTTCTGAAAAAACTTCAAAGGAAAAGCCTCAAGCAGTACCAGCGCCGCGAGCCTGTTTGCAAGGGGAGCGGCGACATCATCTGCATGCTGGATGAGTCTTCCTCTGCGGCAGGTCAGGCCCCGTGGTGCAAAGCCGTGGCGCTTGCCCTGCTGGATGTTGCCATGCAGGAGCAGCGCCGGTTTGCCATGATCCACTTTGCTGGCATTGACCATTATAAAACGGATCTGTTTCTGCCCGGGCAATACAGCCGGGAAGATGTACTCCGGGCGGCGGAGGTCTTTTTGAACGGAAACACGGACTATGCAACGCCGCTTCAGGAAGCCCTCCGCCTCATGGACAACGAGGGCTTCGAGCAGGCCGATATGGTCTTTGTTACAGATGGAGCGTGTATGCTTCCGGATGGGTTTCAAGAGGAGTTTGCGAAAAAGCGGGCGGAAAAAGGCTTTCATGTGACCGGCATTCTGCTGGACCAGGACACAGATGCGTTCTCTTTCAGCCTGGAGCCGTTCTGCACGGAGATCTACCGCACCAGCGAACTTACGCGGGAACAGATTGCGGAACGCCCTCTTTCCAGCCGTGTGGCTTGACAAATCCGCCCTGGCTGTTTCATGTCGAGGCGCCAGGGGTAAAATAGTCCATACTGCATTTGCCGCTGCGCTATTTGCTTGATTTCTTCCTCAAATCTCTTTATACTACAAATACATGAAAAATCAGATGAACTCCATAGACGAAATGGGGGTGACATTCCATGGCAGAAAGCAATTACATTCTTATGCACAAAAGGACGCCCGTGGCGGATCTTCAAATTGACACCCCGACCGGAACAATCTCCGTTGTCGGCCGTGTTTATGCGGCGGAACATGTCCCGGTGGGCATTCCGGTGAAAAAGGGTATGATTGACCGCGCCGCACTCAACGCATGGTGGAAGGGCAGGGCTATCCCGGCCAGCCGATCTGGAATCCAGCACGCACTGCATGAACTCCAGGTTCCCGCCACGGAAATCTTGTTGGAAAAATGTCTTGGTCTGAGCCTGTCCGACCAGTATTGGATTTGTCCCGCGAATAGTCGGGTCACTTGGGATGACATCAACTTCTTTACCCACCCTTTCTCCGACGATGTGGGCAACATCTTGTTCGGCCAGGGTTCTACCAGTGACCGTATCAGTTTGATGTCGCCGGACAACACTTCGGACGGCTGGCTGAAAAAGCGATGGACAATTCTGGACGGCAAACGCTGTCTCATCAAGGGGGGTAGCGGCGCCACACAGCAAGAACCGTATAACGAGGTGATCGCCAGCGCTATTATGAAGCGCCTCGGCGTTCCCCATGTAACCTATACCCTGTTATATCAGGAGGACTATCCGTACAGCGTGTGTGAGGATTTTATCACCGCCGAAACGGAGTTGATCCCCGCATGGTACGTGATGCAGACCAGGAAAAAAGAAAATCATGTCTCGGTCCATCAGCACTATATCAACTGCTGCGAGGAGTTGGGGGTGCCAAATATACGGGAAGCCATCGACCAGATGCTTGTCGTGGATTACCTTTTAGTAAACGAGGACCGGCATCAATCCAATTTTGGCGTCGTGCGCAGTGCTGACACCTTGGCCTTTCTAGGTGCTGCCCCGATTTTTGACAGCGGCACTTCCCTTTGGTTTGATAAGCCTCTGTCCTTAATCGGAAATACGGCACATCTGACCTGCAAGCCCTTTAAGGTGTCTCATGAGGAACAGGTCAAGTTGACTTCCTCTTTTGCATGGCTGGATCTGTCAAAACTCGATGGCATTGAGGATGAATGGATGGAACTGACCCGTGGGTCGCTGTTTCTGGACGAACGCAGGCGAGCAGCCATCGCCCGGGCGCTGCGGGAGCGGATCACCAGATTGGGTCAGATTGCACATTCTGGAACCTTAGCATCATCCGGTGTGGCCGGCGATGTCGCAGAAGACACGCATTACAGCGGGACTCCCTCAAACAGCAACGGCGGTTAAGACACCGTACAAAAGCACGCACAACGTACAAGCGGGCGGCCTGGTTATTCCGGGCCGCCTGCTTTTTTGCGCGAAATGATGCCGCTGGTTCCGCCTTTTGCCGTCATAAACTGGGGCATCGACGGGGTTCCTCTTGTAATTACATGAATGCTGTGGTACCCTTAGCATATACATGCAGAAAACTTTGGAAAGAAAGGTGAGCCCCATGTCTGAGCCGGAAAAGAAACGTGTGCGCCGCACACCCAAAGAGAGAGCGGCAGAAATTGACGCAAAAATTGAGAAGGTCAATGAAACGCTTCGGGCGCTGGAGAATAAAAAGCAAAGCGTGATTGCCACCTATGATGAAAAGATCAAGACCGCCAGTGAGCAGATTAAGACGCTTGAAGAAAAAAAGGCCGCCATTTTAGCACCCAAGCCGCCGCGCAAGCCGCGTAAAACAAAAAAGCAGAAGATCCAAGAGATTGTGAATTTAGCCATGAAGAGCGGCATGAAGCCTGAAGATGTAGCAGCCCAGCTCGGTATCAAACTGTAAGGCTGACTGAACACAATGAATTAACATGCGCCGGGTACGGGGAGCATCCCCATGCCCGGCGCATTTCTATGCCACGGATTGGCAATCGGATTTACTTCTCCGGGATTGCCTGCTTGTCTGAAGCACCATCTCTGCGGCATTGTGAATATTCCGGGAAACGTAAGCGAAGTGCTTCAAAGAAATATTCCTGATACCCGCAGCAAAAAATCTCATCCGGTGCGTATAGGCATGACGCCTGTTCATCCGTTTCGTTTTCCCGGCACCAGCCATTCCAGAGATTAACGGCAAGCCGCGTCACTTTTCTGCTCGTCCCCGTCTGCCATCCCTTCTCTAAGCTGTCGAGACAGATACCGCGCGAGGCCGGGGACCAATCGAACAGATCAGAAAAATGCTGCCTCATTTCCGGGCAAAGCCCGCACAGGTAAACAAAGGATTTGAAATAGACGTCCACAGGCACGCCATTGCAGTTTGCCCGCTCTATACACCCCAAATAGAATTCTCGGTGCTGTTCATCTCGAAAACAAATGTCCAATTATATATTTCCCCCCTTCATACGGCCCAAATACAGATACATGGATGCCAGTTCCTCGATGGCGGCATCTCGGCGTTTAAGCAGTGCGCGGGATGTTACATGCATCTTTTTTTGAAGTTCGGCCCAAGTAATCCCCTCAAAATAATGTGCGCGAATAACCTCTGCTTGTTTTGGCTCCAGTTGAGAAACATAGAATTCAAGTTTTTGAAGTGCGGCTTCTACCTCTGTCATCTCCTCAACGATTTCCCTCATCGTTTCATGATTTAAGTAGTTTTGCCTGTCCTGGTACTCCATTGCGATCCGCATAGTCTTATCAGAGATGTAACCCGCATGCCTGATGCCGTCGTCAATCGGCCTCGACAACGCCATGCCGCCAATCACGTCATCCCCCGTTACTTTGGGCGGGTGGCTGCACTCAAATTGCAGCAGGGCAAGTTTACGCTTTAGGTTTGGGTATTCCTTGAGATCCGCAATGACTTGTTTCCTTAATGCCTCGTGATGATCTCTCTCTTTCACTATTTTCCCTTCCTTCCTACAACCGTAAACACACTGCGAAGACTAATTTCGGTTCAATGCAGCAGGGACGGACGGCGGCCCCCGACGCCAAATACGCGAAAAGGCCAATGCGCTATGTCCTGGAGATTGGTCATAGCACATCGACCTTTTACTATGCGGCAGCCTTATGATTTGGCCTCGAAATCGTTTTTTCATTTCCGCATCCTCCTATAACAGACATCATCCTCCTCTACAAATATCATTGTACGATTGACGGATGTAACCGGAAATGAAAGAACGCTGGAAAATAAATAATATTTTTGTCATTATTAACCGATTTTCGACGTTATTCGCTAAATCTATATCCCACTTAGGAAACAGTCCAAATACCCCTAACTTCATTGCAAAACAAGTAAACTGGCTGTGCGAAAAAATCGCACAGCCAGTTTATTTTGAGCCGCATAAAAGATGTTGCTCAAAAAACAGAAGCAGAAAGAAGTGCTATCCTTCCGCCTTCGCTGCCAGTCAACACAGATCCTTAGCCCAATCCCGTACTTCTTCCAGTGACAGTTCATATCGGCTTCCCGCTACAACACCGTTACTGGATAGGTCAATAATCATGTAGCCGCCCAAATTATCAGGACTGATGCTATTACGGGATCTGCGGATCGTATAACCGGCCGATTTCAATACCCGGCGGAGCGCTTGCTCCATAGAGCCTTCTGTATGCATTGCAATACCCCCGTAGGCAATATTCCAAGCCAAACCACGCCATACTCCTGCCGTTTTCTATTATATCAAATAGGGAAAAAACTTCAACATATCAACGCTGATCTGTTACAAAAAACACCGAACCCTCACTTGACTTTCTCATGCGGATTCGGTGCTTTACAGCGTCATGGCTATGTCAGAGATAAATTTGCGGATTACTTCAAGTTGGCGTGTGTTGCACTGATTTATATCTGCCTGTCCCACTCGGAGAAGATACGGGCCGGGCTGGAAGTATCTGAACTCATTAAGCGGATTGCCGGAGTCAATTTCCCTGTATTCATTGATGATATTCTCAAGCAGGAACTCCATGACCTCGATGAACAATTTACGTCCTTGCGTTACCTATCTGATGAGTTGCAGATCCGCGCCCGCGGCCTGCGTGCTCAGAAACGGGCGGCATAAGGGCAAAGAGGCCGGATGGGAAGTCCCCATCCGGCCTCTTTTATTGATTTCCAATTTCTTTTGCTCGTTCCTTCAAGGCTATTTGATTTCCTGCTCAATATTACAAAAGTAATCGGGCGAGAAGAAATCCTGAATCGTGATTCCGAGCCCATCACATATCTTTTGTATTGTGGATACCGTAGTGGAGTGGTTGCGTCCATTCACGATATTGTTCAGCGTAGACTGGGTCATTCCGCACATAAGGCTGAGTTGATTCACATTTATATCGTGCTCATTGCAGAGATCTATGATCCGCTGCCGAATAGCCTCTCCGATTCTCATGGGCGCCACCTCTTTCCCGCTGGTAAGAGATTACCCAATACCGCTTGCAAAGTTTAACCCTTTTGAGTTAAAATAACTCAAAAGAGTTATGCGTCCACATTATCCTCTATGCGTTCTGATTGAAACCCATGTGCTGCCATCAAAATATATAGAGAGGAGAAACGGAAATGGGGCAACATCCAAAGGACAGATTGCTCGAACTGGGGGCAGAGTTGGCCCTTCTCGGCGAGCATGTCGAACTGGCAAGACTACAATTATACAGTGTGGTAGATGCCGGATACTCGCTTTCATCTCCAGAGGCCCTGGAAGCAAACCGCCGGTTTGACATCATATCCAATCAATTATTGGCGCTTGAGGAACAATTTGAGGCATGCTTGGACGAACTGCAAGAAGCGAAGCCTGCACAATGTATTGAAAATATGGGGCAAATGACATGAAGAGAGCAGTTCTGAAGTTTACGCGACCGCAAGACATTATGTGTGAGGCATGCAGCGACATTGAAAACTTCTACAACAGCCAGTCCCGCATGGTTCAAAAAATAAAAGAGCGGCGGCGTGCCGCAGCTGACACGCTTTCCATGCTTTTTGGACAGGAAGCCTACGAAACCCAGATCTATCAGCCCTGGGTCACCTTTTTTACAGATACGCTTTACTATTGGTTTTCCCGCGGGATACAGTCCGTCATAAGGAAAGATAACTCTGATAGTCTCCAGTCGATTGATTTTACAATCGGAGGCCATCCGGAACTCGGGCAACTACAAGCGTATGCAGATCGGAGGACAACTGCCGCTGGGAAGCGGCGGAAAACTGCTATCCCAGCCTTAAATGAATATAGAAGTATGTTTTTGCGGGAGATTGAAGGGATTGCCCCCTATGCATTTGTATGCGGATATGAGTGGGGGTATGAACTGCTCTATTCATCCGGCGTCATACATGATAAATTAGATTGGAAAGCACTCTATCAATTACTACCATTACTGTGAATGAGGCAAACGGCCAGACGAACATAATATGATAAAACAGCGGAAGACATGAGCCTCCGCTGTTTTTATCAGGTCATGATGCTGTGGCCTTCCGTCTGGTCCGCATCTTGTATTGCGATCCGCCGTATGAAACTGAGGATCAGCGCAACGTCATCGTCACTGAGACGCCGTAAAGCATGGATTGCTTCCTGAAGTTCAGGTGAATCATGGTAACCTTCATCAAAGAATTCCGCCAACGTCATGTTGAAATAGTCCGCAATATTGAAGAGTTGATGAACTGATGGAAGGTTTTTCCCGGAGGTTATGCTTTGGACATAACTTTTGCTCTGTCCAAGTTCCAGGGACATCTGATACTCAGAGATATTACGGGCAAGGCGGAGTTCTGTAATCCGCTTTGCAATATAACTTACATCCATTGGTATCACCCCTTGATTTGATGATACCCGATTACTCCACATGATACTCCGTTATAG
>NXNP01000132.1_pt1 | contig 8247 bp, 9 predicted proteins | sample 2041071 | NCBI WGS metagenome assembly NXNP01 (sample SAMN07660618, study PRJNA407663) | chicken gut metagenome | isolation source: caecum content treated with Tetracycline | host: Gallus gallus domesticus | place: Czech Republic: Brno | collected 2016
GCCTGGGACAGGCGGTGGGAAGCAATGCCGCCCCGCTGGCGACAGCGGCGGCTACCCGCGCCATGAACGTCAACAACCCAAACCAGGACCTGACAAGAGGGTGATGGCATGATCGAGATCAGAACGACCATGAGCGCCAGCGCAGACGGCGGATATTGCCGGATGAGAGTGACGGGCCATGCGGGAGCCGCGCCAAAGGGCGCGGACCTTGTGTGCGCGGCGGTGAGCGCGTTGGTGCAGACATTTGCAGGGTGGGTGAAGGAACGGGGCGAAGAAAGAACGCTGGAAACAGATGTACGCATAGAAGAAGGGCGGACCGTAATTGCGGCAAGTGCCGGAATCTGGGAGATGCAGCGGCTTTTGGATTGTTTTGAAGTTATCTGCTTTGGGCTGGAGAACCTGGCCCGGCAATACCCGGAGTATATCACCTACAAAAGCGGAGCTTGCAGAAAGGAGAGCAAGACATGATGAAACACAAATGGGATCTGCAGCTGTTTGCAGATGGTGGCGGCGAAGGCGGCGCCCCGGCGGGCCAGGCAGAAGGCGGCAGCGCGCCGGCGGCGCCGGCAGTAGAAGAGCCTGCGCTGCGCCCGGCGGAAGAGCGCCAGATGCGCCGCAGTGGCCAACTGAAAAAGCAGGCGACAGCGCCCGCCGCACCGCCGGCGGAACATCCTGCAGAGGATACACAGGCCGCGAAAGGCGAGGCGGCAGGCGAAAAAGTCGAAGGTGGCAATAAGGCGGAAGCAAAACCGGGCGTGAAGGCTGGCGAGCAGGCGGATGACGCTGCCTTTTACGAGGACATGAAAAAGTATCCGGGCCAGCTGGAGCGACTGGTGCGCGAGGTGGCGGCCAAGACACAGGCAGCCCAGCGCCAGGCGGATGCCAGGTATGAGCCCCTGATGAAAGCCCTGGCCGAGAAGTATGGCACGACCCCGGACGACCTGGACGGCATCATGGAAGCGCTGAAAGGCCCCGTGAAAGATGATGCCTATTATAACGCGCTGGCCATGCAGATGGGCACGAGCGTCGAGAACGCCCGGAAGATGGACGAGCTGCAGACCCAGAACCAGCGGCTGCAGCGCACCCAGCAGCGCCAGGCACAGCTTGCAGCACGGCAGCGGCAGGCGGCCCAGGTGCAGCAGATCCAGGAGAACTGGAGGCGCCAGGATGCAGAAATGCAGAAGAAGTATCCCGGTTTTAATTTTGCCGAGGAGCGGAAGAACCCGGACTTTGCGGCCATTCTGCGGGCCGGCGGGAGCTTGGAATCCGCATACCAGGCGATCCACTTCGGGGAGCTGATGGGCCGGGCACAGGCGGCCACGGCTCAGCAGGTGGAGCAGGGCGTGGTGAACCGCATCGAGCAGCGGGGACAGCGGCCAGCAGAAAATGGCATCAGCCCGGCGGCGGCCGGCGTGGCCCCCGTGAAAGATGTGCGGAAGCTGTCAGCGCGGGACTGTGAGGAGCTGGAAAGGCGTGCGGCCCGCGGTGAGCGGATCACGTTTTGACAGAAACGAATTTGAAGAGAGGGAGGAAACGACATGAACACCGAGAACAAGACCATGACCATGTGGGACCTGCAGCTGTTTGCCGATGCAAGCACCCAGCTGCAGAACACGACCGGCGCGACCGGTATGAAGCAGGAGCTGAAAACCTACTATGAGCGGCGGCTGATCGAGCTGGCAGAGCCCAAGCTGGTGCACGACCAGTTCGGTGACAGCTACCCCATTCCGGCGAACAACGGCAAGACCATCGAGTTCCGCAAATATGACAGCCTGCCCAAGGCTACCACCCCTCTGACCGAGGGTGTGACCCCGGAAGGCCAGGCCATGAACGTGACGACCATCACCGCCGAGGTGAAGCAGTACGGCGGGTGGGTGCCTGTGACCGATCTGCTGCAGATGGCGGCGCTGGACAACAACATTGTGCAGGCGACCAAACTGCTGGCCAGCCAGGCAGGCCGCACCCTGGACACCATTGTGCGGGACATCATGGCGGGCGGCACCAACGTCATCTATGCGCCCAAGGTCGCAGCCGGCGGTACAACCACTGCGGTGACCAGCCGGAGCGGCCTGGACGCCACCGCTGTGCTGACGCCCGACCTGATCTTCCAGGCAGCCACCGTGCTGAGCGCCATGAACACCGACACCATCGGGGACAGCTATGTGGCGATCATCCACCCGTATGTGGCATACGACCTGATGCGCAACGAAGAGTGGATCGACGTGCACAAGTATGCGGACCCGGAGGCGATCTACAACGGCGAAATCGGCAAGCTGGGGAACGTGCGCTTTGTGCAGTCGAGCGAAGCAAAGATTTGGAAGGACAGCAGCTGCCCGAGCGACGGAGACAGCGGTTACCTGGCTGTGTTCGGCACCATCGTGCTGGGCGCCCACGCCTACGCCAGCACTGAACTGGAAGGCGGGGGCCTGGAGCACATTGTCAAGCAGCTGGGCTACGGCGACGACCCGCTGAACCAGCGCGCCAGCGTGGGCTGGAAGGCAATCAAGACCGCAGAGCGCCTGGTGGAGCAGTACATGGTGCGCCTCGAGAGCACCAGCGCCTACAGCAAAAAGGCAGTCGCAAACTGAGAAAGGAGCAGCATATGGCAGCAACTGAAAAGAAGCCCGAACAGGGCCAGCCTATGGAAGCAGCCGAGAAGAAGCCCGAACAGGGCCAGCCTATGGAAGCAGCCGAGAAGAAGCCCGAACAGGGCCAGAAGATGGTGAAGATCAAGCTGTTTAAGGGCAGCGGCAAATACGCAGATGACGTATTTGTGGGCCTGAACGGCGAGACCTACAAAATCCAGCGGGGCGTGGAGGTGGAGGTGCCGGCCGGCGTGGCTGAGATTTTGGAGCACAGCGCCCAGCAGGATGCTCTGACCTCCGAGAGGCTGGAGAAACTGGCGGAGAACGCACAGCATATTTGACAACACCGCAGGACCTTTGCGGATAAGGACGGCATACAAAGACCCCCGACACGGCGCAGAAAAGCTGTGCCGGGGGTCTTGCGCTGGGAGGTAACTATGACAGTGGAACAGGCGATCCTGGCTGCAAACCGGATGCGGCCGAATAATCCATTTGATGTGGAAGACAAGTGGCGGTGGCTGGCAGAGTGCGACGCGCTGATCCGGTCGCAGGTGGTAGACAGGAGCTGCACCGGGGACTACGAAAACCGGGGGGCGGACCGGGCGGCCGAGTTCGACGAACTGGAAGAAACCACAGAATTGCTTGCCCCGGCCCCCTATGATGCGCTGTATCCGCACTATCTGTGCGGGCAGATGGACGCGGCGCTGGGAGAAGCGGACCGGGCGGCCAACGAGCTGGCGCAATACAACAGCCTGCTGAGCGGTTTTGCGGCATGGATGCGCCGGACCTATATGCCGGCGAAACAGCCGCGGATCGTGTGGTGATGGGAGGCGGCCATGTATATTGACCCGAGATTGAACCGGATGCAGAACAGCCGCAGCGAGCTGCGGCAGTTTGGCGGACTGAACGAAACCTACGCGTGCAGTGAGGCGGAGTATCAGGACGGGGTGAATTTTTCGAGCAGGGACTTCCCGGCACTGTCCACCAGAATGCTGCGGCGCAAGATGTGGGAGGTGGATAAGCTGCACGGCATCTACCACCTGAACGGCCTTTTGATGGTACACGGGACGGTGCTGGAGTACACGCCGGATGACGCCGACGAGGCAGTCGTGACCATTGAAGGGCAGCTGACCGACACCGAAAAACAGCTGGCCGGCATGGGCACCAGCGTGCTGATCTGGCCTGACAAAAAGATTTTTGACACGGCTACAGGCAGCTTGAAAAACGTGGAAGCCGAATGGAGCGGCATCGAGGTGACCTTTGAGCTGTGTGATGCAGAGGGCACCACCTACACCATCCCGGCGGGCAGCGTGGGGACCAAGCTGCCGGAAAGCGGGCTTTCCGACGGAAGGTTGTATCTGCTGGCCAAAAGCGACGACAACCCCTATGCAGGCAGCAGCACCCTGCAGCAGTACAGCGTGAGCCTTGGAGCCTGGAACGAAATCATGCTGGACTACTGCAAAATCAGCTGTGACGGAATAGGGGTGAACTTTGAACAGTGGGACACGGTGACGCTGGAAGGCGTGGCGCAGGTGATCAAAGATAACATAGGCACAGACCTGGAAGAGGATAAGATCATCTATGTGAAAGATACAGACAGCGTGGTGGTGCCCATCAGCGGGTGGGAGCGGGCAACCTACCACTGGGCAAAGTATACCCAGAACCGCAACGGGGTGCAGCGTGTGACGCCGGACGGTAAAAACGTCGCTGTTGCTGCGGAACAATTCGATAACATAAGATTGGCGCGGGAAGCGCCGGACATGGACTACCTGTGCGAGAATGATAACCGTGTGTGGGGCTGCGCCAGCGGGGAGAACGTGATCTATGCCTGCAAGCTGGGCGACCCGACCAACTGGTACAGCTACCGCGGCATTGCAAGCGACAGCTATGCGGTGACGGTGGGCAGCGACGGACCTTTTACCGGAGCGGCCAGCTGTATGGGGTATGCCCTGTTTTTCAAAGAAAACGCCATGCACAAGGTGTATGGCTCAAAGCCGAGCGATTACCAGGTATCGAACCTGCGGTGCCGCGGCGTGGCGATGAACGCCTATAAAAGCCTGTGCGTTATCAACGAAACGCTCTACTATCTTTCGGCGGAGGGCGTGATGGCGTGGGGCGGCAGCCTGCCCGAAAAAGTATCGGCTGCACTGGCGCGAGACACCACCGCACAGACAGTGCGGGCTGTGGGCGGGCAGCTGGACGGACGGTACTACCTGTACATGGAGGACAAGACCGGCAGCGCACGGCTGTTGGTATACGACACCGAAAAGGGCATGTGGCATGAAGAGAGCCCATCAGGCCAGGAGATGGCCAGCACTGGACGGCAGCTGTACCTGTACGACGGTGAAGCCATGTGGGCTGTGGACCCGAGCCGGGAGACGGATGCAGGAGAGGACGCAGAAGGGATGGAAGCGGGCCTTGCATTTGATTGGGTGTCGGGCGACATGGGGCTTGACACCCCGGATGATAAAACGGTGCAGCGTGTGACCATCCGTCTGGATGCAGAGGCAGAGAGCAAGGTGACCGTCTCGGCCAGCTACGACGGAGGGCCGTGGGAGAACGTTGGGATGCGGCACACAAAAGAGAAGTGGCAGCGGATCGACCTGCCGTTTGTGCCGCACCGGCACGATACCATGCGGCTGCGGCTGCAAGGGACTGGGCGGATCACACTGCGGAGCGTGGCCTACACCTTTGGACGGACGAGCGGAAACATGGTGCAGAATGCGCTGCGATAAGGAGGAAGAACGATGGCGAGCCTTGCAGGCATTTATGGGCTGAGCATGCCGAAATTCAGCGAGAACATGGATCCGCGGGACCGGTCGGCGCTGAACAATTATCTGTACCAGCTGCAGGAGCAGCTGGGCTATGTTCTGACTAACCTGGACACGAGCAATTTTAGCCCGGATATGCAGCAGACGGCAGCTGCAAGCAGGATGGCGGCTCGCACGTCCGAGAGCACGAATACAACGCCTGCACTGCTGCAGGCCGCGCAGGCCAGCCGGGAAGCGGCCGCCGCAGGCAGGAAAAAGTAAGAGAGGAGGAAGAACGACATGGCAAGCAAGAAAGACCAGGCATATCAGCAGCTGCAGGAGTACCAGGCGCAGGCTCCTGGTGCGTACCAGAGCCAGTATCAGAGCCAGATCGACCAGCTGATGAACAACCTGAACAATCGGAATTTTAACTACAACTACCAGACGGACCCTACCTATCAGCAGTACCAGCGTCAGTATGAGGCGCAGGCCAGGCGGGCCAGCGAGAACGCCCAGGCCAACGCTGCGGCAGTGAGCGGCGGCTATGGCTCCAGCTGGGCGACAACGGCGGGAGAGAGCGCCTATGCGGACGCTATGAGCGGGCTGGACAATGTAGTCAACAACCTGTACGGCCAGGCGCTGAACAGCTACACCGACGAGACCAACGACATGTATACCCAGCTGCAGAACCTGATGGCGGCGGAGAGCAACGCCCAGGCGCAGTACAACCAGGACCTGCAGAACTACTACTCGAACCTGAACTACTACCAGACCAACTACCAGAACGAGGCGAACCGGGAGCAGCAGAACACCAGCAACTGGATGAACATTGGTGGGCAGATTTTGGGCGGGCTGATCAGCCTGATCCCGTATGCGATCCAGTACCTGCCGATGCTGCTGTAAAGGAGGGGGCGAAATGGCACTTTTTCGAGTGAACCAGGCAAGGAAAGACCTGAACAACTGGCTGGCGCAGGACCCCGGCAGGGGAAGCAACAATTACAGCGCCGCGCTGCAGAACGCGCTGAACAATGCGGCAAACCGCCAGACGCCGGCCCAGCGATACAATACGGGGAATGACCAGAATATACAGGCCAGCCGCGAAAACTACCGCCTGATGGCCCAGCGGGCAGCGGACACGGCGGCGGCCGGCGCCGAGGCTTTGAGCGGCGGGTACGGCGCGGACTATGCCGCGAGCGCCGCCGAACAGGGCCGGCAGATTTTGATGGAGGGGCAGCACGACAACGAGCAGGCGCTGCGGCAGCTGGCGCTGGAGGGGCTGGCGGCGGAGAGCAGCCAGGCGGACGTTTTGACCCAGGCGCTGCTGGGGGCGCAACAGTTGGAAATGAACGCCAACCAGATGGCGCAGGCGCGCTACCAGGCGCAGCGGGATTTTTTGACTGGCGAAGTGCAGCAGGCGCAGGCAGAGAAAGACAATGTTCTGGGGAACCTGTGGGACGCCCTTGTCTGGGCTGGCCAGACGGCGCTGCGGACCTACGACAACTACAAGGGATACAGCCAGTGGCAGCAGGAATACGATCTTGCCGTGCGGCAGTATGAGGACGAGCTGGCAAGACAGACGATGCTGGACGCACGCGACGAAGAAAGATACCGGGACGAGCAGGCGCTCATCAAAGAACAGTGGGATGCCGAACTGGCCGATCAGGAATGGAACCGAAGCATCACAGAGCGGCAGCTGGCGCTGGATGAGCTTGCCTACCAGGACGACCGCGCCTATAAACAGGCGCAGATCGCGAACATGGGCCGGAGCAGCGGCGGAAGCGGGAGCAGCGGCGGGCTGGACTATGGCGACGTGATCAGTTTGTTGAAAGGCTATAGCGATGCTGCTATAACGGATGATCCTACGTTGCCTGTGTATGACGCCCTGCTGGGGTCGATGGGACTTAGCCCGAGCAGTTTTGGCAGCACGAGCACGGGCGCGGCCCCGACCGTCCCTGCGATTGACTTGAGCAGCGGCATGAGTCTGGCGCGCAGTGGTATCCAGAGGGGATGGTCGGCCAGCGAGATTGCGGAGAGTCTGATCGACTACGGATTTAGCGATGAGGAAATTGCACAGATCATGAACCGGGTGAGGTGAGCATATGCCTTATACATCGTCTGATATTGCAAAAATCAGGAAAAGGCGGGAAGAGCAGCAAAGCACAAGCGGCGGAATGAATGGGGGAAAGTGGCAGGCCGCAGACGTGGCCAAAATCCGCCGCGAAAGCGCCGCGGCCCGCGAGGGCGGCCGCGACCAGCAGCTTGAACTGGACAAAGAACTGTATACCAGGCGTACCGGCCGCCCGGCGGAGGGGACGGAACCTAGACGGACAGCCACAAGTGCGCGGCAGAACGAGGAACCCGGCGGGCTGCTGGACAGCCTGATGGGCATGATGCAGCGCAGCACTGAGCTGCAGAACCGGACGGCGTACCGGAACCAGGAGATAGAGAAAGAGGGCGGAAAGCTGGCGGGCCGCCTGGCGGCACAGGTACTTGACACGACGCCGCGCGAGGGCAGCCTGGCTGACAGGATGGAGCGCAATGCGCGCGGCATCATGGACGAACAGGAAAGCCGCTGGCGGGAGTATAACGAGTGGCTGGAAGAGGGGAGCAACCGGGAACTTGCGGCCGCGGTGGAGCGGATGGAGGATTCCGGCGGGCAGTATAGCCTTGCGGACCTGGCAGCCAACAATGACCGCGGATGGACGATGGAACAGATCGAGGACGCGGCGGCGCGCCTTGCGGACCGCGGGCTGCTTGATAAAGCCTACAGCGTCAACCGCCGGGCGGGAAAGTCTGTTGCCGGCATTGGGCAGGAGGCTGCCGGCGCGGCGGCCATGGCCTTGCCGGTGGCGGCGCAGGCGGTCGAGGATGTGCTCTACGGCACAGAGACCCGCCCGGAGGAGATCGACGGG
>NXNP01000138.1_pt1 | contig 8080 bp, 9 predicted proteins | sample 2041071 | NCBI WGS metagenome assembly NXNP01 (sample SAMN07660618, study PRJNA407663) | chicken gut metagenome | isolation source: caecum content treated with Tetracycline | host: Gallus gallus domesticus | place: Czech Republic: Brno | collected 2016
GTCCGTGATGCTCGAAACCGGGCTGCCAAAGAGAAGGCTTGAGAATAATGCCCGTAACCTTTGCAATATAGGTGTTCAGATTCCATCTCGAAGGGAGACTCCCTCCGGCGTACACATACCACGAAAATGGATTCCGTTTCTGCTCGGTATCCCACTGGATGACAGGAGGAGATTCCGGGTCCTCAGCGGTAAGGATGGCCGCGAAGTTCTCACGGCAGTCGCTGACCAGAAACTCGATTTGTTTTGCCCGGTCAAGAGCCTTCCTACGAAACTTCGCCCAAGTCACGGTCTCAATGGGGATATACTGGCTCTTAACGGCACTCTTCTTTTTCGCGGATTCTTTGGTTTCCACGCCCGCGAATACGCCAGTAGAGTGTGCAGCGTCGCGGTCATCATGGGCGGGCAACCAAATGGTTTGCAATTCCTCAAGGCGTGCAAACCGCCGCTTCAAAGAGGCTGCAATCCCGAGCTTTTCTACGATTTCCTCAGCCCGAGCTACATTACCGACGCCAGGGACAGCCTGTGGGCGCTGATATTTGAGCGGATCCATCTTCTCTGCAAAACGCCGCCGTATTTCTTCCAGGGGAAGGCCGGAGTCGATATCTTCCATAAGCGCCCCAACCGTACTGGCCGGGATATGGCAAAACCCGGCAGGCGCAGCCGCAACCTTGTACCAGATGATGTTGTGCGCTTTCTTGCTCTTTCCGGCTATCGCACGGAGCACACCGAGAAACCATTCAGCCATGCCCAGGGCCTTGTCTCCACGATACATCGAATCGGAGCGAAGCAAGTTCACCGTTTCTGCTGCCGTCTCTGTGCTGTACACCTGGATCGCCCGGCATAAAGTGCGGCGCTCCTCCGCCTTTTCGGCTATGACCTGATGGGACGTCTTGATACGGCTGCGGTAAATTGCTGCGTCGGGAACGCTTGTTGCCATGTGTATCCAGCACCCAGTTGCCGGTGTACCGAGCGTTTTGTCGGATGTGACGAATACACCTGTAACCTTGGCCCTTTTAACCTTATCGCAGAGACGCAGCGCGGCTTTGTGAAAAGCACTCTCCTTCATGTTCATATTTGTGTTCCACATCGCCGGGGTCTGTTCCCCGGTATTTTCGTCAATCACAACAAGGCCGCCAAACTTGTTGACGAAGTGACGGCAGGCATTGCAGTTGTAGATCTGCCGAAATTCTGCCGGCAGGCAATCCAGAAACGTATCGTACAGACCATTTGCATCTGTGGTGAACAGATGATTGTGGCCCATTTTTACAGCGTTGTTAAAGCTATACTTGATACCCTCCAGAAACAGTTTGTAATCTTCATCGTATTGATAGGTCATCTCATCGAATGCAATAACGTCTTTCATCTCAGCGCCTCCTATTATTTATCGTTTGCCTTTCTCTCGGTCAGGTTTTTATCCCTTAATTGAATGGCCTGCTGGGCCGATCTGTGTATGACGCGCCACTTGGCAGAAAACCAGATGGTCCATTTGTCGCACGTCTTTCTGCAATACGACTCGCTTATGCACCCTTTGCACGGTGACTCTCTCTTTACCACGACAGCCTCCCGAAAATATTGCTCTGCCCACTTCCTGTGCTCTGCCTTCAGCCGCTCGATGCACCGAAAACGTTCCTGATTGCTGGCCCCAGGAAGGAGACCTGCCGGAATTTGCTCGCTGTCCAATCCAGGTGGCGGCCCCAACTTTCTGATGTACTCCCACGTTGACGCATTTCTGGCCACAAAATCCTTCACGCTTTCTTCTACAAGGATGCGGACGCGGTAATCGTCGTCGGATTCTACGGCAGCTCTCGAATATCCCAAGCTGGCGCCCAAGCGGTTAAGTGTATCGCCAGATGCAGGCTCTTCACATATACCCATATTGATTCTCCCTGGATGAAGATCACTTGTTCAGCAGCAACCTCAAAACTTCCCTGCCCTTCGGAGTTATGAGCGTTTGCGTTCCGCTCCATTTGTTTTTATCGTTGATACATTCTTTGACCTCAAATAAGCCATCGTTTTTGCCCTCTGCGGGAAGCAGCCTGCCGCGCTTATCACGATAGACGAAATTGTTCTCAATAAGGAACGCAACGAATTTTTTGGGCGCCACCCCAAACTGCTTGGCGGTTTCCCTGAAATTGGTGAGAGTATTCCTGTCTACGAGACGATCAAAATAATCCGCCTTGGGTTTCATAATCTCGTTCTGCGAGGACAGATCAGCAATCCTCTTTTCTCTATCTTCCAACGTCTTATGAGCTACCAGTAACGCTTTAGCCATAAGCTCCTCAGGAGACAGTTCTTGCTGCCCCTGGATATACCCACCTGTTTTACGAATGCTGGGCAGCACCTCGCTGGTCACCCAGCGGCGAAACTTGCGGGCCGTCGGCAGCTTACTCGACAGCACCAGGCTGTACAGCCCGGATTCGTTGATGATGGTCATACCGCGGTTCTGACCTGACCCGTCAAAATTACGGGTCAGCTTATCTTCATCGTCAACATGACGGCGCAGCGCTTGGTCGGTGTCTGTGTAACCCAGCGCCTGGGCAACGTCCTTGCCCACCAGCCACGGCTCGTCTTCGATAGAAATGACGCGAATGGTTCCAAATTCGGGATTGTTAAACAGCTTGAGTTCTTCCAAGAGATATTCCTCCAATCAGCAAGTATACAGAGCAAAAAATGTCATCAGAATTTGTATCAAATGAATTGCCTGATCTGTAATGAGGTTAATCTTACGCCGGTTGGCCTTAGCGTCATCAACGACCGCATGAACAACGATATTGAAAGTAAAAAGAGCCGTCACGTCCGCGTTCCACGCAAAACCTCTCAATGCTACGGTCGGAAGCATGATGCAGAAAGACCAGCTCAGACTGTGCATAAGTAAGGCGACTAAATAGTCATACCGGTACATGGGATCCGGCGCGTGTTCTTCCCAGTAGGACCGCTGCTTCAAATTGGCCAAAATTCCTTGAAGGTAATAGTCGTCCACGACGTGCATAAACAGCATAGAAGCCAAAACAAATCCAGACATAGCCTTCCTCCAATGTTACGGCTTGGTTTGTTATGCCCGTTCCACTTCGTCCAGGTAGGTTGCCTGCATATCTGCAAGGTGGAGAAGCAGAGCCAACGGATACTTCTCGAAGGCCGCACTTATGGCGAAGCTGCCTCCCCGCACCGCATCATCGAAGCCGCCCATGTGCCAGCGGATGGCCACCGCCTCCTCGGTCTTGAGCCGCATAAACCGTTCAATCAGGTAAACACTTTTCTCGCCGTGACCATAAGGGAACTGGTCCTCGACAGTGTAGAACGGCACCTTCTCCCACTGACCGGTCGCCTCGTTTTTGACGTTGCGGGTAGAAGCCTTGTAGAAATTCACTTTGCACAGGTCGTGGAGTAGGCCACAAATCGCTATCGACTCTTTCTGCGGTTTGGAAAGTCCCTTGGCCGCCCAGTCCTCTGATTCGCACAGAGCGTTCAACCGTTCAAAGACGTGGACGCTGTGTTTCACCAGACCGCCCGGCTCTGCCAGGTGGTATCTCGTGCTCGCCGGAGCATCAAAAAAGTCAGTTCGATTTTCGATCCAGTCCAGGAGCTTGTCGGCGCCGGACCTCTGGATGATGTTGACGTATAAGTGGGTGAATTCTTCCCTCATGTCAATTTCCTCCAAATCATTCAAAATTGCCGGTCGGAAACATCATGGCGTTGAAAACGCCCATTTTGTGTGTTTGCTTCTTCCAAGAGGTCATCCCGGAAAGATTGGAGCATATCGCAGACTTCCGCAAGGTCGCCAACGATGTAACCACTGCCTTCTTCGTCCACAGAGAAGGCGATCCATGCCGGGTAATCATCACGCTCGTACTCATATGCAGCCGAATCACGGTCAAAGAACACAACCTTCCTGGTTGCATCCAGTTCTTCCTTGTTGGAGATGAAATACCATTTCCAGACAATATCCGAGTCCGCCCATTCTGGCGTGAACTCAAACCTGGGCAATGCAGAAACCACATCTTCCAGGCGATCCCTTTCCATTTCCGCCTCATGAGCCTTGCACATAAATTCACTGGTGAATTCCATCCCGTCTTCTGCGACGTAAATGACCCGCTGAACCTGGATACTGACTCGTTTTTCTTTCATAGCATTTTCTCCTACTTTTGAAACATTGAGAGCTGATTGTCCTCGTTTTGAAAGAGCAAATCAATTTCATCAATTCTGAATTGACGATTAAACTTTTCTGTTACCTTATTTGGTAGCTTCTGAAGATCTAGCAGCCTTTGCCACAAGTCCGGATGATAATCCCGAAGATGTCGCAGTTCCTCGTTCTTAGCATTTGGGCAGAAGAAGCAGCCCCCCCGAGTTGTAAAGTCATAGATTGGCGACAATAAACCGTTATCCCGGCAGATTTGACAAGCCATATCTTCGGTTACTTGATATTTCTGGAGCAATGATATACGCTTCACCCCATCTAATCGAAGAAGGCGTTCTTGTTCATCATTTGCGATTCCTATGTATTGAACAACATCGGATCCAAGAGATTTTTTATATTTTTTGATTGGAGAAATTTTGCAATCCCTTTGTATGCAGCACTTTCCGCATAGTGGCCATGCTCTGATTTTCCCTGCGTTTTCCCCTGCTTTTATTTTTCCTTTGAAGCTGGAAACGTAGGTGTTTTTTGACCTGAGAACAACCGTTCTTATTCCCCAATCGTCCAGTTTCGGGATTGCCACATCATAGATAAACTTTCTGTGTTCAGGGATTTCTCCGCTGATATGGTCGTCAAACATAACTTCGCAGTATACAACTTCATCTAACGGATCTCCACGTTCTTTTGCCAAGATGATAGTGGCTAGACTATCTTTCCCAAATGAACATGATGATATATATTTCATATTCGCTTAATTCCAGTGTGAGACAGCGTTTCCTTCATGCACTGGTCAAAAATCTTGCCGATGTCCTGGCCGCTATGGGAAACATCCTTCCGGGCAAGACGTTCTGACATGCGGACCCGTATTGCATCCGACCGCTTTGTCTCGAACTCCTTTTGATACGCCTTCCACCCTTCCGGGTCATCTTCCACGACCCGAAGCTCCTCTTTCAAAGCATCCTCCGCGCACCGCCTCAGATGCTCGATAGCCACATCTTGGCCCACATCATGACTTTCCCTGTTGAACTGATCGTAGTTGGAGCGCCCAACTTGGCGGAGCTTTTCCAAACGGTCGGACCCGTAACCAAGTACGCGGATACAGGACGCCGCATAGAACTGCCAGGAAGCCGAGGCCATACGGTCCATTGCCATGCGGATCTGCTGCTCTTTTCTTCCTCTAGGTGCTCGGATAAGAGGAACCCGAAATTCACCAGACACCTTGCCCTGGAGCCATTCAATGCGTCGCTCTATCGCCCGCTTTGGTCCATACAAAGCCATGATGGACTCATGCTCTTCTGTCAAACGGATCATCTCTTCGGACACCCGATCCAAACGTGTCGCCCCGATGCCAAATTCCTGATGAAGCCCTATCGTAATACACCAGCAGGTTATTTGGGCTGCATCGTTTTCTTTTTGGCTGAGTTCCTTTTCAAAATCCATTTTGACCCTCCTAGACCTCAAGTTTTTCGATTTGGTGCGGCACGCCGGAGTTAGCACCGACGACAGTGGGGATACAGGGTCCCCACCGCAGACTTCCTGCCGCATATCATGCTGACGCAGGGAATCGAACCCTGATCTGACGATTACGAGTCGCCAACTCTACCTCTGAGCTACGCCAGCTTATGACTTCCTCCGCACCCCCGCGAGAGTACGGAGGAAGGAACGCTCTTAAGCCGAGCCGCTGCCGCCAAACTTACCCGCTGGCGGCCACGGGGTGTATGGTGAGATTGCGGGTCTCACGCTGGAGCTGACACCGGGACTTGAACCCGGATCATGCGATTACAAGACGCCAGCTCTGCCATTTGAGCTATGTCAGCTCATGGTGGGACGTGGAGGACTCGAACCTTCGCCTAATCCGTTATGAGCGGACCGTTCTGCCGGCTGAACTAACGTCCCGTGCAAAGGCCAGTCTTTCCTGGCAGCCAGCTTGCTGAGCAAGCACATTGCATTTTCTTTAATCAGCCAACGTCTTGGTGGCAGACGTGGTGCAGGTGAAGATTGCAACAACGTAGCGAGTCACATTGCCATCCTCGTCCACATCCTTCACCATGGCGGTCTTGCCGCTGTAGGTGAAGTGCCACTCAACGTCGTAGGTGCCATCGACATCGGTCACCTGGTTGCCTTCCAGCTCTTCTTTGAGATACCCGTAGTTGGCGTTCGTTGCGGAAGCAACGCTCTTGAGCCACGCCTCATCGGTCATGCCCTTGGCAGAGGAATCATCGAATACATATACAACGACCTGATCGCCCGCCTTGATGGAGCCATCGTCAGAGGCCTTGACGCCAAAGATGTCAGTCTCATTGACGACATTATCAAGGCCGAGCAGTGCCGCGATCTTGGACCCATCTCCAGCCTTGAGCATATCATCGTCAATGGCAGTCATCATAGCCGCCTCCAGGGTGGAATCAGCAGTGAAGTTGACCTTGACGTCAAAGTCATTGTACTTCTGAGCGTCGTTCAGGACAGAGACCGCCATAGCGCTCCCAGAAACGGCAGTCTGACCGTTATCTGTGGGAACGCTGCTGGTAGAGCAACCTACCAGAACAGAACAGGCGATAACGCCGGCCAGAAGAACGGAAATTTTTCGGATAAGATTCATTGTAGAAACCTCCATTTTGTTACCGATTGCTTTTTACGCATTATAGAGATTGAGTGAAGAACAGCACCCCCTTATGCAAATGTTCGTGCGAAGCGGCGAGAATCGAACTCGCATCCTATGCGGATACCCAGACTACCGATATCGGTAGTGCATCGCTTCGATAAAATGCCCCGGCTTTCACGGGGCTGCTTTTTCTTTTTACACCAACAAGGAGGGTTTCTATCCGCACTCCCTTTCGGGAGAGACAGCATTGATAAGTTGGAAGGAAAGTCAGCCGACTTTTGGTGGAGATAGACGGACTCGAACCGTCAAGCCTTTCGACTGCCGTTTCTCTAATACCGGCGCCATTACCTATTCTGGCACACATCCCCATAGGATACCGGCTTACTACGGACAGTAGGACATTTCTGCCAGCCGGTTTATACTGCCAAGAGAGCGTGATGCCTGGCAGTGACGCAACTGCACTGCCAGTGGTGCCGTCAGTGGAACTCGAACCCACAGCCTCCTGCTCCCAAAGCAGGCGCACTACCACTTGTGCTATGACGACCTATCAAACCTTCTCGGGGCTGCCGGCTCTGAGAAGGCAGATCCATTTTGGCAATGGCGCCGCTGGGGAACTTACCCGTCTCCAGCTACGGGGTATCGGTACCTGTTGCTGTTTGAGAAAGGTGGTGATCAACCGCAACAAGTCATCGGGCCTTTCGGCCCACATATAGCCCTCCACTGCTTATATCGCGTGGAGGGGGTGAGGTCTATTACCGCACCTGCCACATTGGCTGTGGTATGCCTGCGATTGTTTGTTTCTATCCACATCCATTTCTATTCACATCCTGTAAGGATGACTTTCAGCAAGCCCTCGTGTCCTTTGGTCTATCCGAGGAAGCATATCGCCTGCACATCTTGTGATTTCGCTTTTCTTCTCGCTCGATCCGATTCATCCTTTTCACGCAGAATGAAGCAGCAGCAACGGACAGAATCACAAGAACCGTTGAGAGATACCACGGAATGATACATTTCGGATACACAATACATGCCAGCAACCACAACGGAAGCACAAAGCCAAAGACAACTACGCCAACTTTCAGGAAATATACAACCATCTTTTTTTCAATCGACTTGTTTCTCAACTTAAAACCCTCCTTATTCGCTTTCCTTGGACTGAGAGTTCTCAAGACTTTCTCGCCGGATCTGTTCTTTCAAGAGCGGGAGATTCACAAGGAACTTCCACCCGGAATAGACTCCTGGGCATCTGCCCTCTCGCACGAGCTTTCGGATGTAATACTCAGTTGCAATGCCTGTGTTGGCGGCTTGACGAATAGAAACAAGTTCCGCGGCATTGTCGCGTACAT
>NXNP01000141.1_pt1 | contig 7951 bp, 17 predicted proteins | sample 2041071 | NCBI WGS metagenome assembly NXNP01 (sample SAMN07660618, study PRJNA407663) | chicken gut metagenome | isolation source: caecum content treated with Tetracycline | host: Gallus gallus domesticus | place: Czech Republic: Brno | collected 2016
GCCGAAACAGCTACAAAACTATGACATCTTGCAGCCGCAGGGAAAAGTTATGAAAAGCTTTGGGAAATCTCAAAATTTCCTGATATCATAATACCACATCTTGATGTGCCATTTAGTGCCATGTTTACGGAATTTTGAAATTATTCAAAGCATTTCCATGTATTTTTAACACATGTCTGTACCCATATCCCATATTCACAGCTATTTCCTCCCATTTTTCGCACATGATGTATCTTCTCATCAGTACTTCTCTTTCTGTATCATCTTTCATGTTGCTGATCGCTTCGCTGATTTCTTCGTATTTTTTGCAGCACTCAAGTTTCTGCTGCCCTATTTTTTCAATCAAGTCGCTAACTTTTTCGGCATATACGGAAAGGTCGCTATTGGTGTGACTGTGTGGCATTCCGTCTATTTGGAGACTTGGGAAAAGCTTGCTTTCTCTGATCTGCTGCAACCGGTCATTAAGCATGCGCTCCATTTTTAACGCTTTTATGTAGCCTTTAAGATATTCCTTTTTTTCTTCGTTTTCCTGCCAAGTCTGCATATTTCCCGCCTCCATACATCTGCTGCCATTCACATGGCGCAAAACATTCTGTCAATCCGCTTTCTGTCCATTTTATGACTATGAAACGTGTTTTATTGAACCCAATAATCTTTGCTGTTTTGTACTTTGTAGTTGTTATTTTGGATTCTGACCTTAAAACAAGTTTCAAAGTTATTTCGTCCCCCGGAATAACGCCGTAAATCCTGCGGCACAATTCCTCTTTTTCTACGTTTTCTATTGCCATGCCTGCAACATCATCGGTATATCCTTCATGATTTTTGTACATTACCACGCCCCCTTGTCTCTGAAAAATTCCTCACGTTCTCTCAGTTTTTCTGCCTGATCGTCTTTGCATGTTCCGTCGTCATAGCAGTCCGCCTTACGCGGATCGCGCTTGCAGTAGTGGCACATATGGTTTGCCTGAACGCAGCCAGCGCATGGTCCTTCTCGTTTATTACTCATTCTCCCTCGCTCCTTTCCGGTCGGTATGGCTCTGGACTAGGTTGCCAACCAGTAATGTTGTCTATATCCCCAAATGGCGCATCAAAATCGGCATCATACTCAACCAAGTATACATAATCTCCGTCTGTGCATAATACTGTTTCTCCTTCTTCCGGCAGCCGCTCATCCACAGGAATCCAGCCGTCATTGTTAGGTGTATCTGTGTCCTTATCAGACATGTGCTTGCGGATAAAATCTCTGAGATATTCGATATCCCGGTTAAAATTAGCAATATCTTCATCCTGCACCTCTCTCGACTTATCGTTCCACAGTTCTCTCCCTGCTCTCTGGCCGCCTAAGAATGAGAACTTATCAAGTATATCAAAAGCTTTCTCTAATTCCTGCATGTCATTCCTCCCATTTCAGCCTCTGGCCGCAATTCTGGCAGTAATTTCCACCTTCAACATTTGACACTCGTCTTTTGCATTTTGGACAAGTTCCGAAACTCAAATACCCTTTATCTTTCTTGGCGCATTTGATGTTCTCTAAAAGCATGGCCGTGTCTCTTTTCCGCATCCGTATATTTTCTTTTGCAATTTCTGAATACAGTTCATCGATCTCGATGATCTGCTCCGGCTCCAATCCAGTGTCTTCATATTTTGCAAGCTGCGTCACTAAACGCTCATATCCACATCTTCTTAAACCAATTGTCGCCGGAATTGCCCTGTCTTTATCTATCCACTGTGTTAACCTCTCCATTGTCTACCTCCATTTCTGTGAAGCACTTATCACTATTGTTGTGAAGTATCTCTGTATTCGACTTCTGCCGCAAGCCGGTTATAGCATTCAAGCAGCACAGCTGTTTCCCCTGGATGTTTTCTGCTCTGTTTCACAAAAAATCCGGTTATGCAAATTTGAACTGTCCTTCTTTCTCTTGTTCAATCGTAATGCACGGTTTCCTTTCTCCCACTTTCAGATACGGGCAGTTTGCTTCCACAAGTTTCTGTGCCATGATCGGCACCACACTATTCCCGATCCGCGCCACCTGTTTGGATATTGGATATTTCCTCCATAAGTAATCCCGGTCAATTATGTAATCCTTTGGAAATCCCTGCATCATCTTCAATTCTTCTGATTTCAGCATCCGCAAGAAGATATCCTTCATAATGTACTTTTCGCCCTCAATGTCCAGCACCACATTCACCAGTCCAAATCGGTCTTTTGTAGTAATCGTGTCCAGTGGTCTGTCAACACCCTGGCAGCTCCCGCCGGATCCGTAATACTTTATTAGAAATGCAGATATTAAACCAAAATGTCCCGGTGATGTGGTTATTGTGTGCAATGGCTCATCGACTCCCTGGCCTATTCCGCTTTTATAAAACTTTGTTATAAATGCAGTGACCAATCCATACCGATTACTGGTATCTATAGTTTTAATCGGATCTGTCAGGAACTGTCCCCTGGAATCCCCTTCTTTCGTCTCACCGTGATACTGTATCAGGAATGCAGCCGTCTCTTTATTTTTCGCGATGTAAGGGGTCGGATTATCAATAATGTATTTCCGGATCCCGTTTGCAATCCGTTTCATCGTCGCATCTGCCAGTGGCTTTTGCCGGTCAAATATAGACCGCCCTAAATCTGACCAGTCTATATAATCACCGCAGGCTTTCCATCGTGGCTCTTGATCTTTAAAATGTGTCTGTTCCGGCCAGACAATTTCCCGTCCATCCCGACGGAATATCGCATACCAGCGCTTTCGAGTTGTCGGTGCTCCGTAATCTGCTGCTATCAACTCCTTGCAACAAAATACATAGCCTAATGATTTCATTGCTGTTATAAATTTCTGATAATCTTCACCTTTTCGTTCTTTTATCGGATGTCCTGCTGCATCGAGAGGTCCCCACTGCTGTATTTCTTCCACATTTTCCATGAGTATCACGTCTGGAAGAATATTTTTTGCATGCTTAAATACTGCCCATGGAAGAATCCTCAGTCCACTCTCCCGTGGTTTCCCGCCTTTCGCTTTACTGTGACTTGTACAATCCGGAGAGGCCCACATCAGTGACACCTTCCGGCCCTTTACATACTTTTGCAGATCAACCTTGAAAATATCCTCCGTCAGATGCAGTGTATTCGGATGATTGGTCTTGTGCATCAAAATTGCATCTGGATCGTGATTAACTGCAATATCTACCGAACGCCCCAGCGCCATCTCTATTCCTACGCTTGCCCCGCCGCCACCGGCGAAACAGTCTATTATTAAATCTTTCATAGTTGTTTTCCCTTTGGTTTGTCATCTGTTTCCTCTGATTCTGATACGCTAATCAAAGCAAAAATGAATATGTAATATGCTGCCAGCAACAGCTCTGTTATAATCAGCTTCATGGCTCCATATCCTCCGGCTTGTTCATGTACTGCTCCATATCCTCCGGCTTGTTCATGTACTGCTCCATATCCCCGATCTCAATCTCCTTCGCTTTTTTCCTGTACCATTCTGCCTTTTTTAAATCTTCTTCGGCGTCTCCTTTAAGGCCAGCGCGGTACTCATATTTAAAAGCATTTAATTTGCAAAACGCAATCACGTCTTTTGGACCGTAGATCTCTATCATTTCATCGATGCACTCTCTCCGGCCTTTTCGTTTGTAATGTGCCGGGTGGTCTACGTTACTCATTTCATTCCCTCCAATTTCATAACAAATTCCCAGTTTGGATTCGATTTTCGCCCATCTAACATCAATGTTATAATCGCCCAGTGTCGGCAAAAGTTTTTATAATTTTCTTGTGACTTAAATGTCCGTCCAATGGTTTGCTGATCTTCCCTCGTCATCACTAACCTCCTCAATCAAACGGCACGTCTTCGGCTTCTGTGAATCCATCAGTTTTCTTGCTTTCAGCAAATTCCTGATAATCTACAATCACATCTGTCGTGTAGACTTTCCGTCCGTTCTTGTCCGTATAACTTCCCGTTTGGATTCTTCCTTCAACAATAATCCTGCTGCCCTTTTCAAATATTTCTCGGCAAGCTCTGCTATGCGTCCAAATGCCACACAGTTGATAAAATCCGCATCAGGTTCTCCATCACGTTTATATGAACGCGTCACTGCAAGTGTGTATCTTGCAACGGCTGTGGATTTCTCCCTCTGTGAATATCTGACTTCCGGGTCTTTGGTTAAGCGCCCCATTAAAACAACTCTATTCATGATATTCCTCCAAAATTTTTATTGTCCGCGCCATTTTGTCGATATATGTGATAATTCCTCGCTCTTTCATCTTGCGCATATGATGATGAATGGTGCTTATAGATATGCCGATGTCTTCTGATAATTCCCGGAAGGTCGGCGCATATCCGTTTTGATTGATGCACCTTTTTATATTTAGGTATATTAATTTTTCTGTAGTCATAACTTTTCTCCTTAAATCTCCAAGCAGCCGGTGAAAGCTGCTTGGAACTTGTTATTCTGTGACAACTGTGTCTGCTCCCTGTACTGTTACCCAGCCATGTTTCAAACGTGCTTCTGCCTCTTTCATTTTGATAAGGTTTTCTGTGATCGATTCTGAAATAATCCTGTTCGCTTCTGCCTCTGCTTCGGCGTTCGTGATCGTAACTTCTTTATCTGCCTCGGCTTTGGCTTTGTTTGCCTCGCCTTGTGCAATGGCTGTCTGTTTGTCCAATTCTGCTTTTTCGGCATCTTGCTTTGCCTGTTCTTTTGCCTGCACTTTGGCCATCAGTGTTTCGTCCAGCTGCACGTCAATGATCAGCGCTGAAGAAATGTTGATACCATATTCTTCGTTCAGCTTTTCATTCAGGTATTCCGTGATTGCGTCGCTTACATCAGCCCGCTTGTCGCTGTAAATATCCATAACGGAAAACTGTGGTGTGACCTCTTTTATGTAAGCGACTATTGAGTTTTGCACCATATTGTCAACAATCGCGTCTCCGTCCATTCCGTTAAAACGTTTGTACAGGTCTGTTACTCTGTCAGCAATAAAATTGTAGTTTACTGTCATATTGAGTTTTACCATGCCGCCGTCTGCAGGCGCATCAACATGCCAGTCTGCATGTTCTTTCTCGTTATAGTCTCCCGGATTATTTGACAACACAAGCTGCTGCTGCGCTACCGGATAGTTTTTTACTTTTGCAAAAGGCCCTACAAAATGCCAGCCCGGTCCGAGTGTTTCTTCTTGTACACCGTTCTTCATGGTGTAAACTACGCCTACTTCACCTTGTCCCACTTTTTCAAGTGACATTGCCACATAAACTCCACCGGCGACTGCTGCCGCTCCAATTACGATTGCTGCGATGATTCCAATAGCTTTACTTCTCACTTTGTTTTTCCTCCCGAATTTTTTCGATAATTTTCTTATATACCTCGTCTTCGATGTCAAACTCTCTGTTTCTCCGCTTGATCTGAATATAGATTTTGTTCCACACCCACCATATGATGATTCCTGTCAGTGCAATAATAACCATCACTCCCAGAAAGATGATAAATCTCCCCATGATATCCTCCTTTATTTGAAACTTATGCTTCATAACTCTTTGTTTTTGTGTCTGTTCGTGTAATCTTTACATTTCCCTTTGCTGTCATTGACAGCTTGGCTTTGATTCCGCCGACATCTATAGTTGCAGATGCGATGTCATCATCTACGATCGGACCTGCTGCGCTATGTATCAGCTGCAACGCAGCATTGTTTATACACTCGTTTTCTTCATCGTTTCCGTTAAACAGTTCCTCAATTTTCGCAGGCGCCTTTCAGGCTTACAATATCCTGCGGCCGGATTTCTCTGATTTTTCTCACTTCATCAATCAGCATAGTTTTCCCTCCTAAATGTAATTTTTCCCAAATTCCACCATGAAAAGTTCGTGTCCCCACTGTTCTTCAAAAGCCTGCTGCCCGATTCTTTTCAGGATTGCGTCAACATCAGCGTTTGTATGTACAGCCTCTGGGCCATATTCGTGGTGCGCAATGCACAGCTTCACTTTCAGGCCGTATTGCTCGGACTTTGCCCTGTTCCGGCCGCCAAAGATATGATGCTCATGCAGTGTCGTATGATAATGGCAGTTTCCGTGTAATAGCATACACAGATAACACGTTCCCTCAGTTTGATGGATAATGCTTTTCATGTGTTTTTTTCTCTTTTTCTTCGCTTTCTGCTTCGGGAATTTCAGGCACATTTAAAATTACTCCTTTTTCAGTGTTTTTCTGAATAAACCTCGTTTTCTATCAGTGTCCTCAACCAGTCGTCATATGAATGTTTTCCGGGAATCAGTTCATACTTGCAATATCTTATTTTTCGCCATAATTCTATCCACAGTTCTTTGTTGGCCAGCTTCTTGGTCTCAAAATTTTCATACGCCCATTTTGACAGGTTATTTCTGATCATGTTTAAAATAAACATGTCATCGGCGTATATGTGCAGCCAACATTCACATTTCAGCCGACTCACGGCCGCGATCAGCGCCGTCAATGTGGCTTGATGGAGCGTCCCGGTCATCGTTCCGCTGCCGTACCGTGTTTCCGGTCCGGTTTTCTTTATGTATTCCAACAGATAACCATATCCACGGCTAACCGAACGTGGAGTTAAGTTATCCACAGAAATATAGATATTAACCTCTTTCATCACTTTCCCCTTTCATTTCAGCTGCACCAGAGTGTATCTTAAGAATCCATATCCACCGTATTCCGCATTATCGTATATACCGCTCTCTATTGTGTCCTTATCGATGTAATAACCTTTTTTAGCCTGCGGCTCAGACTTGAAAAAATCTCTTTTGCTGATAACCTTGATTATTGGCCTTGGCCGAATCAGATTTTTTGAGCAGTTCCACCGCTTGCCGGATAAGTCTTTATTTTTCGACGAGTATTTTATGAAGTATGCTGCCAAGTCTTTATACTGTCCTGAATCGTCCAGTGGGAATACTTGCACCCTCGCATGCGGCCAACATTTTCTCACAATATCGATGTCAACCTTGTTGATAACAAGATGATGATGTCTTGCGCCTCTGGTTCCGATTTCCGGCACATGGATATATTTAAGTACCTTGTCTTGCTTTTTGTATTCTGCCCGAAGCTTCCTCAAAAATTTTTCAATATCTTTTTGCATTTCTTCCGGCGTCCGGTATGGATCAGCTTTTTTGTGTATGTATGTCAATACGATATGCAGGTCACCACCTCCAAAGTTCGCATTCATTAGCAGACGCAGCTTTCGCTCCGCCTCTTTGTTATTGATCCTGATCTGCTGCTCTGATGACGGCTTCTGCTTCTTTAATTTTTTATATCCCCTTTTTCGATATTTTGCTGAGTAATACTTCTCAACCTCAATCGTCTTGCCCGCTTTTGTTACCCTCTGTATGTAAGGCATTTATTTCACCGCCTTGTCGGTTAGTTAATTGGTTTATCAAGTGTTAAAAGGGGCTTTTATCCCCTGATTTCCTTGATTTTATGCCTTACATTTGATATAATTAATTTGTACGATTTCAGCAGTAAGGCTTTTTGAAAAATCCTTCCCGTTATCTCCGGGAAGGATTTTTCTTTCGTTTTTTTATTAATTCGTCCAGATCTGCGCCGATGGTGCTGTGATACCAATAATCGCCTTCAGAATCTTGATAATATGTATAGACAGCTCCGTTCCAATGTTCTTTGTATATTTCAGTAAGTTCAAGGTGGTCGGCTCCATGCCCGGCTCTGTTCTCTACGGAATAGGCTATCTTTCTCAGTAGTTCCGGTTTTATCACTTTTCTTTCTCCAGCAGCTGCTGGAGAAATTCTTTTATGTCTTTTTCGCTTTTAAATTCTTTTACTTCAACTTCTTTGCTTTTCATCCCTAATTCAACAGCAACTCTCATGATCGTTTCTGCTATTTTTTCTCCAAACGTTTTTTTCATCATTTCTTTTACTTCTTTGATGATATATGCAATTTCATTCAAAATTTCTTCTGTGCTTCCGTTGATTTCTAAACTTTCAT
>NXNP01000146.1_pt1 | contig 7604 bp, 6 predicted proteins | sample 2041071 | NCBI WGS metagenome assembly NXNP01 (sample SAMN07660618, study PRJNA407663) | chicken gut metagenome | isolation source: caecum content treated with Tetracycline | host: Gallus gallus domesticus | place: Czech Republic: Brno | collected 2016
ATTCAGTGCCGGCATCCAGAAAGACTTTGAGGATACATTCCGTGACACGGCTTATGCCTTGACAGCTGCCGGGCTGGATGGGGTCGAACCGCCTGTGCTGCCCCTGCGCCCGGTGATCCTGGCAGGGGATGATGTCTGCTTTGTCGCACGCGGAGAGCTGGGGCTGGAATGCGCCCATCTCTTCCTCGAGCACCTGACCCAAAGGACAAACAAGCAGGACCATATGCCCTATGCTGCCTGCGCCGGGGCGGCGCTGGTGCATACCAAATTCCCCTTCCACATGGCCTACGACCTGGCCGAACAGCTCTGCTCCAGCGCCAAGAAGTTCGGTGCGGAGATCGACGCCGAAAGCCGCGTCTCGGCCATGGACTGGCACATCGAGTACGGCCAGCTGAAGGAGAGCCTGGGGGAGATCCGAGATGATTATATCGCCGAGGATGGCAGCGTTATGACGCTGCGCCCGGTGACGGTAGTCACGCCGGAGAGCGTGCCAAAGCAGGCGCTGCAAACGGCCACCGCAGGCGTGCGCACATGGGATTTTTTCTGTGCGATGTGCGATGGGCTACGCAAAGGCTACAAAGACGTCCCGCGTTCCAAACTCAAGGAATTGCGCACTGCCATCAAGCAGGGCAAACGGGAAACCTCTTTTGTTATCCGCAACAGTCAGATCTCTGACATGCTGAATTGTGCGTTTAATGCCAGACATAATACCCAGGCCAAACGGATGGCCGTCTACCGGGAGGACTGGCGCGCCGGCGACATGGCCAGGAGCGTCAGGGCTGAAAAAACTGCTTTTCAGACGGTCGATGGGAAAGAACACTGCCTGTTCTTTGACGCCATTGAGATGATGGACCACTGTGTGCTTTTGGGAAAGGAGGAAACCGAAGGATGAGCCGTCGTGTGACTTTGAAACTGACGCTTGAGCTGCTGTCGGACGCCATTTTCGGTTCCGGCTACAGCATCCCCGGCGGCGAAGACATCGCGGTCTACCGGGACGGGGCGGGTTATCCTTACCTGCGGGGCAGCACCTGCAAAGGCCTGCTGCGGGAGAGCCTTGCCAACCTCCTGGCCTGGACCGGCGGAGACGAGAGCACCCTCGATGCCATGATGGGAGAAGAAGGCTGGAACGGCATTGCCGATGAGCGCCGCATCCAACTCACGGACCTTACATTGTGCGATAAGCCCGCCGACCCTGAGAGCTGTTTTTCGATGCGCACCTTCACCGAACTGAAGGATGGCACGGTCAAAGAAGGCAGCCTGCGCACAGCCGCCTGTGTGCGTCGTGGGCTGCGCTTTGCGGGCCAGCTGTGCTGCGCCGCCGAAGATGCAGAATTGATTCGTCAGGCGCTGGCCGGCATCCAGTGGGCTGGCACCATGCGCAGCCGCGGCTTCGGGCATATCCGGGTGACAGCGGCAGAAATGCCGGAGGAACAGAACGTTCGCTCCGCTGTCCGGCAGGCGGTCTGCCTCTATTACCGTCTGCGCACCGAAAACCCGGTGGTCATCACCGATCACGGCCGCAGCGACGGCAACAGCCTTGATACATATGGTTTCATCTCTGGCCCGGCGGTACGCGGCATGGTGCTGAGTGAATTGGCCCGGCGTGATCCCGCCTGGTTCGAGGCGCACAAAGTGGGGCTCCTTACAGATAAGACCCGCTTTTTGGATGCCATGCCGTCGGCGGAGGGATATACGCCCATCCCTTCCATCCTGGGCTTTTACGAGGATAAAGCGGCGGAGCACTTTGAATCGGTGGTGGTGAAAGGAGACTTTACCCCCGGCTTCAAGCGGGCTAAAATCGGCTCATTCTGCGCCCTGGATGGCGATACACTGATTTACTGGAACGCCGCCACAGGAGGCTCCACCCGCATCCAGCGCCCGGAACATCAGGATTCGGATACCAAAATGTTCCAGACCCGGTATCTGGAGCCAGGACAGCTTTTTGAGGGCTACATCCTGTTGGATGAGCCTGACCTGGCGGAAGCAATTGCCCGCGTTCTGAACGGGACGGTCTGGCTGGGGGCAGACCGCTACGGCGGGTTTGGATGCTGCACGGTGGTGGAATGCCGCGCAGTGGACCGTCCTGCCTGGCTGGACGCCTATGAAGAGGACAAGCCCGGCAAAGAGTTGTATATGATGTCCCTCTCACCGCTGACTATGCTGAACGAAGAAGGCGACGTCTGCGGTATCGATGAGGCGCAGCTTGCCGGCGCACTGGGTGTTTCGGATGTCAAGGTGCTGCGGTGCAGCACATCGGTGAGTGAATACGGCGGCTATAACCGTACCTGGGCCAGCCGCGTGCCAGCCGCCCGTATGTATGATCGGGGCAGCCTCTTCCTTTTGAAATGTGATGCTGCCCCGACTGTAGAAGCCCTGCGCCGGCTGGAACGGCAGGGTCTTGGCATCCGCCGGGCAGAGGGATTTGGACAGGTCCTTTTCCTGCATGGCGGTCTGTTGAGGGATATTGCAAGGAAAAAGGCGGCTCGAGAAACGGAAGCCAAGGGGGCTGTGCAGAGCAAAGCCAGAAAGCAGAGGCTGGAACACATCGAGTGGATCGAAGGGAAAGCGTCGGACATCCAAAAACTGTTGCAGAAAGAGAGTATTTCTAAACTGTCCTCCAGCCAGCTGGGCGGCATCCAGGCCCAGTGCGAGCGGGCTATTGCCCAAGATGGAAATACCGGGGAGTTGTATGATTATTTGGATCACAATCGAGAAGAACGCGGGGCAAAACATGGCGCGAAATACCAGAAAATAAGCGAGCTGCTGCATGGCGAACTGGACAGAGCGACGACGGCAGAACAGCGCAAGGAAAAACTCCAGTGGTTCTGTGATCTGTTTGATTATGTGCGCAAGCTGCCTATGGCTATGGAAAAGGAGGTGCAAGGATGAAGGCTGCGTTTTGGTATGCGGCACGCTATCGTGTCGAAGCACGCTGTCTCTCACCGCTGCGGACCGGAGGGACCGATGGCGACTCTGAAACGGTGCTTACCGGGCTGGATGGCGTCTGCTTTGTGCAGGGCAGCTCGCTGGCCGGAGCTTTCCGCGGCTGGCTGGAAGAGGACGGAGAGCGTATAACTCTGGCCGAGCCGCTTTTCGGCTCCCAGAAAGGGAGCGGGAGCCTGATCGTTTCCGATGGGCGCTTCGACATGGCTGCACAGGTCAGCACACGCCCCAGGCTGCGGATCAATGCCGAGACCGGCAGTGCAGACCCGGGCGGCAAGTTTGACATTGCACAGGTCAACGCAGGCGCTGACTTTGTGTTTGAATTGGTCTGGCTGGGGCAGGAGGAAGCTCCGAAGCAGCTGCAGGCCATAGAAGCAATGTTGGCGGCGATGGACGCCGGTCAAATACGTCTCGGCGCGCAGAAGAACAACGGCTTTGGCAAAGTCGGCCTGACTGTCACGCGGCAGTTCTACGATATGCGCCGGCCGGAGGACCGCACCGCTTGGCTGGAAGGGATTGACCGAGGCCAGCCCTTCGCGCTGCCTGAGGTTGTCCCTGACCGGCGGGTCTGTTTTATCCTGACTGGTCAGATCGACGGATTGCTAGTAAAATCTTCGGCTAGGCTTCCCAAAGAGGAACGTAAGGACAAGCAGAAGGCAGACGAGAACAAGAAAGGAAAGGACAAAGGGAGTTACACCCCTAATCTGACGGAGAACGATGTGCGAGTCCTGCCGGGCTCCTCCATCAAGGGAGCAGTCCGGGCACAGGCGGAACGCATCGCCAAAAGTATCAATCTGGATGGCAAGTTGGTATCCAATCTGTTTGGCAATGCGCCTGATGCGGAAACGGGCCGGGCAGGACGCGTTATGGTCGAGGATCTGCGATTGGATCAGGCCCAGGCGCGGAAAATTTCCCGTATCCGCATCAACCGCTTTACCGGCGGGGTGATCCGCCAGGGCCTGCTGATGGAAGAACCCCTTTCTACACCGGTCCGGTTGGAACTGTCGGTCAGACAGGGCAGTAATATGGAATACGCGCTGCTGCTTTATGCTTTGCGGGACCTGGGTTTGGGTTTGTATAATCTGGGCAGCGGCGGGGCTATTGGCCGCGGCTATGTGAATGTTTCGGAAATTGTTGTCACCGGGCCGGAGGGGAGACAGGCGACACTTCGCTTTGACGGGGAACAGTGCTGCCAGCTGGATGATCCCAATAACCTGGTGGCCGACTGGATGCAGGCGTGGAAGGAGGTGCAGCGGACATGAAAAAAGAGGCATTGGCCGTAAACGAGGCCCTGGCCGGCGGTATGGCGCTGCCCTATGCCCTTGTCCGCAGTCTGAGTCAGGTGAGCCTGGGACCCACTCCCGACGAGCCGCCCGTGCTGGACGAACTGCTGGAAGCGCGCTTTTTCGATGAAAAGCAGGAAGTGAGGCTATTCCGCTGCAATGAGGGGCTGTGTGCCGCACGTCTGATCTGCGAGGAAGGTGACAGCTGGATCGATAAAACCTATGAGGTCGAAAACAAAGATTTGGGCGAACAGGTGACAGTACGGCATTTCCTTGCTTTTGACGAGGATGGTCAGTGTTTTATTTCCACATCTTGCCTCACAAGATGGAAAGGTCGAAAGGAGGGACAAGACAATGGCTGATCAGGACAAGAAGCTTCAAACTGTACATGCACCCTATAACTTCGTAGAATTCCCCCGGCAGATACTGGAGGACGGGGCAGATGATGTGGACCACAGCTGTCTGGACGCGTCGCGCAAGACTGGCGAGATCAAAATTACTCTGACCGCTGAGACGCCGGTCTTTGTCTCAGATGGAAATAAGGAGGATCCGCATTTCTTCCGCACGCCCGGCGGGAGCTATGCCCTGCCAGGTTCAACGGTGCGTGGGCTGGTGCGGGAAAATATGCAGATCCTCAGCTTTGCACCGGTGCGTGCGGGCGAGGATTTTGAGGACTTTCAAATTTATTTCCGGCAGATGGCAGGGAAAAACAACGACATTACTGGCGGATTGAAAAGTTATTACCATCAGGCTCTGGGAGTGAAACCACCCAGAAACAAACAGGACAAAGCGACACCAGAAAAAGTTAAGTCCGGCTGGATACGTTGTGAAAATGGCGTATATTTTATTTATCCAACCAGGGACAGGGAACCCTGTTTACGTGTTTCTCGAAAACATCCGGATGTGCAGCAGTTTCAAAAGCAGTTCCCGGAGATGGAATATAAAAAACGCCAGAAAGCAGAGGATAAAGCCAATAATGCCCGTACAGTGGACATTGCGTATATCGACGATGGGAAAGGCAAGGTAAAGGACATCTGTTCACAGAGTGCAGCCCGGCCAGGCATGAAGCGGGGCACGCTGCTCTACACGGGCAAACCGGTGGGGCGGGTGCCCAACGGCCTCTACATTTTCCCGGAAGCAGATTACAGCGCCATGCCGGAGATGCTCTCCAAAGAAGATGAGCTGTCCTATCGAGAAGACTGGGAAAACCGCCGTAATAACCTGAATGCGTATTACGATCCTGATTTTTGGAAGCTGCCCGAGGAGGGGCAGGCTAAGCCGGTCTTTTATATCCGTTTTGAAGGTCATACCTACTGTGGGATGTCGCTGTTTTTGAGGATCGGTTATCGCTACCCGCTCTCAAAAGGATTGCCGTGTGAGTGGGATGATAGTGTAATGGATTACCCACACGCCATTCTTGGTTATGCAGGTAGGGAAATCAGTCAGCGATCTCGTGTGTCGTTTTCGGATTGCACGGCCTGCAGAGAAGCACAGGAAATGATGCCTGTCCCTATGATCCTGGCCGGGCCTAAACCCAGCTACTATGCAGGTTATGTCAAACCGGTGGAAGGAAAAGCCAATCATTATAACGATGAGAATTTTCAATTGCGCGGTTTCAAGCAGTACTGGTTGAAAGAACCTGTTGAAACCAGCGTAGAACCGGGTAAGGAGAAGGTGGGCACAAAGCTCTGTCCGTTGCCGGTGGGTACACGATTTACGGGGGTGGTGCGTTTCAAAAACCTGACCCCGGCTGAACTGGGCTTGCTGTTGTGGAGCCTGCGGCTGGAAGAGGGGTGCTACCAGGCTGTCGGCATGGGTAAACCCTATGGCTATGGCAGGACGAAACTGACCATCGACAGCCTGACTGAGTACAGCATTGACAACCTATACAGTGGTGATCTCTGCGCGCCAGCGGGCGTTACCCTAACGGGAAGTGCCTGTGACAAAAAGGTAGAGGAGTACGTCCAGCAGTTCAATCAGGAGGCAGATGTGCAGTTGGCGGCTGGCAAAAAGAAAGCGCCTACACCGTTGCGCAAACGGGCGTCCCTGAAAGACTTTTTCTGGATGAAGAGTCAAATTCAAAGCGGCGAAGAATATAACTATATGCAGTTGGAACTTTATAAGGAAATCGATGCGCCGCTGCACGAAACAGGCACCCTGCGTCGTGAGGCGGAGCGGAAAGCAAAATTGGCATCACAGGTTAAGGCTGAAGAAAATGATCCTTTTGCGGCGCTGCAGGCTCGTATTGAACGTGAAAACCAACGTCGTGGACGGCGGTGAATGTTCTTATACAGGAAAAAATGCTATGATCACATGCTATCGATTTACTCTTACACCAGACCATCCCTGCCAGCCGGCGGCGGAGTGGGCCTACAGACTTTATGCAGCACTGCTGGAACAGGCTCCGACAGACTTTGCCGAGTGGGTCCATGCCGATGGGGCATCACCGGTCAGCCAGTTCCTTGAGGTAGGAGAGACGTTGCGCTGGCATGTCACGCTGTTGGGGTGCCCCGCAGAGGAGGCGCTGGGGCCTGTGCTGGACACCCTCGTACCATTGCGATTGAGAAAGGGCGATGCTTTGTTGACGCCCACCCTGGACGGTAAGGAAACGGTTCGAGATGTAGATGCCCTGTTCCAACAAGCGGCAGGAGCAGATCGGCGGCACGAGCTGCATTTCGTCACGCCCACTGCCTTCAAGAGCCGCGGCACATATTTGATTTTGCCGTCGATGCGACTGATTTTGCAGAGTTCCATCAAAAAGTGGAATTCTTGTTTCCCAGATTGCCAAATTGAGGATGAGGACGGGCAAGGTCTGGAAGCTATGGCAGAGGGGATCCTTTGTAGCAGGCTGTGCTTACAGGACGATCACTATCGATTAAAGAGGCAAACCATACCCGGCTTTATTGGTACCCTTTTGCTGGAGAACCGGTTGAGTGGATTCCACGCCCAACTAGCGAATGTCCTGCTGCTCTTTGCAGGGTACGCCGGTGTCGGCATCAAGACGACCCTTGGCATGGGCGGCGTGTTGCACAGCAGTATGTGACCTGTGAGAGAGGAAGAGAACAGCCGCCCGCTGCGCTTTGACACGCGCTGGGCGGCTGTTCCATTTGTCCTATTGTCTTGACCCCTGCCGGAACCGAATGGAATGGAACGGATTTTCCCTCTGCACATTTTTGCACATTTTCTGCACATCGTAGGGCTGGAAATTGGATGCAAAGTCGTGCACAGGGTGCAAAGAATGCAATGGATAAAAATAGATAAAACAACGGTGATTAGATGAAAACGACAGATTTTCGCTGAATGCCAGGCTGGACGAAAAATGCATTTCGGTTCCTCTTAATCAGTGGGCCCAGGGTTCGAGTCCCTGGAGGTGCACCA
>NXNP01000148.1_pt1 | contig 7543 bp, 6 predicted proteins | sample 2041071 | NCBI WGS metagenome assembly NXNP01 (sample SAMN07660618, study PRJNA407663) | chicken gut metagenome | isolation source: caecum content treated with Tetracycline | host: Gallus gallus domesticus | place: Czech Republic: Brno | collected 2016
TGACGCCGATGTACGGCATGATATGGCTTCTGGGTTGATTTGAAAGGTGGTGATACAGAAATGAGAGAAAAAACTAAGAAAGGTAAGGTGATGAATTTTGGCAAAAGCAACCGTCATGGCAGTAGTTAACCAAAAAGGCGGAACAGGAAAAACAACTACCTGCGAAAATCTAGGTGTTGGTTTGGCAATGGAAGGTAAAAAAGTGCTTTTAGTAGACACAGATCCACAGGCATCGCTTACTATTTGCCTTGGTCATCCTGTTCCGGATCAGCTTTCTCCAACATTATCGGATATGATGGGAAAAATCCTTTCAGAGCAGCCTATTGCTCCTGGCGAAGGCATTCTGCATCATCCGGAAGGTGTTGACTTGATGCCTGCCAACATTGAGTTATCCGGTTTGGAGGTATCGTTGGTTAATGCTATGAGTCGAGAAACTATTCTCAAGCAATACCTGGACACCGTAAAACAGAACTATGATTTCATTCTTCTGGATTGTATGCCCTCTTTGGGAATGCTCACAGTCAATGCACTTGCTGCGGCAGATAATGTATTGATTCCAGTGCAAGCAGCTTATCTTCCTGCAAAAGGCTTGGAACAGCTTTTACAGACCATCAATAAGGTGCGCCGCCAAATCAATCCAAAGCTGCGAATTGAAGGTATTTTGCTGACAATGGTAGACAGCCGAACGAATTATTCCAAAGACATCAGTAATCTGATCCGAGAAAATTATGGTGGTAAGCTCAAGGTTTATAAGACTGATATTCCCCGTTCTGTTCGTGCTGAAGAAATCAGTGCAGAGGGAACCAGTATTTTCAAACACGATCCGAAAGGCAAAGTAGCCGATGCCTATCGAGTATTAACGAAGGAGGTGTTGAACAATGCCGAAAAAAGGCGGAAACATCAGCTTGAGCAGCTACGATGATATTTTTCAGACAGACCAGTCACGAGAAGAAGCCCAGCAAGAACGAGTACAGGAAATTAAACTTTCTGATCTGCATCCATTTAAGGGACATCCATTCAAAGTGGTAGACGATGAAGCTATGCAGAAAACTGTTGAAAGTATTGCACAATTTGGTGTTATGACACCTGCAATCGCCCGCCCTCGTCCGGAAGGTGGTTACGAGCTAATCGCTGGACACCGCCGCCATCATGCATCTGAACTTGCGGGAAAAGAAACCATGCCAGTGATTGTGCGAGATATGGACGATGATGCCGCCACAATTTTGATGGTGGATTCCAATCTGCAAAGGGAAACGCTCCTCCCCAGTGAGAGAGCTTTCGCTTATAAGATGAAATTGGAAGCTATCAAACATCAAGGACAACGCACTGACTTAACTTCATCCCAAGTTGGGATGAAGTTGCAGGCAATGGATATTGTAGGTCAAGAAGCTGGTGATAGCAGAAATCAGGTTCATCGCTATATTCGTCTGACAGAACTGATTCCTGAGCTGCTGGATATGGTAGATGAAAAGAAGATCGCCTTTAACCCTGCGGTCGAAATTTCTTATCTGAAGCCAAATGAACAGCAAGACTTTCTGGAAGCAATGGACTACGCACAGTCCACGCCTTCTCTATCCCAGGCACAACGTTTGAAAAAATTTAGCCAGGAAGGAAAATGCAGTTTGGATGCCATGTGTGCGATCATGTCTGAGGAAAAAAAGGGTGAACTGGATAGGGTGACAATTAAACATGATGTGCTTCGGAAGTATTTTCCCAAGTCTTATACCCCGAAGCAGATGGAGGACACCATTATCAAACTGCTCGAACAATGGCAACGAAAGCGTGAGAAATCTATGGAGAGATAAGGAGGACGCATAAATGTTTACTGAGAAAGAAATGAGCGATGCTTTGAAATGGCTGTTTGATCTGTTTCAGCCGGAGGACTATGAAGCGTATGATGAGGAAGAAGTCGGCTGTGCTGCCTTGTGTCTGCCGGAAGTCTGTATGGCTCTGCGAGATAAGGCAGAAACAGCGTATGAGTATGTCGTGAAAACTAATATCGACCGTGGGTTCGAGTACCGTGGCAAGGAACTGTTCATGCAGAGAGCCTGCCTGATTTATTCGGATATGGAAATTGGCATTTACGACATGACTGACACTTCTTATAATCGGGAGTTGTGGCTGCTGGAGGATATGAGTTTTGCTCTGGTACACAATGTCAGCATGGTCATCAAGTCCGGTGACTTCTATTATGCTACGGAGTATCGCTCGATTGTGAAACTGCTGAAGGAAAGAGATGACCTGTTCTTTACACCAGAAAGTCTGACCGAGGAACTGGAAGAAATGTGTATTCCCCAGTGGGAAAATGAAGCGACTATTTATGAGCTGTAAGGCTTGTGGATAGTCGCTTTTGTCATATCTGAAAGAAACGGAGGTCGATGTATTTGAAAGAGTATGACATCAAAATTACCGAAACACTCGAAAAGACGGTGACTGTAAAAGCAGAATCAATGGAAGCTGCACAAGCGAAAGTTGAGGAGGAATATTACAATTCCGAACATATCCTCGATTCTGAAAATTTTACCGGTGTGGATTTTTCAGCAGAAGCTGAACGTGAAATTGTGCAGGAACAGAAAGAGCAGCTGGATGTTTTGCTCGTCAAGCCGGGAATGTATCCCCAGGCGGTTCAGATATCGCAATCTACCATTGCAGCATTAAGATTGTCAGCCGGGGAAAGGGCAAATCTGCCGTAGCCGCAGCAGCCTACCGCGCCGGAGAGAAGCTGACAAACGAGTGGGACGGACTGACCCACGACTATACAAGAAAAGGCGGCGTTGTTCATTCTGAAATCATGCTGCCGCCCCATGCCCCACCCTCTTTCTCTGACCGTTCTATTCTATGGAACAGCGTGGAGCAAATCGAAAAATCGAATAACTCACAGCTTGCGAGGGAAATCGAAATCGCCCTACCTGTTGAACTTTCAAGAGAGGAACAGACCCGCCTTGTCCGGGAATACTGTTCCTCTCAATTTGTTTCCAAAGGAATGTGCGCCGACTTCAATATCCACGACACAGGCAACGGCAACCCACACGCTCATATCCTTTTGACTATGCGCCCCCTTGATGAAAAAGGCACATGGGCGGCGAAGTCAAAAAAGGAATATGTCCTTGACGAAAATGGGGAGCGCGTAAAGCTGCCAAGCGGCAGATACAAGACGCGCAAGGTTGACCTTATGGACTGGAACAGGCAGGAGAACGCCGACCTATGGCGCAAGGCGTGGGCTGACCTTGCCAACGACTATTTAGAGCGAAGCGGCAGCGCGGAGCGTATCGACCACCGCAGCCATGCAGAGCGTGGTATTGAGGAACTCCCCACCGTCCACATGGGTGTTGCAGCTTCCCAAATGGAGAAGAAAGGCATAGCCACCGACAAGGGAGAAATCAACCGCATGATACAAAAGACCAACCGACTTATGCGGGAAATCCGGGGCTATATCGACAGCTTGAAAGAATGGCTTGCGGAGGTTTTCGCCGCTAAGAAGCAACTGCAAGCTGCCCCGCACTCTCCCGATATTGCCACGCTGCTTACAAGGTATTTGAGCATTGAACGAGAGAAAAGCCGGAAGTATTCACAGGGCTGGCAGCAACAGCATACTGCCGGGGAATTGCAAAAAATCAGCAAGGCGATTGTCTATCTGCAAAGCAAGGGCATTGCTACCCTTGAAGATTTGGACGCTGCCCTTTCCTCTGTTGATGAAGAAGCAAAGCGGCTGAATACAAGCGTTGTTGCCAAGCAGAAGCGCATGAGGACATTGGAAAAGTTTATCGAGCATGGCAGCAACTACAACCGCTTGAAGCCCATTCACGATGAACTGAAAACGCTGAAAAACGGATGGGGCAAAAAGAGAGAAAAATTTGAGCAAGCCCACGAAAGCGACCTCATTATCTGGAACGCCGCCAACCGTTTCCTGCACGCAAATCTGCCGGAGGGTACAAAGTCTTTCAAGGTGTCCGAGTGGCAGAAAGAATTTGACGAACTGAAAGCCCAATCCACAGGCGAATATGAAGAACTGAAAACAAAGCGCAGCGAGGTTAAGGAGTTACAGCAAATCCGAAAGTGCATTGATATTGTAGAGCAAGCCGAGCAGCGCACACAGGAACAGACACACCAAACACCAAGACGCAAAAAGGAGGATATTTCCCTATGACCTACACCAAAGAACAGATTGACCGGGCAAATCAGACCGACCTTGTATCATTCCTGCAAGCCCAGGGCGAACAGCTTGAACGCGCCGGACAGGAGTACCGTTGGAAACGGCACGACAGCTTGACGGTCAGAGAAAACAGATGGTATCGGCACAGCCAGAGCAAAGGCGGCGGTCCGATTGATTTTGTCATGGAGTTTTACGGCAAAAGTTTTCTTGAAGCCGTTGAAATGCTGATAGGCGAACGGGGCGAAGCACCCCCACCCGTCTATCCGCAATTCAGACTACCACCCAAAAGCCCCGACAACCAAACAGCGAGGAACTACCTTACAGCCGCCCGGCGCATTGATGAAGATGTGTCGGGCTTTTTCTTTTCCTGCGGCGATCTCTACGAGGAAGCCGCCCACCATAACGCCGTATTTGTCGGCAGAGATGAAAGCGGCATACCGAGATATGCCCACCAACGGGGAACGGTGGGCAGCTTCCGGCTTGATGTGAAAGGCAGCGACAAGACTTTTAACTTCTGCTACCGGGGCGAGGGCGAAAGGCTTTTTGTCTTTGAAGCCCCCATTGACCTGTTATCTTTCCTCTGCCTGTTCAAAAAGGAATGGCAGAAACAAAGCTATCTGTCATTGGGCGGCGTGAGTGAAAAAGCCCTGCTGCGTTTTCTCTCTGACCGTCCGAATATCAAGACCGTCTATCTCTGCCTTGACAGCGACAAAGCCGGGACAGACGCTTGCAGCCGCCTTAACAGCATTATCCCCCAAGGCTACACCGTCAATCGCCTTGTACCGTTGTTCAAAGACTGGAACGAGGTTTTACAGCGTAAAGAGGAAATTACAGACGGAAAATATCTGCGCGAAGCTGTCTATGGCTTGCGTGAGCCGCAACAGGAAGAAACCGTTGAAATTATCCGCATGAGCGAGGTTGACACACAGACCGTTGAATGGCTATGGGAGCCGTATATCCCTTTTGGAAAGGTAACAATCGTACAGGGCAACCCCGGCGAGGGAAAAACCACCCTTGCCCTGCGCCTTTGCGCCGCCTGTACCAACCGCAAGCCCTTTCCGGCTATGGCAGAGCATGAGCCTTTTAATGTTATCTATCAGACCGCAGAGGACGGTTTGGGCGATACCGTCAAGCCGCGCCTTATGGAAGCGGACGCAGACCTTGACCGGGTACTTGTCATTGACGAGGGCAAACAGGAATTGTCCTTATCCGATGAACGCATAGAAAGGGCAATCCGGCAGACCGGGGCGCGTCTTATAATCCTTGACCCCATACAGGCGTATGTAGGCGAAAAAACGGATATGAACAAGGCAAACGAAATACGCCCTATCTTTCGCCGCCTTGCCGAAGTTGCAGAGCGTACCGGGTGTGCCGTTGTGCTTATCGGGCACTTGAACAAAGCTGCCGGAGGTCAGAGCGCATACCGGGGATTAGGCTCTATCGACTTCCGAGCCGCCGCTCGTAGTGTGCTGCTCATAGGGCGCGTGAAACGAGAGCCGAATGTGCGCGTTATCATTCACGACAAATCTTCCCTTGCACCGGAGGGTAAGCCTATGGCGTTTTCGTTGGGCGCGGAAAGCGGCTTTTCATGGATAGGCGAATATGACATTACCGCTGATGAACTGCTGTCCGGCACAGGCGGCAACACCGAAACCAAGACCGAGCAAGCGGAAAGGTTGATACTCGATTTACTTGCAGACGGTAAGGAAATGGCAAGCGAGGATATTGTCAAGGCGGCAGCCGAAGCCGGAATATCCGAAAGAACGGTACAAAATGCCAAGCGCAGCATGGGCGGCATATTGGGCGCAAGGCGCGTTGGAAGTCAATGGTACAACTTCATCAAGAAGAAGCAGCCGCCCGAAACTGCAAAATGAAAGTGCAAAACGCAGAGCCTTTGCACCTTGCACTTTCGCACTTTCACTTTATCAACTCGCCCCATGTTGACCGCATGGGGCTTTTCTCTTGAAAAAATCCTGTTTTGCGTCAATAAATTGCGAAAAGCACTTGACAAAACGCTTCATGGGGAACCGCCAAAGACATTGAGCCTTTCATGGCTCCCAAATTTGAGGACAATGTGATTCTCACAAAAACAGAGCGATTGATGATGAGTAACCGTCCAAAAAATCCTGCCAATGCCAGAAATAAAAATGTTTTGATTGTTGGTGGTTCGGGTTCCGGTAAGACTCGTTTTTGGCTGAAACCTAATCTGCTCCAGATGCACAGTTCCTATGTTGTCACAGATCCCAAGGGCAGTATCGTCATCGAATGTGGCAATGCCCTTTTGAAGAACAACTACAACATCAAGATTTTCAATACCATCAACTTCAAAAAGTCGATGCATTATAACCCCATGGCGTATATCCACTCAGAAAAAGATATTTTGAAGCTGGTGACAACGTTGATTGCCAACACAAAAGGAGATGGAAAAGCTGGAGATGAGTTTTGGACAAAGGCTGAAACTCTGCTCTACTGTGCTTTGATTGGATATATCCACTATGAAGCACCTGTGGAGGAGCAGAACTTTTCTACTTTGATTGAGTTTCTGAACGCAATGGAGGTGCGTGAGGACGATGAGGAGTTCCAAAATCCTGTGGACATGATGTTCGAAGCACTGGAAAAGAAAAAGCCTGACCATTTTGCGGTTCGCCAGTATAAGAAATATAAATTGGCTGCTGGTAAAACAGCAAAGTCAATTCTAATTTCCTGTGGCGCTCGTCTGGCTCCTTTTGATATTCAGGAAGTCCGGGATGTAACTGCCTATGATGAATTGCAGCTGGATACCTTGGGCGATAAAAAGACTGCCCTGTTTCTCATCATGTCGGATACAGATAGCACCTTTAATTTTCTCATTTCAATGATCTACACACAGCTTTTTAACTTGCTGTGTGAAAAAGCGGATGACGTGTACGGCGGTCGGCTTCCTGTTCATGTGAGATGCCTGATTGATGAGGCTGCTAATATCGGTCAGATTCCCAATCTTGAAAAGTTGGTTGCCACAATCCGAAGTCGTGAAATTTCCGCTTGTTTGGTATTGCAGGCACAATCTCAGCTGAAAGCAATCTATAAGGACAATGCGGATACCATCATTGGCAACATGGATACCTCGATCTTTTTGGGCGGCAAAGAACCCACCACGCTCAAAGAACTGGCTGCCGTGCTGGGCAAGGAGACTATCGACACCTACAATGTTGGTGAGAGCCGTGGGCGGGAAACTTCCCATTCGCTCAACTACCAAAAGCTCGGTAAAGAGCTGATGAGCCAAGACGAGCTGGCCGTCATGGACGGCAGCAAGTGCATTTTGCAGCTGCGCGGTGTGCGGCCGTTCCTCTCGGACAAGTACGACATCACCCAGCACCCCAACTACAAGTACACCGCCGACGCCGACCCGAA
>NXNP01000151.1_pt1 | contig 7430 bp, 5 predicted proteins | sample 2041071 | NCBI WGS metagenome assembly NXNP01 (sample SAMN07660618, study PRJNA407663) | chicken gut metagenome | isolation source: caecum content treated with Tetracycline | host: Gallus gallus domesticus | place: Czech Republic: Brno | collected 2016
GCCGGCGCGGCCCTGGGCACCACATTGTCCCAGACCTTGAGCGTGGTGGTGGCGCTGGCCGTCATCACCCGGCAAAAGACCGGCCTGCCCCTGGGGCGGGCCAGCTTCAAGCCACGGCGGGACATCCTGGGCCCCATCCTGAAAGTGGGCGTGCCGGTGGCCCTGCAGGACGGCTTTATCCAGGTGTCCTTCATCCTCATCACCATCATCGCCAACAACCGGGGCCTCAACGATGCCGCGGCGGTCGGCATTGTGGAAAAGGTTATCAGCTTTGTTTTTCTGGTGCCCTCGTCCATGCTGTCCACCGTGTCGGCCCTGGCGGCCCAGAACGCCGGCGCCGGCAAGGACCAGCGGGCCGCTCAGACTTTGCGCTACGCCGTGACCCTCTGCGTGGGCTTCGGGCTGGCGGTGGGCATCGCGGTTCAGTTCCTCGCGGGGAACTGCGTGGCTGTGTTCGACAGTCCCCCCGCCGTGGTGGAGGCCGGCAGCCAGTACATTCGCGGGTACATCTGGGACTGTATGTTTGCGGGGGTGCACTTCAGCTTCAGCGGCTATTTCTGCGCCTACGGCAAGTCGGGCATCTCCTTTTTGCACAACGCGCTGTCCATCGTGCTGGTGCGCATCCCGGGGGCGTATTTCATGTCCCAGCTGTTCCCGGCGACGCTGCTGCCCATGGGCTGCGCGGCGGCGGTCGGTTCCTACCTGTCGGTGATCGTGTGCGTGATCGCCTTCGTCTGGCTGCGGCGGCAGGGAAAGCTGGCCGGCGCTGCTGCGTAGGGTTTCACACAATTCTCATAAACCGACCGTTGACGTAGGAAGAAAGTTGTGTTACACTGTAGGTGGTTTGATAGGTAAGGCTCCTACAGGGATATGGGCTGCTGCCGCAAAATGGTGGAGACACCATGCGCAGGTCTGAACAGGATGCGTCGAGTCCAAGGCGCGTCATAACGCAGCTACACCGCCCTGTAAAGCTAAAGCTCAGGCGAACAATCTTCTTGAATTTCCTCCGCCCGCTTGTCCTATCGGACAGGCGGGATTTTTTTATGGTGTCGTATCCGGCGGCCGCCAGACGGCCCCGGTGGGCGTGGAGTGCCCGGGAAAGGATGTGAGCGCAATGGACCCCAGCAGTAGACGAATGCAGGCAGACCGCCGGCAGCATACAGCAGCATGGACAGGGTACAGGCGCTCCGGCCTGTGGCCTTAGTCTTGTGCGCCCTGATGCGCCCGCGATCTGCCAGGAAACCGGCAGAGGCGGGCGCTTTTTTTGCGCCCTCCCGGCCCCATGTGTGGAACAAAGAGGAGGGACGACCCATGATGATGAAATGGATCAAAGCATACGCGGCAGCCCAGAGCACGGGCGCCAAACGCTCGGACGGGTGGCTGCAGGAGGCGGCCGCCTGCACCGAGACCGAACTGCTGGCAAAGCTGGGGGCGGCCCCGGCGGGCCTGACCGCAGAGCAGGCCGAGGCGGCCCGGGAAAAGTACGGCTCCAACCGGCTGGCCAAACCCAAGCGCAAGAGCGCGCCCCGCCGGCTGCTGGAAGCCTTCGCGGACCCGTTCTCGCTGGTGCTGCTGTTGCTGGCGGTGGTGTCCGCCTTTACCGATATTGTGTTTGTGGCGCCGGACCAGCGGAACTATATGACGGTGGGGATCATCACGGTGATGGTGGCGGTCTCGGGTGTGCTGCGCTTTGTGCAGGAGACCCGCAGCGGCAACGTGGCCGAAAAGCTGTCCGCCATGATCCACACCACCGCCTGCCTCGAGCGGGACGGCGTCCGGCAGGAGCTGCCCATGGAGGAGATCACGGTGGGGGACATCGTCCACCTGTCGGCGGGGGACATGATCCCGGCAGACCTGCGCATCCTGAACGCGAAGGACCTGTTCATCAGCCAGTCGGCCCTGACCGGTGAGAGCGAGCCGGTGGAAAAGACCGCCGGGCCGGCGCCCGCAGAGGGCGCGGGCCTGCCCGTGACCGAAGTGCCCTGCCTGGCTTTTCAGGGCAGCACCGTCATCAGCGGCAGCGCCCGGGCGGTGGCGGTGGCCGTGGGGGACGGGACCATGTTCGGCTCCATCGCCCGCACCATGGGCAATAAGCCCCCCAAGACCGCCTTTGACAAGGGCATCGGCAGCGTGAGCCGGCTGCTGATCCGGTTCATGGCCGTGATGGTGCCGATGGTGCTGCTGCTGAACGGCTTCACCAAGGGCAGCTGGATGGAGGCGCTGCTGTTCGCTATTTCGGTGGCGGTGGGCCTGACCCCCGAGATGCTGCCCATGATCGTGACCACCTCCCTGGCCAAGGGCGCTTTGGAGATGAGCCGCCAGAAGGTCATCATCAAGAACCTGAACGCCATCCAGAACCTGGGCTCGGTGGACATCCTCTGCACCGACAAGACCGGCACCCTGACCCAGGACAAGGTGGTGCTGGAGATGCACCTGGACATCGACGGCAACCCCGACGACCGGGTGCTGCGCCACGCCTTTTTGAACAGCTGGTTCCAGACCGGGCTGAAAAACCTGATCGACCTGGCGGTCATCGCCAAGCAGGAAGAGCTGGGGGCCGGCCCCATCGTGGCCGCCTACAGCAAGGTGGACGAGGTGCCCTTCGACTTTGAGCGCCGCCGGATGAGCGTGGTGGTCTGCGACACCGCCGGCAAGACCCAGATGGTGACGAAGGGCGCGGTGGAGGAAATGCTGGACTGCTGCGCCTGGGCCGAGCGGGGAGGCAAGGCCGTGCCCCTGACCGAGGAAGTGCGCCGCCAGGTGCTGGCCCAGGCCGACAGGCTGAACGCCCAGGGAATGCGGGTGATCGCGGTGGCCCAGAAGAGCAACCCCGCCCCGGTGGGCCAGTTCTCGGCGGCGGATGAGTGCGAGATGGTGCTGATCGGCTTTTTGGCTTTCCTCGACCCGCCCAAGCAGACTGCGCCTGCCGCCATCGAGGCCCTGCACAGCTACGGCGTACAGGTCAAGGTGCTGACCGGCGACAACGAAAAAGTGACCAAGGCCATCTGCGCCCAGGTGGGCCTGCCCGCCGAGCACATCCTGCTGGGCAGCGACATCGACGCCATGAGCGACGAGGAGCTGGCCGCCCAGGCCGGGAAAGTGTCGGTGTTTGCCAAGTTGTCCCCGGCCCAGAAAGCCCGCATCGTCCGTCTGCTGCGGGAGAATGGCCACTGCGTGGGCTACATGGGGGACGGCATCAACGACGCGGCCGCCCTGCGGGCCGCCGACGTGAGCATCTCGGTGGATACCGCGGTGGACGTGGCCAAGGAATCGGCCTCCATCGTCCTGCTGGACAAGGACCTGATGGTCCTGGAGCAGGGGCTGATCGAGGGCCGCAAGACCTACGCCAACATGATGAAGTACATCAAGATGACCGTCTCGTCCAACTTCGGCAATATGCTGTCGGTGCTGGCGGCCAGCGCCTTCCTGCCGTTCCTGCCCATGACCGCGCTGCAGCTGATTTTGCTGAACCTGGTGTACGACCTGTCCTGCACCGCCATTTCCTGGGACAAGGTGGACGCGGATTACCTGCGCGACCCCTGCCGCTGGGACGCCGGCGGCATCCTGCGGTTCATGCTGTGGAACGGCCCGGTCAGTTCGGTATTTGACATCGCGGTCTTTCTGCTCATGTACTTTGTGTTCTGCCCGGCGGCCGCCGGCGGCAAGCTGTACGGCCAGCTGACCGACCCCGCCGCCCGGGACGCCTGGGCCGCCCTGTTCCAGACCGGCTGGTTCGTGGCCTCGATGTGGACCCAGACCCTGGTCATCCACATGGTGCGCACCGCAAAGGTGCCGGTGCTCCAGAGCCGGGCGTCCGCCCCCCTCACCGGGCTGACCCTGGCGGGGATCGCGGTGGTCACGGCGCTGCCCTTCACCCCGCTGGCCGAGGGCCTGGGCCTGACCGCCCTGCCCGCCGGTTACTTCGCCGCTCTGGCCGGGGTGGTGGTGGGCTACATCCTGCTGGAAAGCGCAGCGAAAGCCTTCTACATCAAAAAATACCGCAGCTGGCTGTAAACGCACAGCAGCGTTTCCAAACAAAAAAAGCCGCACAAGCGCACACGCGCCTTTGCGGCAATTCTGACCGTCCCGACCGGACTCATACCCGGCCGGGACTTTTTGTTTTACTTCTGGCGGAAAAGGGTGCGGAATACCAGCCGCACGAAGGGCCCGCAGTAGCACAGCTGCCACAGCAGGGCGCAGGGGAGGTTCATCCCCCAGGTCTGCACCCAGACGGCAAAGCTGGGCTGCTCCTTGAACAGCACTGTGGCGATCAGGCTCATGACGGGGCACATGACGCAGCAGATGCAAAAGGAGATAGCATAGCTGATGAACTGGGGCCGGTCGTCGGGGCGCATGAAGGTGAACGCCAGCTTGTGGGCCAGGCCGTCCACCACAAAGAACTCGAGCACAAAGGCGACGGGCGCCATGATGTACAGCTCGTGCAGCGCCAGCACGAAAGTCTCGGCATGGACGCCGCCGGTGTTCAGGGCCACATTGTAAACGATCATGCCATAGACCATGCAGATGGCCATGATGGCGGTGAATACGACGTTTTGGAATTTTGTCTTGGGCATAAGTTCCTCCTGGAAAGTGAAATAGCCCCCGGCGGGGGCGGCGCTGCTGTGTTGTTCGTTTGCATTCCAGGAAGAATGTGCGTTGCCAATGGGTACCATGCGCGCCGGTTTTGGATTATACCACAAAATCAGGCGGGATGTAAGGGGGAGTTTGAGGAGAGAAAAGGCTTTTCTTTTGGCTTTTTCGCTCCGCGGGGCCATGAAAGACATCAACTCAACGCCCTTTCTTACTTCTCCATCCGGCGAGGACCCACGGCGCGTACAGCGCTGTCCAGACCAGAAGGACCAGCAGCAACAGGCCGGCGATATAGCCCGGGCCGGTGCCAAAGACCTGCTCGATCAGGCCGAGGGCGGCGTTGCCGTAGGAGCCGCGCAGGAACATGAAATTGGTATCGCACAGATGGTTGACCAGGGCGGCGGCCAGCAGGTCGAGGCAGAAAACGCCGCACACCTTGGGCAGGCGGCGGACGTCGGGGCGGAAGCCTCCCGCCAGCAGAAGCACCGGGAACAGCACCAGCATGGTGTGCACCGTGCTGGAGTGCAGGTGCATGACGTTCCACAGGGGCACAGCCTGCCAGGACGGAAAGAGCAGGGCCGCCGCCGCGCCGGGCAGGCAGAGGGCGTAGAGCACCTCGGCGGCCAGGTCGTTGGGGCGCAGGGCGTACCACACGCAGATGAACAGGTTGATGCTGCATAGGTGGAAGGGCAAAAACGCCCAGACGAACTGCCCGGTGGCGAGGGACGAGACGTCTTTCAGCAGCTCGTCGGCCAAAAGCAGAACGGTGAGCACTGCCAGCACCCGCCGCCGGCCCGCCGTCCCCAGGCGGCGGAACAAAAGCGAGCCTCCCACACAGAGCGCGGCGCACAGGCCCAGCCAGAACAGGTGCACCGGGCCGAACAGCTCAAAGGCGTGGTAGTCGTACCCGTGCAGGGCCTGCATGGTGTCGATGGTGTACCAGAAAGGCGAACAATCGGGCATCCTCCCCGCCCCCTCTCAGTGATAAAAGGTGTCGAAGTTGACCTGCTGGTAGAACCGGCGCTGCAGCTCGCCGAAGCTGGCGCAGTTCTGGGCCAGCAGCCACATGCTTTTGGTCACGGCCGCCTCGATGGTCATGTCGTGGGCCTCCAAAAACGCAAAGCGGTCCTTGACCCGGCGGCCCACTTCGTAGATGCCGGCGTCGCTGCCCTCGTAAGTTACCTGGGTGGTCAGGATCAGCACCTTGTGGGTGTCCTCGTAGCGGCCCAGGCACCGGGCAAAGCCCTCCACCAGGGACTGAGGCAGCCCCCCTGCCCCGAAGCTTTCCACAATGACGCAGTCGTACAGGCGGAAAATGCTGTCCAGCAATTCCGGGCCCATGCCCGGCGTCAGCTTGAGTAGAAAGACCTTTTGGTCCAGCTCGTGGCTGAAACGCACCGGCCCGGCGGGGCGGGGCGTCTCGATGTAGCGGACCAGCCGGTCCCCCTGCACCTGGGCCAGGTGGGGGAAATTGACCGACGCAAAGGCGTCGTAGCTGATGGTCTTGTTCTTTTTGGCGCGGGTGCCCGCGATGACCGACCCGCCGAACACCACCATCACTCCGCGGCTGCCGGGGTCCAGGGCGCAGACGACGCTGTCCCGCAGGTTCTTTTTGGCGTCGGTGATCTCGTTCGAGATGGGCTGCTGGGAGCCGGTCAGGATGATGGGCTTGGCCGCGTCCTGCACCAGATAGCTCAGGGCCGCCGCTGTATAGGCCAGGGTGTCGGTGCCGTGGCAGAGGATGAAGCCGTCGTAGCGGTCGTAGTTCTGTTCGATGGCGCGGGCCATGTCCAGCCAGTGGGCCGGGCTCATGTCGGTGCTGTCGATGCTGCACAGGGCCAGGGTGTCCGGCTGGCACAGATCGGCCAGGCCGGGCATATGGGCCAGCAGTTCCCCGCTGGACAAGACCGGCCGCAGGCCCTGGGGCGTGCGTACGCTGGCGATGGTGCCGCCGGTGGTGATAAAGAGGATCTTTTTCTTGTTCATGGCTGCCTCCCTTGGATAGATCGTGTCCAGTATAGCACAAAACCTTCCCCCGGGAAATGCCCGGCTTGCTTTTTGGCCGCGGGTGCGGTATGATGGGGGCAGAGATCGTCTGCAAAAAGGAGACAGTATGAAAGAAAAGAAACGTTACCCCTTTTCGACAGTGCTGACCCTGGCCCTGATGATGGCCCTGGGCTTTGGGGCGGGATGGCTGGGCGCCTGGATGGCGGACCATGCGGATCTGGCCGGCTGGCAGCTGCTGGCCCTGCTGGCGGCGGCTGCGGTGGGCGTCCTGGTCCAGATCGTCCTGCACGAGGGCGGGCACCTGGCGGCGGGGCTCGCCACCGGGTACGGGTTCGTGTCCTTCCGCATCGGCAGCATCATGCTGCTGAAAAAGGGCAGTGAGGGAAAAAAAACATCCTGGAAAGACTATCTGAATCCGGGGCTGATCGCCTGTATCGCCGCTTTTTTTATTTACTGGTTCCAGATTGAACTGCCGGAAGAGATAGAGACTCTTGCAGGATATTACGGCAATGCCTGTACACTTTTGTCTATGATCGTTATAGGGATATCTCTGGCGGGGATGCGAGAGCTGCTCTGAAGTGCATTCAACTGGCTATTCTTACCACGCCGGTATCGCCGGACGGGAAGATTCATATCGATCTGGATACAGCGTCGGAATGCATCCAGAAGCGGGCGGTTTTGTACGATAAGAGCGGGGATAACCATTACGATACCGTTTCGGCTTTCATCAAGAGCATGAGGGGATCCGATCCGGATGCGGCTGGCTACTACCTGGCCAAGATGTTGTACGCAGGGGAGAGCGTGACGTTCATCGCCAGACGCATGATGATCTG
>NXNP01000152.1_pt1 | contig 7356 bp, 9 predicted proteins | sample 2041071 | NCBI WGS metagenome assembly NXNP01 (sample SAMN07660618, study PRJNA407663) | chicken gut metagenome | isolation source: caecum content treated with Tetracycline | host: Gallus gallus domesticus | place: Czech Republic: Brno | collected 2016
CGGAGGGTAGCTCCCTCCGGGGTGCCCCCCCCGCTAACAGGGGGGCACTACCTACAACAAAGGACAAAGGGGGCCCTTTAGCGTGAGTAGCAGTGGAGCGGAGAACATCGTCCTATACGACTGGTTATCCTTCACCTCGAAGAACCACACCCCGGAAGAGCTCATAGACGCCCTGGGCCTGTCCCATGTGAATTGGACCGTGACCAAGGGTGCCAGGGGCTACCGGGACCGCAAATACTTCTCCTGTATCAGCGTCCACTACAATGGCCGCCCGGATATGGGAGTATGGGTGGAGATGTCCGGCCAGGGATGCCGCGCATTTGAATCGCTCTCAGCCGTGGGCTGGGAGGACCTTTTTTTATTCATTCGTGGGAACGGCCTGAAGATCACCCGCCTAGACGTGGCCTATGATGACCATACCGGCGTCCTGCCCATGGACCAGATCGTGGAGGATACCCAGTCCGGTCTCTTCGTCAGCAAGTCGGATTACTGGGAGACGGTGCTCTCCTCCAAGGGTTCCACGGTGCAGATCGGCAGCGCCCAGAGCCGGGTCCTGATCCGCATTTACGACAAGGCCAGGGAGCGCCGCTGTGAGCCCGGCACGCACTGGATACGGTGCGAGATCCAGCTCCGGGATGATCGGGCCGTACAGTTTACCAAGATCGCCCTGCCCATAGGACAAGCCTTTGCCGGTGTCCTGTTGAATTACCTCCGGTACATACAGCCCAGCGACGACGAAAACCGCTGGCGGTGGCCTATGACGGACTACTGGCTGAATTTCGTGGAGGACGCCGAGCGGATCAGCATATATCAGGCTCCGGGCATGGAGTACAACATGGACCGGTGCAAAAGCTACGTTGTCAATCAGGCCGGGAATGCTATCGACGCCATGATCCAGGTCTATGGGCTCAACGAGTTCGCCCGGATGATCGAGGAACGGCCTGTGGCTCCCAACCCAAAGTATCAGCTGCTGGTCCGGGAGCACCGCCACCACGCCCTGGCGGCCTGGGTGCAGAGATATTTCGGCCCCGCCGCCGTTGTAACACATCCCGCCGCGGCAGCCGCCGCTGATCCGGGAGGAGCTGAAGAAATCCCGTGTTACAAATGAAAAAGGCCGCTTCTCAGCGGCCCTTCCAAACTTAAGTTTTTCCAGTTTTGATCCACTCTTTATAGGGGTCCTTTTTCCCCTTCTTTTTCCCTCTAAAGAGAAATCGTATGACCGCAAGAAAGCCAATGACCGCAAAGATCAGGATAAGGCCAATAATGCAATATGTCAGTATGCCCATTAGCGTATTTTCATAGAAAAAGCCAATAAATCCCCGATAGGTCAGTCGTTCCAGATAAGACCAGCCGCCTTCACCAAACATAAACCGCACTTGTTCCACCTCCTGTTAACGATCTTTCTCTAATTCGTGTATCCGCTGTTTGAGGTTTTCGATCTCCTCTTTTTGTCGCTTTTTCTCCTCTGATGACTTTGTTAGTGATACGGCAATGAGGATCACCAAGGTTATGAGCGCAAGGGGCCATAGGCCCAAGATAAAGAAGACGACTGTAGCCACTGCAAAAATCGCTTGCATTTCGTTCACCGCCATTTTTGTGTTTTATGAGGTGCCCTATGGTTAAGCTTAAGCGAATTATATCATGGGTAGGATGTTTTGTCATCACTATTCAGCTTATTTCCGCCCCACTTGTTGCTTATGCGGATCTGATCGACGGGACAATCTACGGATTCCAAACCATGTGGGATTGGATTTTGGGCAATAGTGATGAACCTTATGGAGGCTGGACACCCGCTGGCTGGGCGGATGCTGTATTTTCCGCAAACAAAGAACAAAAATATTATACCACGCCTACCGAATCGGTAGAGGACCGATACGGGAATGTGACCAATTATTACCGTGGTGGAGACACGACCACCACGAAGATCATAGACAGCTACAATAAAACCTTCAATACCATACATAACACAACGAATACGACCAACAACTATGAGGCCAATGTCAAGCTGTCTGATTTTCTGAATACCTACGCAACGTACAACAACAGCTATACCTATCAAAATGATTTTAAGTCCTGGTATTACGACTACGACACAAACAACTTCAATTACAACGACTTTTCCTCTGTTTCCACAACGAACAACAATCTTTACTATAACGAGGACAATCGCCAGTATTACATCTCCATCGACAACAGCACGGATGAGTATTACCTGATCGACGTACAATACAGCCCCACCTTCGTCACGGTCAACTACAACTACTACAATACCACCAATAACTACGGCGACGTGGGTGATGTGACGAACATCTATTACTTCGAGCTGACGGACGGGCGAAACAGTTCTACCCTCTCCGCCAGCGAGGTGGCCGGGCTGGATCTCGGATATGACGTTGCTAACTACGTCCTGGTCCCGGATGATCCGAACACCCTCAGCCTCCAGCACTTCGACGGCAACTACACGGACAGCTCCAGTTATGGCCGGAGTTTCTACTCGGAGAACCGTTCCACCAACTACGTGGACAGCGGGGCCTTCGGCCAGGCCGTGAAGCTCCCCAGCGGTTCCGCCGCTGGTGTCACCATCCCCGGCTTGTCGGACTACGACAGCTTGTCCTTCGATTTCCGCATCTACTATGCTGACATCGCAGACCTGGGTATCTACATCGGAGACACAAACATCTTCCAGGAAGTGCCGACACTGCGGAAGTGGGTCGGAAAAGATGTGTATAGTGATGACGGAGAGTATCTTACTCAGCGGTTAGAGGAATTTGACGGCAGTGCCAGCAATAACGCTACCATTTGGCTTACCTCAAGGCTAACGAAAGGCGAATATTATACTTGGTCTGAGATAAAAAGTTTGCATAATTCTCAACACCTTAGCACCATGTACGCTAGTATTACTCTCAATCCCTTATCGACAGAATTATCTTCTAGTATGGAGGTGCCGACATCATTTTCTTCTCCAGATTATGTCGAGGATTCTGATTCTCCTAAAAGGTATGGGTGGATGCTGACTTCTGGTGTCCCGGTCTTAAGTTCCAGCACTAAATATGAGGATATGCTGTGTGTTCGCTCTGATAGTACTCAGACTTGGATTGGTCAGTTTTTGATCCGCCACTACACAGAGAAGGAATACCGCTGGTCTCCCTCCCAGTACGTTACCGCTGATTTCAACTATGACACCTACAAGGCCCAGTGGGTGCCCATGCGGATCGTGGTCTCCGGCGGCCAGCTCTACTACTTCGTCAACGGCGACTTGGTGGGTTCCGGGAGCTTCACCATGCCGGACGCTGACGAGTTCTACATAAAGTCCAGCGGCACCCTCTACCTGGACGAGCTCCGGGTCACTACCGGGGACATGGTCTCCACCGGTTCCTACAATCCCTCCAGCGAGCCCTATGATACTAACATGGTCCTGGCCCTGCCGGATGACCTAACAGCTAACACCATCTACGTCAAGCACTCCACTCCCATCACCAGCTACCGGATCGGCGGCGTCCGTCCCTCCAACCCCACTACCGGGTTCTTTTACATCCCGCTGCATGATGACTATACCGGCGGTCAGCCCCAGCTCTATGACGGCTCCAACTGGGTAGACGTGGAGGCCATGGTCTACGACGGCTCCAAGACCTCCTCGGCCCTGGGCTATGTGTTCAACCCTGTGGGCGCTTCCCCGGACGTGGACGAGGACCTGGAGCCGGGCCGTCCCACTCAGCCCGGCGAGGATGTGGACCCGGAGACCTGTACCCACGACTGGGTGGAGGACGAGGACACCCCTTCCGTTGATCCCACCTGCGTCATGGCCGGGTCTGTGACCATGATCTGTACCAAGTGCGGCAGCACCAAGACGGAGACCATCCCTAAGCTGTCCCACGCCTGGGAGGTCAAAACCACTGTACAGACCTCCTATGATGAAGAAGGCAATATCGTAACAGAGGGCTATACCATCTACAAGTGTACCCTCTGCGGAGAGGAGTACAAGGACACGGAGGGGATAGGCCCTCCCAGCTCCGGCTCCCCGGATGACGGCGAGGACGGTGAGGGAGATAACTGGTTCACCAGTCTCATGAAGAAGCTGGGCGAGTTCCTCGGTACCACCATCGGCGGTCTGCTGGAGCTGGTCGGCACCGTGATCGAGAAGGTCCTGGACAGCCTTATTACCCTGGTCACAAACACCATCGCAAAGCTCACGGAAGTGGTAAACCTCTTCGGCAGCTTCGGCGATGCCGTCAGTGTCCTGTGGACCTGGCTCCCCCCGGAGATCGTCACCGTCCTGGTGGCCGGTGTTACTGTAGTGATCTTCGCCGCTGTCATTAAATTGTTCCTGCGCTGAAAGGAGGTCCGACATGTTTGAAACGACCGCTTCATTAGGGAAAGCTCTGCTGGACGGCGTGTGGAGGCTCTTCGGCGTCTATGTCCCCGGTTTCTCCTTTACCTTCGGCCAGCTCTGGCTGGGCGCGGCCCTGGCCTCCATCTCCCTCCTTGTGGTGAAGCTGCTCTTCGGGATCGGCGGCGCCGGCGGAGAATCCTCCCGTACCTCCAGCACCAGCAACCCCAAAATCTCAAAGGAACGGAGGCATGATGAGTTTTGAAGCGTTTGCTGTATGTCTCTCTCGCTGTCCTGGCTGTTTTTTCCCTGACTGTCCCCGCCCTGGCCGTCAATGCCGATGATTACTGGTACCAGGACAGCGGCGGTGTCTGGATCTACGATCAAGCCGGGTATGATCTAGCTGTCGCTGTGGAAGCTGTCCAGGCCGCTGACCTGGACCTGGACCCCTACGCCTATCTCTATACGGACGCCAGCGGCAACCACTTTGATACGGCAGGATTCCAGGCCGCCTACGACCAGGCCCTGGCCGCCAAGGAGGCGGCGGAGGCCCCGTCTCTGGAACCTGATCCCGTAGAAACAGATACTCCGGTAGAAAGCGAGGAGGAGGACAATGGACAACCCGCCGAAGATCCTGTCATTCTTGATAGCTGGTACCCTATTGGCGATTACTTTGCGGACGAAGACGGGAATCTCTATTATCCAAATGGTCAGATCGCCGGTACTCAGCCCGCTGGCGACGTTTCTGAAGATGATACGCTTTCGCCTGATGTGCTGGGCCCCGAGGATGCGGCTGAAGCTCTGGAAGATCCGGGAGAAGATTCTTACCCTGTCTATTCTGTTAACGATCTGCGGTCTGTTGATGATCCTGCTGTCTCTCCCCTGCCTGGTTTGAAGGCCCTGGTGGTCTCTATTTTCGGGGAGTATGAGCCCGTCATGACCACCGCCGCCGTCACGGAGACGGTGGGAGAGGAGACTACCACCACCCTGGTGGATACCGTGGCCTCCGGCGCCGCCGGTGTGGACTATGAGTGGCTGGCCGGTGTGTTCCTCTTCGGTATCCTTCTCTTCTGCCTCATGCGGCTGTTGGGAGGGATCTTGAAGTAATGGAAAACATGACAGAGTTCTTTGTGGAGATGCTTCACGCTGTCGCCACGTTCCTGGGCACTGAGCCCATTATCTACCTATTTGGTCTTGTCTGCCTTGTCCTGGTGGTCAAGGTAGTCAAAGATATCATCTCTTAGGAAGGAGCAAGAAGTATGAACAATGAAACGGAGGTTGTCGAGATGACTATGGCTACTGTTCTTTCCAGTATCACCGAGGTCTTTACCGCCGCTGTCGGCTGGGTCGGTACCGTGGCTGAGACTGTGGCGGATGAGCCCCTACTGCTCATCGGCGTCGTAGTCTCCTTTGTGGGCCTCGGCATCGGCCTGTTCTCCCGCCTGCTGCGCGTGTAAGGCCGGAAGGGGGAGGCGCGCCAAGCGAAGCGCGCGCCTCCCCCGCACCGTGCCCACCGTCTGAAAAAGGAGTTTATCCCTATGGCTGTCTTGATTATCCTCGGTTGTATCTATCTCCTGATCTTTACGCGCTCGTTCCTCTGCCCCAGCCACCCCCACGTCTTAAATGTCTACTTCGGCGTTCCCGGCTCCGGGAAAACCACCTTTGCCGCCCACCTGACCAAGTGGGCCCTCCATGAGAACGGGATCATTCGCTTTTGCCGCAGGCATGAAAACAGCGTCACAAAAGCGATTTTGAAAAGTAAGTACCTGAAGCGGCGGATCGACGTCTACAGCAATGTGCCCATCACCGGCGCGTACCAGCTCGACGCCAAAGCGGATATCGGTCACTATATGATCGAGGACGCCAAGATCATCATTGACGAGGCCGGTATCGAGTACAACAACCGCAATTTCAAGTCCTTCCCCCAGGAGGCCATCTACTTCTACAAATACCACCGCCACTATAAGGTCTCTGTGGATGTGTTCTCCCAGTCCTATGAGGATATGGACGTGACCCTCCGCCGTCTGGCGCAGAATTTCTATGTGGTGCGGAAATCCCTGCTCCCTTTCTGCGTGGTGGCCCGGCGGATCCGCCGAAAGGTCGGCGTGGACGAGCAGACGAAGCAGATCATGGACCTGTACAGCATGGGGTTTCCCGTGCTGGATACGAAGCGCATCTTCTCCCCGCCCCTGTGGAAGCTCTTTAACTCCTATTCCCGGAAGGAGCTTCCGGAAAAGGAGTGGGAGGTCTGGTAATGTTATGCCGCCAGCTCATTGGGGGAATACCAATCCAATATTTTCCGTGGGTAGTCGTTCATCCAGTTCTGGACCTCGGCTACCCGCTTTTTTGTGACCTTGGTGAAGTCCGTCCCCTTGGGAAACCAGCGGCGGATCATGCGGTTGTGGTTCTCGTTGCTGCCTTTCTCCCAGGCGGCGTAGCTGTGGCAGTACCAGACGTCGAAGCGGACGCCGCCGTGGATGGACCGGCGCAGCTTCTCCAGCTCCAGGAACTCCGGGCCGTTGTCGGTGGTGATGCTCTTGAATACCTCCCGGAAGTTTTTTATGGTTCGCTCCAGACGGTCAAAGACGGCCCGGACGGTGGCCGCCTTGCGGTCCGGCAACTTGAAGATCAGCTCCCGGCGGGTCAGCCGCTCGGTGAGGGTCAGCAGACAGGCCCGGGTCCCGGCCTTGCCTATGATGAGGTCCATCTCCCAGTGCCCCCGCTCCAGCCTCCGGCCGATAAACCACGGCCGGTCCGCTATGCTGGGAAGTGCCGGGTGGGCGATCCTGCGCTCCGTCTGCTTCTTTTTCTTCTTCTTGCTCTTCTGCCACAAGTGCTGATTGGAGAGCTTGAGGAACACCTTCTTCTCGATGTAGCTGTACAGGGTATTCACGGAGATGGCCACGGCGAAGCCCCGTTTCCTGGCCGCCGCCAGTGCCGCCGCTGGGGAGTACCTGTCCCGGATGATCTTGTCCTCCAGGAATTGGGCGTAGTCGTGGTGGCTTCCAATCTTCAGCGGCCTGCCCTTG